>ENA-ORRW01002328-ORRW01002328.1-human-gut-metagenome-genome-assembly--contig:-NODE-2328-length-15801-cov-6.552775_pt1 | contig 15801 bp, 17 predicted proteins | sample MGYA00242183_ERZ509150 | MGnify/ENA primary metagenome ERZ509150 (study PRJEB26280, sample SAMEA2338639) | human gut metagenome | biome: human gut; feature: human-associated habitat; material: faeces... | reverse complement strand
GCGGCGGCAACCGCTCCAAGCTGCGCCGCTACGGCATGGGCGAGATCTGCGCCAAAATGGCCGATTTCTCCATCCTTACCGAGGACAACAACCGCTTTGAAAAGGTGGAGGACATCCTTGCTGATATCCGCGTGGGCATGAACAAGGGCAACCCGGACGCAAAGTTCGTGGAGATCCCCGACCGCCTGGATGCACTGCACTACGCAGTGGATCACGCGCAGGAGGGCGACCTGATCGCCGTCATTGGCAAGGGCCACGAGACCTACCGTGACCGCGAGGGTGTCAAGACCCCGTTCCTGGAGCGGGAGCTGCTGGAAGAGTACGCACAGCAGATCGGGCTGGAATAAGAACGCAAAAAATAACGCCGTGTCGAATGTTCAGACACGGCGTTATTTTTTGCGGTAATTATGCTTTCAGCTGCGGAGCCTTGTTCTCCGGCAGGAGATTGGTCATGCTCTTCAGGCTGATGCCGATGGTGGAGAGATTATGCAGCATGGCAGAGGAGGCCGGCTGCAGGATGCCCAGAGCACCCAGCGCGATGAGGGCCGAGTTGAAGGTGAGCACGAAGCGGTAGTTTGCGTGCACGCGCTTTTGCAGAGAGTTGGCGATGGCCTTGAGGGCCACCAGCTCCTCCAGACTGTCGGCCTTGATGGTCACGTCTGCGATCTCGCGGGCGATGGCAGCGCCGGAGTTGATGGCAATGCCAATGTCGGCAGCGGACAGGGCGGGGGAGTCGTTGATGCCGTCGCCGATCATCACCACGGTGTGGCCCTCGGCCTTGGCCTGCTGGACGAAGTTTGCCTTGTCCTCGGGCAGCACCTCGGCAAAGAAGCGGTCCACGCCCACCTGCTTTGCAATGGCGGCAGCGGTGCGTTCGCTGTCGCCGGTCATCATGACGGTGTTCCGGATGCCCAGCGCACGCAGGCCGTTCAGCACAGCCGCAGCTTCCGGGCGCAGCGGGTCGGAAATGCAGATCACGCCCACCAGCTGCCCGCTGGCAGCCATGTACAGGTGCGAATACGCGGGCTTGAGGGCATCGAACTTCTGCTGCTCGGCTGCGGGAATGGTGCACTTTTCATCCTCAAAGACGAAGTGGTGACTGCCAATGACCACGCGCTGGCTGCCCACGCGGCTTGCAATGCCGTGGGCCACGATGTACTCCACCTCGGAGTGCATCTCCTCATGGGAAATGCCGCGCTCTTTGGCGGCACGCACCACGGCGTTGGCCATGGAATGGGGGAAGTGCTCTTCCAGACATGCGGCCAGCTGCAGAACTTCGCGCTCGTTGCAGCCGGAGAAGGGCACGACCTCCACTACCTGCGGGGTGGCACGGGTGAGGGTGCCGGTCTTGTCGAACACGATAGTGTCGGCCTGAGACAGCGCTTCCAGATACTTGCCGCCCTTGACGGTGATGTGGTAGCTGCCGCACTCGCGCATGGCGGAAAGCACGGCCAGCGGCATGGAGAGCTTGAGCGCGCAGGAGAAATCCACCATCAGGCAGGAGATGGCGCGGGTGGCGTTGCGGGTGAGCAGATAGGTGACCACCGTTGCGCCCAGACACCATGGCACCAGCTTGTCGGCCAGCACCAGCGCGCGGTTCTCGGTGCTGGACTTGAGCTTTTCGGATTCCTCGATCATGGCCACGATCTTGTCGTAGCGGTTGGAACCGCCCTCGGCCTTGGCGATAAAGACACACTCGCCCTCCTCCACAACGGTGCCGGCATAGAGGGTGGACCCCTCTGTCTTGCGCACCGGCATAGCTTCGCCGGTCAGGGCGGCCTGATTCACCATGGCTTCGCCTTCCAGAACGGTGCCGTCCAGCGGGATCATGTTGCCGCTGCGCACGACCACCTCATCGCCGGAGCGTACTTTGGTCAGAGGCACCAGCACTTCGGTGCCCTGACTGCGCACCCATACCTTGTCCACGTTCAAGGCCATGCTGCGGGCCAGATCGTCCAGACTCTTCTTGCGGGTCCACTCTTCCAGCAGAGAGCCCAGATTCAGCAGGAACATGACAGAACCTGCGGTGCCAAAGTCGCCGCGCAGCAGCGAGACGCCGATGGACAAAGCGTCCAGCACCTCCACTTCCAGCCTGCGGCTCAGCACGCAGCGCACACCCTTCCAGAGAAAGCGGATGGAACGGAAGGCGGTGTAGGCAGCGTCAAGGGGTGCGGGCAGGAACAGCTTGCGCAGGCAGCGGCCTGCCACCAGATCGAACATTTTATCCTGATATTCCCGGTTCAGCCTGCGGCTGTCGGCGGAGGTGACCAGAGCGTCATACTCGGGCACATCGAACTTGTAACCGGCCAGAACAGCGATGGCAGCGGAACGTCTGCCGGTATAGGTAATGACTACATCGCCGGTGCGCTCGTAAACGGCGGCATGGACAATGGCGTCATGGTGGTTCAGATAAGCTTCCAGCACATCGGCACGGTGCAGGGTCATGCGGACTTTTTCCACATGCACGCGCATCCGGCCCTTGCCTTCATGCAGAATGGTACATTTCATATATCAAATATCCTTCTCTATCTTTTTGCCGCAGCGTCAGGCTGCTATACCCTGCACACCTGCGGCCCCACTCTCACAAAAAAGAGCCGCCCGAAGGCGGCTCGAAAGCCACGTTGGGGCTTTCAGTGCTTTACGAACCGAAAATTACTCAGCGGTCTCTTCGGTGGTCTCCTCAGCGGCATCTTCGATCACATCAGCCTCGGCTTCAACAGCACGAGCCTCGTTGATGGCCTTTGCATCGGCCAGAATGTCACCGGCCTGCTCCTGGACCTTGCTGACGGTCTCCATGGTGGAGTCCTTCATGCGCAGCACAGCAGCAGTGGTCTGGGTGTAGACCTTCTTGGCGTCCTTGCTGGACAGCAGCTTGAAACCGGCAGAACCGAACAACGTACCGGCGGCGAACAGTGCGATCTTCTTGATATCCATAGTAACTTCCCTACCTTTTCTATTTCCTGTCAGAGGCCCTGCATCCGCAAGGCCTGTAAGATGAATATACCGGCCCAAAAGCCGGAGAACAGGGTGGACATTTCCCTTCTGTCGAGCCTATTGTAGCACAGAATTTACCATTTTCAAGCTTTTTCTTGAATGTTAATACATGTAAACTTTTTACGATGTGTAGTTAGAAAAAGCTATCTCTAACGCGTTTTTTAAGACAAACTACAGTTTGTAAATGGAAACTAACCGGCAGATGGGACGAGAAAGAATTTCCAGTTTGTAAAAAATCCTGGTTTGGAAATGCAGGTTGCCGCCACGGCCCTTCTCTGTGAAAAAGCAACCCGGAAAAATCCGCAGACTTTTCCGGGTTGCTAAAATAAAAATCGTTTTCCGCTGAAGATACCAAGAGCGACGCGGCGGGCATTTTAACCCGTTTTGCTTTACAGGATGCGTACCCGGATCACGGCGGGGATGGCAGCCAGCTTTTCGGCCAGCTTCTTGTCCACAGCACCGGTAGCATCCAGCATGGTGTAGGCCATGTTCTTTTTGCTCTTGTTCACCATGTTCTCGATGTTCAGACCGGCTTCGGTGGTCAGGGCGGTGATCTGGCTGATCATGCCGGGCTCGTTTTTGTGGATGATGCAGATGCGCTTGCCGCCGGCGCGGGGCTGGTTGACCTCCGGCATGTTCACCGAGTGGATGATGTTGCCGTTCTTCAGGTAGTCGCTCAGCTCCTTTGCAGCCATCACGGCGCAGTTGTCCTCGGCTTCCGGGGTGGAAGCGCCCAGATGGGGGGTGCACACGATGCCGGGCTTGCCCAGAATGGCCTCAGACGGGAAGTCGGTCATATAGCCGGACACCTTGCCGGTCTCCATGGCTTCCAGCAGGGCTTCGGTGTTGACCAGTTCGCCGCGGGCATAGTTCAGGATCTTCACGCCGTCCTTGCACAGGGCAAGGGTCTGGGCGTTGATGGTATCCTTGGTGGTGGGCAGGTAGGGCACATGGATGGTGATGTAGTCGCACAGGGGCAGCATGTCGTTCAGGTTCACACAGTGGTGTACCTGGCTGCTCAGGTTCCAGGCTGCCTCAATGGAGATGTAGGGATCGTAGCCGTACACTTCCATGCCCAGCTCGATGGCGCAGTTGGCCACGCGGGAGCCGATGGCACCTAGACCGATGACGCCCAGCGTCTTGCCCTTGATCTCGTTGCCCACGAACTTCTTCTTGCCCTTTTCCACGGTCTTGGCCATGGCCGGGTCTCCGGCAAGGCCCTGGCACCACTGGGCGGCGTCGGCCACATTGCGGCTGCCGGCGATCAGCATCCCGATCACCAGTTCAGCCACGGCGTTGGCGTTGGCACCGGGGGTGTTGAACACCACGATGCCCTGCTCACTGCAGCGGTCCAGCGGGATGTTGTTCACGCCGGCACCGGCGCGGGCGATGGCCAGAAGATTGTCGTTGAAGGCGGTATTCAGCATGTCGGCGCTGCGGACGAGGATGCCGTCCGGGGCATCGGTGTCCACAGCCACGTCAAACTGCTTGTTGTTCAGCTTTGCCAGACCCACCGGGCTGATGGCGTTCAAAGTTTTGATGGTGTACATAGTCCAGATTTCCCTTCTATTATACAGGAACCCTCTCAGTCACGGCTTGCGCCGTGCCAGCTCTCCCGAAGGGCGAGCTTAGAAAGCGGGTTCGATCAAGTTGTCCCTCTGATAAAAAGCTCCCCCCTCGGGGGAGCTGCCGAACGAAGTGAGGCTGAGAGGGTTTTACGCGTTCTCCTTGCGGAACTTCTCCATGAAGTCCACCAGCTTATCCACGCCCTCGGCAGGCATGGCGTTGTAGATAGAAGCGCGCATGCCGCCCACCAGACGATGGCCCTTCAGGTTCACGAAGCCTGCTTCTGCAGCTTCGGCGCAGAACTTCTTGTCCAGATCTGCATTGGGGCTGGTGAAGGTGACGTTCATGGTGCTGCGGTAGCGGTGCTCCACAGGATTCGTGAAGAAGCCCTGACCGTCCAGATAGTCGTACAGCACTTTGGCCTTGGCTTCGTTGATCTTCTGCATGTTGGCAAGACCGCCGATGTCGTTTTCCAGATACTTGAGCACCAGACCGGTCATATAGATGCACCAGCAGGGGGGCGTGTTGTACATGCTGTCCTTGCCCAGCAGGGTGGTGTAGTTCATCATGGTGGGCACATTGTCGGCGGCATGGCCCAGCAGGTCGTCGCGGACGATGGCAATTGCCATGCCGGCGGGAGCTACATTCTTCTGCACGCCGAAGTAGATGCAGCCGTACTTGGTCACATCCACGGGCTTGGAGAGGATCATGGAGCTCATGTCGGCTACCAGAGGCACACCCTCCACCTGCGGTACCTCGACAAACTGAGTGCCGAAGATGGTGTTGTTCTGGCAGATGTGGATGTAGCTGGCATCCTTATCATAGTTGATGGCGTTCACGTCCGGGATGTAGGTGAAGTTCTTATCCTTGCTGGAAGCAACAATGTTCACCTCGCCGAACTTGGCGGCTTCCTTGGCGGCAAGGTTCGAGAAATTGCCGGTGACAAGGTAATCTGCTTTGCCGGTGGTCATGAAATTCAGCGGGACCATGGCAAACTGCTGGGTGGCACCGCCCTGAAAGAAACCGACCTTGTAGTTGTCGGGAATGTTCATTACCCGGCGCAGGGTGGCCTCGGTGTCCTTGATGATGGCATCGAACCACTTGCTGCGGTGGCTCATCTCCATCACGCTCTGACCGCTGTCGCCATACTCGAGCAGCTCTGCCTGTGCCTGCTTGAGCACCTTCTCGGGCAGCATGCTGGGGCCTGCGCTGAAGTTGTAAACTCGTGCCATAATGAACTCTCCCTTTCCTGTATCGCACAGCACCGCGGTTTTCTGCGGTGCGTTCTGTTGATTGCTGTAGCCGTAGTATACCGGTTTTGCAGGGATGAAAACAAGAGCATCTTTGCACAAAGATACGGCGCAAAAGCCCCTGTGCGGGCACAAAGCACACAAATGTCCTTGATAGAAAAACAAAAACAAAGACAGATGTAAAATATAGCTGAAAAAGCCTGATTTCATCGGCGTTTCCGGCTCTTGCGCTTTGGCGCAGAAATTGGTATAATAATAAAACAAAGACAAACGTAAAAGCAAAAAAGATGCGGAAAGGAGGGAGAACAGCAGGATGTATGGCATCCCGGACAGTGTAAAGCCGCTTTCGGCGGCAGAGGAGCAGGTGATGCTGGCGGTGTGGGCCTGCCGTGCGCCCGTCACCCGGCGGGACATCGACGCAAAGCTGCGCGCAAAGGGCTGGGCACCGGCGACCGTGCTCAACTTTCTTTACCGGCTGGAAGAAAAGGGTTGGGTGAAAAGCGGCAAGGATGGCAACCGCAACACCTACACTCCGGCCATCACCCAGCGCGCCTATAATGTGTGGAGTATGCGGGAACGGCTGGATACCCTCTTTGGCGGCGACCTTGCGGCGGCGGTGCACGCGCTGGTCAGCGAGAGCGGCTGCGGCCAGAGCGAGCTGGAACAGGCCATGAAGGTGCTGGAGGAAAAGCATCTGGAAGCGGAAGAATATGATCTGTATGACCCTTATGGGTAAAAAGGAGAGCGGAAGATGGATTGCAAACTGCGTGCCAAAAACTGCGGCGGCTGCCCGATGCTGGGCATGGACTACGCCGCACAGCTGAAACAGAAAGAAGAGACCGTGAAAAAGCTGCTGGGCAGATTCGGCCCGGTGGAGCACATCCGGGGCATGGAAACGCCGTACCACTATCGGAACAAGGTGATCTCCACCTTTACCACCGGCTGGGGCGGAAAACTTACCTCCGGCATCTACGCGGCAAACAGCCACAAGGTGCTGCCGGTGGAAAGCTGCCTTTTGCAGGACGAAGTGCTGGATAAGACCATGCTGGCCGTGCGTGCGGCAGCGGGCACCTGCCATTACCAGCCTTTCAATGAGGATAAGGGCACCGGCCTTCTGCGTCACTGCCTGCTGCGGCGGGGCGTTATGACCGGGCAGGTGATGGTGGTGCTGGTGACAGCTCAGCCGGTGCTGCCGGGGGCCAAGAACTTTGTCAAAGCCCTGCTGACCGAGGCAGAAAAGCAGGGCGTGGCCATCACCACCATCGTCCAGAACGTGAACGACCGCAAAACCAGCGTGGTGCTGGGCGATATGGAAAAGGTGCTGTACGGCAAGGGATTCATTCTGGATACCCTCTGCGGCAAGACCTATGCCATCAGCCCACGCAGCTTTTATCAGATCAATCATACCCAGACCGAAGTGCTGTACGGCCTTGCGGTGGACGCGGCGCATCTCACCGGCAAAGAAGTGGTGCTGGATGCCTACTGCGGCATCGGAACCATCGGCCTGACCGCCGCCGACCATGCAAAGCAGGTAGTGGGCGTGGAGGTGAACCGCGAAGCGGTGCACGATGCCATAGGCAATGCAAAGCACAATGGCGTGAAGAACGCCCGCTTCTTTGCCGCAGATGCCACCCGGTGGATCGGCGAAGCCGCTGCGGCTGGTGAACGCGCAGACGTGATCTTTATGGACCCGCCGCGAGAGGGCTCTACGCCGCAGTTTATCGAAAGCGTGGCCCGCATGGCCCCGAAACGTGTGGTCTACGTGAGCTGCAACCCGGTCACGCTGGCCCGGGATCTGGAGCTGCTGACCCGGAAGGGATACAAAGTGGAGAGCAGCACGCCGGTGGATATGTTCCCTCACAGTGAGCATATCGAGACGGTATGCGCATTGTCCAAACTGGATATCCACCAGAAGATCACGGTAGACCTGAAGATGGATGAGTTGGACGTGACTGCTGCAGAGACCAAGGCTACTTATGAAGAGATCCGGGAGTACGTCAAGGAACACACCGGTCTGAACGTGAGCGACCTCTATATTGCACAGGTCAAGCAGAAATGCGGCATCAAGGAGCGGCAGAACTACAACAAGCCTAAGGCTGAGAACCCCAAGCGGCTCAAGTGCCCGGCGGAGAAGGAAAGAGCCATCCGGGAGGCGCTGAAGTATTTTAAGATGATTTGAAATAAAAAAATAGACGGATGTCTGTCAACTGGCAGACATCCGTCCGTTTTTATGATAATCTGTTATGATCGCAGTTCCTCAAGCAATGCCGTGCATCCTTCCAGTATATCCTGCCATGTGGCTTCAAAATCTCCCGTGAACCATGGGTCTGCCACTTCACGGGGATGATCCGTATGCGCCATCAGCAGCGAGACTTTATGCTGTGGGTCTCCGCCGACAAGCCGCAGGATGTCGCACAGATTACTTTCGTCCATGCCAATCAGATGATCATACCGTGCATAATCCAGTCGGGTCATCTGCCGGGCGGTCTTGCCGTTGCAGTCGATGCCATGTTCTGCCAGCTTCTGCCGTGCAGGAGGATAGACCGGATTTCCGATTTCCCATGCACTGGTGGCGGCTGATGCGATTTCAAATTGCTCGGATAGTCCTGCCTTGGACGTAAGGTCTTTCATCACATACTCCGCCATCGGGCTTCGGCAGATATTTCCGAGACAAATAAATAAGATCCTGGTCATGCCGGGTCGTTCTCCTTTTGGCTTACAAAAGCATAGCCGCCGTGGGTAGTGCGGATAAAGCTACCGCAGCCGGCCAGCTTCTTTCGCAGATTGGAAACGGTATTTGCCACGACCTTTAAGGTGTCGTCACAGTTTTGTCCCCACACAGCACGGAAAAGCTCTTCTTTTGAGAAGATTTGTCCTTCGTGGGAGGCAAGCATCAGCAGCAAATCGAACTCCAGTCGTGTAAGGGAGACTTTTCTGCCGTTGCACGACACTTCGTGGGCCATTCCGTCCAGTGTAAGCCCCGGAAGAACCAACTTCTCCCATGAATCAATGGATATTTGCTCTGCCTCGATGTGCTCTCGTTCCAGAAGCATCCGAATCTTCTGCTCCAATTCCGGGTCAGGCTGTCGGGTCTTTATAACGATCATGGCAAACTCCTGCGTGTATTTTACTCTGCGGCGGTATCCATTTCCCGGAGCAGGTTTACCATCTCGATGGCACTGACTGCACAGTCATAGCCTTTATTACCTGCTTTGGTGCCTGCCCGCTCGATGGCCTGTTCGATGTTTTCGGTGGTCAGAACACCAAAGAGGACGGGAACCCCGCTTTCCAGCGAGACCGTGGCAATGCCTTTGGAAACCTCATTGCACACATAGTCGTAATGGCTGGTAGAACCGCGAATCACGGCACCAAGGCAGATCACAGCATCATACTTTCCGCTTTTTGCCATTTTAGAGGCAACCAGTGGGATCTCAAAAGCACCCGGAACCCATGCAACATGAATATCAGCGTCCTGCACATCGTGCCGGAGCAGACCATCCATTGCTCCGCTCAGAAGTTTGGACGTGATAAATTCGTTGAATCGGGCAGCTACGATACCGACCTTGATATTCTGAGAAACCAGCTTGCCTTCAAATGTTTTCATTTTTAAATACCTCTTTCGTTGTTAATATTCCAGAAGATGCCCCATCCGTGCCTGCTTCGTTTTCAGGTAAAACAGGTCATACGGGGTCGCCGTCATCTGAATGGGTACGCGCTCGGAGATCTCCAGCCCAAACTCGGAGAGCTGATATACTTTGTCCGGGTTATTGGTAAGCAGGCGCAGGCTTTTTACGCCAAGTTCCCGGAGGATCTGTGCGCCGAGATAATACTCCCGTTCATCTCCATGGAACCCCAGAGCGAGATTGGCTTCCAGCGTATCCATGCCCTGCTCCTGAAGTTCATAGGCACGCAGCTTGTTGATCAGACCGATGCCCCGGCCTTCCTGCCGCATATAGAGCAGGATACCCCGGTCTTCTTTTTCGATCTGCGTCATGGCAGCGGCCAGCTGCTGGCCGCAGTCACAACGCAAAGAGCCAAATGTATCTCCTGTCAGGCATTCCGAGTGGACGCGGCACAGAATATCCTTTCCATCGCCAATGTCACCTTTTACCAGTGCAATGTGATGCTCTCCGTTCAGGCGGCTCACAAAACCATAAGCTCTGAAGGTGCCATACTTGGTGGGCAGGTTCACTGCCGTCACCTGATCGACCAGTTTATCGTGACACTTGCGGTACTCCTGTAAATCACGGATGGTGATGAATTTGATCTGGAAACGCTCTGCCAGCTTTGCCAGTTCAGCGGTGCGCATCATCGTGCCATCCTCCCGCATGATCTCGCAGCACAGGCCGCATTCTTTCAGCCCTGCCAGACGGCACAGGTCAACGGTTGCTTCCGTGTGACCGTTGCGCTCCAACACACCGTTCTTTTTTGCCAGAAGGGGGAACATATGGCCCGGTCTGCGGAAATCTTCTGCTTTTGCGTGATCGTCCACACAAGCCATCGCCGTAATGGAACGCTCTGCGGCAGAAATGCCCGTAGAAGTAGAAACGTGGTCGATGGACACCGTAAATGCCGTTTCATGGTTGTCGGTGTTATGCTGCACCATCTGCGGAAATTGCAGCTTCTGGACGAAAGCCTCGGACATCGGCATACAGATCAGACCTTTGCCGTGGGTCGCCATAAAGTTGACGTTTTCGGTGGTGGCAAATTCGGCAGCACAGATGAAGTCCCCCTCGTTTTCACGGTCGGGGTCATCCGTTACCAGAATGATTTTTCCTTGCTTCAGGTCTTGCAAAGCTTCGGGAATGGTATTGAAGTTCATCGTAAACTCTCCTTAAAAGCCGCAGCGCAGCAGCATTTCTTTTGTGAGCGTGTTTTGCTTCGGTGTTTCTGATGGAAGCAGCCTCTCGATATATTTTCCAACAACATCGGTTTCCAAATTGACAAAATCCCCTTTGTGCCGTTGGTTCAGGTTCGTCTGACGGACGGTGTGCGGTATCGTGGACACGGAAAAGCCCGTAGGTTCCACCGCAGCCACGGTCAGGCTGATACCGTCTATTGTGATAGAGCCTTTTTCAACGACATAGCGAAGGATCGCAGAATCTGCATGAATGGTGTACCAGATAGCCGTATCGTCTTTTCGGATATTAGCAATGCGTCCGACGCCATCCACATGGCCTGCTACGATGTGTCCGCCAAAACGTCCGTTGGCCGGCATGGCACGTTCCAGATTGACAGCACTTCCAACGGTGAGCTGTGCAAGTGCAGAGCGGTTCAAGGTCTCGTGCATGACATCCGCAGCAAAGCTATCCGGGAAGAGCTGCCTGACGGTCAGACAGATGCCGTTGACGGCGATGCTGTCACCGATCCTGGTTCCTTCCAGAACCGCTTTTGCACGAACAGTCAGTACGGCAGAATGCTGTCCCCGATTGATGGATTTTATTGTTCCGACTTCTTCCACGATTCCGGTAAACACGGGTACTCCACCTCACTTTCGATCAGGAAATCTTTGCCAAGCTGTTCCAATCGGCTGTTCTTCAGGCGGAATGCAGCATCCGGAAGCGGGACACCTGCACCCTCAATGGGTGCTTTGGCATCCCTTCCTCCGAACAGCTTCGGGGCAATGTAAGCCTGTACCTGCTGCACGATGCCGCTTTCCAGTGCAGACCAGTTCAAGGTTCCGCCGCCTTCCAGCAGAATGCTGTCGATCTGCTCCTGCCCCAGCTGTTCCATCAGTTGCAGAAGATTCACATGACCGCAATGCGCTTCCAGACAAAGGACCCGGCACCCGGCCTGTTGATATGCCGCCTGCTTCTCCGGGTCGCCGCAGCAGGTCGCAAGAATGGTCGGAACCTGTTTGGCGGTCATGACCACCTGTGATTGCAGCGGTGTCCGCAAATGTGTATCACAGATGATCCGGACGGGATCACGGCCACCCTCTATCCGGCAGGTCAGCAGCGGGTCATCTGCTAGGATGGTTCCGACTCCCACCATAATGCCGCGGAATCGGTGTCGCTGCCGTTGAACATGATTCCGGGCAATTTCCCCGGTGATCCATTTGGAAGCGCCTGTGTATGTGGCGATTTTTCCGTCCATCGTCATGGCGTATTTCATGGAAACGAAGGGGCGTTTTGTGGTGATATAGTGGAAGAACACCTTGTTCAGCGCATCGCATTCCTCTTGCAGAACATTTTCGGTCACATCTATGCCGTGTGCGCGCAGGATTGCAATTCCTTTTCCAGCCACCAGCGGATTCGGGTCAGCAGAACCCACGACCACCCGGTGAATGCCCGCGTCCAGAATCGCATCCACGCAGGGCGGCTGCTTTCCGTAATGGCAGCACGGCTCCAATGTTACATACAGGGTCGCTCCCTGCGGATCTTCGGTGCAGGATGCCAGCGCATTGCGCTCCGCATGAGCCTGACCGTATCTCTGGTGCCAGCCTTGTCCGATGATCCTGCCCTCTTTTACGACCACGGCACCCACCATCGGGTTGGGAGATGTCCATCCGCAACCTTTTTTTGCAAGCTGCAAAGCCAGACGCATATACTCTTTGTCGTTCATCGTGTCGCCTCCAAAAGAAAAAGCCCTGAACAAAAACGTTCAGGGCAAGCCGAAAAGACACAAGGAACCCTTATGCAAAAAAGAAAGCTCCAGAATGCAAACGCATCCCAGAGCAGCCTCCACAAGCGCAGAACCGTGCGGGCTCTGCGCTTGGTATCTTCTTTCATCCAGACTGTACTGTCGGCTTCGGAGTTTCACCGAATCATGCCTTACGGCTCGTGGGCTGTACCACCGGTAGGGAATCGCACCCTGCCCTGAAGATTTCTGATTCAATTACAGCGGCATTATAGCACGGCTCCTTTCGGATTGCAAGGGCATTCTGCAAACCGGGACGAAACCGGGATGAAGCGAATCGCTACAACAATAAAATCACATCGTCCGTAGGACAATGTGAACGGAGAATCCAAAGGGGCGCGGGTCGCCAGTGGCAACCTCAAAATGCGTTGCATTTTGAAGCGCTTGACCGAGCCGACAGGCGAGAGCAGCGCCCTTTGGCACACGACTTTGCCTGCAAAGTCTATTCCGAACAAGACGGTACGAATGGGAGGTGCTGGAAATGGCAGCAGAAAAGACCAAGGTCTACACATGAAGGTAGATACCACTGCCATTGAGCAGGAGATCGCCGCCTATGAGAAGCAGCTACGGCAGCACTACTCCACAAAATCCCGGCTTATGGAGGAGATCGACAGCCTTGACCCGGACGACCGGCACTTTATCGCCCGAAAATCTGACCTTGACGACCGCCTTTATAAGATGTACGATAAAATCGAAGAGGTGGAAAATGGACTGATGGATGCCCGGGCAAAGAAGCAGACCATTGAAGCCGACAAAATCACAGGCGACAACATCTATAAGATCCTGATTTGCTTCGACAAGCTTTATGCCACCATGACCGAGGCGGAACGCCGCAGACTGGTGGAGATTTTGATCGACGAGGTGCAGATCTACCCGGAACGCCAGCCTAACGGACAGTGGCTGAAGTCCGTCCGGTTCAAGCTGCCTATCATCGACCATGACCTTGAATTGAGTTTGGACAATCAGGATCGTGTCGAGGTCGTGTGTTCGATGGTTAGATTCAAAAAGCATTGATCTAAGGTGAAGTAGGGTGAACCGTTTTATGGATTCTGTTACACAGCGTATAAAAATGATCCGGCAATATGAAGGAAAATAAGTAGGCCTGTGCGGTCTGGTGAAAAATAACAACACAAATAGCACAGAGAAAAGGAGCATCCCATGAACGCAAATATCAATTATGATGAGATCCCGGATACCAGTGCCGTGCAGGAGGACCTGCTTGCGGCGCTGAGCAGCCAGCATGTGACCGTGCACACGAATGAGGAGCCGGACTTCGACTACATGGAAAACGGGGATGTGGCTTTTGTGGTCAAGAATCCGCACAGCGAAGAGGATCTGCTCATTGAACTGGGCGGCGAGTTCTCGGTGTTCTTCGGCCTGTGGCATGGGCAGTACAAGGCCGTGGAGTACGACTACGACCGCATGAAGAAGGACATTGCAGCCATTCTGGCGGGCAATGCCGGTGTGCTGAGCCTGTATGCCGATGGCAGATGGCAGGGCAGCGCTCTCTGCCCGGAGAAGGTGTCTGCTGATGCCGACATGGAAAAGCTGCTGGAACGCTGCTGGCAAAAGCAGGAGCCGAAGGAAAAACTGCTGGCACAGGGCGGCAGGGTGGAACTGCTTTATTGGGACCCGGCGGAAAATAAGAGCTTTATGATTCCGGCAAAGAACTGAATTATAACAAAAAGGACACACCACAACGGTGTGTCCTTTTTGTTATACGATGTGAAGCTTAGACCTTCTCGATGGTGATGCTCCAATCAGCGGTCATGGCCTCGTCCGGCTCCAGCACTTCGTGCTTGCCTTCCTCATTGACGCTGTTGGCCCAGCCGTTCCACGGCTCCATACACACAAAGCTCTCGGCATCCTGCTGCCACAGCACAGCGTGGTCAAAGCTGTCGTCGGCATCCACAGTCACCTTGTGGCCGTTGCCGCTGTCGGTGAGGGTCATGGGGAACTGCACGCCGGTCAGCAGGCGCACGCTGTTGTCGGCGCCTTCCTTGCGGGTGAGGGTGATCTTTTCCGGGGCAGCGGGCTGCTCGCCCTTGGCGCTCTCGGAACAGGTGGCGCACTTGATATCGAAGTCCACATTCTCCAGCTTGGAAGCCTTGAAGTAGGGGTGGAAGCCAAAGCTGAAGGGCATGTTGGTGTCGCCCTCGTTGATCACGGTCATGTTGATGGCGGCAGTGTTGCCCTCGAGGTTATAGTTCATCAGCACGGTGAAATCGAAGGGATAGAGGAACTTGGTCAGCGGGGTGGACTCCAAAATCAAGGTCACGCCGTCCGGGCCGACGCTTTCCACATCCCATGCGCACAGGTCGGCAAAGCCGTGGTTCTCCATGGGGTATGCCTTGCCGTCAAAGATGTGCACGCCGTTATCCGGCAGGCCGCAGTTGGGGAACAGCACCGGCACGCCGAAGCGGGGGCGGTTGCACTCGGAAAAATTGGGGTGGCGGGTCCAGATATACTCCTCGCCGTTCAGGGAGAAGCCGGTGATCATGCCGCCGCGCTCCGGGGTGATGACCAGCTCGGTCTTTGCCTCAGCATCAGTGATAACGTACTGCTCATAGCAGGCACCGTTTTCGGTGACATAACGGGTGGTGATCTGATTCATAGTTCAGTCCTCCTTATGTTTCTGGTTCTGTGCCAGTTTTTCAAAATAATAATCAATGCCATAGCGGATGAGATATTTTATGACCCTTGCAATAACGGCCACGATAGCGGCAAAAATGCCGCCGTAAAGCAGAAACGCATAGATCATCATGCGAGTGGTCATAGCCATAAAAACACTTCCCTTCCGTTTTCATGCACAAAGAGGCTGCCGTACAGCCAAAGTGCCATACAGCAGCCTCGAAACGATTACAGAACGACGCCGTCCTTGAAGATGGAGATCTCGCGGAAGCCGTGCTTCTCGGCCTTGGTCTGCTCACCGCTTGCAACGCGGATGACCAGATCCAGCAGATCCTTTGCAGCCTCGTCGATGGTCTTTTCGCCATCGGCGATCACGCCGGTGTTGAAGTCGATCCAGCCGGATTTCTTCTGGGCCAGCGGGGTGTTGGTGGAGATCTTCAGGGTGGGAGCCGGGGCCGAGAACGGAGTGCCGCGGCCGGTGGAGAACAGGATCAGGTGTGCGCCTGCGGCGGTCATGGCCGTGGCAGAAACCAGATCGTTGCCGGGGCCGTACAGCATGTTCAGGCCCTTGGTGACAACGGGATCACCGTAGCCGATCACGTCCATGATGGGGGCGGTGCCGCCCTTCTGCACGCAGCCGCAGCTCTTGTCTTCCAGCGTGGTGATACCGCCCTGTTTGTTGCCCGGAGAGGGGTTATCGTACACCACCTCGTTGTGGCTG
>ENA-ORRW01002316-ORRW01002316.1-human-gut-metagenome-genome-assembly--contig:-NODE-2316-length-15854-cov-7.346161_pt1 | contig 15854 bp, 9 predicted proteins | sample MGYA00242183_ERZ509150 | MGnify/ENA primary metagenome ERZ509150 (study PRJEB26280, sample SAMEA2338639) | human gut metagenome | biome: human gut; feature: human-associated habitat; material: faeces... | reverse complement strand
TTGACAGACGAACTCTGGCGATCTTTCTCAGAGCTGAGTTAGGTTTTTTAGGTGTAGCAGTTTTAACTGCTGTGCAGACACCTCTCTTCTGTGGTGCAGAAACGTTTGTGCTCTTCTTTTTCAGAGAGTTGAAGCCCTTCTGCAGAGCAGGTGCTGTAGATTTCTTTTCTGAAGTCTGACGACCTTTTCTAACTAACTGGTTAAATGTTGGCATTCTTTTCACCTCCTGTAATATTCCGCATTTGCGGTAGTGGTTGCTTAAAATCATTTTCAGGTGTGTGGATACATAGATATAGTGTATCGGCACGCACAATTCACATTATATCGGCAGAAACAGCGTCTGTCAAGGCTTTTTATGCAGTATTTACAGGAATTTTATGCACTTTTTTTATGCATATTTTTTAAAGAGAATATCCTGATGTTTTGTATCTTTCTCAGAGTAGTTGCAGATAAGATCTGGCATCGACTCTTCATCATCCACGATCAAATTTTTTCACCCATATATATCATCTCCATTTTCCATTACAAACGTTGCATTCCACAACTTCTGTTTGTTTTCACTGCTTCTATTTTACCCTATTATACGCCTAAAATCCATGAAAACCTGGCTGGCTTTGCTGGACTTTTTCTTTTAAAAGTGATATTATATCGCGTAAGCAATTAGCTTACCAGCATGCTCTTTATGCTGGCATTTTCGCTATTTATAATTATGGAGGTGAATCGCTATGTTGAGGACAATATTGAAACCACTTTCTTTCGTACCTGCCCTCATTATGATGTATATTATCTTCTCCTTCTCCGCTCAGGACGGAGATATGTCCGGTCAGCTCAGCTACCAGGCAAGTGTGAAGATCATCGAAACAGCTGACTATGTTTTTAACGCCAATCTCAGTTACGATCAAATCGATGAGTGGGCAAATAAAATCGATTTTATCACCCGCAAACTAGCACATATGACCGAATATTTCGCTCTTGCCATCGCAGTATCCTTTCCATTATATGTATATGGACTGCACGGCATCCTTCTGATGTTTCTGGCGGGGCTGATCTGCGTCGGGTTCGCCTGCGGAGATGAATTCCACCAATCGTTTATCGCCGGACGAAGTCCTTCGGCAAGAGATGTCTGTATCGACAGTGTCGGCGTGTTTTTTGGGATCATCGTCGTCCGCATCATCGGCTGGACCGGACGGAAGACGGTCTTTAAAGAAAAAGTCAAAGTAAAACAGAAAAAGCCAAAGAAAAAGCTCTTTGGCGGTAAGTCAAAAACAACTTACTATGATAAATACGGCAATTACCAGCCACCACAGCCGGATGACCGCTATTACCAGAATCCAGGATCTGGATATGGTTATGGTTATGACAACCGTGGACAGGATTATGGTTATGATAGTCGCTATGACAGCCGCAGCGGGCGTAATTATTACGAACAGCCGGGCGGCAATCCGAATTATGGTTACGATAACCGCGGCGGCCGCGATTATTATGGTCAGCCGGAAGGTAACCCAAATTACGGCTATGACAACCGCAGCAATAATCCAAATTATGGCTATGACAACCGCGGCGGTAATCCGAATTATGGTTATGATGGTCGCAGCAGCAATCCGAATTATGGCTATGATAACCGCAGCGGCAATCCGAATTATGGTTATGATAATCATGGACATCGTGATTATTATGAACAGAGCGGCAAAAATCCGGAAACCGGTTACGGATATGACAACTGCGAGCAGAATTACTGCGAATCACAGACTCCTGACCGCAGTAACCGCGATTACTATGAGCAGCCCGTCAGGGAGTCGCAGTCACAGCAGAGTACCAGAACCTGGTCAAGGGAAGAAGTAGAAGCCGGACTTCATCCGGAGCATACATCACGTACTTCCGACAAAAAGGCTACTAATCCAAACGATCCTTTCTGGTCTCCAGAACAGGAAATCGACTTCAATGCCAAACCGGAATATGCCGAGCGAAATTATCAGAAAACAAATGATCCATATGATCATGACTGGGGATTTGACCGTTCCGAAAATGTTTCCCGACAGCCATCTTATTCACCAGAAAAAGAACAAGCTCCATATGAGAATCCGGAAAGTACCGTTCCAGACGAACCTGCGGAAGATCCAAGACAGACTCCTCCGGTACAGCACCGAAGAAAAAAGAAACATGAAAAAGACTGGTTCTTTGATCTGTAAAGGTTTGTTGCTCACCACTTGCAGAAGTGAGACTCTTCTCGACTGAGATAAAATCGGAAATTGAGTTTCGATTAAAACTAAACAAAAAAATGCATGTACTTTCGTCATCCGACAAAAATACTTGCATTTTTTATTTTATCATTTTTCGTTTTTTGCTTATTATTCTGTTCCCTGTTACTCTGTTTTTTCGCTGCTTTCTTCCTGCTTCTGTCTCTCTTCTTCCTTCTCCTGCTGTTCTTTCACAAATTGCTGTAATTCCTGTTTGTGCTCTTCACTGAGACCATGATCGCCCTCAAGAGAACGTAAAAACACCAGCAGAGAACCATCATAGGCAAGATTCAGGTATTCCTGAACACCTTTTGCTATAAATTCTTTTCTTGACATGTTCACAGAATAATAGCGACGTTTACCTCTTTTGGTAGAAGACAGGATTTTCTTATTCTTCAGACGTATCACAAAACTATAGGCCGTCTGCTGTTTCCATACATATCCTTTTGTCTCCATGTACTCCATGATTTCATTCAGATGAATCTCCTCCTGATCTGCATGTGCCCACATGTAGTCCATAATGTGCTGTTCCGCTTCTGATAAACTGTAAAAAGCCATACTTTATCCTCCTAATCGTTTGTAATATAATACAATGCTATATTACATATCTTATCAAAAAATCGCCAGATGGTCAAATCAAAAATTCGAGAAATTTTGTTCCGTTTTGTGATCATTTACAGAAAATAGTGCATGAAACAGAAGAGGAATTCAAGTCGAACGCACGTGAGACTTGGCACGCGATTCTGGTCAGCTTTGCTGACATTTACCCAACAGAATCGCTGTGCATCCTCGCGGAGCGTTTATCTTAGTCGGAGATTGCACTCCCACTAAGACAAATTTGTTGCTCGCCACTTATAGAAGTGGGAGTCTTCTCCGACTAAGATAAATCTTGTTGCCCGCCGCCTACAGTTGAGAATCATCTCACCTCTGATATAGTATGATTGCAAACACCGCTGTCAATGCCTCTACCACCGGAAATGCCAGCCATACGCCGTTTGCTCCCAGTATTTTTCCAAACAGAAATGCTGCCGGAATAATGACAATGACATATCGCAGCAACGCAATACAAAAAGATGGTGTACCCTTTTTCTCAACATGGCAACAAAAAAACGCCACATAACTACCTTTCGATAGCTATGTGGCGAAAAAAGAACTTTCTTAAAAAATCCACACCCTGTACGGGTTTTGTTATTCTCTTTATTCTTCGGTAGAATCCGAATCTTCCGCTGTCAAATCGACTTCATCGAAATCGTCTGCAACATTCTCATCTGCATTCTCTGCTGCGGCAGTTTCTGCATCTGCTGTTGTTTCCTTCGAAGTGATCTCTGTCTGCTCTTCCGACATTTCTGTTTCATCCAGCATCAGATCGTCATCTTCCATTTCATATTCATCCTCACCGGTATCCAGTTTTACGTTGCGGTAACGTTTCATACCGGTTCCGGCCGGGATCAGTTTACCGATGATAACGTTCTCTTTCAGACCGATCAGCGGATCGACTTTACCTTTGATAGCTGCTTCTGTCAGAACTTTTGTAGTTTCCTGGAAGGATGCTGCTGACAGGAAGGAGTTGGTTGCCAGGGATGCTTTTGTAATACCAAGCATTACCTGTTTTCCCTCTGCAGGCTCTTTGCCCTGAGCGATCATCTCTTCATTGATATCCTCGAAATCAAGGATGTCTACCATGGTTCCCGGCAGAAGTTCCGTGTCTCCGTTATCCTCTATACGGATCTTCTTCATCATCTGACGAACGATTACTTCGATATGTTTATCGTTGATCTCTACACCCTGCAGACGGTATACACGCTGTACTTCACGCAGCATGTAATCCTGAACAGCGTTCACGCCTTTGATTCGCAGAATGTCATGCGGATTTACACTACCTTCTGTCAGTTCATCACCAGCATCCAGATAAACTCCATCCTGTACTTTGATACGTGATCCGTAAGGGATCAGATAAGTCTTGGACTCACCTGTCTCACTGTTTGTCACAATAATCTCACGTTTTTTCTTGGTATCTTTGAGAGTTGCCACACCGGAAATCTCAGTGATGATAGCAAGTCCCTTAGGCTTACGTGCCTCGAAAAGCTCCTCGACACGAGGAAGACCCTGTGTGATATCGCCGCCGGCAACACCACCGTTATGGAAGGTACGCATGGTCAGCTGTGTACCCGGCTCACCGATAGACTGTGCTGCGATGATACCTACGGATTCACCAACCTGTACCGGCTCACCGGTTGCCATGTTGGAACCGTAACATTTCGCACAAACACCAACATGTGATTTACAGTTCAGGATCGTACGGATCTTGATCTGTTCAAATGGTTTGCCGTTTGCGTCCACACCTTCACTCATGATACGTGCTGCACGTTTCGGAGTGATCATATGGTTTGCTTTTACAAGGATTTCGCCGTCTTTATTCTTAATGGTCTCGCAGGAGAATCTTCCTGTGATACGCTCCTGCAGGCTTTCGATCTCTTCCTTGCCGTCTGTAAATGCTTTTACATACATACCCGGAATTTCTTTGCCTTCGCAGCAGTCCATCTCACGGATGATCAGATCCTGTGATACATCAACCAGTCGTCTTGTCAGGTAACCGGAATCGGCTGTACGAAGAGCGGTATCGGACATACCTTTTCGAGCTCCATGTGCAGACATGAAATATTCCAGTACGTCAAGACCTTCACGGAAGTTTGACTTGATAGGCAACTCGATCGTATGACCGGTTGTATCTGCCATCAGTCCTCGCATACCTGCCAGCTGTTTGATCTGTTTATCAGAACCACGGGCACCGGAGTCAGCCATCATGAAGATGTTGTTGTACTTATCCAGTCCGTCCAGCAGCTTTCTGGTCAGAACATCATCGGTTTCTTTCCAGGTTTCTACAACTTCTTTGTAACGTTCTTCTTCTGTGATCAGACCACGTTTGTAGTTCTTTGTGATGTGGTCTACAGTCTCCTGAGCCTGCTTGATCAGTTCCGGTTTTTCAGGCGGAACGGTCATATCGGAAATGGATACGGTCATAGCTGCTCTTGTGGAGAATTTATATCCTGTTGCTTTGATATCATCCAGCACTTCTGCTGTCTTGGTAGCTCCGTGTGTATTGATAACTTTTTCCAGGATCTGTTTCAGCTGTTTCTTTCCTACATGGAAATCTACTTCCAGCTTCATTTCGTTTTCCGGAATGCTTCTGTTTACAAAGCCCAGATCCTGAGGCAGGATCTCGTTGAACAGGAAACGTCCCAGTGTGGACTCTACCGTACCGGTCTTTGTTGTACCGTCCGGCATGGTCTTTGTCATACGCACTTTGATTCTGGTCTGCAAAGTCAGTGCTTTGTTTTCATAAGCAAGGATTGCTTCGTTCACGCTCTTGAAGTACTTGCCTTCTCCGATCGAACCCGGTCTTTCCTGTGTCAGGTAGTAAATACCAAGGACCATATCCTGTGAAGGAACGGCTACAGGACCGCCGTCGGACGGTTTCAGCAGGTTGTTCGGTGAGAGAAGCAGGAAACGGCACTCTGCCTGAGCCTCTACAGACAGCGGCAGATGTACAGCCATCTGGTCTCCGTCGAAGTCGGCGTTGAATGCGGTACAAACCAGCGGATGCAGTTTGATCGCTTTACCTTCCACCAGGATCGGCTCAAATGCCTGAATACCCAGACGATGCAGTGTAGGAGCACGGTTCAGCATAACCGGATGCTCTTTGATTACTTCTTCCAGAACGTCCCATACTTCCGGCTGAAGTCTCTCTACCATTTTCTTTGCGTTTTTAATATTATGTGATGTTCCGTTTGCTACCAGCTCTTTCATAACGAAAGGTTTAAACAGCTCGATTGCCATTTCTTTCGGCAGACCGCACTGATAAATTTTCAGTTCCGGTCCTACGACGATAACGGAACGTCCGGAATAGTCAACTCGTTTTCCGAGCAGGTTCTGACGGAAACGTCCGGATTTACCTTTCAGCATATCGGACAGAGATTTCAGAGCACGGTTACCAGGTCCGGTTACCGGTCTTCCTCTTCGACCGTTATCGATCAGGGCATCTACTGCTTCCTGAAGCATACGTTTTTCGTTTCTGACGATAATATCCGGTGCTCCAAGCTCCAGCAGTCTCTTCAGACGGTTGTTACGGTTGATGATTCTTCTGTACAGGTCGTTCAGGTCAGAAGTTGCAAATCTTCCTCCGTCCAGCTGTACCATAGGACGCAGATCCGGCGGAATAACCGGGATAACAGTCATGATCATCCACTCCGGACGGTTGCCGGACTCACGGAATGCTTCTACAACTTCCAGTCTCTTGATGATTCTTGCACGTTTCTGTCCGGTAGCTTCTTTTAAGCCTCTTTTCAGCTCTTCGGATTCTTTTTCCATGTCGATGGCTTCCAGAAGCTCTTTGACAGCTTCTGCACCCATGCCGACACGGAATGTCATACCGTATTTTTCTCTGGCTTCCTGGAACTCTCTCTCAGTCAGTACCTGTTTGTACTGCAGTTCGCTGGTTCCTTTATCCAGAACAATGTAGTTGGCAAAATACAGTACTTTTTCCAGTACTCTCGGTGACAGATCCAGCATCAGTCCCATTCTGGAAGGGATACCCTTAAAGTACCAGATATGAGATACCGGAGCTGCCAGCTCGATATGTCCCATACGCTCACGGCGTACACTTGATTTTGTTACTTCAACTCCGCATCGGTCACAGATAACACCTTTGTAGCGGATTTTTTTATATTTACCACAGTGACATTCCCAGTCTTTGCTTGGTCCGAAGATTCTTTCGCAGAACAGACCATCTTTTTCCGGTTTCAGCGTACGGTAGTTGATGGTTTCCGGTTTCAGGACTTCACCATGTGACCATTCTCTGATCTTATCAGGAGATGCTAAACCGATTTTAATGGCATCAAACGTAATTGGCTGATACGTTTCATTATTTGTTGTTTCTGGCATGTATGGTTTCTCCTTTCACTTCCGGCTTACTCTTCCTCGAAAACTTCATCCGGGCTGAAGATTGCTTCATCCGGTGCGGACTCTTCCTGTACATCAACCAGCTCGTCGCCTTCAAACTCCTGTTTGGTATAGCCGTACTCGCCGAAAGAGGACTCCTCTTTTCTGTTGTAATCTTTGTTGTCGCCCTCGATGACAGAACGTAAGTCTGTGTCTCCATAGTCAACAGTTTCCATAAGTTCTACTTCTGTCTGGTCCTCCTTGAGCACTTTGACATCCAGACCAAGAGACTGAAGCTCTTTGATCAGAACTTTGAAGGACTCCGGAATACCAGGTTCAGGGATGTTTTCACCCTTGATGATCGCTTCATAAGTCTTAACACGTCCGACAACATCATCCGATTTAACAGTCAGGATCTCCTGCAGTGTATAAGAAGCACCATATGCTTCCAGAGCCCAAACCTCCATCTCTCCGAAACGCTGTCCGCCGAACTGAGCTTTACCACCCAGAGGCTGCTGTGTTACCAGGGAGTACGGGCCTGTGGAACGTGCATGGATCTTATCGTCTACCAGGTGATGCAGTTTCAGATAATGCATGTGTCCGATGGTTACCGGGCTGTCGAAATATTCTCCGGTACGTCCGTCACGCAGTCTTACTTTACCGTCTCTTGACAGCGGTACGCCTTTCCAGAGTGCTCTGTGGTCACGGTTGTCATACAGATACTGCAGAACTTCCGGCAGAAGCTCTTCGCCATGTTTCTTTTCGAATTCTTCCCACTCCAGATTGACATAATCGTTTGCCAGATCCAGTGTGTCCATAATGTCTACCTCGTTTGCACCGTCAAATACTGGTGTTGAGATATTGAATCCAAGTGCTTTTGCAGCCAGGCTCAGATGGATCTCCAGGACCTGACCGATGTTCATACGAGACGGCACACCCAGCGGATTCAGTACGATATCCAGCGGACGGCCATTTGGCAGGAACGGCATATCTTCAACAGGAAGGACACGGGAAACCACACCCTTGTTACCATGACGACCGGCCATCTTGTCACCTACAGAGATCTTTCTCTTCTGTGCAATGTAAATTCTTACGGACTGATTTACACCCGGTGCCAGCTCGTCACCATTTTCTCTTGTAAAGACTTTTGCATCTACGACAATACCATATTCACCATGCGGTACTTTCAGGGAAGTATCACGTACTTCACGTGCTTTTTCTCCGAAGATTGCACGCAGCAGACGCTCTTCTGCTGTCAGCTCTGTCTCGCCCTTCGGTGTTACTTTTCCGACCAGAATATCACCGGCACGCACTTCTGCACCGACACGGATGATACCACGCTCATCCAGATCTTTCAGTGCTTCATCACCGACACCAGGAACGTCACGTGTGATCTCCTCCGGTCCCAGTTTGGTATCACGTGCTTCTGCTTCGTATTCCTCGATATGGACAGATGTGTATACATCGTTCATAACCAGTCTCTCACTCAGCAGAACGGCATCCTCGTAGTTGTAACCTTCCCAGGTCATGAATCCGATCAGAGGGTTCTTACCAAGAGCGATTTCGCCGTTGGATGTGGAAGGACCGTCTGCGATAACCTGTCCGGCAGCAACTCTGTCGCCCTTGAAAACGATCGGACGCTGATTGTAGCAGTTACTCTGGTTGCTTCGTGAAAACTTAGTCAAACGATACTCATCTCTTGTACCATCATCGTTGCGAACCACGATACGTTTGGATTCAGAAGACTCGATCGTACCATTTTTCTTTGCAACCACACATACACCGGAGTCAACCGCTGTCTTTTCTTCCATACCGGTTCCTACTACAGGAGCTTCGGTTGTCAGAAGCGGTACAGCCTGACGCTGCATGTTAGATCCCATCAGAGCTCGGTTTGCGTCGTCGTTCTGCAGGAACGGAATCAGTGCAGTAGCAACGGAAAATACCATCTTAGGAGACACGTCCATGTAATCAAACATGTGTCTTTCGTATGCCTGTGTCTCTTCACGGTAACGACCGGAAACGTTCTTGCTGATGAAGTGTCCTTCTTCGTCCAGAGCCTCATTCGCCTGTGCTACATGGTAATTATCCTCTTCGTCCGCAGTCATATATACTACTTCATCTGTGACACGCGGGTTCTTAGGATCTGTTTTATCGATTTTACGATATGGTGCTTCGATGAAACCATATTCGTTGATCTTTGCATAAGATGCCAGTGAGTTGATCAGACCGATGTTCGGTCCTTCAGGCGTCTCGATAGGACACATTCTTCCGTAGTGGGAATAGTGTACATCTCGAACCTCGAATCCGGCTCTGTCTCGTGACAGACCGCCAGGACCCAGGGCGGATAAACGTCTCTTGTGTGTCAGCTCACCCAGTGGGTTGTTCTGATCCATGAACTGGGACAGCTGGGAAGATCCGAAGAATTCTTTCACGGCTGCTGTCACCGGTTTGATGTTGATCAGAGACTGTGGAGAAATGCCTTCCAGATCCTGTGTTGTCATTCTTTCACGAACGACTCTCTCCAGTCTGGAAAGACCGATACGGTACTGGTTCTGCAGCAGTTCTCCGACTGCACGGATACGACGGTTGCCCAGGTGGTCGATATCGTCATCATGGCCGATGCCGTACTCCAGATGCATGTTATAGTTAATAGAAGCAAAAATATCTTCTTTTGTGATATGCTTCGGAATCAGCTCATGGATATTTTTGTGGATCGCATCCTTAATATCTTCTTCGCTGGCGTTTTCTTCCAGTATTTTTTGCAGTACCGGATAATATACTAATTCTGTAACACCTGCAGATTCCGGATCAAAGTCAACCCATTCGCCAAGGTCTACCATCATATTGGAGAGAACCTTTACGTTACGCTGCTCTGTCTGGATCCATACAAACGGAACGCCTGCATTCTGGATCTTGTTTGCAAGTGCTTTATCTACTTCTGTACCAGCCTCAGCCAGGATCTCACCGGTAGACTCGTCTACAACATCCTCAGCCAGAACCTGTCCGCAGATGCGGTTGCGAAGCAGCAGTTTTTTGTTGAACTTATAACGTCCGACTTTTGCAAGGTCATATCTTCTCGGATCGAAGAACATGCTTGTGATCAGGCTCTCTGCACTGTCAACTGCCAGCGGTTCGCCCGGACGGATCTTTTTGTACAGCTCGAGCAGACCTTCCTGATAGCTCTCGGAAGTATCTTTTGTCAGGCTGGCAAGGATTTTCGGTTCTTCACCGAACAGATCGATGATCTCCGCATTGGTTCCGTAGCCAAGTGCACGAATCAGAACGGTGATCGGCACCTTTCTGGTTCTGTCTACACGAACATAGAAAATGTCATTGGAGTCTGTCTCGTATTCCAGCCATGCACCACGGTTCGGAATAACGGTAGAAGAATACAGTTTTTTACCCAGTTTATCATGTGCGATTGCATAATAGATGCCAGGAGAACGTACCAGCTGGCTGACGATTACTCGCTCTGCACCGTTGATCACGAAGGTACCGGTTGCTGTCATCAACGGCAGATCTCCCATAAAGATCTCATGCTCATTGATTTCATCGTTCTCTTTATTATGAAGTCTTACTTTTACTTTCAAAGGTGCAGCATATGTTGCGTCACGTTCTTTACATTCTTCGATTGAATATTTTACGTCATCTTCGCACAGCGTGAAATCCACAAATTCCAGGCTCAGCTTGCCGCTGTAGTCTGTAATTGGCGAGATATCATCAAAAACCTCTTTGAGTCCAGATTCCAGGAACCATTTATAAGAGTCCACCTGTATTTCGATCAGGTTAGGCATCTCAAGAACCTCTTTCTGTCTGGAATAACTCATACGGAAGCTTTTGCCGCTTTTAATTGGACGTATTCTGTTTTTCTCCATTGACATTTCACCCCTGTTCTTTCTATCTAAAAAATTCAAGTCACTTTTGGCACTTTTGGGCATAGTTATACCAAAAAGCATACACTTTCACAATAGTGCACTTTCCATACTACCACGTCTGTTTGTCAATGTCAAGTATCTTTTTTATTGACGCAAAAACCGGCCAGGATTACTCCTGACCGGTGCAAGTTCTGTTTTACAAAAAAGCAGTTACAATTATTTAAGAGTAACTTTTGCTCCTTCTGCTTCCAGTTTTGTTTTGATGTCTTCAGCTTCTGCTTTAGATGCAGCTTCTTTCAGAACCTTAGGAGCTCCGTCAACTACTGCTTTCGCTTCTTTCAGTCCCAGACCAGTTACTTCACGAACAACTTTGATAACTTTAACTTTGTTAGCACCAACTTCTGTCAGTTCTACGTCAAACTCATCTTTTTCTTCAGCTGCTGCTTCACCAGCACCTGCTGCTGCAACTACAACACCTGCTGCTGCAGATACACCAAATTCTTCCTCACATGCTTTTACTAAATCATTTAACTCTAATACAGATAACTCTTTGATAGCTTCGATAAATTCAGCTGTTGTCAATTTTGCCATTTTATTTTCCTCCATTATTTTTATTTTTTCAGGCGGCATTTTCTATGCGGCCTCTGTGATGATTCTTATTCTTATGCTTCTTCCTGTTTCTCTGCAATCTGGCTGATAACGCGTGCAAAGTTTGCGATCGGAGACTGGATGCTTCCAAGCAGTTTGCCCAGCAGTTCTTCTCTTGAAGGGATGCTTGACAGTGCTGTGATACCTGCCTCATCGTAGTAAGCGTCTTCTACAACACCTGCAACGAGTTTCAGTGCTTTCACATCTTTTGCATATTTAGCCAGGATTCTTGCAGGAGCAGTTGCATCATCTTTGCTGATAGCGATTGCGTTCGGTCCTTCCAGATGTTTGCAAAGTTCTTCACAAGGTGTGCCTTTGAATGCAAACTTCATCATTGTGTTTTTGTACACTTTGTAAGAAACACCGGCTTCTCTCAGCTCTTTACGCATTGCAGTATCCTGCTCTACGGTGATTCCGCTGTAAGTAACCAGTACGATGGAAGCCGCATCTTTGATCGCCTCACTGATCTCTGCCACGATCGGCTGTTTCTGTTCTACTTTTGCCATTAACTTTTACCTCCTTATAGATTCTGCCCGGTGTGCCATAAAAGCCCACCACTGAATATTCTGGGAGGAATTCATAACAATGAAAAACCTCTCTGTCAAACTAACAGAGAGGTTCTGTAATCATTCTTTTAAGAATTCTTCACTCCTCGGCAGGCGTTTTAACCTTATGCCTAACGGCACCTGCTGTCTCTGGCAGTTTTCTGTAAAACTATAGCACATCTGCCACTGTTATGTCAAGGAGTTTTTACATTTTTCTGATTAAGAATTTTTGTATTTTTTTCTGACCACTTTTGACCAGTTGCTCTGCATTTTCTTACCGCCCGCTTTTTTATAAGTCCGGATCTTGTAATAGTAAGTTTTTCCTTTGCGTGCCTTCTTGTCAAGATAACTCTGGGTCTTTCCCTTTTTCACAACATGGATCTTTTTATATCCGCTCTTTTTCTTTGTGGAGCGATAAATATAATATCCATTTGCACCGGATACTTTTTTCCAGGTGATCCGGATCCCTTTTTTCGTTGCTTTTGCTTTTACATTTCTGACAGCTTTCGGTCTGGTCACAGTCGGTTTTGCCGGTGCCGCCGGCGTTTGAGTTTCCGTCTGTTTTTTATCATCCGACGGTTTGTTTACTGTTTCACTTTCCGATTCTTTTTCCGATTCCGTTGTTGTCTCTTTCTGCGTTTCACTCTCTGTTTCGCTTTCTTTCTGTGCATCTGCCGGGATTTTGAATGCAGTAACAGAATGCGGAGCCAGGCTGTATTTTGCTGTTTTCTCTGTTACGGAAATCTTTGTTTTCTGTACATCTACTTTATTTGGATTTGCCTGTGTGTTTTCATCCAGCACATCATCCGATGTCAGATACCATATCTGAAGATCTTTTCCTGTCAGGTCTTTTCCGTCTATGATCAGATTTACATCTGTTCTTTCATCTCTGCTGTTATTCACAACCGTAAGATAAATATTCCCCTGTTCATCTTTTGAGGAAATTGCTTTTACAAGCGGAACATTGTACCCCTTATAGGTATAACAGGTCACATTTCCTTCAATTTTCTGGCCAATCTGCGTTGTTCCTGTCATATTATTGAAAATGGAAAACATTTTTGCAGAAGGGGTCGACACAAAATCGGTCGTTCCATCGTTTTGTTTGATTGCCTGGATCACACACTGAGAGCCCGATCCAAGGTTATCTGCTCCATATGGATAATCAACCAGACAATGTTTGTTGATATAAGGTGTTCCAAAGCCAATGTAATCAATCATTTCATTTGCAATGTAAACAGCATGTCCGATTCCACGGACAAACTGGGTATTATGGTTATATACGCCAAACTCAGACAGAACCGGCACTTTCCCCATTCCAGGTGCATACTGATTCATCGCATCCACCAGTGCTTTTACACGGGGCATATTGTACTGCAATGACCGTCCGAGCACTTTTTCATAGAACTCCGGATCATTGTCTGCAATGACTCCACCGCTTGTATCACTGTACGGATGGATAACAACACCATCGTAATAATTATTATAGCCTTTCTGTGCCATTTTCTGCACAAAAGAAACCTGATTGCCGCTTCCGCAGTATACCTGGATCTCCATCCCCAGTTCATCGGCAATCTTGTTCATCGCCTGATAATACGACACAAATCCATCACGGTCACTCTGGTAAGATGCGGTGATTGCCTTTCCTGACTGTGGAATATTTCCATTTATTCCATCACCAAATGTAATTTTACCTGTTTTGCTGTCTACCGTGCAGACATTCTGTGCCCCCTTTCCTTCCAGGGAATCCACGATCTGCCACTGTGTTCCGCCTACATAGACAGCCACAGAATTTTCTACTGCCGGTGTATAACGTACATAGCGAACCTGATTTGCTGTTCCATCACTGTTTGTGGCCCGATCTCTCCAGTCCTCTTCCTTAACCGTCCTGGTATTCTGACCGAAAGTCATTCTGCCGCCGTCAATATAAGCATCCATCCAGTCAGTGTTTCCTCTGCCATCCATCCAGTAGGTCTGTCTGTAATAACCGATTTCATTTCCGATTTCAAAACGTGTTACACCATAAGGTTCCGGATGCCCATTTGCTGCACGCACTTCTGCCCAGTCTACGCCACCGTTTGGGTTCGTCGCATCACCGTCTGCCGGTGCATTTAAGTATTCGATCAAATCTGCCGCATCTGCTGCACTTCCCTGACCCATACCATAAACCCAGACCGCCTCTGCTTTGATATCATCGTAAATCCAGCTCATTGCCTCATCCAGCCCGAAATTCGGTGTGATCGGATCAGATGTTTCCGGAAGTCCATGTACTGTTTTCTTTCGCTGCTCTGCAGGTCCGATGCTGCGTTTCCAGTCAAACAGATTGGATACCGTTCCACCTGGATAACGTACAGAACCAAAATGTGCTTCTTTTACATATTCATTAAATTTAGCTTCCACTTTCTTTTCTGATGCGTTCCATGAGCTGTAAGCATTATTATGATAACGATGATTGATGCCAAACATTGCTTTTGAGATTTCACGCACTTCTTTGGAAGTATCCACCGTAATGTCTATGTTCGTGACAGCATTTTCAGAATAAACCTTGTAAATACTCTGGATCTGTGCCGGTGTCATCACTTTTTTATAATAACGCACTTCATCCATATATCCTTTGAAACCCGTTTTTTCAGTAGCATTCTTATGATTTCCGATCAGGAGATCCGTGAGTGCATCTACATAACTACCGTCCAACGTGTTTTCGTTTACCAGTTTTCCATTGATATAAAACTGTGCTTTTTTCGCCGTATGGCTGCTTGTAAATGCCACATGCACCCATTTGCCTCCGGCTACCGGGCTCTTGCTCAGCACATCGCTGGCTGTCACATAAGTCCCAAGTTTCATATTAGAATCCAGATAGAGGATGCTCCGTCCCGCCCCTGTCTGCTGGAACAGATATTTTTTGTCCGTGCTGCCGCCAAACATATCGTCATCGCATTTGATCCATGCCATCAGCGTGACATCATCCCAAGCTGCATTGACTGCATCTGGCAGTTTCAGCGAAGATGCAGATGTTCCATCAAAATATGCCGCACTTCCCGAAATACCTTCGCTCTCTTTTCTGGTAACTCCGCTGCCCTGCACTTCCACTTTCTGGGCAGACTGTGATGCACTGTTCGTGGTCAGGGCATCCTCAAAATTCAGATAAACAGACAGACCTTCTCTCAGGTCATCCGCTTCTTCCGCCGCAAACACTTCGCTATAATTATAACCACCCGTGCCCGGCACTGCTGCCGCAGTAACACATAACGCCGTCAGAATGCATGCTGTTCGTTTCGCCATGCTGCTCCATGTTCTTTTCTTTTTCATAGTAACCTCCTGTTTTTAATTTTAAGAATCCCCGTCTTCCTGCTGCAAGCTGCACGCCATACATCGCATGGTCTGTTTTCCCATATGCTTCCGCAGTCTGACAGAGGCTGTATGCAGATTTACTGAATCAAATCTGCTTTTTTGTAAGATCAGATGAAAAATCCCTCTCATTCTTTCGCATCTGTTTACATATAATATCATATTACCATAAAGAATCAGAAAAAAACAGATGTATTTTAGTTATTTTATATAATGATGCCAGGGTCAAAAGGTCTAAATCCACATGAGCTTGCTCATAGGTGGAT
>ENA-ORRW01002315-ORRW01002315.1-human-gut-metagenome-genome-assembly--contig:-NODE-2315-length-15870-cov-5.207841_pt1 | contig 15870 bp, 16 predicted proteins | sample MGYA00242183_ERZ509150 | MGnify/ENA primary metagenome ERZ509150 (study PRJEB26280, sample SAMEA2338639) | human gut metagenome | biome: human gut; feature: human-associated habitat; material: faeces... | reverse complement strand
AAAAGGTGAAATATAGATTTATTCCTCATGTAATATAAATATTATATATTGAATATTTTTAATAAGCGTATTTGTGATTTTAAACTGGGTTTGTTCAGCTTCGGTTAAGCAATACCCCAAAGCGTCCTTGTAATTTTCAATTTCTGTTACATCCATCCCTATTTGAACAGACACATCCTTACCTACTTTATAATTTAAAATATCCGTAATCGTTGCAACTGTTCCCTCCAATCTTGAAGACATAACAGATTCTTGATAAAATAAGATAGTTGTCAATATTTCTGGAGAATAAACAAATTCAACCATTCCATCATATTTGCACAAATATTTTTCAGCTTCTTGTGTAGGATAATCCAAAGGAAAATCTTTTAGAACTGCAGGAAATTTTTTCAAAATAAAACTTTCCATCACAAGTAACCTCCTATAATAAATATTGATTATACGAATATAAGCCAATTATATTATCAACAACAAAATACAAGCTAATCACGTTGTCAGTAATAAAACACAAGCTAATTACGTTGTCAGTAATAAAACACAAGCTAATTAATTTGTCAACAACAAAATACAAACTAATCACTTTGTCTGTAATCTGTTACAGGCTAATATTTTGCTTTATATTCCTCCAGACACTTCGCCATATCCAAAAACGTCTTCATGTGCCGGTGGCACGTTATCGGCTCGCGCGGTGCCTCGACATAAACATATTCAGTCCTGGCGCAGCCGCAGAGTAACAGTATCAGCAGGCAAAGGGCTGTCCCAATCAAAACCGCCCTCTTTAGCCTTTGCGGCGCGCACCTTCTCCGCCGCTGCTGCCTCCTCAATCTCGCACAATCGCTTATCGGCGTCCAACGCCCTTTCATCTCGTTTCGCAATTTCCGCCTCCAAAAATGATGTTTTCCCCAACAGGGCGCTCTTTTCGCCCTGCAATGCCGCAATCTCCCTGCCCCGCTCGATATACAGGCTCACCGAGACATACAGCGCCAGCAGCAGCCCCGCCACGGCGTATGTTAAAAATCTGGTCATATCCGCCTCCGTTTTTTGTATCAATCCGTCCCTCTGCCGACGCTTCGGACCCCCTCTCCCGGTACCTGAGGCTGCCGTCCCGCCGGTGCAGCCTCTGCGTCCGACACGCCGCTTTACGCTTTCGTCGCCGTCTTAAACTCGTATCTGCCCGCCTCATCGGTCGCCCCGGTGGCAAATCCGGTCAGGCTCAGCGACGACGCCATGCCGAACGTATCCGCATACCAGTCGTTTGAAGACGTCGTCAGCTTATATATGCCCATGTTCCAATAAACCAGTGTTTCCGTCCGCTTTCTGTACCCGACCACCGCCGACGTCAAATCTTCCGAGAGCGCCAGACAATATGCCCCGTCATCGGCAATTACGCCCTCTGCCGGCACCGCAATGCCGATATTCAGATTGTCAAACGCCTTTGCCGCCACGTCCCATTTAAAGGCATACACCGCCGTATGGCTGCCCGCCGTCAGAAGTTTCGTGTCGTTGTTGTACTGCACCGAGCACACCTGCCCCGTCAAAGCCTGCAAATCCGTCTGCAAATCGTCGGCCTCTTCCAGCGCGTAATTTTCGCCGATTTTAAAAATCGCCAGTTCCGTCGGTTCATAATTGTTTTGCTTGGAGCCGCGGTTGCAGATGAAATAGTCCCCCGCCTCAAGCCCCGTCGCAAACATAACGGGATAATTGTCCTTAACAAGCGTGCTGTTTCCGGAGCCGATTTCCCGCGGCGTCCCGAAAAACTTGTCAAAATCATAAAATTTATAGTTTCCCTCCCCGTCGGCAACAAACATTTTCCCGTCCAGCATCAATGCGGAATAAAGATAGCCGCTAAACCCCGTTAACGGAAATTCGCCGAGCGAATTCGCCAGCGTAAAGCTCCCGGCCGCGACCCACTTCAGCACGTTTCCGCTCCCCAGATACAGGCCGGCGTAATTCGTGTATGCGTCTTTCGTAACCGCCGAAGAATAAAGCGCCGTTGTATTGCCCGCATAGTTGGAAGCATACGCTATAACCTCCCCGCCGATAAAGCGGACAAAATTTCGCCCCGACGGCCCGGCGTTCAGGTCAGACGCTGTCCACGCCTTCGTTTCCGCATCGTAGGTAAACTGCTTGCGCCCCGTACCGCTCAGATTCACCACCCAGAAATTGTTGTCGGCGTCAAAAACCGGCGCATACTGCGTGCTGCTTCCGCCCGCATAATGCTGATACGCCGTATTCTCGTCCAGATTATGCCTGTTCAGCCAGGCCTTCGTCCCTCTGACAATCGCCGTTCCCGTATTGTTGACCGCAAAAACCGTTTCGCCGCCGTCTCCGCCTTGCAAAACCAAAGCATTCGTTGTTCCTTTCATTTTTCCTCCGTAATATTCGTCATAAAAACCATAAATTCCAAGAGCCTGCCCCGCCGCCCCGTCCCATGTCTCCCGCTGCCCTGTTCCACCCCGATGCCGGCTCCGTCCCCCCGCTGCCGGCTCAGTTCTACCCCGCTGTCGGCTCCGTCCCCCCGCTGCCGCGGCGTCAGGCCGTTATCGTCCGTTGCTCCTCCAGCGGTTTCCAACAGTCCGTCCAGCCGCCCGTGCCGCCGGAAGTTTTCGTCCGCAGAACCGCCTGCGCCAAATCCATGTCGCCGTTGAACGACGATGTGCCGTCATTGGAAAGCCAAAAAGGCTCTCCGCTTTTGAACACGTCCGTCTCCGTCTGCACCGCCTGTGTCCATGCCGCAGCCTCCGGCAGCGTATCCGCCGTATAGGCGCCGTTGTCCTCCAGAACATACAACGTCGACGCATACGCCCCTTTTTCCGCATCGTATATCATCTGCGCCCACACCCAGTACGTCGTTCCCGCCGTTGCCGTGCCGCCGGTTTTCCGCGACCCGTCATAGATGCACCACGCCGCGCCGTAAAGCCCGAAAAAGGCGTTGGTTTCCGCGTTCCTGAAAACCGTATTGTATCCCGACGGCGTCTTCGGCGTTATCTTCGCAATAAATTCCACATCGCCGAAAAAGAATTCCGTTACCGGCAGCGTTTTGTCGGCAACAAGCCACATCCCGTCCGCAAACGCCGCCGTATCGCCGCGAAACGTAACGCTGCCTTCAACGCTGAAATGCACAATCGGCCACGGATTTGTAACGTGCGATTCGATAACCTTGTGCCCGATCCACACTTTCCCGTCGACAGCCGCCGCCGTATCAAACGCCGTCGTTTCCGCTTCCGCGTCGCAAAAGCAGTTCCAGTCGGCCAAAGCCCCGGTGTCTCCGTCCAACGCACCCGGCAGGATTTCCGAATAAACCGTATACGCTTTCCAGTACGCCTTGCCGTCAACCGTGATAAACGAATTATGCAGGTCAATCGTCCCCGTCCACGCATTGTTGCCGGAATCAAAGCCGAAACACAATTGCGCCGCAGTCGTGGAATACTGCACGGCCGCCGAAACAACGCGGATAAATTCCTCCCCGTTCGCCGTAACCGTATAGGCCGTCCCGTCCCAGCCGGCCTTGATGACATAATCCGTATCCGCCGCCAGCGCCTGTTCGGAAACGGCTCCGTCCGCAATATCCCAGGCCGAAGTCGAACTCGCCAGATACAGCATAAGGTGCCCCGCCGCATCCGTGCAAAGCTGCGGCGTCGCCCGGTTCGTCGAATAATTGCCGAAAATATAGCTCTGGTCGGCAAACGTTTCCGGCGTATGGATTTTCACGGTAATTTCCCAGGGATACGACTGGTTGTAAAACGCCGTGTAAATGTTGTTCCCGCTCGTAATGTTGCGCAAAACGCCGTCTTCGCCGATGTCCGGGCTGCCTCTCCGGCTGAAATTGTCATAAACCGTATTCGCGTTGCGCAGAAAATACCGCTTGCCCGCAGGCGCCGCCACGCCCCTGTAGCCGCCGTAAGCGCCTCCGTCCGGCAAAATCCCCGCCGAAACGGAAAGGACCGTGCCGTCCTGCGTAATCGTAACCCCGTCGTAGGGCTCCAGCGCAACGTCGTCGACCGTATTCGCCGTTACCGATTTCGCCACCGTCTTGTCCCAGTAGCGCGCCTTGGTTATCTTGTACCTGAACGGCATTCCCGCATAAACCTTTTTGTCAAATGTCGTGTTATCTGTCGTCATTCTGCTTCTCCTGTAAATTCAAACGTGTCCGGCGCCGGCGTTACATTGACCTTCAGCGAAAGTTCCGGCAGCGCGCCGTTAAACTCAACCCGGCCGCCGGCGGTGTTCCCGGTGGCAAATCCCGTTACAAAACTCTCGCCCGCCAAATCGACCGTCCTTTGCGCATAAAGCCTGCCGTCGCCGTTCGCCAGAACATAGCCGTACGCGTCGCCCCTGTATCCGCCGGCAGCGGAACTGGGATTGGTATGCGACACCACCGAAAGCAGCGACAAATCGTCCGCAAACACCGGCTTGTATATGCCGTAGTCCGGATTGTTCTCCGCCAGTTCCGCCGCCGTTTTTATCGGCGTAAACAGCTTGCCTTCGCGGTCGGCCGCAAACAGGTAAATGCCGTCCGCCGTGCCGATGCTGAGCGTTTTGTTGTTCGGGTTATAGAGCCACCATGCGTTTGCCGACAGTGTTGCCAGATTCGCCGGCATATCCAGCGGCACCACCGCGTCGTTTTCGTCAATCGTAAACGTCTGCCACTGCACGCCGCCGCCGGTGTCCATGTTGGTTTCGGCGGACGGGCTGCAAAAGATGACCGCCCCCGGCCGCAGATCCGTCGCCATAACGGCAAAAACGCCGATATTGCCGCTCCACAACAGTGCCGGGCTTGTCGGAACCGCCAGGTCGTACAAATAAGACGTCCCGGCGGAAACCCCCGGAAAAAGCAGCAGGCGCTTCGCTTCGGAATCGTAAATTCCCCGATAGGCGGTCTCAGCCAGACCCGTAAACGTGTACAGGGTGCTGCCTGCCCTCTGCGCCTCATAGTCAAACTCCTGCAACACCGGCGCACTGCCCTGTTCCTTGTAAAGACGCATTCCGCCGCCGAGATAAAAATTGCTTTCCTTGGCCGACAGATGCACCTCCCGCACCGTCAGGTCAAGGCGTGTGTTCGTCCCGCGCCCGCAGGCAAACATCTTGCCGTCGATAAAGCTGTAATTCGCCAAAATATCCCAGCTGGCAAAGTGCCCCAGGCTCCCCCCGATGGCAAAAGCCCCGTTTTTGCAAAACGCCGGATAAATATACCCCGTAGAATAACGGCTGTAAATCAACATCGTCTTCCCGTAAAAGGCGGTGCTGGCACTGTACGTTTTTGAAGGCGTCTCCAAATGCTGCCTGCCCTCCTGCGTCCGCAGCCTGTTTGAGATATAAGCCTTTTCCCCGGCGCTCCAGCCAATCTCTTCCCCGTTAGAAGCATAGATAAGCGAAGTCCCTCCGCCGCGATAAACCAGCGCGTTCGTTGTTCCTTTCATGTTTCCTCCATAAAAAAAAGGAGCCGGCCCCACTGCCGCCCCCATAAAAAAAGCAGGCTCATCCGTCCCGCATTCTCATAATTAAAACAGCCCGGCATCATTCAACCGAACCGCATTCTTATAACAAAAACAGCCCGGCATCATTCAGCCGAACCGCATTCTCATAACAAAAACAGCCCGGCGTTATTCAGCCGAACCGCATTCTCATAACCAAAACAGCCCGGAAAACCCCCGAGCCCGTCAGTATAATACAAAAGCCCGCCGCCTATGTCAATAGTTTCGCCCCCCTCTTGAAAAATATTTTTCCTCGCCCCCGCCCGCCCCGCCACTCTCTGCCCTTCTCCATCGCCGCTGCCCCCCCATCTTCCCTCCAACTCCGCCCCGCTCTCTGCCATCCGCCCTTCACGTATGCCCGCCCCGCCACTCTCTGCCCCATTGCCCCTTTGCAAAAAAATACCCACCGGGTGAAAAAAAAGCTTGATTATTTCAAAATTATATTATATCTCATTCTTGTTTTGCACGACAGTGCCCGAAAGGTGCCCGCCCGCAAAGGCGGAAAATGCAGAACCGCGACCGCCCCGTATTACCGGCGGCAGAAGCGTAGATGAACGCCCGCCCGGTACCCCGGAAGAAAGGCGTAAATGAGCGCCATCCCGGCTGACCGGGACAAAGGCGTAAAAAGCGCCCCGGCACCCCCGGAAAAAGGCGCAGGATGTGCGGCCATGGCGGAATTGGTAGACGCGTAACGTTGAGGTCGTTATGGGCTAAGCCCGTGGAAGTTCAAGTCTTCTTGGCCGCACCAGAATTTTCTGTATTGTATTATAAACGGGTATCCGCAGCTGTTGCGGTTTTTGAAAAGCGCCGGAGGGCGCAGGGAGGGGCGATGCTGAGAATTTATCGGACCGAAGAAGACGGCAGGCTCACAAAACTCAAAAAAAACAAGATTCTCCCCATGACCTGGTGCTCGCTCGTCAACCCGAACGAAGAAGAACTGCTGCAGGTATCAACCGTTTTGCACGTTGACTACGACCTCCTTAGCAATTCGCTGGACGCCGACGAACGCTCCCGCATTGAGCAGGAAAAAAATTCGCTGGCCATCATCATCAACCTGCCGCTTTTGGACGACGAGGGCAATTTTGACACTCTCCCCTGCGGCCTGGTCATCACCCCAAAAAACTTCATCACCATCTGCGCCCGCGACAACCGCGTTATGAATTCGTTTAACCGTTCGACCGCCAAAACGTTCGACACCCGCGACCGCGCGCGCTTTATGCTGAATATTCTGTACAAATGCACCCAGTTTTATTTAAAGTACCTGAACATCATCAACAAGCGCACCGACGAACTTGAATATGCCCTGCGCAAAACCACTTCCAACAAAGAGCTTTTCCAGCTGATGGAAATCCAAAAGTCGATGGTTTATTTCACCACCGCGCTGAAAGACAACCACCTCGTGCTCTTAAAACTGCTGCGCCTGATGCGCACCCCCGCCGTCGCCAAACTTGCCGGCTTCGGCAATGACGACGCCGACCTCCTCGACGACGTGATTATTGAAAACAAACAGGCGATAGAAATGGTGGATATGCACCGTTCCATTTTGGAAGGCATGATGGACGGCTTCGCCAGCATCATCAACAACAACGTTAACCTGGTGATGAAATTCCTCGCCGCTATCACGATTATCCTCTCTATCCCGACCATGCTCGCCTCGTTCTGGGGCATGAACGTCCCGGTGGCATTCGCCGGCGACCCCAACGGCTTCTGGCTCGTGATGGGCATCTCCGCCATAGCAACCGTCATGACGATTATCTATTTCCGCCGCAAGGGAATGTTCTGACCGGCTTCTCCTCCTCCCGGCATTGCCTGTACCGCTGGCACTTGCCTGTGCGGCAGCTCCGCGGCGCTGCCCCCTCTGCCCTCCTACACATCCCTTCCACAGCCGCCCCGTACCCCCGCCCCCACTGTACCGCCTGCACTCTGCGGCTGCTTTTCTGCACTCTGCGGCTGCTTTCCTACACTCTGCGGCGATAATACGGCACCAACTCGTCCAACGCGCGGCACAACAGGTTCTTTATCTCATCGTTGAAATACAGCCGTTCCCGCGTGCTCGCCCCTTTCGGCGCCCGGATTTCCTTTTCTTCCAGCACGATTTTATACAACACCGGCACAAACGGCGCCGACACCTTTTTCAGCGCCCGGCGGAAATTTTCCGCCCCGATGCCGGTCTGCCAGTCGTCCCAGCCGCTGCCGCCGTCGACTTTCGGCATTGCGTAATCGCGCACCTGCAGCTGTCCCTTCCCCCATTTCAGAAAATCCGCGTACAGCATCGTTCCCGCCAGCAGCCTGTCTTCCGCGCTGTAAAGCTGGCGGTATCCATCCGCTATGTAATATTTTTTGCTGAGCCACCCCTGTTGAAAATACCTGCCCAGCAAACTCGGCTTTCCCGCCGCCTTCGCTTTATCTTCTGTCATCATCAGTGTCCTCCTTTCGCATAAACATAATCCAACACGCGGTCAAAATCCGCAAACAGGCCGTTTTCCACTGCCAGCCGGTATTTCCTCCCGCGCGAAAACGCCTTAAATTCCGCCTCGGAATACAGTTTTTTCAGCTCAACTTCCAACACATATTCCACCGCTTTGCAGTATGTCGGAAACAAATGGCGGCAGCGCCCGGCACGAATATCCTCTTCCATCAGATAGCTTTCCGGCGAAAGCGGCAGGCACGGCTTCTCCGCCTTTTTCGCCCGCGAATACAGATAGCTCCTGAACCGTGCCGGATTGGGCGCAAAGTTGGTATCCTCGCTCTTGCGGTAAGATTTGATTCCCGCCAGGATATCCCCTTGCGTGTATGGTTCCAGCATTTCCTCCCAGATTTCCGTTTCCAACGCCGACGGCCTGGCAAAATTCGGATATACCTGTTTGATGTTTAAGAAAAAATAGTCGCTTTTCTGACTCATGAGTTCCCTCCGTTAATGAGTGTTTGTTTAAGTTCAAATGTCCGGTCATAAAGTTAGTCGCGCATTTCTCCCCCGCCGCCCGGTTCCTCGCCTGAAACGCCGCCCGGTTCCTCGCCCGAAACGCTGCCCAGCGCCTCGCTCGAAACGCCGCCATTTCCGCCGCAGCCGCTCTCGTTGCCCGTACCATTGGCACTGTCCGTACCGTCGGCACCGTCCGCATCACGCAGCACCCGTTCCTCAAGCTCCGACCAATACCCCTCGTCATCAACAGCCGCAGCATCTTTTGCCGCCCGAAAGCCGTTCTTCGCCGCGCCGTATCCCGTATCTGCCCCGCCGGTAAAACCGCCCGCCCTGTAACCGCCTGCCGGGCTTCCCGCCGCATAACCTGCCGCCAAACCTGTTTCCGCCGCTTCGCTGCAGGCACGCCGGTGCCAGAGCCGCACCGTTGCCTTCCAGTTTTTGATTGCCGTCCGCCCGACGCACCAGCCGTGGGAGTCATAAAAATCGACAAACGTCGCCGCATCGACTTTCAGCCCCTCCGCCGAAACAAACGCCTGCACTTCCGCCGCCGACGGCCGTTGAAAAACCGGCAGCGAAATTTTCCGTTCCGAAAATAAATTATTTTTATTATTTAAAATATTATTTTCTTTTGCTTCTTTTCTTTTGCCGCAGCAATGCTGAAGCAGCGGTTGAACATTGTTCTGATGTCCGCTGCCGCCGCCTGCGGCAGAAAAAGCGCCGCCCGCCGCCGCCGTGCCGTTCCCCGAAACCGCAGCTTTTTCAGCAGCTTTTTCAGCAGCTTTTTCAGCAGTTTTTTCCGCAACATCTTCCGCCGTATTTGCAACCGCCGCATTCTCTGCCGTTGCAAACAAATCCGGCATATCGTCCGCCGCCCCGTCATCACCGCTGCTGCCCGCGTTTCCGCACCCGTTAACATTCCGCCGCCGTGCCGCGCCGCCTTTGGCGCCGATATCGCGCATGCGCTGCCGTTTCGCAGCCATATCCTGTTGCAGCAGCATAATATAGCGGCTGATGTTTGCTACCGTTTCGTCGACGGCGGATAAAGACGCCCCTGTAACCGCCCCGGCACCCATATCCGCAGCCCCGCCTGCCGTATTCTCCGTTCCGACAACCCTGCCTGCCGCTCCCGTCGCACAATCAAGCAGCATCTCCAGCAGCAGCCCCTTCTGTTCCCGGGTCAGCCCCGCAATAATATATTTGAGATTGGTATGAAAAATAATCTGATCCATTTGTTTCCCCGTTGCCACGAATTACCCCTCGCGCACAAGCCGGCCGCTCCCGGCAGCCTGCCCGCGCAATCCGCCGCCCGCGCCGAAACGCCGGCAGCCAGTCTCTCCGATAGTCCGATAAAAGTAGTCCAAATAGTCCGATAGTCCTGAAACGGCACCGCCGGTATCTTCCGCACACGGCGCCAAAGCTCCCGTCCCGAAACAGGGCTCAAACACCCGTCCCGCACACGGCGCCAAAGCCTGCCCCTGCATCCGGCTCCCTGCACGCTCCGCACACTCCCGCGCGCGCTCTGCATACAGCCTGATATATAACCCTGTATATACTGCAAAAATTGGGCTTGACTTTTAGGCACTTTTAATATATGATAATTAATACATTGTCAATATTAAAAAACATACTTGGCAAAAAAAATTATTCTGATAGCGTAGCATAAAAAGGAGATATTACTATGGCAGATTTACAAACAATCCGCAAACGGCTGGAAAAGTATATCTTGGACAGCAACCACACCTTTCGCGAAGTATCGCTGAAAATCGGGCGCAAGGACTCATACATCCAGCAGTATGTCAAATACGGCTTTCCCAAGCGGCTGAACGAAGTCGACCGCAAAAAAGTCTGCCAGCTGTTAAACATCAGCGAAAAAGAATTGATTGACGACGAGCTTCTGCAAAGCGGCGCCGCCCTGCCCCCGCTCTTTGAAAACGACGACCTGACCGGTTCGGCGGCGGATTTTGTGGCGATAGACATCTGCGCCGCACGCCCGGGAACCGAGCTCCGCGACAACGTCGTCGGGCGTATGGTGCTGAATTTTGCGGAATTCGGCAGCTGGTGCGCGGGCAACCCGTTCAGCCTGCGTTTTATCCGCCTCGACGGCGACTATATGGAACCGACGCTCCCCAACGGCAGCCTTGTTATGTTCGATTCCGGCGTCTGCGATTACAGCGGCGACGGCATTTATGTTATCGAAACCGGGGGCGACGTCCAGATTAAACGCCTGCAAAAAACCGCCGCCGACACCTACGCGCTGAAAGTCGACAGTCCCCGCTATCAGGATTTGTACCACAAAAAGAACAAGGTGAAAATCCTCGGCCGCGCCGTCTTCTGCCTTTCCGGCCGTCCGTTGTAACCTGCCGCGCCCTTGCCGGCTGAGCCCGTTCCTTCCGCCCGGTAAAATCCGCACGCACACCGGACCGCCCGCCGCGCCCGTCCCGAGTTATCAACATCGTCCATATATTCGGCTATATAATCAGCACTTTTCTGCCGCATTTTGCCCATCGGCGCCAATGCGAAAATATTGAAATCAATATACGAAACACCTATATATTATGAAAATTAATATACAGAAAGGGAAAGTATATGAATATCAAGCAGAAAATCGCCCGCCTGAAACAGCAAATCCGCCTGCGCGAAACCGCCGATGACGGTTATTACCTTTCGCGCCAATACAAGGAAGACGTCCGCGCCCTCTATGAGCTGGAAAGGCAGCTCCTGCCCGCCGGCGCACCGCGGCAGCCGCCCCGGACTTAAATCCGCCTTGCTGCCCCGGACTTAAATCCGCTTTGCCGCCCCGGACTTAAAACCGCTTTGCCGCCCGTTTCCCCCTGTCTAAAACAGGCCGTTGCCTTTGGGGTAAAGATATTGGCGCAATCTTTCGCCATACTCCCCGCATCCCGCAGCCGAGCCGTGAAAATCCGTATCTATAATATAGCCGTACCGGCTCACGACCACCTTAACCTGGCACGTTCCCTGCGCCACCTGTGTCCGATATCCCGACGTTGTGCCGTCGATAAACATCGTGCCGAACTGTAACGCCGTCATCGTCATATGCGTCGCTTCTTCATACGGCGACTGATAAGTGTAGGAAGTCGAATAATTCCAAACATAAACCGTCCGGTCGCGCAGACGCACCTCGTTGTCCGGATACCCCAGCACCGCAAACGCCGTCTGCACCGGCTGATTGCGCAGCGCCGCCAGCCCCTCCTCCATATATTTGAGCGTACACCCGCTTAAAAACAACATAAAAATCGCCATAATCCTTTTCATTGCCTTGCCCTCCGAATACAAAAAAACGGCTGCCTGACTATGAGGCAACCGGGAGGTAGCAGTCCTGTTGTTAGCATAGACTTTATAACCTTTAAACCGAGGTTCTGGACATACGTTATAACTCCCGGTTAAAATGGATATAGTCAAATTCTCCGTATTTTACAGAGCACTATAACAAACAATAATACCTAACAACAAGGGTATGCTACAACCCACTCTCTACAAAGATACCACAACATATACAAAAATCAAGCAAAAAATAAGCACCTTATTTAAGGTGCCGGGGAGTTAGCAGTCACGTTGTTAGCAATGACCCCAAGATATTCATATATACATCAAGGGCTCCCCGACCATAACAAAAGCGGCCATAGCCGGGGATATTGTTACATAAATAAATTATATAACGTTAACGATACATATCCAATACCGCTAACAACAGAGATGCTACTACTCTGGCAGTGTTTAGCCCCACTGCTTACAAACAGCATATAAACCTGTAACTCAAAAGTCAAATAAAAAAAGCCGCCCATACAGGCAGCTTTTCTTTCGTTCGGTTTTCCGCTACGGGAAAGGCGCTAGTACGGGTGCTTCGCATAATACTCTTCCGCCACCGCCGGGAAATTTTCCTTGAGCAGCGACAGCGCCTCCCAGCACATGGAATGAAACGCGATGTATTGCCGCACGGCTTCCGTTGCCCCCAGCTTGACCAGCTCGACTTCCGCCTGCCAGCACATACCGTGTTCGGGACTGTAGCGGGAAATCAGTTCCTTTATCAGCTCCCCGTTGCCGCGGTTAATCAGCGCCACCTGCGCGTCGTCGCTGAGCCAATAGCCCGCCACGTACTTTTTGACCGCCGCCGGCGTCGCAAACTTGACAAAGCTCACGTCGTCCCGGTGCCGGAATTGCGTCAGGCAGTCGTCCAAACTCTTGCTCGCCAGCACTTTAAACAGCTTCTGTTCGTTCTCCGGCGCAAAGCGGTAACCGCCCATGCAATACAGATGTTCCACATGCAGCTTGAGCCATTCCGCGTCAAAATTGCGTTTCCACAACACCTCTTGCGCTTCCGCCGCCAGCGGGCATGTCATCAGCAGCAGCTGGATAAGGTCCCGGTCGTACGACGTCAGAACTTCCACCTGCAATTCCGTCGGCAGGGCTTCCGCCGCCAGCGTTTCCATCAGTTTGCCGAAGTCTTTGGCCTTGGCCGCTTTTTTGCGAAACAGGCGGTAAAACCGGTACACGATGGTCTTAAACGCCGCATAGTTGCGCTCTTCGACAATCTTTCGTTTCACGTTTTCGCTGATAACCCATTTGTTGGCATACGCCGCAAACAAAGACGGATTGTCCCGGTGCAGCAGGGCATAAACCTGGTCGTCGTTTTCCAGCGGATTAAACGCCAGATACACGCGCACCGCCTCGTTGCTCCCGGTTTTAATCAGATATTCCGGGTCGGCCAGGCGGCGCATTTTGGCAAAGTCGCGCAATGCCTCCACCTTATCGCAATGAATAAGGCAGCGCTGGGTTTCCTCCGTCAGGCCGTAATAGTTAAGATACGTCAGCCGGATGTCGGCCGGGGCTATTTGGACAAAAACCTTTTCCGCATCTTTGGAAAAACGGAAACGGTTGATGTAGCTCTTAACGGCCGCGGGAGAAAAATGCTCCAGCAAAACCAGTTCTTCATGCAAATCCAGGGGATGTTCACTTGTCAGGCTCTCAAAATAAGCCTTTAGCTCATTATCGGCATTCCGCTCGATAAGGCTGATAATTTTGTTGTTCATAATAGGAATTATATAAAAATTAAACACTAGAATTATATCACTCTGCCCAGATATATAGACAATATTTTTCAATTAGTCAACCCAAAAAAAATTTGACTTTTGGCAAAAAAGGATATATCTTATCAGGTAAATAATATGTTATGGAACAGATAAGGAGCAGATTATGCTGAACAAGTCATACATTTTGGCGGGACTGGCGGCGTTGGCGCTGGCAGGCTGCACCCGCGAGGTCTATTTGCAGCCCGTGCCGTGCGAACCGGAATGCCCAAGCTGTCCGTGTTTCGTCGGCGCTTCCGAGTGCTGTCCGGAAACTGCGGTGCAGACCGTCGTTACCACCTATCAGGTTTATGACGTTCCCGCGCCGACGGTTACTTATATCCCTTGCGACAATGGCGTCCGCCGCTGCCGCACCGTCTGCCGCGAAGTCCGCGTCGAACAGTAACCCCGCCCGCGTACACGTCCCCATACCAAAAGATACCCGAAACCGTCTGGTCTCGGGTATCTTCATAAGCGGTGCTTCATCTCTCTGAATCCTTCTGATGGGCTCCAGAGAAAAAATATTGCTTTTTCTTCTGACTCCACCCGCCTAAATTCTGCCTGCGCTCGCACGCCTGCAGAAAATCCTCTATGTTTCGCGAAACCGCCGCTTCGTGCCCGGCACTCGCTGCCAAACCTCGCGTCCTCCGCCTTACCGCAACGCTCTGCCGCTCCGCCATCTTTACCGCGCCATCTCTGCCGCGCCGCATCCGCCCGGCATCCCGCGCCCTTTCCTCTTCGGACCGGCAGCCGCGCAACCTGCCTTACTGGCGTTTCAGCCGTAAAATCAGCCCGCGGTACTCGTTCACAAAATTATACTCTTCCTCCGTAATCTGCGTGCCGATAATATTATCGCGCTCCCGCTGCAAAACGTCTACCTGCGTTTTCATCTCAAACGGCAGCCGCCGCTCGTCGATTTCCGTAGATAAAAACGCAATCGTTTCATCCAGCCGCGCCACGCGGTCATAAACGTCATACATGTCAAACAGCTTTTTCACCCGCACCAGAAAAGCCTGCGGCTCCCAGTTCATGCGCTTGAGCTGCTGTTCCAAAAATCTCGGGCACGGGCTCGGAAACGCCCCGTTGGCAAATTCTTCCAGTTCTGCGGAAGCCGTCGGCATTTTCATAATTTCCTGCACCGTCAGCAGCAGGTGCATAAACTCCGTTTCGTCAAACGTGCGGGATATGCGCGTTATCAAAAACCGCGGCACCTGGTCTTCAAACACCTTCTTCTGCAGGACAACGTTGCTGATGGCAAGGTAAAGGACAAAACTCATGCCGGCGGCGTACAATACAGGCTTCAGCAACTTGCGCTTCGCCACGCGTACCAGCTTTTTCCTTCTGCTCATCTTTGCCATAACAAACGAATTCCCCCGTTAGATTCGCAGCTATAATAGGGGATAAAAATAAATTATGCAACAAAAAAGAATTCCGGCTGAATAACCGCCCGGCCGGGTTGCATCCGCCGCCCAAAACCGGCATAACCCCGAACAACGCAGCTCCGAACAGCGTAGTCCCAAACCAGCGCCGTTCCAAACAGCGCAGCCCCGAACTTGTGTCGCTCCGCGCCCACCCGCATAGCCTCAAAACCCTCGCTGTCCGCCCCTGCCTGCATAGCTTCAAACAACGCAGCCCCAAACCTGCGCCACACAGCGCCTCGCTTGCACCCCCGCGTCCGGCTGCACAATCTCAGCACCTTCACAGGCCGAGCCCCGGCATCAACGCCGCTAGTTCGCCTATTCTCCGCCGGCACAAGCCACACGCGCCGGTTCATACCGCTCCGGCATATCGTCTTCTTCCGGCAGCGCCCGTACCTCTTCCGCTTTCAAAGCCCGGAATCCCTGCGCCACGACATACGTTTCCGGCGACTTTTCGCGGCTTGCGTCCGGCTTGTAATGGCTGACCTTGGCAAAGTTCTTTTTCATATCCGCCAGCAGCATGCCTTCCGCGCCGCCCTGAAACACCTTGGCGATAAATATCCCGCCCGTCGCCAGCACCGTTTTCGCAAACGCGTACGCCGCCTCGACCAGCCCGATGGTGCGCAGGTGGTCTGTCTGCTGATGCCCGGTCGTATTGGCCGCCATATCGCTCATCACCACATGCGCGCGTTCGCCGCCCAAAAGCAACAGTAACCTTTCGTCCGCCCCCTCTTCCGTAAAGTCCTGGCAGACAAACGTCGCCCCCTCCAGCGGTTCGGTCGGCAGAATGTCAAGCCCGACCAGCTTCCCCGTGCCTTTAAGCTTCGCTGCCGCCACCTGCGACCAGCCGCCCGGCGCGCAGCCCAAATCGACAATCACCTTGTTGCGGCCGAGAAAATGGTATTTTTCGTCCAGCTGAATCAGTTTGAACGCCGCGCGCGACCGGTAGCCGAGCCGTTTTGCCTCCGCCA
>ENA-ORRW01002310-ORRW01002310.1-human-gut-metagenome-genome-assembly--contig:-NODE-2310-length-15899-cov-3.084259_pt1 | contig 15899 bp, 9 predicted proteins | sample MGYA00242183_ERZ509150 | MGnify/ENA primary metagenome ERZ509150 (study PRJEB26280, sample SAMEA2338639) | human gut metagenome | biome: human gut; feature: human-associated habitat; material: faeces... | reverse complement strand
ATATTTGTGCACAGTTTTTAAAAGCAAACAATTTATATTAACTAATCAACTACATTTATGTTAAAGAGAATGCGATCTTTTTTAGTAGCGGCGATGCTCATGGTCATTGCTACCGTTAGTGCGCAGGTTACCACTTCTAGTATGAGTGGTAAGGTTACAGCACAAGATGAACCTATCATTGGAGCGACTGTGGTTGCAATCCACGAGCCGTCAGGTACACGTTATGGTACAGTGACTAATATCAGTGGTCAATTTAATTTGCAAGGTATGCGTACCGGTGGTCCTTACAAAGTTGAAGTTTCTTATGTTGGTTATCAGACTGCTATTTATAAAGGTGTAAATTTATCGTTAGGAGAAGTATACACTTTAAATGTAGTTTTAAAGGAAAGTTCTGAATTATTGGATGAAGTTATAGTAACAGCACAGAAAACAGTAGAGAAGATGGGGACTGTAACGAATGTGAGTGAGCGTCAGTTAACGACATTGCCTACTATTAATCGTAGTATTACTGACTTTACTAAACTTTCTCCTTATGCGGGTGGCAGTAATTCTTTTGCCGGACGTGATGGACGTTATAATACAATAACTGTGGATGGTGCAGCTTTGAACAATAATTTTGGTTTGAGTACTAATAATTTGCCGGGTGGAGATGCGCAGCCTATTTCACTTGATGCAATTGATGAAATTAGCGTTAATGTTTCTCCTTATAGTGTTACGTATTCCAATTTTACGGGAGCTTCTATTAATGCTGTAACCAAGAGTGGTACAAACGAATTAAAGGGAACAGTTTATACATATCAGAAACCAAAGAATTTTATAGGAAAATCTATTAACGATGTTGACGTTCCTAATGTGGAAAGTTATAAATCCAGTTTGTATGGCTTTACATTAGGAGCTCCGATAATAAAAAATAAACTATTCTTTTTTGTAAATGGAGAATTAGAAAATAGTACTAGCCCTGGTATTTTGTGGACTCCTAGTCAAGAAGAAGGTGGAAGTGGGGATAATCAAAATCATATTTCTAGAACTTGGATAAAGGATTTGAAGACAATAAGTGATTTTGTAAAGGATAAATATGGATATGATCCGGGAAGTTATGATAAATTTGATGATTTCGAGAGTAAAAATTGGAAGCTTATGGCTCGTTTGGATTGGAATATTAATAAAAGTCATAAACTGTCATTACGTTTTAACACAGTGAAATCAGAAAATGATGCTAGTATTAGTTCAACTTCTTCGGTAATCACTAAAGCTAATTCAAACCGTTATGGGGTTGATGCATTTGCATTTGGAAATTCCAACTATGGTTTTAGAAATATTGTAACGTCTCTTTCCGGTGAGTTGAATAGCAATTTTTCTTCTTCAGTACAAAACAAATTATTAGTGACTTATACCCATATCCGAGATTCTCGTACAACTAAGGGAGATGCGTTTCCAATGGTTGATATTTACAAGGACGGTAAGCAGTATATGACATTGGGTACAGAATTGTTTACTCCTTTTAATGATGTCGAGAATAATGTATTTAGTGTTACTGACAATGTAACTATTAATAAAGGAAACCATTTGATAACTGCCGGTGCAACATTTGAAAGACAGTATTTCATGAATTCATATTTACGTGCTCCTTATGGATATTATCGTTATGCTTCAATGGACGATTTTATGACGGGAGAAAAACCGATGCTGTATGGCATTACTTATGGATATAATGGAAAAGACGCTCCGGGAGCTGAACTGACATTTGGTATGTTGGGAGCTTATGCACAAGATGAATATTCTATTACACCTAATTTAAAATTGACATATGGATTACGCTTTGATTTACCGTTATATTTTGATGATTTGTTAGGGAATGCGGCTATCAAAGAACAGTCATTTAATGGAACGAATGTTGACGTATCCGAATGGCCGAAAAGTAAATTGTTAATATCTCCTCGTTTAGGATTTAATTGGGATATAAAAGGTGACCGTTCTATTGTTTTGACTGGAGGTACAGGCTTGTTTACAGGGTTATTACCATTTGTATGGTTCACTAACCAACCGACAAATGCAGGTCAGATGCAAAATATGGTCGAATTTGAGACTTCGGAATTACCGGCAAACTTTGCTTTTAATCCAAATTATAAAGAAACTCTTACCCAAAATCCGGATATGTTTCCATCAACTCCGGGAAATGAGGTCCCCGGTGCTATAGCTTATGTGGATCCGAATTTTAAAATGCCTCAAGTTTGGCGTAGTAATGTAAATGCAGAGTTTCAGTTACCTTATGGATTTATGCTTTCTGTTGGTGCTATGTATACACGTGATATATATAATGTTGTTCAGAAGAATATGAACGAAAAGGCCCCTTCTGGAACCTATAATGAACAACCGGGACGTGTATATTGGACTAAGAATAATTACTATGACAATCCTAAGACGAAAACCGTTATACAGTTGACTAATGGGGATGAAAAAGGTTATCAATATTCTTTTAATGCAGTATTAACGAAGAAATTTGATTTTGGCTTTACAGGTTCATTTGGGTACACTTATACAATGGCTAAAGATATGACGGCAAATCCAGGTTCATCGGCGGCTTCAGTATGGCAGAATAATGTTGCAGTTAATTCATTGAATGATCCGGGTGTCTCTTATTCTTTATTTTCTACCCCGCATCGTTTGATAGCTAATGCTTCTTATGAAGTTGCTTATGCGAATATGAAAACGACTGTTTCTTTGTTCTATACAGGTTACCAACAAGGACGTTTTTCTTATACCTATTCTAATGATATGAACGGTGACGGAAACTATTCCGATTTGATGTATGTGCCTGCTTCTAAAGAAGAAATGACATTTGTGGATATTAAAGATAAACAAAATAATGTGACTTATTCGGCGGTAGACCAACAAGAAGATTTTTGGAACTATGTAAATAATGACTCTTATTTGAATGATCACAAGGGGCAGTATGTAGAACGTGCTTCTTCTTTAGAACCGTGGATTCACCGTTTTGACATGAAGATAGCACAGGATTTTTATGCTAAGATTGGTAGCCGTAAGTACGGTATTCAAGTAAGTCTTGATATGTTGAATATTGGTAACTTATTAAATTCGAAGTGGGGGGCTTATCGCTCTTGCGGTTTGCAGAGTTATGATAATGTAAGGTTGTTAAAAACAGCAAGTAAGGTAGGAGAACCTCTTACTTATCAGATGAATGCATCTTCTCGCGAGGTGTTCCAGAAAAATTCTAAATGGGATTATACTGCTTCTACAGGTAGTGCATGGCAGATGCAGTTAGGCGTTAAGTTTACATTCTAGAATATTTATATAAAAAGATGCTTCGTTCAATAAACGGAGCATCTTTTTTATTTCATCCTCATCACCACCGGATTATGATCGCTATAATTAAGATCCGGCGAGAAGTAATCCGTGCTATTCAGTTCCGGTGAATGGAGAATATAGTCGATTCTCAACAGATGCTTGAAGTACTTGAAAGTATACATATACCCATGCCCGCTCCTCTGAAAACCATCCTGCAACTTATCACCTTTTATAGTATGATAAACATACGAAGACGGCAGAGAGTTAAAGTCACCGCAGACTAGAGTAGGATAGGGGGAGGCGGCTATCAGTTGCTTGAGAAGATCAGCTTGTACGGCCCGTTTCCGGAAATTCTCATGTAAGCCGTCGATAAGTCCCAGGGCAGCATGTTCCACTCTTTGGGAATCATCCGTACGAAGTCCCTTTTCCAGTTTGCGCTTGTTCTGGCTTACTTCCGTTGTTTGGAGATGATTGTTGAACAGGCGGATGGTGCGACCATTGATTTCAATATCACATGCAAGACTGCAATTTTTCGAATCAGGATAGATGATAAGATGCTCCTCCTTGATAGGATAACGGCTGAAAACAGCCAGTTGCAACAGATTCTTCCCTTCGGGCGAAGAAGGAATATAATGATACGGCCAATTAGAAAGAGCTGCGTATATACTATCGATGCCAAACTCATCGTTAATGCCAAATTCTTGAAAACAGAGAATATCTGCTTGCAGATTTCTCATGTAAGAAGCAATCTCCTTGCATGAGTAGCCGGTATGCTCGTGGTTAAAGGCATCGACGTTGTAAGTAGCAACCGTCAACACTCCCGGAGTATATACATTCATTTTAACCATCGGTGACGAAGCCGGACTGAAAAAAGGCGATTGTAATACACAGCTTATATACCCCCAATTGCTGAATATAGCAATCAGAGGGATGAAAACCCAGCACCGCCAACGAATCGTCCAGTAGATAGCAGAAGCAAGATTAGCCAATAAAAGTATCGGCAGTATCAAACCGATGAAAGGCATAAATTTGAAACTATCCGGTGCGGCATTGCCTACGAAAGCACCCGCAATGGTAACTCCTGCCAAAATACTGGTCAGCACGATGGATATGTAATAAAACAGTCTGTAAAAGGCTTTCATTTAATCTAAATTATTTGCTGGTTGTATCATGAGGGATTAAGCTCTCTACGAAGGAAGCAACCATTTATGAATCATTGCTTTCAATTTATCATCCGCTATTGGTTTAGCTATAAAATCATTGCACCCCGCTTCTTCAGCCGCTTTCCTGTCCTGTTCGTATGCAAAGGCACTTTGAGCAATAATAGGAACAGTGGCAGACAGTTCACGGATGATTTTTGTAGCTTCCAGTCCGTCCAGATTCGGCATCTTGATATCCATCAAGATAAGATCCGGTTTCACCTCATCGAACATCGTGACAGCTTCCATTCCGTCATGCGCACGTATAAGCTGATGGTCTTTACCTAGAATAGCCTCCAATAAGTCGAAGTTACTGTCCGTATCTTCGGCAACCAAAATACAGGCGTGCCGTGTATTTGCAGAACTGTCAACACTCGAATCTGCAGTTTTCCCGGCAGATGCTATTCCAGCAATGTTCCCTTCACCATTCTCTTTCTTTGAAGAATCCACATTTGCAGGATTTGCAATCGTGTATGGTAAAGTAAATGTAAACGTCGTCCCCTTGCCAAATTCGGAGTTGACGGAAATCTTTCCACCGAGCCGTTCAACAATAGACTTACAGATAGATAACCCCAATCCTGTGCCCTGCGCATGATTGTTCAGCTTTGCGAAACGCTCGAACACACGCCCCACTTTCTCCGGTTCAATTCCTGTTCCGGTATCCGTTACGTGGAATACAATCTGATTGTCCGCCAGTTTGTAACCATAACTGATGCTTCCTTCCTTCGTAAACTTGACAGCATTTCCAATCAGATTTGAAATCACCTGGAATACCCGGTTCTTGTCCGTTTCAATCATCAGACTTTCGTCCGAGGATTCATAGACAAGGCTTACTCCCTGCGGAGTACGGAATATATGAGCATCGTGCACTTTCCGGCAGAGATTATGGAGACTAGCCGGTCCGAAGGAAAACTCGATGGTTCCCGATTCAATCTTCGAGAGGTCGAGAATCTCGTTGATAAGTTGCAGGAGACGTTCGTTGTTCGCGTTTACGATGTTATAATACGTCTTCCGTTCTTCCGCATCGTCGCTTTCGGCAATGAGATGCGAGAAACCTACGATAGCATTCAGCGGGGTACGTATTTCATGACTCATATTGGCGAGGAAGGCCGACTTCAGGCTATCAGACATTTCCGCTTTCTCTTTCGACGATTGAAGTTCCCGTTTTATCATTTCCAGCTCCGTGATGTCCCATTCGATGCTGACGATGATAGGCGAAGACAATTCGTCACCGTCCACCCGGATTTTCCGTTTGTCGAGGATAATCATGTTTCCGTTTCTGTCCTTTCCTTCAGCAGTCCAGTGCAGACCTTTTCCGGTGGTGGCCACCTGGATATCTTCTTGTCTCTTCTTTTCGGCTACGATAGGCGGGTAGAAATCGAAGTCATTCTTGCCGACAGGGTCGTTCTTATAAAGATCGCGGTTGTAGGCCTCCCGATTCCGGTAAATGTATCGGAAGTCGTTGTTGATTTCCTTCACTACAATCCCGGCAGGGAGATTGTTGATGGTTGTATCCATGATTTGGTTGAGCCGTTTGATTTGGGCTTCGTACCGAATCCTCTCGGAAATATCATGGGCAAACGACCAGTAACTTTCTTCTCCGGAATCATTGGTCACGTTGTACATCGTGCCTTCATAAGCCAATATACCTTTATTGATTTTAGATGGGTGATGAGCCACAAAGTTACTGCTGCCACCGTGTATGACATCTTTGCAACGTTCGTTCCAAGCCTCTTGTGTAGGCATATCTGCGGCGACATTGTAAATCTTTAATTGACTGATGTCTTCGTTTTCTGAAATACCATGATTGTACAGGAAACGACGGTTGGCAAAGATAATCGTGCCATCGGGCTTGGCGGCAAAGATACTTTCTTTGGCGTTGTTGATGGCATGAGTCAGTGTATTGATGTCATTTCTACGATGCTGTATGTCCGTGATGTTCTGGATATAGCCTTCGATATTGAAACTACCGTCGGAGCGTTGTTCACGCAGATAAGTCTGGATACGCATATAGAAGATTTCTCCGTTCAGGCGGACACGGTAGCTGATGCTTTCCATGTTGAGTTCTTTTTCGTTCACCCGACACCATTCCATAAAACTCTGACGGTCTTCTTCTACAATCAGTTCCACATATTTCTCAATGGCAAGGTTTTGCACATTTTCCTCGCACAAAACACCGGTATATCCAAGATAATGAAAAATATTCTGTTTCGTATTGTACGTCCATTGTCCTATCTGGGCTACCTTTTGGATAGCCCGCAGGGTGAGATTTGCCTGTTCCAACTGTCTTTTTACGTTGCTTCTTTGCGTGATGTCGCGATATTGGCAAAGCACCATACCGTCATAAGGGAACATGAGGCATTTGAAGTAAAAAGTTTCGCCTTTCAGCACCAACTTGAAGTTCTTGCTGATGCTTCTTTGTTCTTCGAGTACAATCTGGAAGATGGGCATCACCCTCTCTCTCGTATATTCTGGTAAAAGCTCAAATATATTTTTTCCTAAAAGTATATCCTCTTGCAGAAACCATAGATCACAATGAGGCTCAATGTCTACGCAGACTCCGTGCCTGTCAACCAATAGCATTGTATCTGCCGTCAGTTTCAATATTCTTTGTGCGTTATTCGCATCATGTAATATTCTGTTCATGTCTGTTTTTTATTAGATGATAGAGACTAATGTCTTATAGTAAGGATAACAAAAGATAATAGCATTTGTTTTACTTTTCAGCGCGTTTCGCCTTTTCCCAGGCTCCGCTTCCTTTTTTCTTTTTCAGATAACGGATGCCTTTCAGCACATTGACATTCATAAATAAGAAATAGTAGGGGATAAAAAGCAACTTGTTTTTTATCTGTTTGGTGGATAGATAATATCCCCAATATCCCAATCCGTAAAAAAGAACCTGCATGGCAAGCAGCACTCCGTAAAATATCGTGGAACCACCTAACAGCAGAATCGCAATATTCAGCGGGAAGAGAGCAAACAACAGGAACGGAGTAATAGACCATCGCAATACCCGGTGAGATGTATATTGAAAGCTAAGTATCCCGTAGCGGAAAGGATTCAGTAACGGACGAAGTCGCCAGATGGACTGCAATCCTCCGGCAGCGATGCGCACTTTCCGCTTTTCTTCTTCGCGCATATCTGCCGAACCGCTTTCGATGGCGTAAGCATTGGTGCAATAAGCAATGGTGTAACCTTTCATGGTGATCCGGAGCGAAAGAATAAAATCATCGAGCAACGTATCCGGTTCCATTGCTTCGAATAGTTCACGACGCACGGCAAATAGTTCGCCTGCTGCTCCTACAGCAGAGTAGAGGCGGGCGTCAAGTGCTTTCAGTGTTGATTCGTATTTCCAGTAAATACCTTCCCCACCGGCAGCGGCTCCGTCTTTGGTCTGTACGGCGATCCGTTTTTCGCCGGCCACGCAGCCCACTTTCGGGTCTTGGAAAGCAAGTACGATTTCCCGTATTGCCTCCCGGTTTACCATGGTGTTGGCATCCGTAAAGACGACGAGCGGAGTGTCCACCAGCGTCATTCCACGTGTCATTGCGGCTGTCTTACCCTGTCGTAGGGGTTGGAAGTGTACGGTCGCTTTTCCCTGCCAACGGGTTTGCAGTCGTTCGTTTGTACTGTCGTCGCTTCCGTCTGTCACCCATACGATATGCAGTTTGTCCGCAGGGTAGTCCAGTTCAAGACTGTTCTCCATCTTTTCGTCTACAACATCTTCTTCGTTGAATGCTGTAATGAAGAGAGTCACTTCCGGCAAACCAGCGTCCGATGCCGGCAACGAACGCTTCACAGGTTTCACGAAAAGTTCTTTCAACTTGACGAGAACGTAAAGCACAATTCCGTAGCCCAGATAGGTGTAGAACACAATGAATAGGGCAAGCCAGAAAATAATTTCAAGGCAGAGGGTAATGGTTTCGTTCATGGTTAATATATATTTATTACTTTTTCTGTGTCTGATTTTTATAAACCGTTCACTTGATTCGCTTTTTTAATTCCTCCTTTTTATCCGAGTCTTTTAGCATATTTACAAAATAGAGGGCATCCGCTTTAACAGAAGCATCTGCTGTATTTGCTTCATACCGTTTCACGAAGTTTTCGGCATGTTCTGTCAGATACTTCCTGCAATCGATATTGAGCATAATCCCATTTTCATAGTTACTATAAGACAGTCCTGTAACACTGCTTCCGGCCTCAAGGGAGGTAATATCTTCTTTCTTTATACCAGATAGGTTGACTGTGAGAGAAGGATAATAAAAGTCTTCCTCACTGGGCAGATGAACGGTCAGTTTCAGTTTATGTTCATCTATCTTTGTCACTGCTGCTGTGCCGTGTGTACGATAGAAATTGTATTCATAATATTCTTCCTGGTTGGGTATCCACACGTTGTCCGCTCCCTTTTTTCCATAGTTATTGTTAATCCAGAGCAACAGATCCGCCCAAGAAGCATCTGTGCCATGAACACCGACATTGATAGCCATTCGTTCTTCCGGTGATAATTGTAGCTGTTTGTCGATTTCTTTTTTCAGATCCTCAATGGAATAGAACCCTCTGTTTAGTACCACCTTTTTTAAATCGTTTTCCGTTTTTGCCGGACATAGTGTTTCACCGTCGTTGGAAGTCATGGTCTGTATAGAAGAATGGACTTGTCCAGCGGTGATATATTCAGCAATTCCGCTTGGTTTAGCCAGCATTTTACATCCTCTGCCAGACAATTTCTCTTTGATGATATTCAAGGCAATGTCGTAATGTTTAAGTAGGTTATCGACAGTGATTTCTTCATTATCTATATTCACATCATGTATGGAGATGCCTGTTCCATAGTTCAGCATCTCTTTGACATCTCCCCATGTCAGCCCTGATTTCATGAAGAAGCGATAATATTCTTGCGTCTGTCCTTTGTAGATTTGTGTTTTGGCGTCCATCCATTCCCATTCTGGTGAGAGGGTGGTGGTAAATGAGAACCTGACTTCGTTTCCGGCTCCGTCCGTACTTCCCAATGTTTCACCAAGATAATAAATATCGGGTGGAAGGTCATCATATTGCAGGTGGCCGAGTTGATAATAATAACCGCTAGTCAAAGGTTTGCCATTGATGGCAGCCCACGTCCATGAGAAGGCGGCTTGTTTGCAGTCGTCTTGGGTAAGCATTAGGAGCCACGACTTATTGTATTTCAGTGCGGGAATAACCGTTTTTATGGTATTTTCTTCGGGCAAAGTGTTGCGGGTGTTGATTGTAATTTCCGCAGTATAGTTTTGGCTTTCATCCCCGAAAGGGTAGAAGAAGTCTGTGTCTACGATGATGTCTTTCCTTTGGGGAGAATTGTTGTTTCCTGAATTATCTTCTTTTTCATCGTCTTTGTCTCCTTGATATAAATTGATTTTTTTGATACAGGATACGTTAATAAGGCAGATTGCTAATAGCATGATGACTGTTTTTGTTTTTCCTAAAAACAATAAGCTGCTGAAGCGTGTCATTTCCAACAGTCTGATTATTCCCACGCAGAGAAGAATCAATAGAATGGAGATAGCTGGCGTTATAATAAAGTTGAACATGAAGAACCCGGTGTCCAACAGGTTGAACCGACTCAATACGTTGCCTTCAATCAAGATATGTATGGTATAGATGCCAAGTGTATATGTGCCCACTTTTTCGATTGCACGGAAATGCGGACGATAGATACGTTGCAGTAGCAAGAAGATAAACAGGCTTCCTGCGAAACCGATCAAATAGCGATAACAGATGATCGGCAATTTTTCCCATGGCGGATAACAAACGAACTTTCCTCCCAGATAATCGTACATACTCATTCCGGTGATGTAGATATAATCTTCTTTCTGATAGAAAGGGAGGAGTACAGCGAAAACGAGGAGTGAAGCGACCAGTAGTTTTCCCCGGTGTTTCATGATTACATCGATATATTTGTGCATAAAATACCCCATCCAAAAGAATGGATACATAAACTTGTCGAGGTGCAGACGTCCGTTGTCCGGCAATGCGAGGAAACACAGAAGCGAGATGACGAAAGCGGCTGTATCTTTTTTGAATATTTTCATGCTGACGATGGCAAGTGTGAAACAGATGAAAACGGAGCGTAAGAACCAGAAACGGGTGAATGTCTCTATAAAAAGAGATTTCAACGTTCCGGTTGGAGACGGGATCATTCCTTCATAGAGCATATATCCGATGTTGATTGCGACCAACACTAATGACCAGCCGAAACAAGGAATTATTAACTGTTTGAATCTTCGGGTTACATTCGGTATGAGTGGCTTTCCGATGGATTTACTGAAAAAGAAACCGCTGACCAACATGAATATGGGCATGTGGAAAGAACAGATAAATTCATGTACCGGATTGGTCCAGAAGTCGTTGCCGTCTCCCATATTTTGGATAGAATGTCCCCAGACTACAATAAAAATGCAGATACCTTTGATGAAGTCAATATATTCTATTCGTTTTCCCATACTTGTTTATTTGTTCTTTATCAGATTGCTGTCTTCGTCTTTATATTCTTTCTTTTTAGTAAATATTCCCCCCAGTCCTTTCAGACCTTTGGCAACGCGCACTTTAAAGCTGTTGAACAGGCTTCCGTCAGCTCCCACCGTTCCATATCCTGTTACGGCGCGTGCTTTGCGGTTGCGGATAAAGGCTATTTTGCCGAATTGCTTGAGTTGCAGAGCAAGATAACCGTCTTCACCTCGGATGATATCGGTGCGTATGCCGGTTTTCCGTGCATACTCTGTGCGATAGGCAAGAACCAATCCACGCACACTAAGTTCGGGACGTTTGAATGATTGCATCCACAAGTGCAAATCGCGGGCAGCTTCGTAGATTTTCAGTCCCCATCGCGAGTGTTTCTCATCCGGAATGTAGCTCCATAAAGAGCAGACGGCCACAATGCCCGGGCGTTCGAGGGTGTTTACCATCATTTCTACGTATTTCGGAGGGTACATAGTGTCGGAGTCAATATTGATATGATATTTACCTCGGGCATGGTTCAGTCCGCAAAGGCGGGCGAATCCGCAACTATGTTGGGTTTCTGTATAATAAGGTACACCGCATTGCCGGAATATCTCCGCCGTGCTGTCTTTCGATTCGTTGTCTACTCCGATAATTTCTACAGGATATTTGCATTCCATCTCGCTCAAAGACCACAGGCAGGCAAGCAGATGTTTCTCTTCGTTGTAGCCGATAATTGAAACGGTGACAAGCGGTTCATCACTTTGCAGCTTTGCAATATTCTGCCGCACTTCTTCAATGGCAGATGCGGGTGCTTCTGCAAACGGTTTTTCATAAACTTGTAAATACTTACTATACCAAATCATCTTTTATCAAGGATTGAGTGTTTCAAATAATTTTTTCCATTCTCGGGCAATATGTTCTATTTTAAAACGCTCTACGTCGGTGCGGGCTTGTATTCCCATCTTCCGGCGGACATCTTCATGTTCTATCAGGTAGCAGATTTTGTCTGCCAGTCCTTCTATATCTCCATTTTCCACAAGCAGACCGTCTTTGCCATCGGTGATGATGTCTTTCGGGCCGCAGGGACACGTGAACGATACGGGTGGTACTCCACACGCCATTGCTTCGATGATCACCATGCCGAATCCTTCGAAACGTGAGGACAGAACAAAGATGGAACTTTCACAATATTTCTCAACAATATTCTGCACGTTATGTTCCAGGATACAGTTGGAGGTGATTCCGAGTTCGTCAATCTGCCGCTGGAGTTGCTCTCTCATGCCATCGCCGTAGATTCGTAATACCCAGTCCGGATGTTTCTTGCTGACGATGCTCCATGCGGGGATAAGTCGGTCAAATCCTTTCTGCGGCACATATCTGCCTACTGCGATTACTTGTTTCCGTAATCCGCCGGACTGACGTTCGGGGAAGAAAGGAAGCGGATTATAGATTACTTTTACATTATCGAGTTCCGTCCATTCAGCGGCATCTTCGTGGCTAAGCACAATGAAATTCCGCAGTTGTTTCAATTGGCGGATGAGTTGGTGCCGCCAGTATTTCTTACCTAATTTTTTGAGGAATCCCGGTAGACGGTTGTTGTTGAAATCCCGATAGTTGGATTTGTTAAAATGTATCTCTCCCAACTTGACACTGCCGTCTTTCATTTGGTTGATGAAGTTGATGTCGCGGCGGAGAAGGGAGATTGTGATGTCCGGACGGATTTTACATAGACATTCGTTCAGCCTTTTCTTGAATAGCCGTTGCTTGGTGCTGTATTCAAGAATCCGTGCGAATAACGGGCGTCCGTATAATGCGTCGTAGTTGATGTCGAGTTGGTGTATGGTGATTGACGGGTGCAGTTTATAATATGGCTCCTTGTCTTTTCCGTCGGTAAGGATGATATGTATCTCGTAGCCGAAGTGCTCCGTAAAATAGTTCGCCTTTAGTGCGAGAACCCGCTCCATACCGCTGGGGTAATAGAGAGAGGGGATACAGTAGGCTATTTTTATCTTTTTATCCATCAGATATTGTTTGTTTTTTCAGATATATCTATGTGAAATCAGATTTCGGTTTCATGAATGACTTTTCTCATTTGTGCTGTCCATGACAGTGCTCTGACCGTTTCGCGTATCTCCGGTGGAGACATTTGTTGAGAGCGTTGGAAGTTTATCAGTCCGCAAATGTCGATGGGCGATTCATCCGGTGGCACTTTCCATACATAAGGCATCCGGTCGAAATCTTCGTCCGTTTCCGAGTAGGTGAACGAAAGCCCTCGTGCGGCATATTCACGGTTTTTTAGTGTTTTGATGTAGGTGATTCCGCTCCGGTGACGTCCCAGGCTGCCTATGGCAAAATCTGCTTTTTCAAATTGTTCGTCCAGTTTGTCACTGTGTAGGGGGCCGTGCAGGATGACGTACGGTTCCAGATGGTTGTCGCGGATGGCAGGCAGTATTTCTTCCTGTTCGCGTATGCCGGACAGGGGACCTACGATGTGGAAATAAACTTTGTATTCCGGATTTGTACGGTAGTATTCGGCTAGTCCGTGTATCAACCGGTCGAATCCGTGCCAGTAGTGCACTTCGGCCACTCCAATCAGATGAAGTTCGCGTGAGGTGTCGTTCATCGTTCGTTTGATAGGGATTGCTTCGAAGTCTATTCCGTTGGAGATCCGTATCGTTTTTCCTCCAAAAATATGTTCGGCGTTGGAGAAGGTGACGATACCGTCCAGCTCTTTGGCTAGCCGGTGGCGGAAACAGCGGTCGATGGCGAGATTGAATTTCATCGACCATGCCACATATTCCTGATCGTAAGGATAGGTAGGTATTTCCATTACCACTTTCGCTCCCATCCGTTTCAATTTTCTGACTAGTTGCAGGGTGAACGGGCTTGCGTTGTGAAAGGAACGCATATATATAAATTCTATTTTCTCGCGGCGTACATATTCAGTGATGGGGGAGTAGTAGACACGTTTCCATATCTTTGCTGTGAATCCGGTTCCGAAATCGGCAATGACTTCGTCGTCTATTATCCATCGGCGCTCACCGTTGGGAGTGGTTTGATAGTAACAGGTACGCACGTCCAATCCGCACTCTTTGAGGGCTTTTACCTGATAATGTATTTTTTTACTTATTCCATTCGCTTTATCAAAGCCGTGGAACATAAGAAATAAGGCTTTCATTCTTTGTTGTTGTCTCAAATCTATAATTGCTTATTTTGTTTTTTTTATATACTTGCCAGCTATTTTTTTCACTTTTCCTATGATGTCATATTCATGTGTAGCCTGTATATATCCTCCAAAGATAATAAAACTAATGATACTTTTGGTAATAATTGTCACGAAAATGTTCATACCTTCCGTTGTATACTGCACAGGCAGGAGGCACGCTGTCATTAACCCGCTGACTGCCAGCGGGGAAAGGAGCTGACGGACGAACGTCCATACCTTTCTCCGGAACGTTACATGATACATCTGCCAGTAGCATTGCACGAAGTTGACGGTAAATGTCAATACGATACAGGTTGCCACTGCGGTGAGCGTGCCGAAATAGAAGATACCAATCAGCATTCCCGCCACGTTGAGGGTGGATGAGAATACGCCGCAGATGAACAGGCTCCGGGTGTCTCCCGCAGCCTGAAAAATGGAGCCGGAAGAGGAGAGTATAATTTGCACGCCTACCGAGAGGGAGAGTATGCGGAATACGGGTACGGAGGGCAACCATTGGTTGCCGAATATAATCAGTGTCACTTCTTGTGCTGTAAAGAAAAGCAATACGCTCATGGGTAACCCTATGAAAGAGAGTATGCGAACAATGCGTTCATAGGAGGACGCCAGTTTTGCTTTGTCATCTTGGAAATCGCTGAAGATGGGGTGCATCACCGGAGTGATGACTTGTGTGATGTTTTGCAAGGGAAGCATCATGAGCCGGTAAGATTTTTCATAATATCCCAAGTCGGACATGCTCATGTGTTTTCCTATCAGCAGTTTGTCCAGATTACGGCTGAAATAGTTGATGACGTTGAACAGGAATTGATAGGCCGAATATGAAAAGATCTTGCGGAGTGCTGCCAATCCCCATGTGAAGCGCAATCGTTGCGGATAGCGCTGGTAGGAAATGACAAATATCAGTATGCTGGAGATGATCGGGGTGATAATCAGTGCGTAGAGTCCTGCTCCGCAGAGGGCTGCCGTAACCGCTCCCGCACCTCCGGTTATCTGGATGGTGAAACTGCGGACAGCGATGTATTTGAATTCTTTGTTGCGATAGAACATGGCTCCGGGCACGATGGTGGCGGAGGCAAAGAAGAGGTTGACGGACAGAAGTTGGCACAGGATGCGTAAGATCTGGCTGTCGTAGTAGTCGGCAATCAGCCATGAGGCGGCGAAGAAAAGCAGGCTGATAGCAATTCCTGTCCATACGGTGAATGAAAAAATATCCGACAGTTCTTCTTTTGTCAGCGCTTTGTGCTGTATGATGGCCGGGGAGATTCCCATATCGGTGAACAGGTTGAAAAATGCGATGATTACGGTGGCGATAGCTACGATTCCGAAGTCGTCCGGGGAAAGCAGGCGTGCCAATATTCCGGCTACTACGAGGGAGATGATGATGCCGCTGTATTTGGCTAGTGCCGTGTAGAATACGCCCGAAAATAGTTGACGTTTGATGTTGTTAGCCATTGATTACGTCTTTATAGGTTTGTGCATATTCCTTTCCTATTTTCCGGATGTTCATATTTTCCAATGCGTATGCATAGTTTTTTTCTCCTTGTCCCCATGCGGACAGTTGACGTGCTTTTTCAAGTGCCTCCAGAATGTCGGACCTGTCGTCCGGATGGAACGTCGGATTTCCGGTTGCGGATAGTATTTCTCCGATGTTTCCTGTTGTCGGGCCTACTACTACTTTGTGGAAGAGGAAACCTAGGGGG
>ENA-ORRW01002303-ORRW01002303.1-human-gut-metagenome-genome-assembly--contig:-NODE-2303-length-15933-cov-2.334803_pt1 | contig 15933 bp, 17 predicted proteins | sample MGYA00242183_ERZ509150 | MGnify/ENA primary metagenome ERZ509150 (study PRJEB26280, sample SAMEA2338639) | human gut metagenome | biome: human gut; feature: human-associated habitat; material: faeces... | reverse complement strand
TTTACTACCGCGCCCAGCGTCCCCGGTCGCGGGTATGTGCCACACGTCAGCTCCCCGGCCTTTGTGAAGCCGTAAAGGTGCAGTGTTTCCTCCGGATCCGTTTCAATGCTTGGCTTCACGACAAAGCCGACGGTTGCGATCCGTGGACGGGTGCCGCATTTTACGAAGTTGTACCGGTGCAGCGAGGTGTCCAGCCGGTACTCAATGCCCGGATCGGGCCCTTGCTGCCAGAAATAGAAAACGCCCGCAAGGTGCGAGCGTGCATTTTTCGCAGCCTTCACGGCCTCTACAAACTTCTCAAAGTTCTGGGCGTCCGTGTTGGTGTTTGTTGTCAGTGCCACGAAGGTGTAGGGGGAGTCGTACATTTCGTACCACTCCATAACATAGCCCTCGCCGAAGTAGGCAGAGATCAGGCGCTCGACGGCCCACTTTGTCCCGCGCTTGCGCTTGATCTGCTGGGCGAGCTTGATCGTCTCTCTCTTTTCCTCCAGACTCATGCCGGTGGAGTCGTACCAGTCAATGTCCAGCTCCCACGCCAGCTCGTCGCATTCCGGCTCGTTGAGGCTGTCGATCTCGTCCCACGTCCGGATCGTCGGGATCCTGCTGCCGGGTGGCTGTATGAGCTTATTCATAGCCTTGCTGAGTGCGATCGCTGCCTCGTCGTCCTGCATGAAGGCGGGCAGCAGTTTTATAAAATCCATGTTTGACACTTTCATGCCGCCCATGCTGTCCACCTCCTTTATCCTCTGACGATATGCTTCACGGTCTTTTTACCGGAGAACTTGGCCACGGTCGTGCTGTTGAGCTCGGTGTATTCCGGTTTGATGATCTGCACACGGGTGGCTCCGATCAGATCGTCGGCCCAGTCAGGGCAGAGGATCCGCTTCCGGAGCTCGTCTGGGTTTATGTCCTGATTCAGTGTGGAGCCCTGCCAGTTGATATACTGATCAATAGCCCCGCCGGATCCTTCCACGTTCTGCACTACTTCTGACTCGTTGGCTTTAGTGGTGTAATAGGTGAGCTCTATGTCATACTCGTGAGTTTCCGGAGCTTCCACCGTTACCATGTCAGTGAGAGGGCGAACGTCGTCCGCAGAGCAGGCAGCCAGCACGTCGGCCAGCACTTCCTCGCTCGGAATCTGTCCTCCGGCGCAGATCGGCACGATCTTGACGCGGCCGCACATATTGCGGCCGATCTGGATCTTTACCGCCTCAGCTCCAGCGAGAGATCCGGAGAGTGAGAGAGTCAGAAGCTCGTCTGCATACTCGGCCGTATAGTCGGCCCCTGCTGTGGCTTCGGATCCGTCACTCAGGAAAACCACCAGAGTGTCCGGCAGGAGATTGGCGCCACCTTGGAAGGCGTGCCCGGCGTATGTTTTCAGTGTTCTGGTGATCGTTTCCTTTTCGGATTCCACCACTGCGTCCGTGACGAGAGAGTTCGCGGACAGCGCCCAGTATTTGTAGGCTTTGGCCGGGCCTGCGGTGCTGAGTTTGTTCTCAGCCTCTCGGATTCTCTCACGGTACGGTTCGTCCTCCTCACGGTCGCCTCCGCCTTCTGTTGTGGTCAGGTTTGTTACTCCGTCGAGCAGTGGAACGTCGGAGACGTCCACGATCTCGGAGATCTCGCCCTCGTCTATGTTGTTGTAGTCCGTGCCGCCTTCCTCGGCGGTTGCTGCCACGTCCACATAGAGGCTACCTGCATAAAGCACGGCTGTGGTGTCTGTCAGGAAATAGTGAACGAAGTCACCTGTTACTCGAAGTCCGGCCGGTATAATGATATTAGAGCCCACCGCTTCGGTAACTGTGAACCGTAGGGTGGTAGTGGCATAGGTAGGATCGAGACGGATCACGTCTCTGTTTTCTCCCAGAGCGTCCAGAACAGTGCCCCTTGCATATCGGAGCATTTTCTGGCGGCAGGCGTCGTTTACTGTGTTGTAAACAGTGACGATCACCTTCGCCATGGTGTCGCCGAAGATTCGGCGCTCGTCACCGGGGTAGAGAGGCTCGCCGACGCCGTTCTCTAATTCTTCCAGTATGTCGGTGTAGATTGTTTCGTCGGTTGTCTCTATGAATTTGAGCTCGCTCATGCGTCCTCGTCCTCCTTTCTTTGGATAATGTTCACGATCATGCCGAAGTCGCCAGAGAAGGCAGCCGCCGGATCTGAGGCGATACTGTCAGACTCCACGCGGGGCTCGAAGGTTTCCAGAACCCACTCCGCGTCAGCCACGGCCTCGTCGGTCGCGTTCGGTTTGTCGATCAGAGTCCCGTCAACGCCGCGCACGCGATCGTATGCGACTTCACCGCGGACGATCCTCAGCAGATTGGCGGCGCACACTTCCGGGCTCCCGTTTCCGCTTGCTCTCATGGCGTCACCTCCTTATGCGAGAGTTACTTCGGACAGATACACCCAGCTATTGATCCCGTTAGGGTGGCCCAGTAGCACCTTGTTTTGGCTGCTCTTGATCTGGCTCACCCTATGCTTTCGTTGTTTTACCCAGTTTGGTATCTTCTGGCCGGTTGCGTACCTGCTGCCGGTCGGCTTCACATAGTCGCCGACTTTGATCGTTTTTTTTGCGGCCTTTTTGGCCGCTGTGTTGGTTGTTTTCTTGACGGACTTCGAGGCGGTGCTCGCTTTCACATTCAGCGCGGTGGTGCTTACCTTCACGCTGGTGGTGGCCGGATCGTATTCCTTGAATGTGAAGGAAAGAGTGGCCAGAAGCAGCCGCCCCTTGCCGTCCACCTTTGTGTTGCTTACCGCGACTTTTCGGAGCTGGAGCTTCGGCCCCAGCTTCTTGCCGCCGAGATAGAAATAATTCACTTTTGTGACGAGAGCCTTCCAGCTCTGGATCTCCGCCCATACGTCAACGCCTGCGCCTGAGTGCAGCACGGTGGTGAATGAGAGGGGGAAAAGCTCGGTGCCTCGTTCGTTAGTCGTCTTTTTGTCCTCGGTGCTGGTGTTTTCGTCGGCCACCTGCTCGTAGGAAAAGGCCAGCCCCTCCAGCGCGACGACTTGCTTTGATGATACGGCCCATTTTTTTGAGCCCCACTGTGCCATTGTTGGCATGGCTGTACCTCCTTAGTTTGGTTTTTTAGTGGATCCGCTGCCCGTTTCGACGCCTCCGTGGGTGTGCCCGCTCAGGCTTATGCCGCGAGCTGTGACGTCGCCCTTCGGTACGTTGATATTACCGGCCGAGAGGCTCGGCAGGTAGCACGTCAGCACGGCCCAGCAGCAGCCCGGTGGAGTCGTCAAACTCCACATAAACCACCGCCGTGCCTTTTGAGAGGTTTCCGGTGGATCCGCGGAGGTGCCATGGGATCGTGATCTTTGCGGTTGGCTTAGCCCCGGCGTCAGACGGTACAACGCGGGCCGTGTTTCCTGATATGCTGGCGATCGTGCCTTTATTGATGTTTCCCATTAGTAGCCCTCCAGAATGTGTCGGAAGTAGATCGTGGATTTATTTCCGACAAAATCATGCCGGACTTTATACACAAAAACGGTACCGTCCCACATGGTTGCCCTTGGTGTTGATAGTGTCAAAATGCTGGCGGCTGCATATCCGGTCATAAGTGACTTGGAAAAGTATCCGGATCGGGCGAACTTGTTCGCGTTCCGCAGCAGCCCCTTGGCGAAGCGTGCCGCCTCTGCATTGCTGGTTACCTGAATAGGCACCGCAGGGCGGAGCACTGAGCTGTTGGAGCTGTTGGCTATAAATTTTCCGGAGTAGCTTCCGCTTGCAATTTCGCAGGATCCGTACATTCCGCCCCGGTTGTCCTCATAGGAGAAAACGCCGTTTTCATCTACGGAGAGACTACCGGCTGGAGTCTGCCCCTCTATGTACTGCTCGTTATACGCCAGCAGCTTGCCGTCAAATATAAGCATTTGGCAGCCTTCCAGAGTGCAGAGCCGGTGGAATAGGGCGAAGTCTGTCTCGTTGTCCTGCTTAATATACGGGTAAACCTGATCCGCGCAGCCGTAGTTCTGGAATGTTAGTCCGTGATTTCCTGCGAACTCATTCGCCAGTTGCAGGAACCGGACGCCCTCCCAGCTTTTGCTCTTTTTTGTCTTGCCGCTTTTTGGCATGGACATGGCTCGGATCGTAAAAAGCCCGTTTTCTGGTTTCATGGAGTGCACGAACATTTTCCCAGTATCACTCGCGCCTTCTTTGAATTGCACGGTGTCACCTTCGGCCGGTTGCCACTTGCTCCATGTTCCCTTGGTGTCATTGAAGCGGATCACGAGGGTGTCGGCTTGCTTTTCTGCGAACATTTCGTGCACGCAGTAGTTCACCGACACGTCCCCGTATATATCCACCCCGTTGTAGTAGAGGTTCACGCGCTGTCGTCCTCGTCCTCAGAGTCCCGACGCCACGGCGGCAGAGTTTCCGGCGTCTCTGCACCTTCGACGATCGGCAGCCGGAGGGCCACGTTCGCGTCGAAGATCAGCACGTCCGCATAGTCGGGGTTAAATTCTGCGATATAGTGCGCCAGCATTTCCTCCCCGTACATTTCGAGGGCCAGCGCGTCGAAGGTGTCCCCTTCGCGTGTCGTGTAGTCTTTGTAGCCTGTTACTCTACGCATATTGAGCCACCTCCCGCATTTTTATAAATTCTTCCAGCCAGTCGAAGAACTCGGCCTCGTGGGCTTTGAGCTTCGCCATGAAGTCGTCCGCGTCGTCGCCGGTTCCTTCTGTCTGGATCTGTGGGCTCCATGTGAAGCCGGAGAAGTCGTAGTAAACTACCACGCCGCCACTGTCTGCCAGACTTCCGAGAGAGAAGTCGTCCAGAGTCAGAAGCCTTCCGGCCGTGCTTGTGAGTCCTTCGCCAGAAGATCCGCCGGTTGTGCTTGCAGTGTTGAACACTGAGGTGATCATGGTTTCCAACTTATCCCAGAGGGTTGCAAGAGGAACCACCGCCTCGGCGCCAGCTTCACCACCAGCCAGAAGATTGTTACCTGCTGCGCCGAAAATAGTCGGGCGCGTCAGAATACCGCCGTCCTTGTACCATGAAATACCGAAGTGTGGTACGCTTGGCGGGTTGATCGAGAAGCTGCCGCTGATACTCACATGAGGGAGTTTCAGGTGTGGCAGGCTCCACGAGAAATTAAACTTTGATTTTAGGGCGCTGATCGCGTTTCCTACGGCGTCCCTTGCTGCCGACATTTTGCTGCTGATCGTCGAGTAAATACTGGAGAACTTACCCGACACTGTGCTGAGTGCGGAGCTGAGTCCTGAACTCATGGTGGAAGTGATTCCACTCATTAAGCTGGAAACGGTAGACTTTGCGCTGCTCAGTTTGCTGCTGATCGTGCTCCGGATGCTTTCCCATTGAGAGGAAGCGGTAGAGCTCACACTTGACCACGCAGAGCTTGCCACGCTGGTGATCGTACTCGTTGCCGAGCTTACGGCGGAACTGGCCGCCGAGATCTTGCTGCTCACTGTGGAGCTGATTGTGTTCCAGAGGGAGGAAGCCGTGGAGCTGATCGCGTTCCATGCTGCGCTTGCTACGTTGGAGATCGCAGTCGTCACCGTGGTGATCTTTTCTTTTACGGCGTCGATTTTTTCGCCGATCACGCTCTTGATAGTCTCCCAGATAGAGAGCACCGTGTCCTTGCAGTTTTCCCAGATAAACCGAAACGGCAGCGTGATGATCTGGAAGGCTGCGCTGATAATTTCCTTCACGGCCATGATCCCGACGGTCACAATGTTTTTAATTGTTTCCCATGCTCCGGACAAAAATCCGGTGATTGAGTCCCAGATATTCGTGAAGGTGTCGTGGATCTCGGTCATGGTTCCGGTAACGCTCGAATAAATTCCGGATAAAATTCCGGAGAAAAACGAGACGATCGCGTTCCATGTGTCCGTGAAAAATGTTTTGATTCCCGTCAGGATTCCGGAGAAAAACGACGAGATCGCGTTCCATGTGTCTGAGAAAAATGTTTTAACATTCGTCCAGACAGTTTCCCAGTCGGTGCCGAACCAGCCCAGAACGGTGTCCGCCAGAGAGGTGAACGTGCTGATCCAGTTCTCGAAGGTTGCCACAACGAAGTCCCAGACTGCGCCGAAAACTTCTTGGACGCCCTGCCATACCATGTCCCAGTCACCGGTAAAAATTCCGGCGAAGATGTCAAACAGGCCGGTCAGAATGTCGAGGGCCTCGTTCAGAATACTGCTGATCTGCTGGAATACGCCCTCGAAAATCGGAGCGAGCACCTCGCAGAAGCCGTCCCAGACTGCCTTCATTACTTCGGTTATGTCCTCGAACTCGAACCCCAGCGCGTTGAGCCTGTCCACAATTCCTTGCCCGAACTCGTCGAACTTGGCCTTGATTCCGTCCCAGATCGCTGTGATCTTGTTCCTAAATTCTTCGTTGTTTTTCCATAAATTCGTAAAGGCGAGAGCCACGGCCGTGATCACTGCGATAATAGCAATAGCCGGAAGCGATACGCCTCCCAGTGCTGCAGCGAGTTTTACCAGTGCGCCCTTCACCATTGCGATCTTGCTCGATATGGTTCCCCAGTTCATAGCCGCGATAACGGCACCGAGGCCGCTCACCGCTATGGTCACTTCTGGGATATGTCCGCCGAGCCATTCGATCGCCGGGATCACGCCGTTGGTGATAAACTGCACACCTGCTCGTAGCTTACTTTCCAGCGCGTCGTAAATTTTGAGCCCCAGTTCCTCGAAGGCGCTGTTCATTGCCGCCACGTCGCCGCTGAGGTTGTCGTTCATAATATTGGCCATTTCCTCAGCGGATCCAGAAGCTCCGCGGAGTTCTTCCTCGTACCCGGCGATATTGTCCATGCCTTCGTTGAGGATCAGGTTCAGGCCCTTGGTGGAGTCTGCGGTAAAAGTGGAAGATAGCGCGACGGCTCGTTCTGCGTCGCCCATTCCATTTGTGGCGGCTTCCACTTCTGTGAGAATGTCGGTGAGATCTCGGAAGTTGCCCTGTGCGTCCATTACGGCCACGGAGGTTTCTCCGATCTTGATCGCGCCGTCCTTCATTCCGTTGGTTATGTCTCGCATAATCGCGGCCATGGCGGTTCCGGCTTCGGATCCTTTGTAACCTTGGTTTGCCATTCCTTCGAGCAGCGAGGTGACGGTTTCGACGTCCTGCCCGGCTGCATTTAAGTTGGCTGCGCAGTTCTTGTAGGCTTCGCCCAGTGCTTCGGCCGTGGTGTTGCTGTGGCTTTGCGCGTAGGAGAGCAGATCTGCGAAGTATGCGGCGTCTCCGGCCTCCATGGCGAAGGCGCTCAGGTAGTCCGTTACCATATCGGAAGCCGCTCCCAGTTCCATGCCGGAAGCGGCGGCCAGATTCAGAACACCACCCAGCGCACTTGTGGACTGATCGGCGTCCCACCCGGCGAGGCTCATGTATTTGAGAGCCTCGGCTGCATTGCTGGCCGAGAAAACCGTGGTGGCGCCGTATTCTCTGGCGCAGGCTTCCAGTTTCTCGAAGTCCTCACCGGTTGCGCCACTGATTGCCGATACCTCGGACATGGTGCTGGTGAAGTTTTGGCCCAACTCTATGACGTTTCCGACCAGATTTTTGATACCGTCCACCGCTCGCATGATCGCGTCGGCTGCGAGATTTGCCAACGTAGCCTTAAACATGGTGAAGCCGTCGTCTGCCTTTTTGGCCGAGCTTTCGACTTCCTCCAGAGAATTGTCCAACTTGTCCGCTGCGTACTCTGCGTCCGAGAGCTTGGTTTTGTTCTCGTGCAGTTCACTGGATAGGTCTTGGATCTGTCGAGCGAGTTCCCGCGCTTCGTCGCTGGTTTCCCCTTGTTCGGTTGCAACGTCAACGTATCGCTGCTTTAACTGTTGGAGGGTGTCCTCCTGTTTGGAGATTGTAGAGCGCAGCGTTTCAGCTTCTCCGCCTGCGTCGTCCATGGTTTCGGACAGGGCACGGGCGGCTTTCTCTGCCGCGTCCAACGTGCCGCGATTTTCCGTCAGTTCACCGGACAGTTCTTGGATTGTACTCGCGAGCTGTTCGGCTTCTTCGGTTCCTTCTTGGCCGGTCACAATGTAGTCGGCGTAGCCTTGTTCCAGATTTTTGAGGACTGTCTCCTGTGTGCTGATCTTTGCCGCTAACTGTGCGGAAGCACCGGCGGCTTCGAGCGTTTCTTTGCTCATTTCCTCCAGACGAGAGACGGCCGCGTTTATAGCCGATTGAAGGGAGGGGCTGAGGGATCCGGCGATCTCTATCGTAGATTGTAGAGTATGGTCTGCCACGTCCTCACCTCCTTGTGTGCTTTGGCCTCCTTATGTTTAGCGGCCGATTTTTCTCAGCGCGTTTTTTTTCGGCTGCGAGATCCTCTGCCGCTTCTGCATACTCTATGATGAAGTCAGTTACTCGCTTTTTTTCGAGCTCTGTCGTGCTGGTGTGGTAGACTCTGGCGTAGTCGCGGTAGGCTCTGCGGAGTCGTTTTCCTGTGGTTCCGGCTCCGATTTCAGCATAAAATTTCGGCCGAGGGCCATTACCTCCACAACGTCCGCGCCCTTCATGCGCTCCAGATCGGAAAAGTCATAAGTCGGATTCACGGCCACGATCGCAGCATAGCCGAGGTAGAGGTGGAGGCCGAAGTCGAACTCTGCCGCTGCGGACACGGACAGGTTCTTCATACCTGCGGCCGCTTTTCTCTTTGCCTCAGCAGTTGCGAAAAGCACGCCGTCGATCTCGTTCGTGTCGTACTTCATTTCTGTGATTTTGTCCCCGTTGATCATCACGGGATTTTTCAGAGTGAGGGTTCCGTTCATTTTGTTCTCCTTTCAAACAAAAAGAGCCCGCCAGTGACTTGACCGGCGGGCCGTGGTTATTTTTTGATTACTGCATTAAAGCAGGTTGTTGATCTGGCTCATGTAGTCCTCGCCGTTGATACGGAGGATCTGAGCCAAACGGTCAACGCAGCAGATCTCGACGCCATTTGCGTAGATCTGGAGCCTTGTCACGTTGTAAGTGTTCTCGGCTTCGGTTGCGCTGCCGACTTCGACGCCCAGCTCAGGGAATGAGCCCGGCATAGTACGCACAAAAGCCTTGCAGCCTTCGGTTGCGGTGGATCCGTCGGATTTTACGACATTCTGAACCCAGCGGAACTCGAAGCTCTGCTTTTTGAGGCGGTTCATGCGGCGCAGGCCGTTGTCTACGCCGATCTTTGTAATGGAGAGCTCCATGTTCTCCAGAAGTCCGATCAGTGGCACGGTCATGTTACCCATGGCCTGCACGTCAGCGGTTAAAAATTCAATACCGGGCAGAGTGAAGGCGACGTCCTTCGCCACCAGAGTGCTGTCCGCGTATACAGTGTCGGCCACTACCGGGCCTTTAATATCGAGCCATTTTGCCATTGTTCTGCACCTCCTTATTCAGTAGCAAAAAAGGACTGGAAGCCTTCGTCTGTGTAGCATACGCGAGCGGTGCCAGACTTGAACGGAGGCGTGTTAGTTACGGAGAAGTCCCAAACGAAGTCGCCGTTCAGCATGTTGCTGGTAGGGTTCGCGCTCTCCACAAATTCCACGGACGGGGTACCGATCAGGGCACCGATTCCCAGAAGGGTGTCGAGCTTTTCCTTTTCAAAATTCAGCACGCTGTCCTTGTCCTGCGGAGTCATAGGGCTGTCGATCTCAGTTCCGTGATCCTTCTGGAAGCTGTTCGTGATATGCTCCAGCATACGGATATTTACGTCGAAGATCGCGCGGGCGTCCATGCTGCCGTTGTACTTGTACGCAGCAGTATGAGGGCCCCACAATACCCAGCGGCCACCCCAGAAGCAGGCTGTTGTGATTCCTTTTTCGTTGAGCTTGTTCGCGGTTTCCTGATCGAAGCCGCGGTTCTTGGAGTCCTCACCGAAATACTGGCTCGTGGCCATGATTTCCTTGTTGGACGGAGATTCAAACGGAACGCCGTCGTGGCTCAGGTCTACGCGCTGCATAGTGGCGGCGCCTACTGTGGACAGCCAGAAGATCCGGCCGTTGCCGTCCTTAATCTTCGGCCAGTATACCTTCGAGAACTCGCTGGTGTAGCCGTTGTCACTGGCCCATTTCTGAGCCTTTGCGAGCGTGTCGATCTTGGTTCCTTTGTCCTCCAGAGGAACGTCGGCGTGAACGAAGCCGTCCCAGTGGCCGTTGAGTTTCTGGATAGTGCTCACCATGGCCTTGTATACGGCCGGGATATGACTCCAGCCCGGAGCTGCCAGAATATTGAGCACGGCGTTGTGGTACTGATAGAGTAGAGCCATGGAAGCCAGTCCGGTATATTCTCCGGTTTCGGTTTTCTCACCGATAATGTCGGCCGCCTGCACCTTGGAAGTATCCACGGTGTCGAAGGTTGCGGAGAGTTCGGCCCCGTCAGTCTCTTTGAGCAGTGTCACGGTTACTGTGTGCTTTGCCATGCTATAAGAGAGAGCATAGTCCACGCCCTCGGCCTTGTCAGCGATCGCGAAGGTGTCGAGAATGATCTTGTCGCTCTCAAACTCTGCCTTGCCGTCTGTGAAGGTCAGGGCCTTTGTGGTTTTCTGTGCGGATTTATGCACCGCAGGATCGAGCACGTTCACGATATAGATCGGGCCCACATTTCCGACGGTGTTGTCGAAGTGCTCAGCGAACGCAGAACCGAGGGTGAATGTTTCCCAGTCGTCGGAGTAGCCGACGAGGCTCTGGACTTCGCTCATATTGGTTACTTTTACCGGCATATTAACGAGATCTTTGTCAGCGTAACCCCTGATCAGGTTCACCGGTGCGGTGCCGATATACGCGGCCACCACGTCGGCCTGAGTGACGGAAGCCACTTTGCTTTCGCCGATTTCGCCATATGCGCCATGCAAATATGCCATGTTTTAGTCCTCCTTATAAAAATTCTTCGTATTCTTTCGGGATCGCCGGAGTCGTTCCGATTTCCAGCGCGAAGCTGATCCAGCTATGCCAGTACGGGTAGTAGTCCCAGACATTGCCGTCCTCTGTGAACGGGCCGAACTTGATCCCTTGCTCTTTTACGAGCCTATGGCCTGCGATATATTCCGCAGTTTCGATCTCGCGGAGTACGAGGTCGGCCAGATTGTAGCAATCGCGCCAGCCGTCCATGTTTCGCGAGTATGTTTTGGCAGCTTCTCCGGTATTGACGTAGTAGGAGTAGCCGCCGGTTGCCTTCGCGTTTTCGCGAGGGTTGAAAATCTCCCCGCCGTGTTGGCCGGGATTCCAGCAGGCGAGGCAGAGCCGGATCTGGAGCTGCCTCTTTTTCTGAATAAGCTCGTCGCTTCCTTCCATGAGCTGCACGCAGACGGAAGGGATCGGAGCGGCCACGTTTGGCGGCAGCCGATCCTTTCCCGGAACGTATAAAGGGAACGCCGCGGGGTTTACCATAACAACGTCGTAGCCGGTGTCGTTCCGGTAGTCGTCCGGCAGTTTGAGGGTGATCTTGCTGCATACATTTTCAGTGAGCCAGTTCACTATTTTGTCGATACTGTTTACCAGTGTCATGCTGCCGTCACCTCCTTAGCTCATGCGATTCTGGCGAACCGCGATCTGTACGAGTCCCATTTCCGACGTGGTAGTGACAACGATCACCTCGCGGCCGTCCAGATTGAGAAGGCGGCCGGGATCCAGATTTTCTGGAAGGTCGGAGGCTTTTCCCATGATTACCATGTCGGCCTCGTCCATTCCATGAATACGGTTGTCGCCGATTTTACTCAGCTTGGCCATTATGTCGCTGTCAATTACCACCGGGGCTTCCTTCCCTTCGATTCGGTGAAGGTCTGCGAACTCGTCCAGATTCAGGAAAATGTCCGAGAGATCCTGCTTTATTTGGTCTTTGAAGCTCACGAGCTTACGCCTCGGAAGGTTCCGCCTCGATTTTTGCGGAGCTGTCGGCTTTAGCCTTGGCTGCCTCGATCAGGGCGATCACTTCCTTTTTGCTGCGGACTGCGCTCGCGTCTACGCCATACGCTGCTGCAGCTTCTCTGAGCTCTGTCATGTTCATGCCGTTGTATTCTGAGAAAGTGCTTTCCGGCTCCGCCTCATACACGGCCACGCCAGCCTCCACCAGCTCAGCCTCGCGGGCTGCGTTGATAGAGAAGGCAGGAGAGTGTTTCGTCATAGGTTCCACGGTTCCGTTTTTAACGAGCCCGTAGGTGCCTTTGATCATTCGGATCATGTGCTCACCTCCATTATTCCGGATCTGCTGCGTTCAGATCCGGGAGATCGTCGCCGTCTGTGTCCTCGTCATCAACCATGCCGCCAGCGTTTACTTCTGCGGCTGCGATCGCGTCCACATAATCGGCTTTCTTTTTGCAGCCGGTAACGTCAACGCCGAGATCCCCGGCGAGGTTCTGGAGCTGCTGGATCGTCATTTCTTCGAGCTGGCTCTTTGCAAGGTGGCCGGTCACTTCCTGCTCGTCCGCCTCGTCTACTTCGATTGCGCCGCCGACGTATTCAGCGACACCAGCAGAGACGAAGTGTTCCGCCTGAGTGTCCTCGCACTCAAACGGGCCATCCGCTGCTGTCATTCTCTTGTGGGCGTGCTTGGCGTCATAATAGCCGACGGTTCCCACTGTTACCCTGATTTTTCTCATGGTTTTGCTCCTTTCTACTCGGTACGCTTAGTTGATAACTTTCGCCACGCTGAACGGGCACTCGTTGTTAGGCATAGGCAGCGGCGCAGAGCTGAGAGTGAGCTCGCGGATGTTGTGAGCAGCGTCGCTGATATACTTCGGCACGTTCACGCCGGTGTAAGTATGGAACTCACCGTCGGCCTGCTCCACCTGAGTGATCGCGCCGTAAACAGTACGGCCAGCAGCCGGAGCGCCTACCGCGATCATGCCCTGCGGGATATACTGCTTTACAGTTCCGTCCAGCTCGGTGTATGTGTCCTCATAAGTGAGGAAGTCGATCATTCGGCCCTTGATATTCAGGCGGGCGATCTTGGAAGCACCGGCAGGCAGAGTCTCAGGATCTACGCCTCCGATATTGTAGTTGCGGTTGTCGAGCAGTTTCAGGATCCACGGATTGCGGAGGAAAAGATCCGCAACGTCTGGAGCCATGAGGCACTCAGTCGCAGGGAGCCCTCTTTTGCTCAACATGGAGATCATGGCGGCCACGTCGTCGATCATCTGCTTGCCGCCTGCCTCAGTGTCGGCCCAGTCTGCGGAAGGGGTATATTTTGCCGGGTTGCTGGTGCCGTCATAGTAACGGACTTCCTTTTCCTCGTAAGTGCCGAGGTCGTTCGTGTACTCGTGCATAATGCAGCCGTTGGTGAAGATTACCTCGGCAGCCATGGCCTCTTTTCTGCGGGTATTCATGTCGCGGAGTTCGTCGAGATCTCCGAGCATGATCACGCCCTGTCTCTGGGCCGGAGTCAGGTTGGTATAAAGAGCCTCCCCGAAGCCTCTCTTTTTCAGGTCGTCAATGGAGAGCGGGCGCTTCGGTGCAATATACGCCGGAGTGAAGCGCTTCATGGTGTAGCCTTCGCGCAGGATCGTAATTCCGCCTTTGCGAGGTGCTACAAAAGGTGCCGCTTTCTTGGATCCCTTGCGGTATTCCACCAGCACGTCGTCAGTGGCGAACACGTCAGAGGCGGCGTTAGTAGGGAAGTAGCGATCCAAAAGGAAAGAGTGAAGCGGCGGGAGCTGCTGCACGGAGGCGAGCAGTGTGTGGGTATCATAAAAATTAAAAGCCATTTGTCTGTCCTCCTTGTTTTTAGTATGCTACGGCGTCAGAGAGCAGGATTCCGGCAGAGCGGAGCGCTTCCTTGTCCGTTTCGCTGATCGCGTGGCTGTTGTCAGTGATCAGGCTGTTCTCGTTAAAATGGCCGGTACGGTATGCAGTCGCCACCGCGTCGGAAGCAGTTCCGACTTCCACGTCGTCAGCCAGCACGCAGTTGGCTGTCAGTGTCTCGTTGCTTTTCGCAGCGGTACCGAGAATTACACGCAAGCCGTCGCCTGCGGTACCGGCGGAGAGTGCCAGAACAGTGCCGCGCTTGTAGATTTTGGCCTCGGTGGCTTCCTTGCGGATCTTCACGGTGAAAACCTCTGCGGGCGGGTACTGGCCGTTGATCAGGTTGTCGAAGCCTACGGCCCCGATCGTTTCGTCTAGTCTTTTACTCATTACTTCGTACCTCCTTTGGTCTGGTTGTAGGCGGAAACTACCGCCTGAATGTCTGCCGCGTCCTGTTCCTGAGCGCTTGCAGGTGCGCCGCCGTTAGGTGCTGCGCCTACGTCTGCGGCTCCGGATTTTGCTCCCTCTGCCTGATATGCTGCGAGGAAATTCTGGCCGGACGCTGCGCTGGCCTGCATAACACGGAAGCAGAGCTCCTGAGCTGTGCAAGGGTTGTCGCCGTACTTGGCGTCGTGTACGAGCTGCTGATCCGGGATAGAGGCGGCGATCGAGTCGATCTGCCGTACGAGGCCCGCCAGGCGCAGCGAATCGCGCCGGCCCTTGAGCGAATCCGGTTTTTCGAGCAGTCCGCCGCGGACGACCGTGCGTGCGCTGGCCTCGATCTGGGCCACGATCTCCGGGTATGCTGCCCTCAGTTCCTTCTCGTCCATAGGTTTGTTACCTCCTTCTTTTTTTGCCGCCTTTGCGGTCGGCTTCTTTTTATTTGCTCCGGGCTTTACAGCCGGTGGAGTCGCGATTGCTTTCACCGGGATAGTGCCCGGCACATGCTGGAGCCCGTCAACATTGTGGCGTACTCCATTAACAAAAAGCACCTTTCTGTCGGCGCTCATGCTCATTTCTGGATCGTCCTCGTCCTCTTTGATTGCGTCAGCGAAGCCCTTCTCCAGAGCTTCGCGGCCGGTGAACCACGTCTCCTTGGTCATCATGCTGCGGAGAGTATCGACTTCGATCCCTGTCTTGCTGTTGTAGATCTCGGCCACGGCCCGCTCGCTGGCGTCCATTCCTTTCATAAGCTGCTTCATGTCCTGCATGTTCATGTAGTCCCAGAGCATAACGCTTACGCCGTGGATCATAATCAGGGAACCGGGGTACACGGTCACTGTGTCGCCCGCGCACATGATAACGCTCGCAGCGCTGGCCGCGATTCCCTCGACAATGACGTTCACCTCACCGCTGAGAGCTTTCAGCGCGTTGTGGATTGCGATCCCGGTGTAGAGATCGCCGCCGCAGCTATTGAGCTTGACGGTGATGTGCCCCTTGTCTTTGACTGCTGCCAGATCCTCCATGAAGCCCTCCGGCGTGATAAAAAGGCCGGGCTCCGGTTCGCCTGTCCACCAGTCAACGGGCTGCTGGCTCATAACGTCGCCATAGAGAGTGATCTCTCCCTCGTCGTCGCCGGTGCTGGCCATATTCCAGAACTTTGTCGTCGCGGGAGCTTGTGGAGCAGCAGCCGGGCCCATGATTAGGCCGCTATGTTTGGTTTTCATTGGCTTATCCTCCTTGTATGGTTTGCTTTATCTGCTCGCCGATCACGAGGCTGCGGAGAGCCACCGTGCCCCTCTTGCGAGCTGTTTCGGGGTTGTGCGGATTGTCGTCGCCTTCTGGCGGATCCTGTTCGCCGTCCGGTTCCGCTGTTCCGGTGTCGCTCTGGTGCGGATCTGGTGGATTGCCTCCGAGCTTTTCGTTTTCACGTCTGAGCTGTTCCACATTGCTGTCCCATTGGCCACCGTTTAGGCGGATCGTGCTCTGCTCGTGAGTGGAGAAGCCTTCACTGCACGCGAGGATCTCGGCCGTGATTTCCTTCACCGGATCGAGCTGTCCCTGAGACGGGCCGAGCCATTCGCTGCCGAGATACGCGGCGCGGATCGCTGGATTCTGGAAAAAGCCCGGTGCATATATGCGGCCACGGGCCACGGCTTCGCTCATCCACACTTCATAGCACGGTCGGCAAAAGTCGTCTGCCAGCCATTCCCGGCGCATTTTGAACGCCTTCCACGCTTCCAGAAGGGCGGCGCGGCTGGCAGAATAGGAGCTATTAAACTGTTTCAGTAGAAG
>ENA-ORRW01002298-ORRW01002298.1-human-gut-metagenome-genome-assembly--contig:-NODE-2298-length-15967-cov-3.890711_pt1 | contig 15967 bp, 10 predicted proteins | sample MGYA00242183_ERZ509150 | MGnify/ENA primary metagenome ERZ509150 (study PRJEB26280, sample SAMEA2338639) | human gut metagenome | biome: human gut; feature: human-associated habitat; material: faeces... | reverse complement strand
GACAGCCAAAGTGATGCCGACAGTACAGATAACAGTGTCGGCTCATCAGATAACAATGAGCAGGACAGCAGTACATCAGATACTGAGGAATAGGGGAAGAATGTTACTGTTTTAAGGTAAAGCAGAGGTGGCAATTTATAGATTGCAACAATTTGAAACTAACAGGAGCAGATTACAATGGAGAGAAGGAATATCACAGATTCTCCCATGGAAATCTATGTCCACATTCCATTTTGCATAAAAAAATGTGATTACTGTGATTTCCTTTCCGGTCCGTCAGGTCCAAAGGAGCAGGCTGATTATGTAGATGCTCTGCTTGAAGAAATCAATGCAGCAGAAGAAGGAAAAGGAAGGAGTGTATCCTCTGTATTTATTGGAGGGGGCACTCCTTCTGTTTTGGATGAGAGATTCATAGGAGAAATTTTAAATCATATAAGACGAAAATTTCAGATTGCGGATCATGCTGAGATCACCATAGAAGTAAACCCGGGGACTGCAGACAGAAACAAACTGCAGGCATACAGAACATATGGAATCAACCGCCTGAGCATAGGTTTACAGTCGCCGGATGACAGAGAACTGAAGATCCTTGGAAGAATCCACAATTATGAGCAGTTTCTGGAGACTTACAGAAGTGCAAGAGAGGCAGGGTTCGACAATATCAATATTGATCTGATGAGTGCAATCCCGGATCAGACTTATGAAGGATGGATCCACAATCTTCGCACTGTTGCAGGACTGGATCCGGAACATATTTCCGCATACAGCCTGATCATTGAGGAGGGCACACCTTTTGCATCGCGGACGCTGAAGCTGCCGGATGAAGATACGGAGTACAATATGTATGAGGCAACAGCCCAGATTCTGGGAGAATATGGCTTTGAGCAGTATGAGATTTCCAATTACGCAAAGAAAGGCAGAGAATGCAGACATAACGTGGGCTATTGGATCCGACAGGATTATCTGGGGTTTGGCCTGGGAGCTTCCTCCCTTTATGGAAAGGAACGTTTTGCCAATACACAGGATATGAAAAAATATCTGGAAAACAGCAGAACTCCGGAAAAAATAAGAGAAAAAGAGCCGCTTCTCACCAGGGAGGATGAGATGGCGGAGTTTATGTTCCTGGGACTCCGAATGACCAGAGGAATCTCAAAAGCTGAGTTTGAGCGGCAGTTTGGCAGTGAGACAGATGCAATATACGGGGATGTTCTGAGAAAATATAAGTCAATGGGACTGCTTTTGGAAGAAAACGGAAGGATTTTTCTGAGCAGAGAAGGAATTCATGTAAGCAATTCCGTTATGGCGGATTTTTTGCCGTAAACGCCTTGACGAACAAATGTTCCTGTATTATACTGATGCCATGAGGATTGCGGGGCAGCGAAACTGCGCACAATCCATGAATATCATAACATACGAAAAAGGTGTAACTGTCAAGGTAAGAAACAGTTATTATTTATAAATGAGAAACAGGAGGCCCACAATGGCAGCAGATACAACGAAGAAGCACTTTATCAGGATCAGAGGTGCCAATGTTAATAACCTTAAGAATTTAAGTGTGGATATTCCCAGAGACAAGTTTGTGGTATTTACAGGACTGAGTGGCTCCGGTAAATCTTCACTGGCTTTTGATACCATCTATGCAGAGGGTCAGCGTCGTTATATGGAATCTCTCTCTTCCTATGCAAGACAGTTTCTGGGTCAGATGGAGAAGCCGGATGTGGAGAGCATCGAAGGTCTGCCACCGGCCATTTCCATTGATCAGAAATCTACCAACCGCAATCCCCGTTCCACAGTAGGAACAGTGACAGAAATCTATGATTATTTCCGACTTCTGTATGCCAGAGTGGGAATCCCTCATTGTCCGAAGTGCGGAAGAGAGATTAAGAAGCAGACAGTTGACCAGATGGTAGACAGTATCATGTCTTTTCCGGAGAGAACGAAGATCCAGCTTCTGGCGCCTGTTGTGCGGGGGCGCAAGGGAACTCATGCAAAGCTTCTGGAGCAGGCAAAGAGAAGCGGATATGTACGTGTGCAGATTGATGGAAACCTGTATGAGCTTTCCGAGGAGATCAGTCTGGACAAGAATATCAAGCATAATATAGAGATTGTGGTAGACCGTCTGATTGTGAAGCCCGGGATTGAGAAAAGACTCTCAGATTCCATTGAGACAGTGCTGAATCTGGCAGAGGGCCTTCTGATGGTAGATACTATGGATGGAAATATTCACAATTTCAGCCAGAGTTTCTCCTGTCCTGACTGTGGTATCAGTGTAGATGAGATCGAACCGAGAAGCTTTTCTTTCAATAATCCTTTTGGCGCCTGTCCGGACTGTCTGGGACTTGGGTATAAAATGGAATTTGATATTGATCTGATGATCCCGGATAGATCTCTGAGTATCCTGGATGGTGCCATTGTGGTCACAGGATGGCAGTCCTGCACAAATGAGGGAAGCTTTTCCAGGGCAATCCTGGATGCTCTTGCCAGAGAATATGATTTCAGCCTGGCAACACCTTTTGAGGAGTATCCGGAGAAGATACAGGACATTCTGATCAACGGAACTAATGGACATTCTGTAAAGGTTTACTATAAAGGGCAGCGCGGAGAGGGCGTTTACGATGTGGCGTTTCCGGGGCTGATCCGAAATGTGGAGCAGCGTTACAGAGAGACAGGCTCTGATGCCATGAAGCAGGAGTATGAATCTTTCATGCGCATTACTCCATGTAAAACCTGTAAAGGTCAGAGACTGAAGAAGGAATCACTGGCTGTGACTGTGGCGGATAAGAATATTTATGAGGTCACCAATCTTTCCATAGAGAAGCTGAAAGCCTTTCTGGCGGATATGCAGCTCTCCGAGCAACAGCAGCTTATCGGCAGACAGATTCTGAAGGAAATCAGGGCAAGGGTAAGTTTCCTGTCAGATGTAGGACTGGATTATCTTTCATTGGGACGTGCGACAGGAACTCTTTCCGGCGGCGAGGCGCAGAGAATCCGTCTGGCTACCCAGATTGGTTCCGGGCTGGTAGGAGTTGCCTATATTCTGGATGAACCGAGTATCGGACTTCACCAGAGGGATAATGACAGACTTCTTGGTTCTCTGATGAAACTGCGTGATCTTGGAAACAGCCTGATCGTTGTGGAGCATGATGAAGATACCATGCGTGCCGCAGACTGTATTGTAGATATAGGTCCCGGTGCAGGGGAGCATGGCGGACAACTGGTTGCCATGGGAACTGCAGAGGATTTGATGAAGAACGAGGATTCCATCACAGGAGCTTATCTGAGCGGAAAATTAAAAATTCCGGTACCTTTGGAGAGACGGAAGCCAACCGGTTTTCTTACTGTCAAGGGGGCGGCAGAGAATAATCTCAAGAATATCGATGTGAAGATACCTCTTGGGATCATGACCTGTATCACAGGAGTTTCGGGCTCAGGTAAGAGCTCTCTGATCAATGAGATTCTTTATAAACGCCTGGCAAGAGATCTGAACCGGGCAAGAGTGATTCCGGGAAAACATAAGGACATTCTGGGAACAGACCAACTGGATAAGGTTATCAATATTGACCAGTCACCTATTGGCCGTACTCCACGTTCCAATCCTGCGACTTATACCGGGGTATTTGACCAGATCAGAGATCTTTTTGCAGCAACAGCAGATGCCAAGGCAAAAGGATATAAGAAAGGACGATTCAGTTTTAATGTAAAGGGCGGAAGATGTGAGGCATGCAGCGGTGACGGTATTATCAAAATTGAGATGCATTTCCTTCCGGACGTATATGTACCATGCGAGGTCTGCAAAGGTAAGAGATATAACAGAGAAACCCTGGAAGTAAAGTATAAGGATAAGAATATTTACGATGTGCTGAATATGACGGTGGAGGAAGCACTGACTTTTTTTGAGAATGTTCCTTCTATTAAAAGAAAGATACAGACTCTTTATGATGTAGGACTTTCCTATATCCGGCTGGGACAGCCGTCCACAGAGCTTTCCGGAGGAGAGGCACAGAGGATCAAGCTTGCCACAGAGCTGAGCAAGCGCAGCACAGGTAAGACTATCTACATTCTGGATGAGCCTACCACAGGTCTGCATTTTGCGGATGTGCATAAGCTGGTGGAGATTCTGAAACGATTATCGGAGGGCGGTAATACAGTAGTTGTGATCGAGCATAATCTGGATGTGATTAAGACCGCAGATTATATCATTGATATCGGACCGGAGGGTGGAGACAAAGGAGGTACCGTAGTTGCTCAGGGAACTCCTGAGGAGGTGGCACAGTCACCGGTTTCCTATACCGGAAAATATGTAAAGAAATATCTGAAATAATCTTGAAATCATATTGCAGGACTTTCTTTTTAAATGGAAGTTGTATATAATAGAAGAGATTATTTATAGCAATTCTCGTAAATAATATATTTTGATCCGGCTTATCAGGATGTGAAGCCCTGTTGGACTGTTTTGATCGCATTATTTTATGGAGTTGTTATAACTAAACCGGATAAGTCCCCGGTAGAGACTGTAAAAAGTAATGATCAGTTGAAGGGGATGAGGAGAACGTAAGAACAGAAAGGGGATTTCCATGCCGACAAGTGATATTGGAATTGACCTGGGAACCAGGAACAGTCTGGCTTATTCTACAGGAAAGGGGCTTGTGCTAAATGAGCCTTCGATCGTAGTTTATGATAAAAATACAGAGAAGATACGTGCGATCGGTGAAGAAGCCCGTCTGATGGAAGGGCGCATTACTTCAGATATGGAGATCATCCGTCCCATCAGACAGGGCGTGATCGTTGATTATACAGTTACAGAGAAGATGTTGAAATACTTTATATCCAGAGCAATAGGAAGAAGAGCTTTCCGCAAGCCCAGGATCAGTATCTGTGTTCCCAGTGGAATTACAGAGATTGAGAAAAAGGCAGTGGAGGAAGCAACCTATCAGGCTGGTGCCAGAGATGTCTATATGGTGGAGGAACCTATAGCTGCGGCAATCGGAGCCGGGGTGGATGTGACCAAGCCCTTTGGAAATCTGGTCGTAGACATTGGAGCCGGAACTTCGGATGTTGCGGTTATCTCTCTTGCGGGGGTTGTGGTTTCCGCTTCTGTGAAAGTTGCAGGGGACACTTTTAATCAGGCTATACTGAACTATGTGAGAAAGAATCATGGACTTTTTATCGGAGAAGATATGGCAGAGAAGATCAAAATTCAGATTGGTACGGCTATAGAGGAATCAAATCCGAGAACAATGGAAGTAAAGGGGAGAAATGTGATCACCGGTCTGCCGAAGACAGTGACACTTACCTCAGAAGAAATACGTGTGGCGTTAAAGGATGCTACAAGCCAGATTGTGGAGACTGTTCATGGAATTCTGGAAAAGACACCGCCGGAACTGGCTGCGGATATTGTAGACAGAGGAATCGTACTTACAGGCGGCGGTGCCCTTCTTCATGGGATGGATACACTGATCGAGCAGAGAACCGGGGTAAGTACACTGACTGTGCAGGATGCAATGAGCGTGGTCGCAGTGGGAACCGGTAAGTATGCAGAGGTAATGGCACGTTTTGACGGATAAAGCAGGAGGTACTGCACAGTGCAGTGCCTTTTTGCGTTGTCAGAGGCTCAAAGAAGCAGGAGGTGTGGAGAAAAGCACATGAGTGAAACTGTCACAGGATACATAGATCATGTTATTTTCAGAAATGAAGATAACGGATATACAGTTATGGTACTGAAAGGTACAAAAAAAGAGGAAGAGCTGACCTGCGTGGGAAGTTTCCCTGCGATCACACAGGGGGCATCTATTGAAGCAACCGGAGTATATATCCATCATCCGGTATATGGCAAACAGTTTCAGATCAGTTCTTTTACAGAGAAGATGCCGGAGGATACATATGGAATAGAACGTTATCTGGGTTCGGGCGCCATCAGGGGAATCGGTGCTGCACTGGCTGCCAGGATCGTGCGGAAGTTTGGAGATGACACACTCCGTATCGTAGAAGAAGAGCCGGAGCGGCTTGCAGAGGGAAAGGGGGTCAGTGAGAAAAAAGCCCGGGAGATCGCTGCGCAGGTAAGTGAGAAGGCAGAGATGCGAAAAGTAATGATCTTTCTGCAGAAATATGGGATTTCCCTGAACCTGGGCGCAAAGATTTATCAGAAATATAAGGAATCTGTCTATACGATCCTTCAGGAGAATCCTTACAGACTTGCGGAAGATATTTCCGGTGTGGGATTTAAGATTGCTGATGAGATTGCTGCCAGAGTCGGTATTCACGCAGACTCAGATTACAGAATCCGCAGCGGAATGCTGTATACTCTTCTGCAGGCTTCGGGAGAAGGACATACTTATCTTCCGAGGGAACAGTTATTTACAAGATGTGCCAGACTTCTGGGAGTAGATGAATCCTATATGGAGAAACATCTTATGGATATGGTTATTGACAGGAAGCTGGTGCTGAAAGAAAAAAGCGGAGAAACTATCGTTTATCCGGCACAGTATTATTATCTGGAACTGAACACTGCCAGGATGCTTAATGAACTGAATATTGTGTGTCCTGAGGATAAAGAGCTTGTCAGGCACAGAATTGAGCTGATCGAGAAAGAGACAGGAACTGTTCTGGATGAAATGCAGAAGAAAGCAATCACTGAAGCAGCGGATCATGGACTCTTTATTCTTACAGGAGGCCCCGGTACAGGTAAAACGACAACGATCAATGCGATCATCCGCTTTTTTGAGGGAGAAGGTGCAGAGATTCGGCTGGCTGCACCTACCGGACGTGCTGCAAAGAGAATGACAGAGACTACCGGATATGAGGCGCAGACAATTCACCGTCTGCTGGAACTGAATGGAATGCCGGAAGAAGAGAGGGACGGGCATTCAGCTAAATTCGAGAGGAATGCGCAGAATCCGCTGGAGGCAGATGTGATCATTATTGATGAAATGTCTATGGTGGATATCCATCTGATGCATTCTCTTCTTCTTGCAGTGGTAGCAGGAACCAGACTGATCCTTGTGGGGGATGAGAATCAGCTTCCGAGTGTAGGCCCGGGCAATGTGCTGAGAGATATTATCCGAAGCAGATGTTTTCCTGTAGTGGAACTGACTAAGATATTCAGACAGGCATCAGAGAGTGATATTGTTGTAAATGCTCATAAGATAAATAAGGGAGAACAGGTTCAGATCAATAATAAGAGCAGGGATTTCTTTTTTCTGAAGAGATATGATGCAGATATCATTATAAGAGTAGTGATCGCGCTGATCCAGGAGAAACTGCCGCGCTATGTAGATGCCAAACCCTTTGAGATACAGGTACTGACACCTATGAGAAAGGGACTTCTGGGAGTAGAGCGGCTGAATCAGATCCTGCAGAGATACCTGAATCCGCCGGAAGACGGGAAATCCGAGAGGGCGGTTGGAGACCGGCTGTTCCGCACAGGGGACAAGGTCATGCAGATCAGAAATAATTATCAGATGGAATGGGAAATCCGGGGACGATATGGGGTTGTCATTGAGAAAGGCGTGGGAGTATTTAACGGAGACACCGGAATCCTCAGGGAAATCAATGAATTTGCTGAGACAGCAGAAGTGGAATTTGAGGATGGACGTTTTGCAATGTACTCGTTCAAACAGCTGGAGGAACTGGAACTTGCATATGCTATTACAATCCACAAGTCTCAGGGATCTGAGTATCCGGCAGTCATACTTCCATTGCTTTCCGGACCACAGATGCTTTTAAACAGGAACCTTCTTTATACCGCAGTTACCAGAGCAAGAAAATGTGTGACGGTTGTGGGAAAAGAGGAGACCTTTGCAGAGATGATACGCAATGAAAAACAGCAGAAGAGATACAGTGCACTGGATGAACGGATCAGAGAACTGAGTGAGACTACAGGGGATAATAATACAGATGGTGAAGAATGATATTGCAGACTGTGATCTGATGACTGAATAATAACAGAGAAAAAATTTATTCCGATAATATGAAAAAAACAGAAATACAGAGGATAGCAAAACAAAGAGTAAAATAGTGGAAGGAAATGGAAATGAAACGGTTTCTGAACATGGTTGCTGATATTTTTTACCCGAGATGCTGTCCGGTCTGTCAGAAAATACTGGCAGATCAGCGAAGGATGATCTGTCCGGAATGCGAGAAAGAACTTCGTCCGATTGGTCATCCCAGATGTTATAAATGTGGAAAACCCATAGAAACAGGGGAATACTGCAGAGACTGTCAGAAACACAGGCATATGTATGAACAGGGAAGAGGTATTTTTGTCTATGATGGCATAATGAGAAGATCTGTTACCAGATATAAGTACTATGGATGCAGAGAATACGGTGATTTTTATGCCAGAGCAATGTATCGATATGCACAGAAAGAATTGCGGGAATGGAAGCCGGATCTGATCGTGCCGGTTCCGGTACACAGGTCGAAGGAGCGGCAGAGAGGTTTTAATCAGGCTGCATATCTGGCGGAGAAACTCGGTCATTATACCGGGATTTCCACAGATGTCAATATTGTGCAGAAAGTTTTAAAGACAAAGTCGCAGAAAAAACTGAATGCTTTGCAGAGAAGAAAAAACCTGGAAAAAGCGTTCTGCGTGACCGGGGATGTCAGGGGAAAGAATATCCTGGTGATAGATGATGTGTATACAACAGGAAGTACGATCGATGCAATGGCCGGATGCCTGAAGAGAAAAGGTGCCGGAAATGTTTATTTTCTTACGGTTTGCATAGGCAGGAGATAAGAAAAAACACTTTTCATACATAATGATATATGTTACAATTAATCTGTATGATTATATGAATGATATCAGGTTGTTGCTGAGAACAGAGTGAACAGTAATAGCGGATTATAGCAAAAGGAAAAGCATACAGTAAGGAGTAATTTATGTTAAATGAAGAGAAGATAAAAATCATGAATAAACTTGCCATGTATGAACAGGGTGAAGGAAAGAAATATCTTCCGGTCAGCAGGTACTACAGAAGTGACTATATCGGACTTGCCATGATTAAGAATTTTTTCCTTGTTACGATTGGGTATTGCCTGATTCTGGCCGGTATCGCAGCATATTTTGCTGAATATCTGATAGATAATGTTCATAAGATGAACCTTGTTTCACTGGGCGTGGAAGTTATTCTGGGGTATGTGGCAGTGCTGGTACTGTTTTCTGTCCTGACATATATCCAATATACGGTGAAATACCATAAAGCAAAGAAAAGTGTGAAAAATTATTATGAAGAACTTACACAATTAAGTAAAATCTACGGTCGCGAAGATAAAAAATCTTCAGCCAGAGGAGTTACAGGAGGATATAAAAAATGACAGCATTACTCGAATTAAAACAGCGAATAAAGAATTTATACAGCCAGTATGAGATTTATATCCTGCCTGTCTTACGTTTCGTTCTGGCAATGGTTTATTTCATATGGATCAATACCAATATGGGATATATGAAGCAGATCGATAATATATTTATTGTTCTGATCCTTGCACTGATCTGTTCCATTCTTCCTTCAGGTGTAATGATTTTTGTAGGATTTGCCCTGATGGTCGCACATGGTTATGCACTGGGGATAGAAGTTGCAGGTTTTATGCTTGTGCTGATCCTGTTTATGGCAATTCTCTTCCTGAGATTCAGTTCAGACAATAATTTAGTACTTGTATTTACACCGCTTTCCTTTGGGTTCAGTGTTCCGACGCTTCTTCCTATCGGAAGCGGACTTTTGTGCAATGCGTTTTCTGCACTTCCTGCAGGCTGCGGAGTGATTATTTACTATTTTATCCGTTTTATACGTGTACAGCATAAACTTCTGGAAAACCCGGATGTTGCCATAGCTGACAAATTAAAACTTCTGACAGATGGAATCGTGCAGAACTGGGGAATGTGGATCACAGTGATTGCCTTTATCGCAGTGATTCTGCTGGTGAATCTGATACGTACCCGCTCTTTTGACTATGCATGGAGAATTGCCATTATTGCAGGTGGAGTTGTGTATGTTCTGATGATTATTGCAGGTGGATTTTATTTTAGACTGGATATTGATGTTGTTACGCTGATCATTTATACAGTGATCTCTGTGGTGATAGGATTACTTCTTGAATTCTTTGTATTTGGTGGTGACTATACCCGTACCGAGAGACTGGAATATGAGGATGATGAATATTATTATTATGTAAAAGCAGTGCCGAAAGCCTGTGTCACAACATCTGAAAGAAGTATAAAGAAGATTAACGGAAGTTCTGCAAAGGATGAAAGACCGGCACAGGATAACGTTGTTTCTTATGCGAATCCTATTTTTCATGGTGATGAGAAAGCAGTGATGACAGATGAGGCTGCAGCACCTGTAGAGAGAAAGAAAGATATTGATAGCGTGGATTTTGAGAAGAAACTGGAAGAATCATTAAAAAATCTGTAAAAAGCAGTTTCCGGTAACGATGAGACATACGAGCCAAAATTCCATTGCCGCAGGCAATCTGGAATGAATTTTGGCTACGTTACTGTGAACGGAGTGAACAGTAACACAAAATCCACTGAAAACATTTTCAACGATAAGATATATAAAAATGATAAGGAAAGGAGAGCCATATGCAGGAATTTTCAGGAAATTTGATAGAGACATTATCAAGACTGGCATTTCCTAAGATTGGGATTATAGATATCATACAGATTGCACTGATCGCTTTTTTTGTATATCAGTTCATGGTATGGATCAAATATACTCATGCATATACACTTCTGAAAGGAATACTGGTCGTTCTCCTCTTCATTCTGATCGCATATATTTTCAGGATGAATACGATTCTGTGGATTTTTTCAAATCTGGCAAGTACACTGATCGTAGGTGTGATCGTTATTTTTCAGCCGGAGCTCAGAAAAGTTCTGGAACAGCTTGGACAAAAGCGGATCATGGCTTCACTGATACCTTTTGATGCAGGTAAAGAGGTGAAGGAAAGATTTACGGATAAAACCATCAGTGAGCTGGTCAAAGCATGTTTTGATATGGGAGAAGTTAAGACCGGAGCACTGATCGTAATTGAGCAGAATGAGCTGCTGACCGATTATATAAGAACAGGTATTAATCTGGATGCAATCCTTACCAGTCAGCTTCTGATCAATATATTTGAACATAACACACCACTTCATGACGGAGCTGTTATTGTAAGAGAGAACAGGATTGTGGCTGCAACATGCTATCTTCCACTGTCTGATAATATGGAACTGAGCAAACAGCTTGGAACGCGGCACAGGGCAGGTGTGGGGATCAGTGAGCAGACAGATTCTGTTACGATCATTGTATCAGAGGAAACCGGTCAGGTATCTGTAGCGCAGGGAGGAAAGCTGACCAGAGGTGTAAACAGTGCAAAACTCAGAGAAATCCTGGTCAGAGCGCAGAATAAGCAGGTTGTAGACAACAGCAAACTTCGCCATTTACTGAAAGGAAGAGTGAAGCATGAAGAAGCGAAAAATAACAGATAATATACCTCTGAAAATCATGTCTGTCGCAATAGCTGTTGTGCTATGGCTGATCGTTGTAAATATAGATAATCCGACAGGAACCAATTACTATACGCTCAATGATGTGGAACTGATCAACAAGGAATATGTGGAATCTTCAGATACCATCGGTAAGATGTGTATGCCGGAACAGAACCAGGATTCCATAAAAGTTGCGATCACTGCAACCAAGAAGATCAGAGACAAGATCAAAGTCACAGACATCTCTGCGGTAGCTGATCTTCAGCAGGCGGTAAGCCTGGATACAAATCCGGTTATGGTTCCTATTACTGTTACCTGTTCTGTACCGGGGGTATCTCCCAGTGATATCAAAGTTACTCCTCAGAATCTCAGTGTAAATCTTGATGAAAAAGAGACACAGGAGTTTGTGGTAAATGTCAGCAGAGGTGATACGAAACCGGGCAAAGATTATGAAGTAGGAAGTCTGACTGCCAGTCCGGAGAAAGTAAGGATTACAGGCCCGAAGACGCTGATCAATAAAATAGATAAGGTAAATGCTTCCATTGAACTGGATGGGAATACAGAGGATTTTACACAGGATGTAAACCTTACGATCATTGATAAGAATCAGGAGGTACTTACCGATTCTGAAATGAATTCATTGCGGATTGAGAATAATGCAAAAGTAACAGTGACTGCAAAATTATGGAAAATCCGTCAGGGAGTGCAGATATCTGCAGATTATGTAGGGACACCGGCTGAAGGATATCAGGTTGGGGCTGTGAGAACAGTGCCGGATACGATCAGTGTAGCAGGCAGTGCAGAAGGTCTTGAAAGTCTTGCGGATAATAATAATGTGATCACTATACCGGAAGACAGTATTGATATTTCCGGTGAATCCGAAGATGTGGAGAAAAAAATCAGTCTTACGAATCTTCTGCCGGACAATGTGAAACTTACCAGTGACTCCAGTGAAGATGTATGGGTAACTGTAAGTATTCTTCCGGCCGGAAGCAGAGAGTTTGAATTTCCGACTAAGAATATAGAGGTTAAGAATAAACCGAAAGATCTGCAGGTAACATTTGAGACTGCGCAGATAGAAGTGCGGATCAAATCAGATAACAAAGATCTGGATGATCTGAATAATGACAAAGACATTAAGGCATCTATAGATCTGGATGGCAAAAAAGAAGGAAGTTATGAAGTCCCGGTTGAGATAGTCTTGCCGGATGGTTATGAGACAGTGGAAGATGTGACTACGGAAGTAGTGATTTCATCAGGGACTGCTGTTGATGACAGTAAGGAAAACAAGGAATAAAAGAATTCTCCACTTACAGAAGGGGTAGTAACAATATAAGAGGAACAGTGAAATGGTCAGTAAAAAAGTGACAGTTAAAAATCCCACAGGTCTTCATCTGAGACCTGCGGGGATTTTGTGCAATGAGGCAATGAAATACCAGTCACAGATAACATTTGTCTACGATGGGGGCATGGCAAATGCAAAGAGTGTACTGAGTGTACTTGGTGCATGCGTAAAATGCGGAAATGAGATAGAACTTACCTGTGAAGGTGTTGATGAACAGGAAGCCCTGGATCATCTTGTTACTGCTATTGATAGCGGCCTTGGTGAGTAGAAAGCTGCTGTGCACAAACAGAGTGAACAGTAACCATAAAGTAACATGAATAAAAGAGGAGGAACTTATTGTGAAAAGAAGATTAGTTGCGGTTACATTGAGTCTTATTATGACAATGGCAACTGTCAGTGAAGCAGGTGCTGCTGCATTTACTTCACCTGATACAGCTCCGGCTGTTGCCACACAGACAGATGCAGAAGAAGTAAATGTTACAGAAGAAACTTCTGAAACAGAAGCAGACGCTTTTTCAGATGGAGATGATGGGACAGCAGTACCATCACAGGAACAGACAGACGACGCATTTACAGCGGGAACGGATACGGCTGCTGCATTGCCGGACGAGACGCCGTCAATAGCAGATGCTACGGATGCCGTTGGAGCCGCTGTAGTGAAAGCTGAGGACTGGGTAAGCACAGAGAATGGCTTTAAACTGCGCAAACCTGCAAAAAATCAGGATACAGCAAATACAGATGATCAGAAAGCAGCAACAGCAGCACTACCCGATGAGGAGATGCTGTCTGAGACTGACGGATTCTCAGGAGATCAGACAGAATCATCTGAAACAGCAGTGGCTGAAACAGATACAACAGCTGTGACAGCAGAGGCTACAGCAATGGAAACACCAGCAGCAACGGATACAGTGTCTGTAACAAATGAAGAATTTTATACAGCGGCAGACGGAATTGTAAAGATCAGCACAGAGTATAAAGGGGAAACCCATACAGGATATTATCTGTTTGATGAAGAGGGAATCCTTGTAACTGGACAGGCTGAGGTAAAAGAAAAATCTTCAGCTGATGAAGAACCGACATCAGATGCAGCTCAGTCAGCAGGAGAAGATGCCGCAGGGGAAGAAACAGAAGCCCAGGCAAATCAGTCCTATTTTACAACTGCAGATGAGGCTGTTGTTTATACCGGATGTGAAGGAGAAGCGATAACTCCATATACATCTACAGTAGGCCAGCAGGAGAAGAGTGTATGGAAATGGACAGGAACATATTTCCAGTACTACGATGAGAATGGTAATCTGGAGACAATTGCACAGCTTGAAGCGAAAGCAAAAGCAGCAGGTACATATACCGGATATTTCAAGATCAATGAGGATTATTACTGCCTTGATCCTGAAGGTAAGCCACAGACAGGAGAGATCACCCTCACAGTTAACGGCGAATCAAACCTGTATTATTTTGATCCTGCAAGCAGCGACATTCCCGGAAAAATGTTCCACAATGGATGGCTTCGTTCAGATACCACTAAGGGAGAGCGCTGGCTGTATTTTAAAAAGGGAAATGTTCCGGCAGACATCGGTAAATATTATAAGCGTGGCGTAGTTGCCACAGCTATCCCGGAGAAAGGAACCGGAGATTACTTGCTGGATGCCAATGGATATGTTCTGAAATCAGTGATGAAGAAGGCTCAGAATGGTGCATATTACTGTACCGACAGTAACGGCCAGATTTATAGAAATAAACTTGTAAAATACGGCAATTTCAGATATTATTTTGGTTCAAACGGAAAGCGGGCAACCTGGACAAAGAGATGGGCAAAAGCAGGCGATCATTACTATTACTTTGGAAGTACTCCGGGTCGTGTTGTTGAGAAACATGGCTGGCAGAAACTTGTCAGCACCAGTGGCAAATTCCTTGGCTGGCTGTATTTTGATTCCAAGGGAAATCATTATACGGATAAGTGGACTTCCGCAGGTTATTATTTTAAGCCATCAGGAAAGCTTGCAAGCGGTTTGACAGAAATCGATGGAAAGAAATATATATTTGAATCATCTACATCCGCAGAACACAAAGGTAAAGTATATAAGAGCACAATGGTGCGCTATAAAAAGAAATGGTATATCGCATCCTCTAAGGGAAGCCTGTATAAGAGCGGATGGAGAAAATACAGCGGCAATTACTATTATCTTAAAGAATGTGTGGTTCAGACAAATCAGTTTATGAAAAAGAATGGAGTAAACGGTTATCTGGATGCAAACGGTAAATATACAAGAGGATGGGTAATTGTAAGTAATGCTAAAAACCTGGTGAGATATATCGATCCGTCAGGAAACGGATTTGCAAGAAATAAGAGTATGAGAGTTAATGGAATTCTGTATTACTTTGACAGTAACGGATACCGTATCACTGATCTGACAAACAGATACAGAGGACCGTATTCTGTTCAGGTGGACAGAGTAAACGGAGTTATGACTGTTTATGCTGATTCAGCCAGAACAATTCCTGTTAAGACGATCAGAGTATCTGTAGGTTTAGCGGGAACACCAACTCCGACCGGTAACTTTACACTGAGCAGAAGCCTGAGGTGGCAGCCTCTTATGGGACCATCCTGGGGACAGTATGGAACCCATGTAGACCGTGCCGGACAGGGAGGAATCTTTGTTCATTCTGTAGCCTGCGGTCAGGCAAACTCATATAATCTTCCGGCAGGAGAGTACAATAAGCTTGGATCTCCCGCATCACATGGATGTATCAGAACCTGTGTGGCAGATGCGAAGTGGGTTTATGAGAACTGTAATGGCGCACCGATCAGTATTATTGATGGTAAATATAAAGCAGATGATGCAATGAAAGGACCTCTTGGAAAGAAAGCACTGACTCCGTTAAGAGGAGCTGCTAATTTCGATCCTACAGATCCTGCTGTCTGATCCGGATGTTTCTGCCAGGATAAACAGAATTGCTATAGAAACGAAATATGCAAAACGGCTGCACAGAGCAAGAAATGTGCAGCCGTTTTTGGGTATATATCAGGGATTATCTTGCGAAAATGTAATATAGTATGTATAATATGTTAACCGAATCAAGTAAGTCCCCTACTTCAATCGCGAAAAGCAATAAGCAGTGGGTGGGGACTTGCTTGTATCAGGAGGAGTGCAAGC
>ENA-ORRW01002284-ORRW01002284.1-human-gut-metagenome-genome-assembly--contig:-NODE-2284-length-16019-cov-22.115385_pt1 | contig 16019 bp, 16 predicted proteins | sample MGYA00242183_ERZ509150 | MGnify/ENA primary metagenome ERZ509150 (study PRJEB26280, sample SAMEA2338639) | human gut metagenome | biome: human gut; feature: human-associated habitat; material: faeces... | reverse complement strand
GCCGCACCTCGCTCGCCGTATCGGCACTTAGAATTATGCGGTATTGCCCTAAATTAAATAATAAATGGTAGCAACAGTAGCGGAGTAAGGGCAAACGGGAAACAACTTTACAAAATCAGAATCAACTATGAATGGCGGCAGGGTTGTGGCGTCTTCTTGGCGGTATAAGCAAATTGATCAAAAATTGCTGACTTTTCAATCAGAGCGGTTAATCCGCAACGGAAAACAAAAAAGCAAAATACAAGAATTCGTATAGCAAAAAATGAGAAGCGCACTCATACATAAGGATTTATGATAGAGAAAAATTGCCAGAAAGCAAAAATTTTACTCTGAGGGGTGCCATCTGTATGCAGATAAAATCCAGGGACTGGCAAAATCCAATGAGCTTATCCGCGAAGTACGCGGCGTATGTGCGGAATGTGATGTGGTGATTTGCTGCCTGGGCTTGGATGCGGGCCTGGAAGGCGAAGAAGGCGACCAGGGAAACCAGCCCGACAGCCTGCCCTACCCCACCGAGAATCCCTGGGGTTGATTGATTAGAAAGGAAGTCTTTTGTTATGAAATTCTTTATTGATACCGCGAACGTCAACGAGATCCGCGCCGCAAACGACATGGGCGTCATCGCAGGCGTCACCACCAACCCCAGCCTCATCGCCAAGGAGGGCCGGGACTACGCCGAGACGCTGGCTGAAATTGCCACCATCGTGGACGGCCCCATCAGCGGTGAGGTGAAAGCCACCACCACCGATGCCGAGACGATGGTCAAGGAGGGCGAGGCCATCTACGCTCTGGACCCCAAGCACATGGTCGTAAAAATCCCCATGACCGCCGAGGGCCTCAAGGCCATCAAAGCCTTGTCCGCCAAGGGCATCCCCACCAACTGCACCCTGATTTTCAGCGCCAACCAGGCGCTGCTGGCCGCCCGCGCCGGTGCCACCTACGTCAACCCCTTCCTGGGGCGCCTGGACGATATCTCCCAGCGGGGCATCGAGCTCATCGAGACCATCCACGACATGTTCCTCAACTACCCCGACATCGAGACCCAGATCATCGCGGCCAGCGTGCGCAACCCCATGCACGTGACCGACTGTGCCCTGGCCGGTGCCGACATCGCCACCGTGCCCTACAAGGTCATTGAGCAGATGCTGCATCATCCGCTGACCGATTCCGGCATCGAGAAGTTCAAGGAAGACTACTGCAAGGTGTTTGGTGAGTGATATGACAAAGGAAGAACGTCTGAAGCTGCAGATCGCAGCCTGCAAGGTGCGTATGGGCGTGATTGAATCCACCCACGGTGCCAAAGCCGGGCACCCTGGCGGCAGCCTGTCCGCCGCCGATATGTTTACTTACCTTTATAATAAGGAAATGCGCATCGATCCAACCAACCCGAAATGGGAGGACCGGGACCGGTTCGTGCTCTCCAAGGGACATACCGCGCCGGGACTGTACAGCGCGCTGGCCTACCGGGGATTTTTCCCGGTGGAGGACCTGCCCACCCTGCGCCACATTGACAGCTATCTGCAGGGCCACCCCAATATGAACACGGTGCCCGGTGTGGATATGTCCACCGGCAGCCTGGGCCAGGGCATCTCCTGTGCGACAGGCATGGCCAAAGCCGCCAAGTACCTGCACAAGGATGATGTGCGTGTGTATGCTCTCCTGGGCGATGGCGAGATCGAGGAGGGGGAAGTGTGGGAAGCGTTCCTCTTCGCCGCCAAGTACAAACTGGACAATCTCTGTGTCATTATTGACCTGAACGGGCTGCAGATCGACGGCCCCACCAGCGAAGTGATGCCCACCGACCCGGTGGATGCCAAGATGCGGGACTTCGGGTTCCGTACCGTCACCATTGACGGTCACGACTTCGCCCAAATCGAAGATGCGTTCCAGTATTTCCACACCCAGACAGGCGCCCCCACAGCCGTCCTGATGAATACTACCAAGGGCAAGGGCGTCAGCTACATGGAGAACCAGGTAGGCTGGCACGGCAAGGCCCCCAACGACGAGGAATACAAGATTGCCATGGAAGAGCTGAACGCTCAACTGGCAGAACTGGAGGCGCAGGTATGAGTGAGGTCAAAAAAATTGCCACCCGCGACAGCTACGGCGCCGCGCTGGTAGAACTGGCAAAAGATCACCCCAACGTGGTGGTGCTGGACGCCGATTTGGCCGCCGCCACCAAGACCGGCGTCTTCAAAAAAGCCTATCCCGACCGCCATTTTGACTGCGGCATTGCCGAGAGCAACATGATGGCCACCGCCGCCGGTATGGCGGCTATGGGGCTGGTGCCCTTTGCCTCCAGCTTTGCCATGTTCGCCGCAGGCCGCGCCTTTGAGCAGGTCCGCAACTCCATCGGCTACCCCCACCTGAACGTCAAGATCGGTGCCACCCACGGCGGCATCTCGGTGGGCGAGGACGGCGCCTCTCACCAGTGCTGCGAGGATTTCGCCCTTATGCGCTCCATCCCCGGCATGACGGTGCTTTGCCCTGCCGACGACGTGGAGGCCAAGGCTGCCGTCAAGGCTGCCTATGAGCACGAAGGCCCCGTCTACCTGCGCTTCGGCCGCCTGGCCCTGCCAGTGTTCCATGATGAAGCTACCTTCAAGTTCGAGATCGGCAAGGGTGAACAGCTCACCGAGGGCAGCGATGTGGCCATCATCGCCACCGGCCTGGAAGTGAACGAGGCCCTCATTGCCGCCGAGCAGCTGAAGAACGAGGGCATCCATGCCCGGGTGATCAACCTGTGCACCATCAAGCCGCTGGACGAGGAACTGGTCGTCAAAGCGGCCAAAGAGTGCGGTGCCGTCGTCACCTGCGAGGAGCACAGCATCCTGGGCGGTCTGGGCGAGGCCGTGGCCGCCGTGCTGGGCGAACAGTGCCCCATCCCCATGCGTCGCGTGGGCGTCAAGGACGTGTTCGGCCACTCCGGCCCCGCATGGGAACTGTTGGAGCAGTTCGGCCTGCGTTCCGACGCCATCATCGCCGCTGTAAAGGAGCTGGTGTAAGATGATCGCCATCGGCTGCGACCACGGCGGATACGAACTCAAGCAGAAGATTTTGGCTCACCTGCGGCAGCGCGGACTGGAATACCGGGACTTCGGCTGTGATTCTACCGCTTCGGTGGATTACCCCGTCTATGGCAAGGCGGTGGCCCATGCCGTGGCATCGGGCGAGTGCGAAAAAGGCATCGTCATCTGTAGCACTGGCATCGGCATCTCCATCGCCGCCAACAAGGTGCCCAGCATCCGCTGCGCGCTGTGCGGGGATTGCTTCTCTGCCAAAGCCACCCGCCTGCACAACAACGCCAACGTGCTTGCTCTGGGCGCGCTGGTCACCGGACCCGGCCTGGCGCTGGAAATCGTGGACATCTTCCTGGACACGCCTTTCTCGGAGGAGGAGCGTCACAGCCGTCGGGTATCCCAGCTGGAGGAAGAATAATGTTTGAACTGTGTGCATCCATTCTGGCCGCCGACTTTGCCAATCTGGAGCGGGACATGCGGGCGGCCAATGCCGCCGGTGTGGATGCCTTTCACATCGACGTGATGGACGGGCACTTTGTGCCGGCCATCTCCTTTGGTACGGGCATGGTGCGTACGATGGAACGCCTGACCACCAAACCCCTGGACGTTCACCTGATGGTGGAAAAGCCGCTGGATTTTCTGCCGGAACTGGAGGAACTGGGGGTAAAGCGGGTCTCGGTCCATTACGAGATCCCGGGCGGGCCGGAAGCGGCCCTGCGGGCCATCTGCGCCGCCGGGATGCAAGCCGGGCTGGTACTCAACCCCGAAACGCCGGTGGAATCGGCCCTGCCGTACCTGGCCCAAATTTCGCAGCTGCTGCTGATGACGGTATACCCCGGTCGCGGTGGGCAGGTCTATCTGCCCGGCAGCAACGAGAAGATCGCTGCTGCCAAAAGTCTGCTGCAAGGGCAGGGGAGCAATACCGTCATCCAGGTGGATGGCGGCATCACCCCCGGTACCCTGCCCGGCGCCTATGCGGCCGGGGCACGGAGCATTGTGGCGGGTAGTGCGGTTTTCTATGGAAACATATATCAAAATGTGTGTGCATTGCGTTCGGAAAAGGCAAAACCGTAGATGTTTGTAGTAAAAGGCGGCACCAAAAAAAGAGCAGACTGTTTGGCAAATGAATGTACCGCAAAATCTGTATGGGTTAATTGCCCGGTTTGCCACAATAAGACGAAAACAAAGATTTATCAAGATACATTGGCGCTTCGTTTCCCGATGTACTGCCCGAAATGCAAAAAGGAAATGCGGGTAGATATCATCCGAAGAAAAATCTATCCCTGCACAAAGGTCTATAAATAGCAGCAAGGCCCGCTTTTCATGCAACTGAAAAGCGGGCCATCAGTAAAAGAAGTAAAAAAGTAGTGCAAAACAAAAATGCTGCCCAAAAGAGCAGCAATCCAACATTATTGGCCGGCATCATCGTCTGCGCACATTGCGGGGCGAAGATGTCGGCCTTTTTGCATCAACGTCCTGCCGTTCTCCCTGCATGGATTTCCTGCCCCCTTCCGGCGGCGTTTTCCGGCTCTCCCTTGCGGGGTCATCGCCGTGTATCCCATGCAGACGGTCATGCGGTTTTCAAGGTGCAACAGGCAAAACGGAAACAAAAAAGCCGTCACAGAACAGACCAGCCCTGCCTTCGCTTTTTCTGGAAGGTCATGCTAGTCGGTTATGTAACGGCTGAAAGCCAAAATGTTCAGCCCCGCAGGGGCTGAACGAATATGTAAAAATATGTTATATTCAATTGTTGGGATAGATTACCACAAAAATCGAGCCGTGTCAACAAAAAGTTTTGAAAATACGCCACTTTCGGCAGGGTGCAAGAAAAAGTGAAGTAAACTTTGGCAAAAAGAGAGAGGGCTGGACGCTGCCAGCCCTCTTGACAAGGATTACAGACAAAAAGAGGTGCGTGTTACTGTTTTGTAGCACGCACCCCTGAGAGGCAGAAATTATTTTATCGGATATCTTTAGTCAATGCCGTCTGTGTTAAGGTCGGACAGGTTCTTTCTTAAAAAGCGGTGCGTCTGAGCATCGTCACAAATGCGTGTCTCGTCATACTTGCTATCCGACCAGCTGGTATCCCCCTTTGAGCGAACAGTCAACTGTCCGTTGGAGATCGTGTAGGTGTTCGTATTATACGAGTTATTGGACTCATAGTAAGTCGTTCGCTGAAACCCTTCGTTTTGCTCCAACAGTTTCTGTCGGACGTCTTTCGTCAATCTCATAGTATAAACCTCCTGACATATCATTGTTCGGCCTCTCATAATAGAGGATGAATTTTTCGCGTCTGACATTCTGCGATTGGAAACGCTCAAAACCTCGGATTGACGATATACAATATTGGTTATCGCACCATGGTTTCGAACCGTTTCTGCAAGCGTTCAAATGTTTCGTCATCCACGGGAAGGAGCACATGAAACTCCATCTTGCCCTTGTCGTTGATCTCCGAGTGGACGTCCAGCGGACCGGACATCCCCTCGTCATACAACATCCGCAGGCACATACCCAGCTGACGGTCAGATTTTGCTAAAAGTTCGTGCATGGTTTTTACCTCCTACTTTATGCAACAGTTCTGATTCGCTGGTGCGGATCAACTAACGTTTCATTGATTGCCAACTGGATACCAAGGCGTTCTGCTTCTTCTGCCTTCGCAGCCGAGTGGTGCCAATTATCGGGCAGCCTTCTGATAAAAAGGGGAATCTGTTGGGTAACAGCATGCGTTTCGGAATCGTACACTTCCAACACGGGCTGTGTCGCATTGCTTAGATTGATGCTCACGCTCCCGACCACATCCTCGTCCGGAGCATTTTTCACCGTCTTTTTTAGCAAGGAAAGAATGTGGTCAATCTCATCTTTGTTCCTTGCACAGAGAACCAAAGCAACCAGCACCGTAACAGAGATACCGGCAACAGCCAAAAGCCCTTTGTGTTCCTTGACCCATTGCCTGAAATCTTTCATTCGCTGCTTCATGAAAAGAACCTCCTCAAAATAATTTGATATTCCGCCTATGGGAGTAAATCGCCGCGGCTACGGCGGGAACAGCGACGACTGCCGCCTGAGCTGCAAGGCTTCTCCAATTGACGGATTCATACAACCGTTTGACAGATGCTTCCTCTGCAGTAGGCTCCTTGCGGTCTGCCTCAGCAGTTGTTTTCTTCTGTGTTTCGGAGTGTTCACCATCTTCTGGACGATCTTCGCCAAGGGATTCAAAGTTTGCCGCCAGTTCCTCAATAATCGGCTGGGTCAGCGGTGTTACCACCGCCTTCCCGCCTAAGAACCGTACGTGACAGTTTCCCGTCATACGGCTCAAGCATTTCATCACTTCTTCAAGCGGTTCTCAGTATAAATACGCTGACAGGTGCAATGAACGTAGCGCATATTGCGAACATCTTCCATGCCAGCCTTTGCCTTTGGTGCAAGGTAGAAGATTTCTCTTTCTTCCGTTACATCCATCGGCATTCCGCAGTGGTAGCACAGTCCGTTCTGGTTTTTCCAAATCATCTTGAATTTTCCAGTCAGCCGGTGCATTCCTTTATCGAATTTCCTTTTTTGGAAATACGCCTCATCGAGGAACGGATTTGCAGTAGCTTTTATCTTGGTATGTCGCACAATGGCTGTGCTGTCCACCCGTATCAGCTCCTTGTTTTCCGTAGAGAACACCCAGTTCCGATTACCGACACGATGCCAGTATCTCGTGGAAATCCACCACTTGTTCTTCTTTGGGTGCCGTCTTTTAGCCCATCGCCACAGCAGTTCGTACAGGACATAGTCCAGATACGCGAACGCATCACTTGCGCATACGGACTGGTGGTAATTAGTCCAACCTCGAATTTGTTCATTCAACTTCATAATCAGAACATCTTGCTGCCACGCTTTTCCTCTGCGGAGAATCGTGTCAGAGATATTGGAAACGATAGCCTTAACCGCCTTTTGGGAAGGCTTGATAATCAGCTTTTCGTTATACTTTCTGAAGTTCCAGCCGAGGAAGTCGAAACCATCGTCAATGTTGGTGACAACGGTCTTTTCATCAGAAAGTTCCAATCCGCGTTCAGCGAGAAACTCTCGAATCAGCTCCTTTGCTTCAAGAGCCAGTTCAGGTGTTGCCGCTGTGACCACAAAATCGTCTGCATAGCGGACGAAGTTTACTTTGTGGGCATTCTTAAATCTTGAATCGACCTTACCGAGCGCGTTCGTGTGAAAGCGTTCGACCAGCTTCTTCTCGATACCATCCAGCGTCATGTTCGCCAGAATGGGGGAGATAATACCACCTTGCGGAGTTCCTTCCTCGGTAGGAAAGAGTTCGCGCTGATAGATAAATCCCGCCTTTAAGAACTGCTTCAAAATGTTCTTGTCCATGGGGATGTTCGCCAGAAGCCAATCATGGCTGATATGGTCGAAGCAACCTTTGATGTCACCCTCCAAAACCCACTTCGGAGAAATGTGCTTGCGCGACAGTGCATTGAACAGATATTCGCAGGCATCCTGTGCGCATCTTCCTTTTCGGAAACCAAAGGATTTCCCATCTGCTGTTGTTTCCGCCACCGGCTCCAGTGCCAAAGCATAAAGAGCCTGCATTGCGCGGTCATACATCGTGGGAATCCCCAACGGACGTTTTTTCTTCTTATCCTTCTTTTCGATATACACTCTACGGAGAGGACGTGCACGATACCTTTTATCTGTCAGCGATAGAGCCGCTGCCATTTTCTTCGCCGGAGTGTTCCAGAGAACACCATCCACACCGGGAGTTCTGCGCCCGTCGTTGGTAACGACACGCTTGACAGCCAGTGCTTTGGCGTAAAAGGAATGTGTCAGAAGATACTGAAGTCGTTTTACTGCGTTGTAGTCTTTTTGCTGAGTTGCCTTGACAATCCTGATTTGTAGCCTGTTGACTTCCCGCTCTGCCTTATGCCAGTCAATGTTTTTCCATTGGGCACTCAACATAGCTTCGTCCGACAGCTTCTCAGAAGTTTTACCTTCCGTCGTTGAATACTTATCGTTCACAGGAATACCTCCAATCTTGCCATGAAATACCCGGAATAAGTCAGCACCCTTTCAGGTCAGGGCAAATTTTGAACCCCTATGCTCACCGTTACAGTGAACCTTTCGCTTTTTATTCCATCTCATACCCTCTGCGCCATTTCTTCCTCTTGCGAGGTCGATACCTTTGTTCAAGGAACGCATAGGGTTTTCCACGTTCCACGTAATGCATAATTCTCGAATGCCTTAGCCGCCATCTTTGAACCGGGAGGATTTGTGTCCATTTGCTTCGGGGTAGCGAAAGGCCCCTCGGCCACCTCCAACACCTTTTGGTGTAGGTGTATCAGCCTTATTTCACCTATTCCCTGTAACGATCCTTACGATGATTCACATTACGTTCGACATAGCATTCTTTACCCTAACAGTACATCCGCTTTAGGCTGGCAGATTTCCCATATTGTCCTGTGAGCTTCCCAACGCCGGCTTTTGACCAGTGCAGGTCACAGTAGGGTTACTCCAAATGGATAGAGCAGTGTTTATACACAATACATTACGCGACTTCGTGTCGCACCGCGCCATCAGGATTGCATAGTCCTCAATGATTTCATCACAGTTTACTGGGCAAAGGGTGCGTTGCTCTTTATGGTGAGCACAAATTGTTTCCGCAATAGCTACAACTTGTTCGGCAGTCATAGCGTTTTCGGGTGATTCAAAAGACTGGATTTCATAGGAGAGTGCGCCGCCACAGCACACAAAGATTTTCTGATAGTCGTCTTGGACGTGGGCTTTCTCGGTTGGAAGCAGGAGCATCGTGTGAAAGCTTGCCGGAAACTGATCTTGCAGGTATTCCCGCAGAAGAGCTTCCTTGATACTCATTTTGTCAGCAAGACTATAAGTGATCTTGCCTTCATCTTTTGTCAGCAATCCGCTCGGAGTGATCGTTATATCACCGTCCCAGTTTTTGACCTCGACAACAAACAGTCCATACGGCGCAACAACGATGGCATCGTACTCAGCCTGAACATCCTCGTCCTCCAACTGGACGTTATAGAGGATTCGGATGTTCTTATCCAGAGAAAGCAGCTTCAGTGATTTCCTCGCCATTCGTTCACCGCACATTCCTTTGATGTAGGTGCCGATGGTATAGCTGAGCTCCCGCATATTGGTTTCAAAGCGGCAATATGTATCGGTCTGCGCCAAACCGTACTCTTCGGCCAGCGTTTTGAAGTGCAGCATGATGTCCTTGTCCCGGAGATTTTCGGCGTGGGTCTTTTCAAAAACACCCCTTGCCATTGCGGCTTGCAGCTCTTTCAGGTGGTCGATCACCTCTTGATTGGTGTAGAGCCGGTAAGGACTCGTGCCAAGGCCCTGCAAGGATGCGATAATTTGTTCGGTTCGGTCATTCATTGCTTTCTCCTTCCTTCGTCATAGTCTCTTGCTGATGCTTGCAGTAGATTTGGATTGCTTTGGAGGTAAACCACCAAACGCCATGTTTCCTATTTCCATCGAAAATTTTAATTGATGACTCACACCCAATACTAGAAGCGATGCTGTTTAGCAGTTCTAATTGGGCCACTTCCGAAAATGCTCCAATGTTACTAACCAGTTCATGTAGTTTTCGGATTTCAGATTGAACTTCATCGGACCCGGTCGTATATCTATTTTGGGCAAGACTTTCAATATTTAGGAAAACTTTTACTGCAGGAATTTCAAGAAATATATCGGGAGTACTTTCTAACGATTTTATCTTGTATGAAGCATCGTAGTAATCAACTGCTTCCTTGATAAAATTATAGCATTTTTCACCAAACGCTTCTTTTATATCATCCTCATATATTTCTCCGATTAAAATCCGGCAATGTCCAAGCTGCTTAAACCACGAATCTGGCACAACATTCTTATCCAGTTGCCTAAGAGTTTCTACTTGTTGCTGAACAGAATCATCATTGTATGGAACACCTCTCGTATAAAATCCTGCGATGTTTTCTATTGTTCTTGCCCACTGTTCTCCATCAGCTTCAGAAGCAAAATCAACAATAAGACTCTTCCAAAATTCAGCACTGGATTCAGAAAAAAATAATGACAGAAATTTTCCAAGCAACGGAACAACAGCTTCATATGGAATATCTTCGAGCTTGTTATTTTTGCCGCAAAGGTCGGAAGGGAGAATATCCATTTCGTTATATGCGCGTGCAATCTCAATCATTGATTCAAGCTCTTTTTTCTTTTGTTCAAGTCCTGCAATGAGGTTTTCAATCTCATCATGCTTGTTATAATTGGGATTGGAAAAAATCGCCTTAATTTCTGGAACCTCAAGCTTCAACTCTTGATAAAACTTGATTTGCCAGAGCCTTTCAATTTCAGCTTCACCGTACATCCAATATCCGCGATTATTTTTAATTTTCGGCTTAAGAGCGATTCCGGCTTTTTCATATTCCTGAATTCTCTGTCGTTTTATTCCTACAAGTGTAGCGACTTCGCTTGATGTTTTCATTCCGCTTGACCTCCTTGCAGATTAAGCATAAAACTGCACAAGTTGTGCAGTCAAGGCCTTTTTGAAATATTTTCAAAAAAATAGCAGGTACACCATGTTTCCACAGTGTACCTGCCTTTTTCGTCTTTACGGGTTCAGTGTACCTACTACACCAATCCGCCTATTCAATTCTTACACCACACCGCTTTGTAAGGCTCCTTTTCGGGAAAACGTCCCAAAATTGGTGTAGTTGTGGTGTAGTACCGCAGATGTTGTTTGAAATCCGTTTTAAATTTCACCGTATCCGCGCTTTATTTTTGCGTTTTACTGCTCGATCGGCTTCATCGTGGGGATACTTTCCAGAACCAGCTTACAATGCTTCGTGATGCTTCACAATCGCGTTTTTACTTGCATTCCCGGTATTTATAATCCTTCGTGATTCGCCGTCATTCTCGTAGTTTTGCTGTCAATTTGCTGTCCTTGGAAGAATTTTGCTGTCAGACAAAATGCTCAGTAAGAGCCCTCTTTTGCTATCAAAAAATATCCAGTGTAGCAGCCAAACGCTCAAATGATTCCTGTTTTTTCTCCTCGGTCGCCTCGGCATAAATGTCCATCGTGGTCTGAATATCCTTATGCCCCATGACCGATTGGATGACCTTCAGGTTGGTCTCTTTTTCGCAAAGCCTTGTGCAGAACGTGTGTCGCAGATGATGTGCCGAAAAGTCCGGCAGCAGAACCGCTTCGCGATGCTGCTTCTTTGCTTCTACTTCCTCGCCTGCGTTGTAGTCTGCAATAATGCGCTTGATGGCGCGGTTCACAGATTGCGGATTCGGGACGTTACCAAAACGATTGCAGAAGATGAAGCCTGTCATACCATCAATCTCCACATCGTTCCAGCCGGATTCTTTCTGCTCCTCATGCAGCATTTCAAAGGCATCCTTCACAGTATCAAACATAGGGATCGTCCGAACGCCTGCTTCCGTTTTAGGTTTCGAGATGTGCAGAACAGAATTGCAGCTTTCGCCCACCGGGTAATAGACCAGACTGTGATTGATACTGATAGTGCGCCGCTCATAGTCCAAATCATCCCAGCGCAAGCCCAACGCTTCACCAATGCGGCAGCCTGTTCCCAGCAGTACCGTGAACAACGGCCACCAGTGGCAGAAGACCGGGTGATTGGCGATATGTTCCATGAACGCCCGCTGCTGCGGAATCGTCAGGGCATGACGCACACCAGTGGTCTGCTCGGAACTTTTCTTGATTTCTGCCATCACACCATCTGTGGGATTCTTGCGGACGATCTCATCCCGAACCGCCAGCTGAAAGGTGGGATGTAGCAGCGTATGAACGCTTTCGAGCGTGTTCGTCTGCAAGCCCTGCTTATCCAACAGGTAATTGTAGAATTGCAGCACATCCGAATACCGAATCTCTGCAATTTTCTTCTTGCCGAAGGTATCGCGGATGAAGCGGTCATACATATAAAGATAGTTGCTCCGGGTGGTCTGGCGTAGATTCGTTTTTAGGCTCATGTAGCGGTCAAACACAAAGTTGACCGTTGCTTTGCCTGCAACGTAAATATCCAGACCGTCCATCTGGTCTTTGGTGAACCGTGCTTCCTTCTCCCGAAGGGTCACAAGGTCATTTGCGTAGATGTATTTGCGCCGCCCCAGCGGGTCCGTGTAAGAATACGCATATCGCTTATCGGAGCTGCGCTGCATCTCACCTTTTCGCAGGGTACGCCCCCGCAGGTCTTTTCGTGTCGTTGCCATATCAATTCTCCTTCCCGAAAGAAGAAGGGCTTGATACTATTCAAAGTCGGACAAAACTTTGTCCAGCCCCTGCAAGACAACTTCTGTTACAGTCAGTTGATGTTGTTCGGCATAAGTGCAGATACGTTCATACAGAGCATCCTCCACCCGAATGCTCAAGGTTTTCTTTTTTGCATTTTCGGATTTTGGTCGTCCCATCTTTGCCATAGCTGCTCTCATACCTCCACAGTACCAGTATACTTTCCGTGTGACAGGAAGTCAAGCTGTAAAAAGCCCTTCTTGAAAATTTTTACGAAAAATCGAAAGTTCACACTCTGCTCATTGACATTTCGTCCTTGATTTGCTATTATAATGGTAACAACTCCCCCAGGCCTCTGCGCATAGCGTATGCACACTTGGGGGCGTTTTGCTTATAAAGGAGATTTTTCATGGCAGACAAGGACTTCAAAACGATAGACGAACAAATCGAGATTCTTCGTTCACGCGGCCTTACCATCGAGGATGAAGCCGAAGCAAAGGATTTTCTGCTGCGGAACAATTATTACCGTGTCAGCGGCTATTCTCTGACGCTCCGCAAGAACGATGTTTTTGCGAAGTCTGCCACGTTCCAAAATATCGAAGACATTTACAATTTCGACCATGAGTTCCGTCATATCATCCTGCACCATATCGAAACCATTGAGGTACAGATAAAGTCCATCTATGCCTATGAATTTACAAAAGTGTATGGGCCGTTGGGTTATCTGGATGCCGCAAATTTCTCCAATCAAGCAAAACATAAGGAAATCGTCGACAAAGCCAACCAGCAGAAGCGGCAGCGGCTGGCCCACGAAGCCTACTTAAAGCACTTCATCAACGACCTGCACCAAGAGATTCCGCTCTGGGCCTACGTTGATTTGCTGACAATCTCCGACATTTCTTTCCTGTATTCCATTTCCGAACGTCCGCTCAAAGAAACAATTGCCCATCAGTTCGGGCTTACCATGAATCGCGGCCCGGAAATTCTGGGGCAGTATATGCACAGCATGACGATTATCCGCAATCTCTGCGCACATGGAAGTCGCATTTACAATCGTCTCTTTGAGCAAAAACCTTCCCTCAACAAGAAAGAACAGGCGTTGCTGATCCGCCGCGAGGATGGCACGATGGATAACGCGCATTTCTTTGGGTTCTTCCTCGTCATGAGAAGGCTTCTGCCTGCTGAGAACTTTGCGGAAATGAAGGAAGCCGTCATTGCTCTGACGGAAAAATATCCGTTTGTGCGAATGGATTATTACGGCTTCCGGGATGACTGGAAAGAAAAGCTCTAATTTTGCATAGAATAAAGGTGACTTCTCCCACGAGCTGCTCTGCAGCGCAACACTGTGGGCGGTCTGGGGCCGGGGGATTTTCCTCCGGCCTATTTTTATGCAATGCGGAAGGTTTCCAGATACCGCTCGAAAATCTCACAGTTGACCAACGCCACCTTGTCGATTTTATAAACGGCTTTAGCTTCCTTTGCTAACTCCTGAAATTTTGTCAGACCAAGACTGTATTTTTCAGCCCCTTCCTGATAGCGGACAAACTTTTTCGCGTTCATTTTTGTTCTTTCAACGTCCTTTCGGGCGTAACCCATAAGCAAAACCCTCCATGTTTTATTTTTGATGTAAGTTCAAAATTGCCTGCTCACTCTGCTTATCCTGCACTTTTTGCACACTGTGAGCAGGCTGAGCAGGCTGAGCAGGGCTTTTTCAAGTTGATTCTTATTTTTAATCCCACGGACTTGGAACATCAACGGGTAAAAACAGGTCAACGGCTACATTGTGAAAGCCCCGGTTTGTGCCGATGCACTTATCATCATAGACAATGCCCAGACTTTTCTGATTGTCTTTTAGATGGTGGATAAAGGTGGATGCAGCCAGCGGCTTTTCCAGGTTATCCAGACACCAGCGTTCATAGACTTTATAGAAATCCGTGGATTTGCACTTGGCCCCCTTCCGAATTTCAAAGTAGCCCTCAGATTTGAGAAAGCCCAGAATGTTGTTGCCCTGCTCCATCGCTTCTTTCAGATTCGCGGCGGTGCGTTCGCTGATAGTAAATTGGTAATTGTTTTGAATCAGCCGATGCAGCCCCTCCAATGCCCAAAGCAAAATGCCCTCTTTTTCATTCCGCATCTTATCGATGAGGAAAGGATCGTCCACTCGGCCAAGAGGCTTTTCCTTGGTGGTGAGCAGTAGTTGGCGGCGATAGAAACCGTTGGACTTGTCATAGAGTGCGTGTAAGCTGCCATTCCCGAAGCAGGCAAACCGCACATACAGCGTACCCTGCACACTCTGCTGACCCTTGCGCTCAATGTCGATTTTATCTTCCAGTGTAACAAGGGTCTTGATGTTGTTGGTCTGCGGCAGGGCCTCGGTTTTCATGTCATCGTCTACCAGAAGCAGCTTGTACTCCAAGCCTGCACGAGCAAAGCGGTTGGTTTCTACCTTTTGCAGACTGCCCGTGTACATACTGTTGCCGAACAATTCTCGCAGGATCAGCCCGATTCTGGATTTTCCCTCGCCGCCCTTGCCGACCATCAGCAGCATTTTCTGCGCTTTGGTAACAGGCAGCAGGCAATAGCCAATGTATTCTTGTAAGGCCGGAATATCTTCTTCGTATAGCAGTTCGTTCAAAAATTGCAGCCAGCGTGTCGGTGCTGGTGCTTCTGGCACATAGGAGATGGGCAGTCGGTTCATGCAGTATTCTTTTTCAGGGGTAAAGTGACCGTCCACAAAGTATGTGCCGTTTCGGACATGGATGCGGTCTGTCTGAATCTCCGGTGGTTCGGATGCACAGGCCAACTTAATCGCCTGCACAATATGTTCAATCCGCCGTGCTACGCTGGTGGTAGCGTAATAGCGGACTTGCTCATAGATTTCCTTCTTCAGTGGAGCTTCATCCTCTACCATGCCATCCACCGTGAACAGTCTGCCTTGAAAGCAGCGCATGGGGTGCAGGCTCAAAAAGTAGTCTGCAAACAATGGTTCAATGATTTTCCCGTTGTCACCCACCCAGTTTCGGGCGGGTGCACTATGCTGCATCTTCGGTTTCCTTGCATCGTTCGATTGCTTTTCCAAGGGCGGTCACTTCCTTTCCGTTCAATAGTTGTTGCTTTTCATTTGGACTTTCCTGCAAAAGAATATCCAGCAGATATTGCACACGGTCTGCATAGTGTAGACTTGCTACAAAACAAGGATGCAGGGATGCTTCTGGATTTTTGGGTGCATAGGCCATGCGCCAATTTGCCAGTAGAGAACGATAGCCACACAGGATTTTGTAGAATTGCTCTTTCGGACTTAGCGGTTTTTCCACCGGCTTGCAGGGAAGTGGTTGAAAATTATCTGTTGCAGAAAGTCCAAAATCTGCAGCCAGCTTTTCAGCCGCCTGCCGCAAAGAAAGTTGAAACAGTTTTGCGGTGAAGTCTATCACATCGCCATCCGCTCCACAGCCAAAGCAGTGAAACCGAGAGTCCACTTTCATGCTGGGATTACGGTCTGCATGGAATGGACAGCAAATCATGCTGCTGCGGTTTGGACGAAAACCATAGGCTTCTGCGGCCTGCCGGGTGGTGATATTCAGCTTTACGATTTCAAATAAATTGTTGTTCTTGAAAGTTGGCCTCCTTTACAGTTCTATGCCATGACTGCGCTTCTTTGGTTTGGTGTATGTCTGCTCACGCTGATTGATTTCTTCCTGCCGCCGATGCAGCTTTTGTAGAACAGACGGACGAGTATTTTCTTTGATTTGCTCGATGGC
>ENA-ORRW01002263-ORRW01002263.1-human-gut-metagenome-genome-assembly--contig:-NODE-2263-length-16131-cov-3.123663_pt1 | contig 16131 bp, 17 predicted proteins | sample MGYA00242183_ERZ509150 | MGnify/ENA primary metagenome ERZ509150 (study PRJEB26280, sample SAMEA2338639) | human gut metagenome | biome: human gut; feature: human-associated habitat; material: faeces... | reverse complement strand
GTTGATAACGGTCGGGGTGGTCGGATCGGAACCGCCGAGCACCACCATTGAGTGCAAATCCAATGATTTTAGGAAGCCTTATGATTCATACCTTTACAGTCACCGTACACCCTCAGAAACGTGGAAAGAAAACCGTGTGATTACAGAAGTCTGTTGACCTCTCTCTGCACAGCAGTATAATCATATCCTGCGGCAGTCAACTTGTTCTTACGGTCTGTACCGTTACCCCACTTACCTGCGATAACTTCCTTCGCAATCTGAGTCACAGATTTCTTACTGGAAGTGCTGCCCTTTGCCAGTTCATTGACTTTCGCCTGAACCTGAGAGTAATTGTACCCGGCAGCTTCCAGTTTCTTCTTACGGTTATCACCGTTACCCCACTTACCTGCAAGCACCTCTTTTGCTACTTCGGTAATGGACTTTGTAGGTGTGGTAGTTTTACCGCCTGCAAGTCTGTTTACCGCAGCCTGCACCTCAGAGTAGTTATATCCTGCGGCAGTAAGAGCGTTCTTTCTGGCATCACCATTCCCCCATGCACCTGCAAGAACTTCCTTCGCCACTTCATCTACAGATTTCTTAGTAACAGAAGTGCTGCCGCCATCTGGATATCTCAGAACATGATTCCACGGATAATTACGGTAAGCCCTGATAAGAAACTCTTTTCCGGTCTGATCTCCCGGTGTTCCACCTGTAGCCGTACCTTTTTCATTGATAGACGCTTCTACTTCCATACCATTACCGCAATACATTGCGACATGGTGTTTGTCATTCAGCAAAATATCACTTCGTTTCAGTCCTGCACCTGTAGCCAGATTTACCTTGTTGATAACATCTTCAAAACCGAAGTGTTTGAATACGGCAAGCATTACTCCCGTATAAGCACATCCGTACTTTTCAAAAGAGTATGTTTTTACCGGAATCCCTGCGTGTTCCCATGCAGTATATACAGCGGAAGAACAATCGTAGTCACCATCTTTACCCCAACGGTGTGTCTGGCAATATCCATGCCTGTCATCTTTCGCAGTATCTTCCATCCATTTGATAGCTGTCTCTGCTTTACTCATATTAGTTACCCCCTTATCATACTTCGTAAGATTGTACTGGTCAATAAGTTTCATGTTGTTTGTCACATAGGTAGAACTTGTGGCATATCCGTCAGCCTTGATGGTTTCCAGATATTTCTTCGGATTAGTGATCCCTTTAAGATTCTGATATCTGGCAAGCTGAATGAACTCAAAGTAACCCCTGATACCTTCCTCCATAGAATCATAGACACGGAAATTGTCTTTGATCGTAGTCAGCGTACCTACGGTGTACTCTTCCTGAGTAGTCATATTGACACTCTTGCCTGTCCACTTCGTACCGCATTTGAGTCCGAAGTAGTTATGATATCTGGCAGCAAGTTTGGAATTGCCCCAACCAGATTCAAGAATTGCCTGTGCAATGATCGGGCTATGTACTTTGATCCCGTATTGTGCTGCATACTTCTGTACGAACTTCGCTACTTGTTCAATAAATTCCTGATTCGTCATAATATATCACTCCTTTGTGAAGAGGGGAGAATGGCTCTCCCCTGTGCTTACTGATCTGTGTTATCCACAGAGTCAGATTTCTTTTTAAGTACCTCAATCGCAGATGTAATTGCCGGGGGAATGTTAATCCCCATAAGACCTGCATTTTCCACAATAGAAATAGTCTCATTCGCAATAAAAGCAATCACCACTGCATCTCTGATAAAATTCGTCCCGGTCACAAGATCAAGGCGTGTGGCTACCAGAACCATCAGAAGAGTAATGCACTTACGGCACAGCCCCTTCCATCCTGCTCTTGACTCCAAAGCACCGTTTTCCGTTTTACCGGAATTATGGAACACACCTGCCACAAGCAGACCTGTCACATAATCAATAGCCATGAAAATTACCAGTGTTACCAGTGCGGCATCCCAACCGCCAAACAGAGAAGCAATCACGCTTCCAACCACTCCGATAGCTGTACAAATTCCATCCTTCATCATCTCTTTAGTCCTCCTGTTCATCATAGTCCTCCCCGGTAATCTCTTTGAAATTCTCCGGGCTGATCCATCCCTTTACTACTGCGTCCCTGACTCTCTTCTCCTTCCAGAGTCCGTTGTCATAGAAATTCTTCACCATCTCAAACTTACTCTTCTTCGCCATGATCCTGTACCTCCTGTTCGTCCTCTTCCTGCTCCATCTCAATGTCTGTCATCATAGCCAGATATTCAATGTCACTGTTTGCCTTTGCGATCTGTGCCTGCATAGCAGCGTTCTTCTGACGCTCCTTCACAAGCTGTTCTCTTGCACTGATAAATCCAAACATTTGCTTTCCCTCCATAAATTCTTATAATATTGATCCATACAGATAATAAGGTTGTGGCAATTTCTCCTTGCCCTCCTACCCGGAGATTTCCTTTTCTTGCTACTCTCATTACCTACATGGGCTTTCCAACTTTCATAACACCTGTCAACCTCTTCCTTCGTCATGTACCCTTGCTTTGCCCGTTCTACCAACTTCCGCAGCTTTCGCCGTTCGTGTGATAGCTTCTCAGGCAGTAGTGTCATGACTACCTTTCCAGTCTTTGTCAACCGGAAGCGGAAACCCAGAAACTTGATACCCTGAGTCACCTTGAAAAGCTGTGTTTTCTTCGGACTCAGTTTCAAACCTCTTGAAGATATCCAAGCGTCAATCTTTATCAAACACTCCTGTAAATAAGCCTTATCCTCATGGATGATAATGAAATCATCGTTGTACCGGACGTAGTGCTTAATATGAAGTTGCTCTTTTATAAAATGGTCGAAGTCATCTAAGACTGCTAACTGTATAAGCTGTGTCGTTTCTGAACCAAGACCCATGCCTATCTCTGGATCATCACCTTGATTGAAGCTGTCAATGATTCGCTTGATTTTTCCGTTCACCCATTCATCATTGACCCTCTTTGTTACCGCTGAGTAAGCCAGTTCATGAGAGGTGCTACCGAAGAAATTCTTCAAGTCTGCTTTGAGTACCCACCCTTCCGTACCTTGTTTCCGGTAATATTTCTGTAGGTGGCAGATCAGCCTTTTCCTTGCGAACTCTGTTCCTCTCCCGTCCTGACAAGCACAGTTATCATAGATAAAAGATTTTGTCATGGTATCGTAAAAGTAGTTATCACATAGACTTCTCTGAAATACTCTGTCCTTGATTCTTGTACTTACAATGTCTCTTTCTTTTGGCTCATACACTTTGAACTGTGTATAAGCATCTAACTTGTATGTACCATTCTCCACGCTCTCCTTTAGCTTATGAACATTAACCAAACCATTCTTTACATACCCGGCTACACTATCTTTCCACATGACGTTGTTCTTGCAATGCTGCATAGCCCGGTACAGATTATCAAAGTCACAGACTTCATCTCTCACTTCGGATTCCATCATGTATATTTCTCCCGTAAATCATTGGTTGCCGTTTATAGTGATACTGCCGTAAGGACGGCAATCACATCAGCACTCTGTTTTCGCCCTACTATATTCAGGTCAGGATGACGATTCCTTGTGTGAGTGCATTGATTTCAGCCTATGCCTACTTTATTACTAGCGTTTCTCACAATCCGGGGCAACCCCATTGCTGTTGTTCGCATTGTTGTTGTTCAGATTACCCGTATTGTTCACATTGCGAACGTTGTTACTGTTCCCGGCGTTCGGGGTAAACACATATCTTACAATCGTCAACCCTATATCATTTACTTGTATCTATTTTCATCAGACCTCTTCCAGTTCCGAAGAAGATTCTGGACATTGATTACAAGTCCTGTCCAGTAGTCCATCTTAGAACCTTCGATTCCGAAAGTACGGTAAGCAATATCCATCATGGTTAGCAAGGAATATGTCTGTGCCAAAGCCTGAACTTGATATCCTCTCCGTAATTCCCAGTCGGCTTTCCAATGTTCAGACTCAGGATTCACATACACTGAATTTGCCATATTGATAAGTCGGCTGATTTCTACCGCAGCATCCACGATCTTTGCGGTGATGCACCAACGGTATCTCTTCGGGAAGCAACTCTCATTACTGCAAATATGGATGGTATGTGTAGCCAACTCATTTGCCTTTGTGATTACTTCCAACTTTGAAGTACCTCTCTTTGACTTCGGTACTGACATTGTCCTCACTCCTTTCCCACCCCTAACGGGGTGGATTTCTGATCTTAGATTACGTTACAAGCCGGGGCAACCCCACCGCTGTTGTTCGCATTGCCGCTGCCTAGATTACCCGCATTGCCCACAATGCGAACGTAGTTACTGTTCCCGGCGTACGGGGTACGCTCCCACTGCCACTGCGGACTACCGTTTTTATACTTCACACGGTTACTATCAGCACCCGTGTTCGGGGAAGTATAATCAGAATAGTTAGAGTAGTAAGGGTACGGTTCACCTTCCTTAACACTGCTTACTTCATCACCCATGAATAACTCACGTCTGGAAAGCAGGAAGAACTTATCCTTTGTGGTATCAGAACCGCCACCATCAGTGACGTTATTACGGCAAGTAACCTTTGTAGTTTTACCGATAACTGCAAGGAAATCTGCATCCATTCCATTCATGAAACCTGCCTTATTAGAAACCCAAGAAGGAGGTCTGTCATAGTTTGTAGCAGGTGTCCAGACAGAACCCGCAACCTTATCACTATTCAACCATTCACGAACCGCAGACTCCTTATAATTGTTAGAACCGTAGCACATTCTCTGACCACTGTTCAGAGTTGTCAGTTCCGTACCGCCTGTACCTTCCGTTGGCTTTACAGTCTCAATAACTGTAGTGCTTGTCGGACTTGCATAAGTCTTAATATCGTATTTCAGCGGGTCTTGATCCCAAGCACCGTTCCATACAATCTGACCACCCTTCGGAACTGCTTTCGTGAGAGTAAACTGGTAAGTCTTGCCATTACCCATACCTCCACTCCAACCGTTCTTAGGAGTTACATGATATATACCTGCGGCAAGTTCCTCTTCTGCATAATACATAGCAGCCGGAGCATTGAACTGTACGAAGTCAAATACTTCATGAAGCTGTAAAGTCATGCTGTGAGTGAACTGCTTGTCTGCCGGGGTATCAATGTCAAAACCGATAATATCCCACACCAGAGTTGTACTACCTCTCTGGCAGGTCAACTGATCTCCCACCGCAAATACCTTGCTTGCCAGTCCCTTACGGACAAGTGCCTGCACATCACTCCAAGATGTAGGTTTCAGGCTACCACCCTGTCCGGTTGCAATCGCAGCAAGAAACTGGTTCATAATGTCCATCTTCTCTGCGAACGTATCGTCAGAGAGAAAACCAAACTGATTGCTCATTGTCTTATCCTCCTTTATCCTGTAACAACTTCGTCATACTCAAATACGGGCTTACCACCAATCACCTTGATTGCACCCTGATAGGTTTTCCCGGTATCATCGTTGACGATCATCATAGTAGCTGCCGCTTTCAATGCAGAATCGGTAGCAGTGTTGCAATCTGTGATTGCCTTTGAAGTGTCCTGCTGACGCTTTGTTTCTGCCTGAACTCTTGCAGTCTCAGCAGCCACCCTCTTAGACTCTGCATCGACTCTACCCTTCTCTGCGGTAACTCGTTTGCTTTCAACATCCACTCTGGAATTTTCAGCAGATACCCTTGCCTGTTCAGCTTTCACCCTTGCGGCTTCCGCATTGACACGGATTGTCTCTGCATTGACTCTGGAATTTTCGGCAGAAACACGACTCTTCTCTGCCGAAACTCTACCGTTCTCAGCAGTGACACGTTTTGCTTCTGCATCCTTGATAGCCTGCACATCTGTGATAAGCTGAATCAAGATACCATAATCGTCATCCTTCTCAATCTCAGAGTCATCCGGTGCTGCCGCTTCCTGAACTTCCAGTTCAAAGAGCGTGGTACTCAGTACCGTCTTGTTTGCCGTGATGATGGAAATATCACACTTTACAGTACCGTCAAGCTGCAACATCCAGTATGTCAGCGGAACAGTTACCGTACCGTCTGCATTGACTGTACCCTCAAAGGTTTTTGCTACTTCATCCTTACGTCTTGCATTGATGACTGCGGTAGATGCAGATTCCACTTTAATACGCTCACCACTATCCAGAAGAGTCACCTTCAAGAAACGGGACTGCTTATCGTACTGCTTTGCTACAATCGCAGCAAAACGGTTAAGCTGAGACACATCTACCTCAATCTCTTTAATAATCGTTGCCATTATCCTTCACCTCCCTTAAAATCCCAACTTCTCCAATACCTCTCTCATAGAAACCTGCGTACCGTCTTGCTTCACAATCGTTACATCCTCACGGAACAGTGCTTTGAAAGCACAGTCCAGAGTATTATCCATCGTTGCTTTCTGCCCGAACGCTACGCCACGTCCTCCATGTAGGAAGTGCATCAGATAAATTGCTGTAGAAACATAATCTATGTAAGTAACCGTACTGAAAGCATCTTTCAGAACGTACCTCACATCATAAGAAAACTCAGTGTCCAATTCCCCGCCAAGAACATTGCTTCCCGGCTTAATAGTCTTTTTGTTCAACCATTCTGAGGTATCGGTTTTCTTGTACTCTGCTGTGATTGTAATACTGTTAAGTCCGGTACAGGAGGAATACTCCACGGCACTCTGACTGAGAAAATAAGTTCCGTCATTGTCCATCTCACCCGTTTTGTTGCATCGGTCACTCTCAATCAGAGTGAATTTTGGAATATCATACGGAAGCACATTCACGGTTGCTGTCTTAGAACAAGTTCTTCCACGGCTGTCCGTGATCGTTACCTCACATTCCAGAGAACCACTATTTATGATTCTGTTGATCTGTGGCAGGCTTGATGCACTGTAGGTCTGCTCTGTATACTGTGTGTCCAGTCTCAGCTTAATACGCTTGACTGTAGCACCCTGACTGGCAGCACAGGTGATAGCCGATACTCTGATACCACTCTGATTCTGAACAAACACTTTATTCCAACTAGCGGGGACTGGTGTGTTTGTTTTGTCTGCCAGAGTGACACTGCTGATTGTCGGTAGGAAGGTGTCAGACACAATGCAATTAAAGGTTGCAGAGATTGTCGTATAGACTTTCGTACCATAACTGATCTGGACAGTAACTTTACCTCCACCGTATGTCTGTGAGGAATCACTGATTGCATCAAGCCAAGATACGGGTATGACATAACTTGTGCTATAGACATTCTTCACGGTCTTTGAATAGCTGTAATTTCCAAGACTCCATGTAACTTTCAGTGATCCGTCTACGGACTTTGTGCCAAGGTAGTTACTAAACTCTGCGATTGAAGATGCACTACCATCAATCGTAATTTCATCAGCACTAACCGTAGTTGGTGCATTTTCAATGTCATACATGGAAAAAGTATCTTCGTAGGTTTGTTTACCGTCATAAAAAGATAACGTGAAAAATGGCTTGCTCACAGTAAATGTGGAAGAAGTTGCTTTTGTCACCATCATGACTCCTGTACTCGTTTTGTCAGTTTTGTTTTTAGTCCATGACAAATTTAACTGAGAACCGTCTATCTTCACCTTGATCGGACAAGACTTACTGTTGTTCCACCCTGACCATACATACGATCCGGTTTCCGAACCTTTACTTGCTTCCCAGATAAAATAAATCTTCGTGGTATCACCGCTTACAGAACCTTTTGCAACCACATAGCAACCTATGCCATTTACAAAATCTTTACTTGTTGCACTCATTCCTCATTCACCCCTTCCATTTGAAAAATGTTATCTTCATCTACTACCGGAACATACTTGCTTGCCCTTCGTGGAATTTTCATAACGCTTACAATGCTTGCATTGTCGGTTTTCTCAACGGCTCTCCATTTCACACCCATTCCATACTCTGTAGAGATAAAATCGAAGTAACCACCGTCAGCCGCAGCACCCACGGACAATCTGTCCATTGCTTCTACGGCATTGATATGCAGCTTGTTATACTGGATGAAAGCAACCTCAGAACCGTCCTGCAAGAATCCCATCCTCTCATTGTCAATATTAATCGAATACTGCTGCTTCTCTCCGTTGACCTTCTTACCAATCTCCAAACCATCCTCACTGAAACCAAAGTAGGTTTGAAGCTGCTCACGGTAACTGTTCACCTCGTTACCTTGTTCAGTAATACGATCAGTCAGAGAGTTTACCGACATATTAAAGCCCTTCGATGTTTCTTCCAGTTTGGTGCTATACTCAATCGTAATCTCTTGATGTACGCTGTCGGTATAATCTTTTGCCTGAGCCAGTCGATCATCAATCTTTGCATTGGTAGTATCAGTAACGGTCTTGACACTCTCAGCAACCTCAGTACGGATCGTTCCACCTGTATTTGCGATCAGAGTTTTTGTCTCTTCGGTTGTACTATAATCTGTCAACTTTTCGTCAACGGTTTCTTCCATTTCCGTTGTGACACTTTGCTTATACTCAGCTGATAACTTCTCAGCGGTAACACACTCTGCATCCAGATATTCAGTAGAAATCTTGTAAGCTGCCAACATATTGTAGATAGCATTACCATCTTTACTGAATCCGTATTTCCATACAGGGTTTCCATCATTCCAACTCTTTGTCCAAGCAAAACCGTTTGCCTTGAAGGTGTAAATGATGTTACTGCTTTCAAGAGTCTCACCGTCACAGAAGTAATAAACCTGTGTTCCGTCATCCTGCGGAATCGTTACGATGTTCAGACCCAAGCTGTTGCTCAAAAGTCTGTTCAATTCAAGCTGTGCCTGTTCTTTCGCAGTCATAGCCTTATCCAGATTTTCTCTCAGCTTTTCCAGAATGGTTGCTTGCTGTTTGGTAAGACCGCCACCCTGAGAGTATTTTTGCTTCTGGGTTGTCTCACCCTTACCTGCAATACTGGTACTGAGATTCATCCCGAACGTCACATTCGTAATGATGGTGTCATGCACCTCACCTTTTGCATCTTCATAATGAATCATGTCCATAGGATAGATATACGGTGCAGACTTAATAGTGGCTGTGTATGGTCTGTAAGAAAATCCCTTCAAGGAAACATACAGGGTATCAAGTACCACCTGCACATTATCCTGTAGCAGACCGTTACTGGATAAATCCAAGCAATAATCATCCGTCCCGGCAATGTACTCTGTGTTTGCAGCATCCTTGAAGTAAATACCTGTAATGGCTACATCGTTCTCCTGCATATCACTGTTGTATCTTTCGGAAGGACTGATTGTAAGATCAGTCTGCTCATACCATTTCAATTCCAGATTGCCGTCATAGTTCATGAAAGCACACGTTCCGGTCAGTGCCGCACACCACTGTAGCAATGTTCGGTAGGTTAAATCCTGTCCTTCCGGGTACGCTGTAATCTGGTAATTTTTGTTCGGCAATCGGGTAATGTCTGTTGCTAACGTCACACCACAAATGGTGCAAATCTTATTCAGCAGATCAGCTACCGTCATAGGGAATGACAGCTTGCTTATGTCCACTGTCTTATCGAACAGGATCATCCTGTCAAGTGCTGAAATTGTGATAGTGGACAATGCCCGTGGCGGTTCATCAATCGTAAAGTAGCCACATGGAATCCAGTGGATCACTGCATTTTCCCATCGGTGTGCATCCCATTTCTTGATACCGATTTTCACAAATACCTCTGCACCTTCAAAAACGGTATTGTCATACTTACCGTCATCATTTTTCAATTTGAGTGTGAGTTCCGCAGCTACCGCAGAACCCACCTCAATTTTTGAGTTCGACACACTGTAGCGGTCTATACTCAAACTTCCCTGAACGATCTCATTCTCAGCAACCGAAAAGGACTCATTCACACCGTTTACGGTAATGTCAGCAACCTGTATGTAGTTTTTATTGAAGAGGTTCTTGACCTCCTGTGATACCTTATACATTAGTGCTTACCTGACCTTTCTATTGCGTTGAATGAAACGCTGCTCCATATTCCCTTGCGGGAATTGTAAAGCTGTGCAGGCTTATCACCTGTGTAAAATTCGCTTGTCCGGTACTTGCCAAGTTTGGCATCCAGATAACAAATCTTCACATACTCAGGATCAAATGCCTGAATGATAGCGGCAGTATCCTCAATGGACACATTCTGCCATTCCATCTCCAACTTCACACACTGACCGATTCGTTTCTTATCCATGTTCGTATCTTCGGTTCGTCCTGCATCACTGGCTGAAATATCATTCAGTGAATATTTATAACCGGAAGGGCACTTGACAGCCTTACCGTTCACGGATCGTATCGGATTGTAGTCAGCCATAATACCCCTCCTTTACGTTGTTACCGGGATGATGGTTTTACCATCCCTCTGATTCTTACGGTTCATAGCTTTTGTGAAAGAGTCTGTAGTGATCTCAGCGGTGAAATCCTTACTTGCGATCTGCCGTAACAGTTCGTTTTGCTCTTTCAGAAGTTCATTCTGACGGGCAGTAGCGTCATACATACCCTCACGAACTCCATCAGCAATAGAATCCTGACTTCCACCTGTAAGCCCTGCTCTCACCTTGTAAGCCAGAGTGTCCATCCACTCCGTATGATTCTCCAAAGGAAGAACTGCTTCACGTCCTGCTTCACCGCCGCCTAGCATGGTGTTACCCATCATGCCGAACAACTGTGCCCCTTCCAAGATACCTCCGGTCTTATACCAAGACACAGAGAAGTGAGGGATGGATGGTGGGTTCAAACTAAAGTTACCGTAGATACTAAAGTGCGGAAGTTTGATAGAAGGTAAACTCCAATGGAAATTGAAGAAAGACTTCATACGGTCAATGCCATCCTTGACGGCATTTTTCGCACTGTTGATCTTATCGGAAATCGTAGTCTTAATATTCTGGAAGCTACTGCTTGCATTGCTTTTCAAGGTACTCCAAGAACTTCTCAGGCTGCTGTTCAGCGTACTCCATGTAGAACTTGTATTGCTCTTAATCTCATTCCACTTCGTAGAAATGGTAGATTTCAGAGTAGACCAAGTAGAACTTGCCGTACTCTTCACACCAGACCATGTAGTACCCAGACTTGACTTGATTCCAGACCATACAGTAGAGGTGTTCGTTTTCACGTTGCCCCAAGCTGTAGAAATGGTAGACTTCAAATTCGTCCAAGTAGTTCCTGCGGTAGTTTTCACGTTCGTCCAAGTGGTACTCAGGTTGGACTTGATATTGCTCCAAACTGTAGAAGTATTAGACTTCACGTTAGACCATGCAGTGCTGATAGACGTTTTGATGTTCGTCCAAGTGGTACTTGCCGTGGTCTTAACATTCTGCCAAGTATTCCCCAGAGTGGTCTTGATGTTCTCCCAAGTCTGACTTGTGTTTGTCTTGATCTCACTCCATTTCTGAGAAATGGTAGTTTTCAATCCCGACCAAGTTTCAGAAGCTTTAGTCTTAATACCGCCCCAGATTCCAGAGATTGTAGAGGAAATTTTACCCCAGATATCCCCGGCAGTGGTTTTGATATTCTCCCAAGCACCAGAGAGAACGGACTTGATCTGACCCCATTTTTCAGAAGCCGTAGACTTGATCTTGTCCCAAGCATCAGAAATCTTATCTTTGATTCCGATAAGGAAATCTCCGATAAAGGAAAGAACATTTCCAATGCCATCCTTGATACCCTTTAGTAAGCCCTCTACGATATATCCACCCTGTTCAGCCATAACGGTTGAAGGACTGTGAATACCAAACGCAGACTTGAAGCCATCAATGAACGGCTTGAATACATTGTCATAAATCCAAGGGCCAATACTCTTGACACCTTCAACGATACCTTTACAGATACCCTTTACCCAGTCGATACCCGTTTTCTTCGTACCGTCATCATTCGTGAGGTACTTCTGGAAATATCCGGTGATATCCTTCCAGATATCAGATACGATAGTAGCAATAAAACTTACTGCTGCACCCATAGCAGTACCAAGTAGTTTGAAGAAAGACTGTGCCAGAGAAGCAAAGTCAATACCTGCAATACAATCCTTAGTGTTCTGCCACAGTGCGTGTGCTGCACCACTCCAATCAATCCCGGCAATCCATTCCTGCATCTCATTGAAAGCACCCCGGAGGAAATCTCCGAAACTCTTTCCAACCAGTTTCCAATTCAGACCTCCAAGTGCCCCTCTCAGGAAATCCAGACCCGCTGTAAATCCCCGGACAAGCAATCGTCCGACAAAGGTAAAATCTATCTCACTCAATGCTGAATTAAGGAACTCAGCTACATGATTACCTAGATTCTTAAAGTCAGCCGTTTTCAAGAACCAGTATGCTGTCTGCACAGCACCGTTGATTCCATATCCAACCTTCTTACCGAAGCCCGCCCAGTCAATACTATCCACGATCTCATTGAATTTATTGCCAAGGATCGTACCAAGTTCTTTCCAGTCACCTGCTTCAAATGCTTCTTTCAGCTTGTCAGCAAATTCGCTGATAGAGTTGTCAATCGGTAATTCCTCAAACATCGAACCATAGTCCGGTGTAGAAGCACCACCGCCACCACCTCCACCTCCACCGCTACCAGAACTGTCCTTATTCTTGTCACCAAGAATGTTCAGTTCATCGAAACCAAGGGTGTATCTCTTGATTTCATCAGCGGCTTTCTTTGCTGCCTTAGAAGCTGTGCCTGCGGCATCCTTCGCTGCACCACCGTAGGTAGCTGCAACCTTCTTAGCTGCCGTGTAGGTCTTAGAACCTGTGAGTCTTGCAAACAACTGATTCAGAATGTTGAACAGTGCTACAACCTTACCGATCACAAAATCAATCGCAGGTGCAAGAGCGTTAATCAAAGGTGCTGCCATAGCACCCATGCTGTTCTTCAAATACTGTGCGTTCGTAGCAAGAGAGTTCATGCTATTCGCAAAAGTACCGCCCATCAAAGCACTGTAGTTGTACAGATTATTGATACCGTCCTTGAAGCACTGCGTAAGCTGAGACATTGCGAAACGGATCATTCTGTATAATGCAATACGCTTGATAGAAGAAAGGAAACTTCCTAAAGCACTTGTCGCATTGTGTACCTTAGAAGTAAAGGCGTTCCCAAGGGAAGAAGTAACTTGCTTCATTCCTGCCGCCAGTTTAGAACCAAGGTTTGTTGCAACCGCTTTGATGGTTCTTCCGAAAGCACCCAGAATACCGCCAGACTTCTTGAACTCTGAGTACATAGTCCTGAGACTTCCAAGTGCCTGTCCAATCTTATGAGGTAGGCTTCCAATCTGCTGCCCTACATAAGAGATACCTGTTAGACCACCGATCTCACCGATGACCTTCTTGACACCAGACAGTGTCGTTCGTGCCATACCTGCGGATCGTGTCACTTCCTGTAGCTGACTGTCAGCATGACTCATGCCATTATCAGCACCGCCAGTATTGCTCACGTCCTCAGTCTGTGTACCGCTATGGGACGTTGATCTTCCAGACGAAGCAGGCTCAGTGTTAATGTCTGCCGGGTTCGGTGTTCCCGATCCTGTACCGCCTGTGTTCACCTGCGGAACACGGACATTCTGTAGACCCTGCATACCCTGTAAGGCTCTGCTCATGCTTTCCATACGATCAATGTCGGACTGACTGATACTCTTCATTGCATTTCCGATTTCAGAGATTCTCTTCGGTACAGATGCAGGAATCTTGATATTACCTGCTTTGTTAAGAGATTCCATTGCTTTACCGAGGCTTTCCAGTTTGTCTGTATGCAGTCCACTCAACGCCTGATTCAGTTTTTCAAGCTGCTTAATAGAACCGTTCAGATTCGTACCACCCTTGATAGCAGATTTCAGATTCTTAAAGCTGTTTGCCAGTTTATCAATACCGTCAGCACCCTTATCAGATTTTGCTTCTACTTGAAATTCAAGACCTTCAATCTCAACACTCATTGTCTATTTCCCCTCCTTCCCTCTGTTTTTCTTCAAATCGTTTATTAAATTCAACCATCCATGCTCTCATAGCATCCTTGCCGTTCTTCATCTTCTGCTGATTCTGACGTTCCTCAGTTTCCTTGATAGCTTCTATCGTGATAGGGATAGGCTCTTTCATGTATGGGAACGGCTCATGTTTCTCACTCAGAGGATTGAATACCGGGGAAGCATCAACTAATGCTTCATAGATATACATACCCTGCATCCAGTGGTTGAAGTTCTGTCTGTCTAAATCTCTTTTGTGCTTATCCCGGTAGAACTTAACCATTGCTGCATCCCCATCCCAGTAATCGTGATAGGTCATACCGATGGATAAGTAATACCCGCACTCTTCCTCAAATCTTTCCGTGTAACGAAAAGAGGACGGACGGTTGTTATCACGCCCGTCCCCGTCATTGTCGGTGGACTCCCCCGTTACCACGAAGTCACCCACTCCACGTTTCCCGTCTTTTCATCCGGTTCGTCCATCAGAGACATAATCGGTTCGTTGTACATCTCTGCAAGTTTACCGATAAGACTCTCTTTGTCGGGCATACCCGCAAAAATCTTATCAATATCCTCCTGCTTCACGAACCTGTGATGTGCCTTAAAAGCACCTGCAAACAAAGTAGGAAGAAGAGTCATCGGACGCTTTTCAATGTCATCCGCAACAAACCCTTCCGCTTCCATCTGCTGAATAGTACGTCTGGTGTATTCCAGTGTGTAGTCCTTACCTTCGTAGGAAAAAATAATCTGTTTAGCCATTGCTCTTATCTCCTTTAATTCTTAAAATTAACTGTTCTTACTCTTCCTTGATGACCGTAGACGGTGCAATCGTGATAGACATACCGACTACCTCATTGACCTTACCGCCAGTCACATGAACGGAAAGCTGACCGTCAAAGGAAAACTTACCGTCAATACCAGTAGGGGTCACAGTACCGTCCTCATTGTCAGTACCGCCAAACCATACGGCGTAACCGTCAGTCTTACCTTCCAGTTTCTTTAACGCCTTGTACGCTGTATGATCGTAGTTCGCCGGGAACTTCAAACCTTCGTTTCCAAGAATACCAAGGATGTAGGTTTTCATACGATCAGAAGTTGTGGTTGTTTCCAGAAGTTCCGGGTCAGAACCCAGATCAGGGAACTCCGTAATGTCCACAAGTTTTTCATAGGTAGACGCTTCCTTTTTGTGCATAAGAAAGGTCTTAAATGTACTAATAGCCATTGCTCTTTACCTCCTGTAAAAATTTTCACCGTCCGTTGCTGCTGAGTAACGGGCAATGATTCTGTATATGGTTGCGTCCTCCAAGTTCGGGACTGGTGTAAATGCCAACCGCCTGAAATTCATGGAGAACATCTTTTCATCAATAGCTTTTGCTATGGATTTACATTCCGTTTTCTTACCCTCAGACTTGTTTGAGTACACATTGATCTCAAACATTACAAGGGACATAGCTTCCTTACCGCTTGTGTCCTGCTTGTCAGCAATCGTGCTGTTATCACTCTGAGTAATACTCACATGAGGGAAAGAAGAAGGGGTCTTTGTATATTCGCCCGCTACGTTGATTCCCGGAAACTCTTCACGAAGCATCCTAACAATACGGGTATAGACCTCATTTTCACAATCAATCATCTTCGATACACCCTCCTTGCTATTTCCTCAAACTTTTCTTCCAGTTCACGAACTGTATAATACATACTCATGTTTGCAGGATTACCATAGGTATGAATTTCTCCTGCGTGTTTCCCGGTGGCTATCACCTCACCGTTTGTACCGGGATCACCCTGATATCTCCATCCTTTTTCAAGCCGTCCTAAGTGGTGTCCGTAACCGCCATGCTCAAAACCGAACTTCCCTGCTTCCGGGTGGGAATCAGGATATTTCACACCTGTACCGAACTCAATGAAAAGAACAGAACTGCCTATAGCCACTACAGCAGCTTTATTCTCTCCCCTGCTTTCAACCGATACCGAAACGTCATTCGTACCATCGTAGGTAGCTGACTGAAACTTTGCTCTTGAAATCTGCATCCCTTCATCGGCAAGGGCTTTTACAAATTCCTGCGTCTTTTCTTTCAGCCACTTCTTATAGTCCTCTAATTCCTTTATCGCATTGTCTATGCTCTGTTCGGTAAGCTGAACTTTGATAACCTTGTTACTCATGAGACTTTCACCTTCGATACTGCATAAGAGATCGTGTTAAGAGACTTCGCAACCCGTTTTACGGTA
>ENA-ORRW01002260-ORRW01002260.1-human-gut-metagenome-genome-assembly--contig:-NODE-2260-length-16138-cov-8.172232_pt1 | contig 16138 bp, 29 predicted proteins | sample MGYA00242183_ERZ509150 | MGnify/ENA primary metagenome ERZ509150 (study PRJEB26280, sample SAMEA2338639) | human gut metagenome | biome: human gut; feature: human-associated habitat; material: faeces... | reverse complement strand
TGTAATCTGCGTTTTCTGCGGTGCTTCCGGCTCCGTCCCCGTAGGACTTCACAAAGGGACGCTGATAACTTTCACCGCCCACCAGGGGAACGGTCTTTACCCTGTCAATGAGGGAAGATACATTGTTGAACGTGGGGGAAATGTCCGGGCTTGTGTGCTTCGGCATTACTACGCCCGTGGCCGTTGTAAGGGTGTTCTTAATCCCTGCCAGTGCCTTGCCCTTAAAAAACGCCTTTTTCCCGTCCTTTAAGGTCTTGCCCCTCTTCGCTCTCTCCTGGTCCTGCGGCTCTTCGCTGCCCTCTCCTGCTCCGTCTCCCTCGTCCGGGTCTGCGGCTCCTGCTGCCCTTGCGGCGGCTTCCAGTTCTTCCCGGCCTTTGATTTCGTCCAAAATCTCGCCTATGGTCCTTGCTTCGTCCATGGCGTCCGTCAACTCCTGGCCGGAAAGTGCCTGTGCGTTCTTTCCCAGTTCGGCCAGTCTGTTTTTAAGGTCCTTTTTGGACATTTTCAGTAATTCTTCTCTTGTCATGTCTCTAATCTCCTTTCATATCTTCTTACTGGCCCATGTGTGCCATAGTAAGTTCAATAATTTTGTTTCGCTTCTCCCGGTCCTGCTGCCCTGCGTGGGCTTCCCCGGAAAGAAGTTTTTGCGGTACATTGTGGCAATAAAACTTTGTGTAGTCCTGGACGGCTGCGGCTATGGTGTTTTCCTCGCCTACCTTTACTCGGAAATACTGGGCGGCCTGGGTGCCATTTAACCAGGTTTCCGCTTCCATGAGTTCTTTTATCGTCTCAATGGTTACGCCCTCGGCCAAATGTTCTTCATAAATCGCCCAAATTCCGCTTTCCACGGCGTCCAGGGTGTCCGCCATTTTCCGCAACTCCGTGGCGTTCCCGTCACAAACCGCCCATGGCTTATGTATCATCAAATAGGCGTTGGACGGGATTGTGGGCATATCGCTGTCCGCAAATGCGATTACGGAAGCAATGGACCCGGCCAGGGCGTCAACATACACGGTTTTCTTTCCCGTGTATCGTTTCAGCATATTGTAAATGGCTATTCCGGCAAATACGGAACCGCCGCCGGAATTGATGTAAATATTCAAATCTTTTCCCCCGGCTTCGGCCAGGAAATTCTTGATTGCTTCCGGGTACTGGTCCTCTTCCTGCCAGGCTCCCCACCAATCGCTTACAATGTCCCCGTAAAAATAAAGGTCCACGCTTGTGTCCGTTGCGTTCTTAAACTCATAAAACTTCCCAACCGTGGCCTTTGCCGGGTCTTTGCAAAGTCTCAAAATACTTGGTGCTTTCGGCATATCCTTAACCCCCTTTCATAGTCTGAAAATAGGCACGTGCGGCGGCTTCCATTGCCCTGCGTTGTTTGTCCTGCTGCGTTCCTGGGTCCGGCGGTGGGTCATTGCTTCCGCCGCCCTGCCCTACTTGGTAAAGGCTTTGGTCCCCTGCTTTCACGTAGTTGAGTGATACCATTCTCACGTCCCCGTCATCTACCGGACCGTAATACATAAGTGCCCGGTATTCGTTTATTGTCATGGCTCCACGGTCAAACATATTTCCGCCGATTGTGTCACGTGTCTGTAATGTGGCGTACTGCAAAAGATTGGCCGTAAACTCTATCTTGTTCCCGTACCCTATTTCCCTTGGTGTCAAAAGTTTAAAAGTAAACTCATAACTTAATTGGATAGCGATAGGCTCAATCACATTTTCATAAAAACTAATCCATTCCTGGTCCGAAAGGGTGGAAGTCAATACCTTTTCATTTACTCCGTAATAGCGGTACACGTTATCACGTAGGAATGTAATTTGATTTACTGGCACGTTTGGCGTGCGTTGCACAATCTCTTTAAATTCCACCGTACTGTCTATTGCGGCAATGCCCCCGGCGTTTTCCGCTCCCATATAGGCGTCCTGGAAGTCCTTGGCAATCTTCTTTAGTTCCTCGTTATCTGCCAGGTTGTTGTATTTCAGATACCCGGCCAGTGAGTTAGAACGGTTTACAATGTTCTTTACGATTTCCCCGGACGTCTCCACAAGGTCCAGGCTCCGCTTTAACTCAATATCCGGGGAAGTCCCCAAAAACCGTTTTTTGTTGTACCTTGCCTTTATGTGTATGACATTCTGATAAGGCACCGTATAAGTTTCCCCGTCATAATCCCACCGGAAGCGGAAAAGGATATGGTGCTTGTCATCTTCAAAAATGCGGAAACTCTTTGTAGTGATTGGTTGTATGCTCTGTACCCTTGTAAAATCCTCGTTGTAGAAAATCACGGAAAAGGAATTGGAAGTATAAACCAGGTCCGCCGCAATTCTGTAAAGAAAGTCATACGTTGACATTTCCGGGCATGGCCGCAAAGTCAAAATCCGGGCCAGGTAATCGTTTTTTATCGTCATTCCCTTTTCGTCCTTTCGGACAACCTGGGGCTGTAACTTTCCTACGTTCTTGGCTATGGCGTCCGCAATGGCTCCCACAATATCATTGTCCCGTAAGGTTCCCGTTGGCACATACTCCCCACGGCTCAATAAAAGCGGTCTATATTTTGCCTTAAAGGCTCCGAATACGTTTGCTATAATTCCCGTATCATTACCCCCTTTCCTCAAAAAATAAGCCCATGGAACACGTCCATGGACCTATTGTAAAATTATTCGTGTTGAAATTCTGACCCACTTTAAAACCCTGCTGCCGGGCGGCCATTTATGCCGCTTCATTCAAAAGTTTTTTGCCTATCTCACTATGGTATTTTGATACCATTGTCATAGCGTCAAAGACGGAAACGGCCCCGTCTATCCTCATACGCTTTTCAATCTTCACGGGCTTCATGCGGCTATCATTCATATTGATTTCCACGGCCACATTAAGAAGATGTGACGCCAAAAGGGTGTTGTCCCCCAGGTTATACTTTCCGTCCTTTAAGTCCCCCTCAAACTGGTGTAGGATTGGCGTTAAGTTCGTGCCCTGGTAAACGTCATCCGTTTGGAACCCGGCCATTTTTAGGTCATCTACCAAATACCCGGCACTGTAACGGTCATAGCCGATTTTTAACGGGCGGATTTTGTAAACCTTAACCAGTTCTATGAACCAGTTATACACGTCCTTATAATCCACCTGGTTTTCCCCGGATATTTGCAAAAATCCTTTTTCTTTGTACATGTTGTACGGCGTGTTATCCTCATTCACGGCCACTTCATACCGCTTCTTTGGCATATAGAATTTTGTAATCACATTCCATTTTCCATTCTTCCAAATAACGATTGACGCCGCCGTTAAGTCCGTTGTCCTGGAAAGGTCTATGCCGCCAACGCAATAGCACCCCCGGAATTGCTCTAGGGTAAGGCGTAAGTCCTCGTTTACCGCTTTCATAACGTCCCAGTAATCCAGCCACGCCACACTGGAATTTTGCTTGATGTTGCAATACTTTGTAAGAAACTCCACTTTCTTTGAAAGGGACGCTTTTGCAATCTCTATCTGCTCTATGTAAAATTCCTCTGACACGGACACGCCCAGGTTCGGATTGCTCTTTTTCAATTCCTCTAAATCGTCCCAGGCTTCGATATTGTCAATCATGTAGAGGAACGGCAATATTCTTGTTTCCTTGGAATTGCCCTTTAAGAATGACGTTGAACGCCGCATAAGTTCATCATAAATACCGTCATTGATATATCCGGCGGTTGATATGGATAAAATAAGCGGCTGCTTTCTCGCCCCCAGTGCGGAAGTCATAACCTCATACTGCTTTAGTCCCTGGTCCCCCTGCCATGCTTCCATTTCGTCATTGACAACCATTTGAGGGTTGAAACCGTCCGACTTTTTTGAGTTAAAGGCTATCTTTTTCACACTGGTGTTAAATTCTTTGATATAAATATCGCTGCGGCGTTTTTTGGTTATGCTGTCCAGTTCGTCATCTGCCTGGACAATCTGATAAAAGGCGTCATACACAAGGTCCGCCTGGTCCAGTTTAGGGGCCAGGAAATAGACCTTTGCCCCATACTCGCCGTCTATATATGCCATATATGCCGCAATAGCGGCGGCAAACAATGTTTTACCGTTCTTACGTGCTACAACTATGAAAACTTCCCGGAATTGTCTGTAACCGGTCCGCTTATCCATTATGCCAAAAATGGCGGAAACTATGGCCTTTTGCCATAATTCAAGTTTTAATAAATCGTTTCGTCCCTCTGAATGATGGCAAAAGTTTTCTATGAAGTTTATAGCCTTATTGGCCTTTTTCTCGTCAAAATCCCATTTGCCACTTTTCAAACCATTCACAAGGATTTTATAAATGGTCTTTATCCACTTTCCTACTGTTACGGTGCCGTTTTGTATGGCTTCCCAATACTGGAAAATGTAATTGTTATCCATTCCGCAATGCTGCCAGTCTGCTTATATTTTTCTTTTCTTTTGGCGGCAAATACTCAATAAGCGTGTGAATAATTGCCGTATATTGGCGTGAATATTTCTCGTAAATCGTGGCTGACGGGTGGGCTTTTACAAATTTCTGTGAAGCGTTTACCGTTTCCGTGGTAAGCCCCTCTTTTTTCAATTCTTCTTTTGCCTGGAAGCAAGCCACTTTTAAAAATGCGGCTTCCTCAACAAGTGAATTTACAAGGCTTTTCTTGTCCTCGTCATCTATTCCGGCAAACATGGGCGTAAGAAATTCTATCTCTTTCTTTATCCTCGCATTTGTGAGTTTATTTGTTCTTTTTTTCGCTTTCTTCTCGTTACTTTTTGTTTCTTCTGCCATATTTTGACCCCCCTCATATGCGTGCGACCCTGCGGAGTTTTTTTGAAGTATCTCCCTCGGTTCTTGTGGGGGCGTCCAAAATCAACCCACCGGGGGGAGTGGTCCGCCGCTCTTCTCCTTTTGGCGGTAATAATTTTCCGTCACTGTCAAACCGATAACGATTGTTAGGCTTTGCCTTATGCTCTTTGTTATGGCAATCCTCACAAAGATATTCCAGGTTGTCCAGGTTAAGGGTCACGCCTGGGTTGTGGATATTCTCCGGCGTGATGTAATCCTTGTGGTGGACAATCACACCGGGACGATAAAGCCCGGCGGCTCTGCACCGCTCACACAATCCATTGGCCCGTTTAATAACCGTCTGCCTGGCTCTCTTCCATGCTGCTGACTTGTAGAAGTCCTTTGCATATTCTTTCATCTGCTGCCACCGTCCTTTCCCTCATGCTGATAGGCTCATGGGTAAACCCTACCCACAAGCCTATGTTAATATAAAACACTCTGACATTCTGACCCACTTACTTTGTGTCCTGCTGCCGCCTGGCTATTTCCCCACAATGGGGATAAACTGAAACGTCCACGCTTCATCATGGATTGAAATAATATTGCCGTCCTCGTTGATTGCCAGTATATCAATAAACTTCGGTTTCAAAACTATGTCCCTTTTATCCTGCTCCACATTCTCCGGCATATGCACTTCCATAAGTGCTATTGCATTAAATACCTTGTCCCCATGCACTACTTTAAATCTGCTTAAATCAATTCCCATGTTCCTGCCCTTTCTGCTCCGGTAGCATATCCATGGCGGACGCTACCCGTTTAATAAATTCCTGGCGGTATTCATAGAATTGGCGGCGGCCACACAAGGCGTCTGCTATGTACTCATAAGGCATATTATAAACAATGCTCTTATAAATCTTCTCCTGCATTTGCCGCCGTACCCGGACGCTTTCAATATTCCCACACGTACCACGCAAGGCATTGTCTACAACCTGGGCGGCCTGCAAATCAAAGGCACTTGCCTGGCCGTTCTTTATTCTCTTTTTTCTCTTCTCATTGCCTTGTATGATACTACGGGCTATTGCTTTAATATCGGCGTCCAGTTTTACCAATCCTCTGCCCCCCGTTACTCTTCATAGATTTTCTTGGAAGTCTCTGACCTCTCCACTTTTATGCTTTCTTTTGCCGTTTTGGAAACCTTTGTTTTTACGCCCTGGCCTACGTCAATGGTTATTCCTTTCATGTGCTTTGCTTCTATGGCGTCCACCACGTTAAGCATGACCGTAACCACGTCCTGGTCTATGGGTCTTTCTGCGGTGCTTCCGAAAAGTTCCGTTATGCGGCTCTTTGCTTTTTGGACCCGCTCTTTGCTTTCTGCGTACTTCTTGGCGGCGTCACACTCACACTTGCACGTTACGGCTTCGTCCACATCTTCCTGGCTCCACCCGGTCAATGTATGAACCATTCCGGCCTGGCCGCAAAAACGGCAATATCCCGTTTGGCTCTCCACTCCGTCCGGCATTTCCCGGCCCTCTTCCTGCTCCATTTCCCTTAAATCCTCTTCCGGTATCTCATGGCCGCCGTCTGTCCGTTTTTTGTCATGGCTTAATCTCCTTTCTTCTCCGCCCGTTTATAGGCTTCCATGGCAACGGTAAGCACCGCCGCCGATTGTTTAATCGTCAACTGCTGCCCCTTTACCAAAAGGGCCAGGTTTTGGTTTATGGTTTCTAAGGTTTCCCCAGGGAAAGCCCTTTTAATGGCTCCCCGGCGGAAAGATTTACGATAGCCGTTATAATTGGCCTTTTAAATGTGCCGTCAACTGCTGCCATGTTGGCTTCCAGTGTGGCTTCTGCCTTTGTCTGTTCGTGTTTCTCACAATTCCGGCAAGGCTCCCGGCTGAACATATGCCCCACCACTGGCACGCCGTCACAACGCCCGTTAATCCATGGAGCATTTAAACACTTGGAAAGCGGCATTTTGTCCGGGTCCTGCAAATAATCCATAATTTCCGCCTTTGCTTCGTCCGCTCCATAGCACACCGCCGTTTTATAGCCCTGCTGCCGCAAGGCCGCCATAAATGCTTCCTGGTCTTTCGTGGGCTTATTCTGCCCGTATTTCATTTCCAGGTAAAGGCCGTTGAAATTGTGGCTTGGCACTGGCAAGCATACGTCCGGCACTCCGCTCTTTAAACCCATGGCCTTTAATACCGCCCCGTTTGTCCGCTTCCCCTCGTTTGGAATGTGATACATGAGGGAAAGGCACGGTAAAATATGCTTGTTATTCTCTGCCCAGTTAAAAAGCGTTATTTGCTCCGTGGTTTCCCCTCTCTTCATGTTCTGCAATTTCATGTATAAACCCCCTAACCCTCTTCAATGGCGTATTCCCGTTTACGCCGCTTGCAATCTTCCAACATACGTTCCAAAATACCCACTTCCTCGTCATTTAACCAGGTATAATATTTTTCAATCATCTTTACGGCGTGCAACTTCCTGGCATTTTCCTTTTCTTCCTCGGTTGTGTCGGTATCTGACACACTGGCTTCCCTGGTTTCCTCTTCCTTGGTCTTTCGGTGTCTCTTTTCCTCTGCCATGGCTTTTATTTCCTCGGCTCCCAGTCCGCCCTTGTCCTCTGCCGCCTGGGCAATCTCCTTTTGGGTGCCCTCGTCCGCTTTTGCCGCTTCCATGGCCGCCGTAATTCCCAGGTTGCCGTTTTTAAACTGCTCTTTGACTTCCGGCGTGGCATTGTCGTGAATGGTGTTAAGGGTCCGTATCTTCGGCACCTTTTCCCCCATGACGGCGGCCACATAATCCCGGACCCGTTCCCCGGCTTCCAGGATTAAAAGCCCCTCTTTCCTTGCCTGGGTCAATACCTCTTTCCACTCTGCTGCCTGGGTCATAAGGTCGTAATCCGTCATTTTCCGGTTGAATGTGTTGCCCACCAAAAGGGCAATTCTAAATTCTATTTCCGTCATGTCCTTATAGCGGCATTTCACATTTTCAAACCCGGCCTTTCCCTCTGCCACCAGGATTTTAATACCGCCCAGGCGGCGGTGGCCGGAAACCAACCAATATTCCCCGTTTACACGGCCTAATACAAGTGGTTGCTGCAACCCGTCCATTTCTATGCCCGTTGCTATCTCCTGCAACTCGTCCATGCTATACTTGTTATGCTTTGTAACCACAATATCCCGGTAATTTACCACAATGTCCTGGTAATCCCGGTTCTGTCCTGCTTCCGCCTTGGTGGCGGCGTTCATAATATCCAAAATATTAAATGCCATGCCCTTAACTCCTTTCCCCTGCTGCCGGTCCGCCAAATTTCTGCACATATTCCGCCGCAAATGCTTTATAATCCTGGGCGGCTCCGCTGCGTATGCTATAATGCAACGGCGTTAAACGGTAAAATGTGGCGTCCTTTGCTTTCTTGGAATGTCTGATTTTTTGAGAGAATACCGGACAACCGCTCTTTGCCCTTATCCAACTTTCCGCCGCTTCGCTTGTGTCTGATTTCTCATAGTCTGTTATGAGGACCCCGGCAAGCCTGGTTTTGGGATTGAGTGCCCTTATCTGGTTTATCTGCTCCACCAACTCTTCCAGGCCGTCCAGTGAATAGGCGTCAAGGCATACGGGTATTATTATTTCATCTGCCGCCACCATGGCATTTATTACATTCATGCCCAAATCCGGCGGATTGTCGATAATGCAAAAATCATATTTCCCGTCTATCTCCCCCAGGGCGGACTTATAACGCCCATGTTGCGTGTTTACGGTGTCGGCCTTTATTTCCAGTTCTGCCAACTCCATGAAATAATTGCACGTCACAATGTCCATGTTCTCCACTTCGGTGTCTCTGATGTTCCCGGCAATTCGTCCGGTCTTAATAATCCGGCACGCCCCGGCTTCCTGCTCCCTCTCATACGCCCCGAAAATCCGGGAAGCGTTGCCCTGCTTGTCGTTATCAAACAACAATACCCTGCTGCCAGGCCGTTTTCTTCTCTTGTCCCCCTCTGCCAGTAATTCCGCAAGGGACACGGCGGTTGTGGTCTTGGCAACGCCGCCCTTTAAGTTAATAATTGCTACCGTTTTCATTTCCTTTGTCTCGCTCCTTTCGCTCCTGCTTTTACCATACGGGCGTAAATATAAAACGCCGCATTGTAGCCGTTGTATTTAACCTCTGCGTCCAGGAATTTATAACCTGGGTAAGCCTTTTCCATTTGTGCCTTTAACTCTTCAAAATCCTTTGCCATTCTCTCAACCCCGGCTTTTCTGAATTTTGAATAACTGCGGCTTGGTTCCGGCGGCTTCTGCAAATTCTTGGACGGGCACCACCGCTTTGTCCCGTGTGGGTTCTGCGTTATGTATGTGGCAAGGCCAGTTATTAAAAAATCGTCATCCGGTTTTATCCGGCGTGTGTTCGGTCTGTCACATTTTCCCCATAATTCTTCTAACTCGTCCCGGTCCACCCCGTCCCCGGATAACAGAATGTGGAAGTGCGGCCTTTTGTAGCCGTCCATTGCCAGGATATAAATATACTTTGCATTTTCAAGCCCGGCCTTTTTCCTGCGGCGGTTTATCCGCTTGATGAAATTCTGTATGTCTTTCCTGGCTCTCTCTTCGCTGTCCGGCAAACAATCATCATTCCACCCAAACGTGGCCCAAATATCCCCTTTCCCAAAATTGATATTTGCCAGGCGTATGAGATAACGCCGGGCGTTCTTGTCGTTTAGGTTCTTCTGTGACGGCCTGGTTTCCCTTTTCTGCTTTGTCACTGGCACGTCCTTTTTGTCCTTAAATGACGGGTACACCTGGGCTTCTAATAGAGTGGTGCCGCTTTTGATGTTCTCGGACTTGGTTGTGGTTGTCCTATAAAGGCACTTCACCTTTCCGTCTTTCATCAACTTTTCCATTTCCCATTCTTCCAGGTTCTCTATCTGCTTTTGGTATGCTTCCTCATAGTCGTAATTGTCATAGAGTTTTTTTTTCATAGTTCCCCACCTTTATGTAAAACCTCTCTTCCCCTGCCCTCTGCCTGGGTCCCTTATGTCCTATATAAATAATTTCAATAGGGTGTCCGGTTTGTTAATACCCATTACAAGGACGGGGAAGCGGTGCTGCTCTATCTAAAAAATCAGTCAAATAATTCGTTCCAGGCTTTTGCTACTACCGCATAAGCAAAAAGGCCCAGGGCTGCCAAAATCAATGTTGCGGCTCCTGCTGCCGCTAAAATAATCTTTATCGCCATTATTGCCGCCTTTCTTCCTATATATAGAAAAAAACCGCTTTATTTCCTCTATATCTTGTGTTATAATATGGGTGTTAAGTTCCAACCCGGTTGTTTTGGTTCCCCACCTTGCAACCGGGTTTCGCTTTGCCCCTTTTACGCTTCCGGCAACTCTCCAAACATTTCTTCGTATATTGGCGTTGCATACCTCATTAAAAGTTCCTTGGCTTCCTCTTCTGTTATGGCTTCGCCCATACTCTTGCTATAATCCATTTCATGTGTTAAAAGCCAATTTCCTTTTTCAGACTTCCATAATTCACATTCATGTGTCCGCCCTACTTCCCGGCCTGGAAACATTGCCCGGTTCAAAAAGGTATCTTCTCTATACCATTTCTTCACGGTTGCTACTTTCCGCATTTTTTCCGTGTCATACTTCATTCCCTGGATTACAAATACCATTCTTTTCCCTCACATTCCCAAAAGTATTTATTTACAATTATCATTTCCTTGGAAGTAATCAGCACTATTCCCATTGGAACCAGGATAAACGCCGCCGTTATATCCCCCTCTAATAACTTTACTGAAACCGCCGTAAGAATAAGCATTGCCACGCCATAGAGTTTTTGGGTAAGGAAATACCTTTTTCTTTTCCTGCGTTCTCTCGCTCTCTTTCTCCTTTCCCGCTCCCTCAACTCTGCGGTCATATATCCCTTTATGTATGCCGCTTCCTGCAAGGCTTTAATTGCTCTATTTTCTTCTGTGATTGATATTTTTAACCGTTCCGCCTGTGCTACCATATTAAGTTCCTCGCTTTCCTGCTTATGCGTCCGTGTGATATTTACTCATATCGTGATACTTCCGGCGGAATTTCTTATAGGGCGTTCCGCTTGCCTGGCTCCTGCAATAGCCATTCCACTTGTAACAATTCTTGCACCCCGTCCGGCAATAGTTCAGATATTCTTTTTCAAATCTCTTTTGCCAATTATGTAGGCGGTCCAACGGTTCTTCTAAAAAAATCCCGTATAACGCCCCAATTATCCGCTTTATCATGGCGTCCCCTTTCCTGCTACTGGTTTACATACTCGCCCACAATGTCCACCACTTTGTCCATAATGGCTTCCAACTCGCTTACGCTCATGGCCTTGTCATCTATGTAAAAATCCGCATAAACCTTTCTTGTGTCATTCCCCCACCTCGCCACCTGCTCCGGCAAAGGCTCATTCACGGCGTCAAACTCTAAGCCCTGGCCGTGGCACCATTCCACCGCCGCTTCCAGGTCACGCCCTGCCCTGCTCGTCCAAAGAATGACCTTGTGGCCGTTTGCTTTGAGCATTTTAACCGCTGCTACTATCTTCCGTTTCGGCTCCACGATTTCCGGGAACCTGGTAACTGCCAGTGTGCCGTCAAAATCAACCGCATAAATCGCCATGTGTGTTTTCTCCTTTCTCTTCTGCCTTTGCCCCCATGCTCATTTCATACTTTAAAAGCATGGCCGCCGTCTGCACCATTTCACAAGCGGCGTCAATGGCCTGGTGGAAAATTGCCGTTGGTGTGGTATCTTCGTCCAGGAAGCACGCCACTTCTATGCCTTTTACCCGGTCCCAAAGGACGGCCAGGGAAGTTTTTACGTTTTCCATTGCTTCCTGGGCTTCCTCTGCTTCCTCTAAAATGACGGCGTAACCCTCATGTGTGCTATTGAATAAAGGAAACTTTGCATTTGCCCGGTTTAATTCCGCCATTGCGGCGGCTTCCACTTCTTTTCTTAACTCATTCATTGCCATTGTCCGGTTCCTCGCTTTCCTCTTCGCTCTCCATTTCGTGGCTTTTCTCGTCCGGCGTGTCCGCTTCCGTGTATTGGCTCCCGTCCTCACACTCCCGGCATTTATCCACGTCCATTCTCACGGGCTTTGTATTTCCACACGTCCGGCAACTCCAACAATCACGGCCCTGGGGCTTGCCCTCTTCCGGTTTTCCTGCTGCCGCCTGGCCTTTCTTGCTCCCAAAATTCAGACATACGTTAATTGGCGGCATTTTTGCCATGGCTTCCATGGTATTTTCCATTTCTTCAAATGCTGCTTCCAACTTCTTTCTGTATTCTTCCTGGTTTCCCTTAATCGTCCTTAATTCGTCAATGCGGTTTATTTCCAGGGTATCAATAAGGCGGTGCAAGGAAGCGGCGGCACTCTCCACGCCGTTTTCTTCCGTCCATGCTTCAAATATGGAAACAACCGCCCCGGTAATCTGCTCATATTCTGCATGAAAGCCCGTGTCCTCTTCCTCTGCTTTCAGTTCGTTAAGAAATTCCGGCTTTTCTCCGGTAATCATTGCCTGGATATAAAAGCCCGGCACTTCCGCTTTTACCGCATTGCTCAACAATTCCGCTTTTGCCGCTTCTTTCATAAGGTTGTAATATTCCGTGTGCTTCATGTCCACGGTTCCGTCACTTGCAAATCCGTCCATAAATCCCATGTTAAATTCCTCGCTTTCTTATCTGTGAATTGGTGTTGTGAAATGATAAAGTGGTGGGTCATTTTCCACCGCTTCACGGTTCTTGTAAATCATAAGGGTAAAACGGTCCTGGCCCTCTTCGTCCGGTTCCCGGCGTGCAACTGCTTCAAATCCATAACGGGCGTTAAGTTTCGCCCCATATACGGTATCTGTCAATTTTGCAATCTCACGGCTGCCCAGTGTCACGCCCTGGGCGGCTAACTGCTGCCACCGCTTAAATGTCTTGTCCAGGTATTCCAAAAAATCCGGCTCCACAATTCCGTTTAATGGTGTCACACTCTTTTCCATGTGCTTTTCCTCGCTTTCCCGGTCCTATAACCGTTTGCCCAGGCACGCCGCCGCATAATTTTCTTTATCCTGGCAAGCCTGGCCTTAAATTCCGGCAAATCTTCAATTTTTACCGTTATTGTCATGTCCGCCATGTCTCGTTCTCCTATAAATAAATGGTATTGTATAGGTTCATCTGCAAATCTGAAAAGGAATATTCCGGTGTTTCCTGCGGTTGCAACGGTTCCATAAGCCCACGTTTTCGCCATTCCTTATGTCTTATTTCCGGCGTTGGTCTGAACCGTTTAACCTCTGCGTCCATAAGTGCTTCCATGTCCCCGGCGTGTTCCATGAGAGCCAGGAACCCCGTATAAACGTCCTTTTCATTCTTTACAATCCGTAATCTGTCCGATTGTTCAAATACGGTCAAAAATTCCCGTAACTTCATAACGGCCACCCGTACTTGTGCAAATAAATGGAAGCACACACAAAGGCAATTATCATAACCACGCCCAGGACGCCAAAGAAGATACGGCGGCCTTTTGGGCTTTCATTTGCACCCATTGAATAAATAATGGCTAACCCGGCCAGTGCCAGGTATAAAATTACTCCGCCGCCTATGACTAGCAATAAAATTACAATCAATAAAAATACTTCTAAATTCGTCATGCTCTGTTTTCCTCGCTTTCTGCTTTCTTTATGCCGATAAAAACACGCTCCGCACATGGAACCGCTATACTATTTCCCAGTGCCATGTAACGGGCATTGTCGGACATTTCTTTGCCGCTTGCCCCGTACCTTGTCCATTCGTCCGGGAACCCGTCCAGGCGTTCACATTCAAGCGGCGTAAGGCGGCGGATCCGGTATTTAACCGCTGCGGCAATCCGTTCCATTATCACGGCAAGGGTTTCACTTCCGCCCCCTGCTGCCCCTCGGCTCTTTTTCAATGTGCCCACGCCCTCTTTAAACTCTCCATAACCGCTTTGTGTATATCCATACACTACCGCCGGGCGGTGTTGAGACATAAGCGTTGGGCTTGCTTCCTCTGTATATCCAATTCCCCCGGCCTTTGCTCCTGCTTTCGGAAGAAACCCGGCGGCATACGCTACGGCGTTCCGGTCCGCACCCGTAAGCGTTGGGGCTATGTCTTGATTTACGCCCAACTGGTGGCCGCCGTTTTTCTCGTTCCTGCCAATCACATTTCCGGCAATGGTATAGACGGGAAGTAAATATAAGCCCGTTTTCCCACCGCCGCCCCCGGCGTTTCCCATGAGCGTTACACTTGTTTTTGCGTTTATGTAAATTCTGTCGGCGGTGCGGCCAAAATCTAATTTCATTTGTCCGTCTGCGTCCTCTGCCATTCCTCTGCAATCCGTTCCAGTAAGGCTATTTTCAGAATTACCGGAATTTCCTTGTTCCTCGTCTCTGCCCTGCGAATGATACCCCAACACGCTTTCGCACTCAAAAAGTATTTGTCCGGCACGTCCGTTTCCAAAATCATTGACAAGGTAGATACGTTTTCTACGTTGGGGCACTCCCCAAAATTGAGCGTCAAGCAATCGCCATGCGGTACACTGAACGTCCCCCCTGGTCCCTCATTTCCAACCATTCCGGCGGTTGCCCATTTCCCACTTTTAGGCATTGAAATGTTGCTCTGTGTGATTTCTTCCAGGACCCGGCGGAAGTCCTCGCCTTTATTGCTTGAAAAAGCCCCGGCCACATTTTCCCAAATGATATATTTTGGATATTGTCCATTTGTCTTTTCCCTCATTTCCCTGGTTATTCTCACGGCTTCCATGAATAAGCCGGAACGGGAACCGTCAAGCCCCGTCTGTTTTCCGGCAACGCTCAAATCCTGGCAAGGGCTTCCAAAACTGATAATATCCACAACGGGGATTTTTGCCCCGTCTATCTGCGTAATGTCTCCCAGTTGTAGGGCTTCCGGGAAGTGCCGCTTTGCTATGTCTATACAATCCGGCTCTATCTCGCTTACCCATACCGTTTTGATACCCTGCCGCCTGGCCGCCAATGGGAACCCGGCTATTCCGTCAAAAAGACTTCCCAGTGTCATTTCTGCCGTGGTTTTCATAGCCATATCCTCTTTCCATATTCCGGCATAAATTCCGGTATTGTATTTTTCTCCTGCTGCCCGGCTTCCGCTTCACTGTAATATTTCTGTTTCTCCTGCCAGGAAAAGAAAACGGTCCTTGTCGGTATTCCGGCGGCGTCCAGTTTTGCCTTTATTTCCCGTGTCTCTTCTCTATAAAACCGCTCCATGTGGTCCGCTACTGGTTTGGTGTAATCTAAGGGCGGTTTTGATACGTTCAATAAAGCCCGTAATATTCCCGCCGTGGTTCTTCCACTCCGTCTATATGTCGTGTTGGCAATAAATGTTTTCTGCCAAATAAACAGTTTAAAGTCCAGGGCTTTTTCTACTGCTTCAAATGTCTTTTCCAGTTCCGGGGAAAAGTTTGTTGGTGCATAAATCCATTCCGGTATCTTTTCCATGTTAAGTTCCTCGCTTTCTAAATTCATTACCCTGGTATAAGTGCGGAATATTCCGTTTTAAACCCGGCTATTTCTTTCCCTCTCATAATCGGAATTACTGCCACCTGGTATTTGATACCCGTTACCGTGTCCCATGACCGTGTGTTTTCTTCTAATTCCTTGTTGATTTTCTCCGCCAATCCGCCCGGCGTTTCGTCCCTTAAAATTTTCACAATGCACTTGCTCATATTAAAGTCCTCGCCCCCTTTCTATTCGTCCACCAACTCTTCCGTTTGGGTTATTTTTATAATTGAGACTTTCGGCGTAAAGCAATTTGTCACATAGCCGCTTTCCTCTGCAATCTTGTTTTCCAATGCTTCCGCAAAGAGTTTTGCGTTATGCTCTGCTGAAAATCTCCCGGCCACATACTCTTCTATGCGTCCGCTGCTTACCTGGGTTTCTTCCCCGTCCTCGTCATAATCACAAAACGGGATTTCCTGGGTAACTCGCACCTGGTAAAGTGTTCTCTGCTTCATGTTAAGTTCCTCGCTTTCCTGCCCTGCTGCCGGGCGGCGTTTATAACGCTCTCTGTGCTATTTCTGCACGGTAAGGCTCTCCGCCACGCTTCAATTCATTGTAGATAGTGGCCCGGTGTACTCCCACCGCCTGGGCAATCTCTGTAACCTTTGCCCCGGATTTCTTCATACTCTCAATCCGCTGCCTATCTGCATAATTAAGCCGCTTCGCTCCTTTTCTCATGTCCAACCACCTTTCTTTCTGTTTTCTTCGCAATAAAAAAGAGCGCCACAAGAGTTTCATTCTCTTGTTACACTCTTTGATTTTACAAGTTAGCTTTATATTTTGTCAATAGTTTTGCGACAAGTTTTTGAATTTTTTTCTAAGCCAGT
>ENA-ORRW01002245-ORRW01002245.1-human-gut-metagenome-genome-assembly--contig:-NODE-2245-length-16222-cov-2.380466_pt1 | contig 16222 bp, 13 predicted proteins | sample MGYA00242183_ERZ509150 | MGnify/ENA primary metagenome ERZ509150 (study PRJEB26280, sample SAMEA2338639) | human gut metagenome | biome: human gut; feature: human-associated habitat; material: faeces... | reverse complement strand
TGTTATACAATTTGTAAATATCAGATTGCGGGATGTTCCGGCACTCTCCAACGGATTCCCCGCCATATTAAAGTAGCAATCTGTCATCTTCACTCCGTCACAGCCGGAAATCGAGATTGCTTTCCGGTCCGATGCACCGGCATTCACAACGACTCTGTCTACTGTCACATTATGGCAGTCCTTATATATTTCGGCTACGTTCGCTGCATCCTGCAGGGTGACTTGTTCGATTTTCACATCCTCGCAGCCTTCCATGCAGATCAAAACTGGTGCATAATCGGATACATTTCCTTCGATATGCCCTTTTTGCAATTGCTCTTCCACGCTTGCCCGCACAGCGATGCTACGGCCATCGATAATACCTTTTCCACCGATACCGATATTCTTTTGCTTGTCTGCGTAAATAATCGCATTACATCCTCCAACCCCTTTAAAATCATAAACGGAGGGAACTGCAACCAAGACGGCTCCCTCTTCGATACGGATCGTCACATTCGACTTAAGTTCGATTGAACCAGTCAGATAACGGCCCACATAAAAAATAAGCCGGCCGCCTCCCTGTTCACTGATATAATCGACAGCTCGCTGGATAGAACGGGTATTGAGTGTCACTCCGTCCGATTTGATTCCAAACATCGCTACTTGGTAATCTTTAGCTGAAAGCCCCGCCACAAAGACCAAAAGGCCTATCACACTTGCAAATAATTTATTTTTATTCATATCGTCTCACTTTTTTGTTTTTAATCCTATACATCCTTCCAGTCCGATATCGTACTCTCATTTTATCACTTTTGACTTATAAGGGAATATCTGTTTCTTTCCCTCGCCCTCCGGCTCGATAAACCGGACATCCTTGAATGTCACCTCCCCGGCATCATCCATCACGATAGCCGGACGGTAATCTTTTTTCAAAGCCTTAAACGTCACATTATCAAAAGTGATTCCCTCGGCATGACGGATGTAGAAGCCCCAAGCCGGCAATTCCTTAAACTGCGAAAACTCCGGATAGGAAGTCGCCATTTCAGGAATACTGTCCAGCTCGGCCGGTGCCAATCCACGGTAAGCGTAGTAGGGATTACCACCTCCGGGAGAAACAATCTCGATATTCTGGAGTGTCACGTTCTGAATCTTATATTCCGGCAATCCAACAATGCTGGCGGGTGAGATATTGCGGGGAAGATCTTCGATCGGTCCTTCATAATTATATCCGGCATCCGGTTTGTCCATCGGGATCTCGGCATAGACATTCTTGATCGTAATATTCTTCATAATCGGTTTCTTCCCTGCACTCCAACGGTCACCGATACGGAGGTAGATCACATTTCCCGTATGAATGGAACGAACACCATCTACTTCGATGTTTTCGATCAGAGCACCATCGACTGCTGCAAATGTTATGGCTGAACGATACGTATCATATATCTTGATGTTTTTCACTTTGAAGTTACGGAAACCACCTCTCGATACCGTCCCGAATTTCAAGCCACTGGCACTCGAACGTCCCACACAGTTCTCGACAACCACGTTCTGACACATGCTGTTCGCATCATGCGATTTAAAGCAAAGCGCATCATCCGCCGCATCGATAAAAGAGTTTTTCAGCACAACGCCGTCACAGTCTACCACATCGATACCGTCATTATTCCAATAGGATTTGCTATCCACGTGGATTCCGTCGACATAAAGATTCTTACACTGGTCGTATGTCTGGTTCCAGCTTGCCGGGTCCCGCAGGGTGATATCCTTGATTGTCACATTCTCGCATTCACGGAAATAGATGTTCTGCGGACGGTTCGTCTCGTTCGGACGGCCCAGTTTCAGTGGATCTTCGTAGATACCCCGCTGGATATAGTCCACCATATTGTTGGCTGTTTGAAAACCACGCCCGTTAATCGTCCCTTTCCCCGTTATACCAATATTCTGCTGCTTGACTGCGAAAATCATAGACATCCAACGAATATACGGATCTTTTTCGTAATCCCAAGGATTGGTCGATCCCAATAAAGTCGCTCCTTCTTCAAGATGGAGTGTCACGTTCGACTTCAGGTAAATCGTCCCAGTCTGATAATTACCCGCAGTAAAGACCAAGCGCCCCCCACCTTGTGCATTCACAAAGTCGATTCCTTTCTGAATGGAACTCGTGTTCAATGTCTTACCATCCGCTTTCACACCGAAATCCGTGGCATAATAATCTTTGGCCGACAAGTGCAGTCCACACATCAAACCTAGGCAAAGAGAGAAAAATCTGTATCTGTTCATCATAATACGGTATTTACAAAAATAAGATTAATCCATGTTCCCATGTGTCTTTCACAATGGACAAAAATATTCACCCTCGCACAAATTTTATCTATGCTTTTGATATTTATAATTAAAAATTTGATACATCTTTGCAGAGTGCTATCATAAACAGAATGAGCCATGAAACAATTATTATTATCTTTATTGACCTTCTTTCTCTACATCGGATGCACAGAAAATAGAATCGCATCTAAACTCGGAAATACCTATCCGGATATATTTCCGGATTATAAAGGAATAAGTATCCCCATCAATATTGCACCTTTAAACTTTACTGTCAGAAATTCCTCTCATATAAAAGCTGTTTTTTCCAACAATAACCAACCATTATTCAGCATCGAAGGGAAAAACAAAATCGATATACCCTTAAAGAAATGGCAACATATGTTATCCGACAATACTGGCAAGCAAATAGATATATCCATATCCGGAAGGTATACAATACAAATCTTTTCCTGTTTATATTACAACAGACTCTATCGACCCTTATATTGCCTACCGATTAATCGAACCGGGTTATGAATCTTGGCATGAAATGGATATCCGCCAAAGAGCTTTAAACTGTTTTAAAGAGGATATTATCATATCCAGCAATATGAATGAAAAAGGATGTGTCAATTGCCACTCATTCTGCAATTATTCCCCTACAGAGTTCATGTTTCATGCACGGACTTCTCCGGGAGGGACAATCATTATTAAAAATAACCAGCCTACCAAAGTGCAATTATCGCAACTCGGATCATCCAAAGAAGGAACTTATCCCCACTGGCATCCATCTGGCAAATATATCATTTTTTCAACCAATACCACCCGTCAGTCTTTTTATAGCCGAAACCCGAACCTAATAGAAGTCTACGATCTGGAATCAGACCTGGTCTTATATGATTTGGTCCATAACACAGTCATAACGGATCCCCGTTTCAACGGTCCGGCATCTTTCGAAACATTTCCAGCGTGGGCTCCTGACGGGAAACGCCTATATTACTGCACAGCTCCTGCCAAACAATTGCCCAAGAGGTTGAAAGAGATTAAATACTCTATTTGCAGTGTCTCCTTTAACCCAGACAACGGTTCTTTCGGAGAGACAATCGACACGATCTATACGGCACACAATAAAAGCGCTTCATTCCCCCGTATCTCACCAGATAACCAATATCTGCTTTTCACCGAATCGGATTATGCAACTTTCCCGATCTGGCATAAGGAAGCGGATCTGAAAATGATATCTTTACAAGGTTCTGCCCCCGTGGATACCGATATCTTAAACAGCACAGACGTGGAAAGCTATCACTCCTGGTCTTCAAACGGAAGATGGATCATATTCAGCAGCCGACGCCTTGACGGGCTTTACACCCGTTTCTTCATCGCCCACCTAAATGAGAACGGAAAGTTCAGTAAACCGTTCCTACTCCCGCAGAAAGATCCTGACGAGAACAACCTCCGAATGAAATCATTCAACATTCCGGAATTTATCAAGGATAAAATCACAATCACCAGATCTCAGCTGGATCATACCGTAACCGATTAAAACGTACATAAAAATGAAAAAAGGAAACATCATACTTCTGGTCCTGTCAAGTATTTATACACTCGTTATCGAATATATGTTCTATCCCGAATATATTCGTTATCAGGAGGCAGGCGGATTATTCCTGATGACAAACGACTACCTGCAAGGTTATCTACTTGCTCCAACCGGATGGAACAGTCTGATAACGAACTTTTTGTCTCAGTTCTACCATCCGCTCTCACTGGGACTTTTCGTGGAAACAGGTTTACTTTTGATTACCGCAGTCATCCTCCTCCTCTACTTAAGGCAATGGAAAGCAGCACTGCACGGATGGATAATCACCGTACCGATCATCATGTTCTGCATCTATCAATATGCCTGGAACTTATCCGCACTATTACAATACAATCTATTCCTTTTAACACTCGTTTTTTATCTTTTCATCCAGAACAAAGTAATACGCTATACCAGCGCTTTGATCGCTATTCCTTTCTTATATCTTCTTTTACCGGAAAACTGCTTACTTTTATTGTATCTGTATGGAATTGTTTTCGAACGAATTTTCTTCAAACAAAAAGGCTTCCCTATGTTACCGGTTATAAATCTGGTACTTGTTGCCGTATGGCCTCTGTTATGGCAAAACTTTGTTTTTTACACCCCGGTCAATCAGTTGTACACATTCATTAATCCTGAATATGGAATGCGATATATTTACGTATACTATGCCTTGTTCCTAATTCCGCTCTGCTCTGCTTTCCTCTCCGGCAGAAAAGAAAACCGCTATATCTCTATCGCATTCCCCCTTCTCTTAATCGCATTCAGTTGTTACAGCATTTATTCTTCTCCCAACCGGGAAAGGGAGAAACGCCTGGCTGTACAACGGTATGCGGAAGAACAACAATGGGATCGGGTACTACAAACGATCCATACCAGTAACAGCAGCGAAGCCTACTATCATCCTTACCTGATGCTTGCCCTTAATGAAAAAGGTATCCTGCCGGAGCAACTCTTCCACTATCCAGTACAGTCAGCAGACCGCATTTATTTTCCGGCAAACGAATTGGGCGGAGCCAATTTTAACAGCCTTTTCGCCTATGCTCTCGGACTGAAACACGAAGCTCTCCACCAACTTGCACAAGCCAATGCCATGTCTCCACAAGGTCTTTCTTTCTCCCGGCTCAGAAGATTGATTGATTGGCAAACAGAATCCGGAAATCTTCCCCTGGCCCAGAAATATATGGACATCTTACAAACCTCCACCTGTCACAATCAATGGATAAAAGAACGAACCGAACGGATCTCCAAGTCCCTAACAACTTCCAAAGAAGCATACAAGGAAGATTTCATTATCGACGCATCTTCCCCCCTCATTCTTCTGACACAAGCGATAAAAGCCGATACAACCAACCGTAAAGCACTCGACTATTTGTTATGCGGCGTCCTTTTGGATAAAGACTTGAAAGGCTTCTATAATTTATTCCGGCAATACTTTCCACAAGGTGAAGCGATACCGATTCATTATCAGGAAGCTCTGTTAGTGGTCGACCTCATGTTTCCTCATTTGGATGCCACCCGCAACTACCCAGTCACCCCAACCTGCAGGCTGGCTTTCGAAGACTTCGGCGTACTGATGTCACAGCGTCCGAATACGGATCATGTACTCCGGCAAAAATACGGAAACACCTATTGGTATTATGGATTTATCCGTACCGCCTAAACTCGACACAAAATAAAAGCCCGGAAGCATTTCTGCATCCAGGCTTTCTATTTTTATACAGATAGATTTAATCAATAACCTTCATTCTGCGGGAAGTTAGCCCCAGAGTTAGCTTCGATTACCTGTAATGGTATTGGATATTGCCATTGATAATCCTGAATATTGGGACCTGCATCCTTCAATTCGTTTGTAGCTGCCGGGAAACGATATCCATATTTGCGGGTACGCTGTACCAACACCGGATTTTCTTTTGTCGACAGACGAGAGAGTGTTACTGCACGATGTTCTTCGCCATACAATTCACGGGCACGCTCATCCAGAATATAGTCAATCGTCACATCAGCAGCCGTACACAATGGAGCTTTGGCACGGGCACGAACAACATTGATAGCATCTGCCGCACTTGCTTTATCTCCTTTATTCAAATATGCTTCTGCCAACAACAGATAAGTTTCAGCCAGACGAATTACATACCAATCCGGATCATATCGGCGATAGTCGCCATCCACATGCTTATCCGTACCGAACTTCCAGATACGCGGGAAAAGAGTGACCGTATCATTAGCCGTGATTTTATAAAGATCGGCATCCGGATCACCGGACGCTTTTTTAGATTCATATAAAGCCTTCGCCTCATCAATGGCCTGCCTCCATGGCTTACCTCCCGACTGATATAGATTACGTTGAATCATCTCTTCAGAGCCACGGACATCACTTCCACAATTATTCCATAGATCACCTAAGAACCATTCGGTCGGATGGCAAGTTCCACCGCCACCATACCCCGTCGAGTCGGTTGCTACATTCGACTTATTCTTATTCGCATCATAATCCGCTTTACTATTTGTAAAAGTTACAGCCCCCCAACCAAATATCTGAATAACGTCACCATTTGACAAAGTCCTTTTCTTGTCCACATTATAGAAATTAGAGACAAAAGCCTGTTCGATATGGCATTTTGCTGGAGCAGATCCCCAACTTACAACACCACCGCCACCAGTATTACTGATGCGTCCTTCATAATCATATTGAGCTACCCAGATTGCTTCTTTATTTCCTTCCTGATAATTAAAATTACCCATACGGAACAGATCCCAATAAGAGCTATGAGGATTGCCATAACGGTCCGTTGCCTCACCAGCCCGTGTTCCGAAACGTTCGGTCATCAGATGGTAATCTCCGTCTGTTCCATCAATTACACGTTTTGCCGCCGCAATCGCCTTATCATAGTCACCGATACAGATAGACATTTCAGCTAACATATGGTCTGCAGCCGCTTTTACGATACGGCCATTTTTCGTCGTTGTCAACGGTAAATTCTGAGCTGCCCATTCAAAATCCGCCGCACACTGTTTCCAAACATCCATACGGGGAGAACGTTCATAATCTACTTTTGCAGAGCGAGCCGGTTCCAATATAATAGGAGTGTCACCGTACATACCGGCTAAACAACGATGAGCCCACGCACGGAAAAAGATCGCTTCCGCCCTAATCTCATTTCTTTGAGTCTCGCTATCCCATTTGATATCCCGAGTATCGATAGCATCGATAATTATATTCGATTGTTGGATTATTTGACACAAATTATCGTACCAGTGACGTGAATACCCCGGTTCGTCAGGAGTAAATGTCTTCCAGTTACTTGTAATATAATTTTGGTCTGTTGCAGCAAAGGTGTCCAGTCCCATGCCTGTCATAAAATAGTTATGATTACCCCATACACCAAAAAACAAATACTGGATGCGCCCATGCAGAAAACCGATTGCCATGTCCAATTCCTCAGGTGTATTATACGAAGTCGAAGACGTATATTCATATGACTTTTCTTCTAGAAAATCATTGTCACAGCTAACCAATCCACATAGGGACAAAGAGCCAACAACCGTTCCTAACAATATATTTTTAATTTTCATATCCGTTCAATTTTTAGAATGTTATATTAGCACCAATTGTAAGTGTCCGATAAGCAGGCTTGCTTCCATAACGGCTACTACCAGGACCGGCAGCAATCGTACCACCTGTTTCAGGATCCAGACCAGACCAGCCGGTAATTGTGAATAAGTCCGTACCACTCAGATAAAGACGCAAATTCTGAATATTGGCTTTCTTTACCCACGGCTGATCGAAAGTATAGGAAAGACTCAAATCTTTCAGTTTCAGATACTGACGTTGTGACCAAAAATAATAGGAATAAGTATTTACATAGCCCAAGCGTGGATGCTCGTTTGTTGGATTATTTTCGCTCCATGGAGCAACTTTCAACTGAGCACCTGATGTCGTTGCCGTATTATGGTAATTACCAAACGGATCACTACCGATAAAATGAGAACTGTTACCTGCATCCCAACGGAAGTTAAAATACAAAGAGAAGTTCTTCCAACTTAACGTATTGCTAAAATTGATCGTGAACAATGGGTCCATATCTCCAATACAGTGACGGTCATCCGTACTGATCTTACCATCACCGTTATAATCCAGGAACTTGATGTCACCAGGTACAGCATCCGGCTGAATCTTATTACCATTCGCGTCTACATAGCTATCAATCTCAGCCTGAGATTGGAAGATACCTAACATTTTCAAATCCCATGCAGCATTGATCGACTCGCCTATAACCAACGCACGAGCAGTTTCGTAACCATTTGTTGTCGCATTACCCGTATCGTTCGCTTCCTTGCCATTAGCATCCTTGCCAAAAAGGTGAACAATCTTGTTCTTGTTACGATAAAAAGTCAATCCGCTTTCCCAACGGAAATTATCTTTACCGTCTCCATTTATATTAACCGTATTCAAAGATAGTTCGACACCGCGGTTCATCACCTCACCCGCATTAAACTTTGCTTCCGAGAAACCAGTCATATAAGGCAATGAACGGTTCAACAACATATCATTTGTCTTTGATTTATAAACATCGATAGAACCAGAAATGCGTCCGTCCAAGAATCCGAAATCAAGACCGAAGTTTCCTGTTTTAGTTGTCGCCCAAGTCAATTCCTCATTTGCCAACGAATTCTGATAGATATACAAAGAAGATGCATCATACCAAGTATAACCGGAAGCGACTGTAGCCAATGTAGCATAGGCTTCGATACTCTGATTACCGGTCAAACCATAGGATCCTCTCAGCTTTAAGAAACTCAATCCCGGAATTACATTCTGCATAAAATCTTCCTGGGACAATGTCCAAGCTGCAGACACACCTGGGAAGTTAGCCCATTTACTACCTTTTGCAAATCCAGAGAAACCATCACGACGGAAGTTCGCCGTCAGATAATACTTGTTTGCATAGTTATAATTGACACGAGCCATATAACCGACATTCTGCCATTCCTTCAATGTCTTGTTAATCTGCTGAGTCGTTGCCAAATTTTGTCCGTACGAGCCTAATACAGTCGGCAGTTTGAAACCACTATAAGCAGTCTTCAACTGATTCTGATGAGTGGCGTCACGCGTATAACCGAGCATTGCATCCAAATGATTCTTTCCGAAATCTTTCGTATAAGTGAACACATTGTCCATTGTCCACGCATAAGTCTGGTTAATCTCCGATTTACCATTTGCCTCCGCCGTATACTTATACGGATCAGCCAATTCCTCAACTTTTCTCGTATCCAAGAAATACTGGGGATTTACAAACATATCAACATTGTTCGTATTTTTTACAGCATTCATGGTAAACTTATAGCTCAGACCTTTTACAAATGGGAAATCGATCTGTACAAATCCTGTTCCATTTAGGTTATCATATTTCTTCTCACGATCTGTCCACAAATAGGAAGTAGTTTCGGAAGAACTCCAAAACGGGCTGGCGACATTTCCATTTGCATATCTTTCATACCAATCAGTATAGCCATCATAACGTACATACTTATGGCTATAGGGCGACAGCCATGTTGCAGACTGAATATTTGCGATCTGACCAGGATTAGAGGCATTATAATAAGATGCGCGCATACCGACCGTCAACCAGTCTGTAACTTTTGCGTCCATTTTAGCCATGAAAGTCAGCTTTTTATAGTCATCGCCAACAATCAGACCATCCTGTTTCATATAACCGGCCGACAAATAATAATTCACTTTATCGGAAGCATTTCCTGAAATACTCAGATTATAATTCTGAATCTGCGCATTTTGAGAGACCTCATCAATCCAATCAACCCAACCACCAGCATTGTAAACTTCCAGTTCCTCAGCATTCAATAGCTGTGCGGGGTCCAAACCTACGCTCGGATCAATCGAACCGGCAGCAATCATCGCTTCACGACGACGATTCAAAAATTCATTTTGATCCGTTACCATCTGCGGCTTTCTTGTCCAACTCTGAATTCCGTAATAAGCATCCAAATTAACCGTAGGTTTGGAAGAACGACCACGCTTTGTTGTAATAATAATTACACCATTTGCAGAACGTGAACCGTAGATGGCAGCAGAACTGGCATCTTTCAGAACATCAATGGATTCAACATCCGTCATGGCAATTTCGTTGATACTACCATTAAAGATAGAACCATCGACAACCAACAACGGCTTGTTCAAGCTTGCCTCCGAAGGACCTGTAATAATAGAATTCATACCACGAATCGTCATTGAAGCCGTATTATCACCACCGGCATCTGTTGTCGGGGAATAATTAAAACCCGGAATCTTGCTTGACAACGCAACTAAAGCATTCACGTTTGCCAACTGCGTCAACGGAGAATCATCCAATTTAACACTAGAAATAGAGCCTGCCAAATCTTTTTTACGGGATGTACCATAACCAACCACCACAACCTCATCCAATGCCATATTATCTTCCTGCAATTTCACAGTTAAATTTTTGGTATTTCCTACTTTTATTTCTTGTGTCTGGAAACCGACATAAGAAAATACCAATACGGCATTACTGCTACCCGGAACATCTGGAATCGTAAACCTTCCATCACCATCGGTTAATGTACCGATAGTTGTTCCCTTTACCATCACATTTACGCCTGGAAGTTCAAGCCCTCCTGCATCAACCACTTTTCCTGAAATAGAAATCTGGGCAAATGCTTGCAATCCTATACATAGGAAACATAGCAAAAATAGAATTCGATTTCTCATAATCTCCAAACTTATTAGGTTAAACGATATTTATTTTCACAAATGTCTGCCTTTATTATCTTTATAATCATGAAAAAATGATATTTTTCCCTTGCTTTTTGACAGATGTAATAAATTTAATATCTTTGTAAACAGAGATAAATGTAATCTCTCAAGCGAGAAACATTTTATTCTGAAATACTCAAAATAATCACCAAATGGATTTTGATCGCAGTAAACATAATGTCATAAAGTACTTACCGACAAACAATGATGAGAACATCTGGGGAATGTCTATTAACGGCATAGGATTTCAGTCTATTGATCCAAAAGGCAGTTATCCCCTTAAAGGTCACCCAATCGGATATACATTTAATCCCGACCGGGGCAGAATTATTGACGAGTTCGCCCTGGTATATAAAAGGAGAAGGAACTTTTGCTTCCATCAACTGCTTTGAAAAGAAAATATCAAAAGGAGACGCATTCTTTATTTTCCCCGGACAATGGCATAGCTACCAACCTATCGCCAATATAGGTTGGGATGAATATTACGTAACCTTTCAAGGTGATTATTTTGAAAAATTATTAAACGGAATTATTAATCGCGCAAATCCCATATTTCATATCGGCATGAATGACCAAATCGTCAAGCATTTCGGGGAAATGCTTGACTGTGCCAGGGCACAGAAATCCGGGTTCCAAGCTGTTTTGGCGGGAATTACGATGCATACGATCGGCTTGATCTATTCGATCAACAAAAATCAGGACTGTGGACCGGTTTCTATGCAGAAGATACAGGAAGCATGCGTATTGATGCGGGAAAACATTTACGACAAGTTTACACCGGAAGATATCGCCGAATCCATCAACATGAGCTATTCCAATTTCAGGAAATCATTCAAGCAATACACTGGGATCGCTCCCCATCAATACATGCTGCAACTGAAGCTCAGCAAGATCAAAGATTTACTGAGCAGTACGGAAATGTCGATCCAAGACATCGCAATGAAGCTCAATTTTGAATCGGCCGACTATTTCTCTTACTTTTTCAGGAGCAAAACAGGCATAAACCCACTCTCCTACCGAAAAGAAATCGAAAAGCAGCGGGAAAAAGCCAAGAAAAACTCACACTAAAAGAAGCCCTCAATCAGAAACCCCGTCCAAACTTATGCCATAGCTGTCCTTCCATTTCCTCCCAACAACGCAAAGTCGAATAGATAAAATCAAAGGAATAACGGGTAAGATAAGCTTGGGCTTCATCTTTCTTGCCTTCCCGAATAAGGACCGATACCTTGTTTTCTATCAGAGGCATTTCGTCGGCAGCCTTCTGCTCGAAAGAGAGGACGGCTGGCTCGATTAATTTACGACCATGCCCCCAACTCACTTGCGCCAAACGGTTTGTACGTCGATAGGTCCAAAGGGCGGCATCAGGACGATATCGTTTATGCCCGCATACCTTAAAGCTTTCAGGGACATCCGTCATTCCGGCAAATAACGGGACACGGGGACTTTCACCCGGATTATCTTCCGACCACCAACAAACGCCTCCAACCTCGTCCGGTAACCAATCTCGGCACTGGATCACAAACGAATAAGCACACCAGACAACCGATATCGTCCGCTGTTTCTCTATCTTCTTTTCACCTCGCTGTGCATTCAGGAATTCAAACATATCATTCGTCATCCAGTTTTGTGCCAACGGGCTTTTATATATCGTATCACGCTCGGTTCCATCTTTATCCTTGATTTTCTTCGTAACCATCATGTCTTTTGTCATATCCCATTCTGTTCCCTCATATGTTTCACGCAGCAAACGGTTCATATCCGCCAAAGAAACATTCTGTTCGGGCTTGACAGACAAAGGTAACTCCTCCATGTCCATCGTCAGGTTCAAAGAAGGAGCCAGCGTTTTCAAAACAAAAAAATCCCGGATGGTAAAAGGCTTCTTCCCCGTTTCATGGATTACTTTCCAGAACTTGAAAGGCTCTTTCCCGTCCCAATACCCTAACTTCCGTGCTTTCTCCTTCAGTCCTTCACTATACATATAATTATCCTTATCCCCGAAATCGACATCGGAAATACGAGGTGTATTGGCCGAAACCGTCACATGGTCGTCCGGTATGCGCCGGGCAACCCATAAAGCCCCCATATCTTCCGAACCTGCACCCGTAATCTCGAAAAACCAGAGTTCCCTCTTATCGGCAACCGTCAGGCATTCCCCTCCATCACGATAGCCATATTGTTCTGCCAAACGTCCCATCAGCAAGACCGCCTCGCGTGCCGTACTGCAACGTTGCAAAGCAATCCCCTGCAAATCCTCAATATGGAACAAGCCTTTGGGATTACGCAGCTCCTTACGTCCCACGATAGTCGTTTCTCCCATCGCCAGCTGTTTCTCGTTCATACAAGGATAACCAGTATTCAGATAAGCAAATGTATAAGGAACCTGTGGGATAGAACCTTTCAGTTTCACACCCAAACGGTCGTTTTTGCTTTCCGTATGACGGAGATCCCAATAAAGATCGAGTTTTGCGGTGTCCGGCCAGTTTTGGGCAGGCACAACCTCCATCCAAGTACGAGAAGTCCCGTCACACGTCTGCGATGTCATGACCGAACCATCAGTCGTCGCCAATTTGCCAGCAGCAATACTCGTACAGCTTTCGTTCGGATTCGTTAATTCTACTACACGCTCCTGAGCAAAGAGAGACACCACAGCACAACAAAGGCATATGAACGCTGTATATACTTTTTTCTTCATTTTCCTTTAAAGTTTTTTACTTAATAGGACAAAAATAATCAGTATACGCAAATGCCTCCCCTTATTTTTTGATATTATTCATTATTAATTTGACAATCGACAACCGTACCACGTTTGAATACGATTTACAAACTGCCCTCCCGATATAAATAGGATTAGTAGTGCATGTATTTGGAATTAAAACAAAAAAAGCCGATAACGCAAGTCCAAGTATGATTTGCATTATCGGCGCGATTATGTTGTGATAGCTTTTATCTTCCCTGGCGCTTACGTTCAAGTTCGTCAAGGATGATTTTACGCATACGCATGCTGTTCGGGGTGATTTCTACATATTCATCGCCTTTGATATATTCCAAAGCATCTTCCAGGCTGAACACCGTAGGAGGAGCCAAAGACACTTTATCATCCGAACCGGAAGCACGCATATTCGTCAGCTTCTTCGACTTCGTCACGTTAACCACCAAGTCATTGTCTTTCGTATGCTCGCCAACAACCTGTCCGGCATACACCTCATCGCCTGGAGCAATAAAGAAACGTCCACGGGATTGCAAGTTATTCAAAGCATAAGCATAGGCAGTACCTGTTTCCATCGCGATGATAGAACCATTCGTACGGCGTTCGATCTCACCTTTCCACGGTTGGTATTCGAGGAAACGGTGCGCCATGATCGCTTCACCAGCTGATGCAGTCAAAACAGCATTATTCAAACCGATAATACCACGAGAAGGAATCGTGAATTCCAGATGCATACGGTCGTTCTTGCTTTCCATCATCGTCATTTCACCCTTACGTTTGGTTACCATATCGATGATACGGCTGGAACATTCTTCCGGCAGATTGACTGTCAACTGTTCAACCGGTTCACACTTCTGGCCATCGATTTCCTTGATAATGACCTGCGGCTGACCAACCTGCAACTCGTAACCTTCACGACGCATGGTTTCGATCAGGACAGACAAGTGGAGAACGCCGCGTCCATACACCAACCAAGAATCGGCAGAATCTGTCGGAACCACTCGCAAGGCAAGGTTCTTGTCCAACTCTTTCATCAAACGTTCATAGATATGGCGAGATGTCACAAACTTGCCATCTTTCCCGAAGAACGGAGAGTTATTTATCGTAAACAACATAGACATCGTCGGTTCGTCGATAGCGATCGTCGGCAGCGGTTCCGGATCATTGGCATCGGCAATCGTCTCACCGATTTCAAAACCTTCCACACCGATAATCGCACAGATATCGCCGGACTGGACAGCATCTACTTTCGTACGCCCCAGTCCTTCGAACACATCGATTTCCTTGATCTTCGATTTCACCATCGAGCCATCACGCTTGCAAAGCATGATCTCCTGCCCTTCGCGCAGTTCGCCACGATGCACGCGCCCCACAGCGATACGGCCTACATACTTGGAATAGTCCAACGAAGTAATCAACATCTGGGAAGAGCCTTCCAATACCTCGGGTTCCGGAATATACTGGATGATAGCATCCAGCAAAGCGGTAATATCTTCCTTCGGCTCTTTCCAATCTTCCGACATCCAACCCTGCTTGGCAGAACCGTAGATCGTCGGGAAGTCGAGCTGTTCCTCCGTTGCATCAAGACTGAACATCAGGTCGAACACCATTTCCTGCACCTCTTCCGGACGACAATTCGGCTTGTCTACCTTATTAATGACCACAATCGGTTTCAAGCCTAACTGGATAGCCTTCTGAAGCACGAAACGAGTCTGAGGCATCGGTCCTTCAAAAGCATCGACCAGCAACAAGCAACCGTCAGCCATGTTCAATACGCGTTCCACTTCACCTCCGAAGTCGGCGTGTCCCGGAGTATCGATAATGTTGATTTTATAACCTTTATAATTAATAGATACATTTTTGGCAAGGATCGTAATCCCTCGTTCGCGTTCCAGGTCATTATTGTCCAGGAACTGATCCGGCTCTGCCTGTCCTTCACGGAAAAGCTTACCAGCTAATAACATCTTATCCACGAGCGTTGTCTTACCGTGGTCTACGTGCGCGATAATCGCGATGTTTCTAATCTTTTGCATTGAAAACTAATTTATTGGCCGCAAAATTACAATAAATTTGCGAGAAGTATATGACATTGACACTTCAAAATAAAAAAAGATACATAAAAAGATTTGTCAATCAAAAATGAATCCCTACCTTTGTCCCCGCTTAGATAACATAGTATTAATTTATTAAAGTACACAAGAATCATGTTTTTAGATTCAGCAAAGAAAAAAGAGATTTTCGAAAAGTATGGTAAATCTGCAACGAACACAGGTTCTGCAGAAAGCCAGATCGCACTGTTCACAGTTCGTATCGCACATTTGACTGAACACTTGAAGGCTAATCACAAAGACCATAGCTCTGAAAGAGCTCTGAAAATGTTGGTAGGTAAACGTCGTCGTTTACTGGATTACCTGATCAAGGTTGATATCGAAAGATATCGTGCTATCATCAAAGAGCTTGGTATCAGAAAGTAAGAAACAATTTCTTCGCAAGAAGTTCAAAAGGATGGTCTCTACGGAGATCATCCTTTTTTCTTTCACTAAACGCATTTGTTTAATGAAAATTTAATGTAATTTTGCGCCGTTCTGTTACAAATTAAAAGATTCAATAAACAATAAACATATAATGCTCATGGGAAACAACAAAATCATAGGAGCTAAAATCAAAAGCATCCGCGAATCCAAACAACTTTCCACCCAGGAAGTATCCGAACGCTCAGGTCTGAGCATCGAACAAATAGAACGTATCGAGGGCAATATAGACTTTCCGTCTCTCGCCCCGCTAATCAAGATAGCCCGCGTATTAGGCGTACGTCTGGGGACATTCCTGGATGACCAGGCAGAACTGGGTCCTGTCA
>ENA-ORRW01002202-ORRW01002202.1-human-gut-metagenome-genome-assembly--contig:-NODE-2202-length-16510-cov-10.563902_pt1 | contig 16510 bp, 10 predicted proteins | sample MGYA00242183_ERZ509150 | MGnify/ENA primary metagenome ERZ509150 (study PRJEB26280, sample SAMEA2338639) | human gut metagenome | biome: human gut; feature: human-associated habitat; material: faeces... | reverse complement strand
ATGAAGCCATGCAGATGTCAGCCATGAAAATCTTTTCCGGGGAAATGCGGGAGAAGACAATTCGTTACAGTTATGATGAAGCCGGAAGGCTGGCAGGAAAGCAGTTCCCGGGCGGCAGCACAGATTACAAATATAATTCGCTTGGAAGGATTTCAGAACTCAGGCATAGTGGAAAAGACGTTCAGATAGGTTATCAATATGAATATGACAAGCTTGGCAATAAGGTAAGGACTGTCAAAGAGCGTAACGATATAATAGAAGATAATGGTTGCTTTGACTATGCATATGATGGCGTGAATCGTTTGATTCAGGTAAGAAAAGATGGAAAGTTATTAAGGAACTACACCTATGATGCCTTTGGAAACCGGAGCAGCAAGACCGAGTATCAGACGGCAGGAGAACTGACAACAACGTACCACTACAATACCAAAAATCAGCTGGTACAGGAGAAAACTGCAAATGCAACCAAAGACTATGCATACGACCACAGGGGAAACCTGTTATCCGTTACAAGCGGGGGAGAGGTCTTAAGGGCATATGAGTTTGATGAGGCTAACCAGATGAGCAGCTCTATGGGAGAGTATGGTGGAATCGTAAAAAAGGCAGAATATCAATATAATGGTCTGGGACACAGAATGAATCAAAAAATATGGAAGTATGAACAGATTCAGCCAGAAAATCCAGAACATCAGATTCAGTATACATTAGATCTGACCAGACAGTATTACAATTTGTTACAAAAAGAGGACAGTTATACGGAAACGGTGACAGATAAAACACCAGAATCTGGAATACAAAGTTTTTACTGGGACAGAAATGTAGTATCCATGGGAGCAGACGGAATACAGGATTTTTATTTACAGGATGACCTGGGAAGTCCAGTCAATCTTGTGAATCAGGATGGGCAGAGTATAGAGCGATATGCTTATGATGAATTCGGAATGCCATGCGTCTATAGGGAGAATAAGGTATCTGGATTATTTGCCGGAAGTGCCCAGCCATTTGGATTTAATGGATATCAAATGGATGAAGCAGGAGGACTGTATTTTGCACAGGCAAGAAGATATGATGCCGGAGTGGGTCGTTTCATAAGCGAGGACTTCATAAAAGGACACATCGCAGTGCCATACACGATGAACCATTACAGCTACTGTTTTAACAGACCGATGGATCTGGTGGATCTGAATGGCATGTGGCCGAAGTGGGTTGAAACGACGGTAAAAGCGGTTACCGTGGTGACAACCGTTGTTGCTGTTGGTGCAGTAGTTGTTGGAACAGGAGGAACAGCGGCACCATTTATAGCGGGTGTACTTTTGGCAGGTACTATTGGTGGTTTCGCAAACGAAAATATTGGTGGAAGTTATAGTAATGGTTTTTTGGGTGGGTGTTTTACAGGAATAATTCAAGGTGCAGGAAGTATGTTGGGACCTATTGGAAATACAATTGGTGGAGGAATTGGGTCAGCAGTTGGAACAATGGTAACGGAATATCTTGATAACATTGATTCGACGGTAGAAAAAAAACATGAAGAAATAGGGGCAGATGCTTTGACTTCTGGATTAAAAGGTTTAGTATGGGGAACTTTTACAGGCTCGGTTCAAGGAATAACATTTTATAATGATGTAGCATTAGAAAAAAATGTGGTAGATTCATTTAGTGGTTATACGAAAACTACAGGAAATGTATTAAATACTTTCTATGGAGCAACTACAACAATGATATCAAATGAAAGTTCATTTGATAAAGAATAAGGATATGTGAAGGGAAAATAATAAATATGGTATATAGACAAACTTTGGAAATAAAGAATATTTGGTTTAAAGTGATAGCAACGTTGATTCTCTCTATTATTTTTATGAGTTTTAGTTTTTTAAATATTTTTCCAGTTTTTCCTATTCAAGTGAGTGCAGTCTTGTTTTGGGCAGTTTCGATCTGCTTTTTGACATTTTACATAGGTTATCTTATTCGGTATCATTCCGAAAAATGGTATTATCAAAATAGTGAGCTGGTTTTGTGTAGACTTTTTCACAAAAAAGTAAAAGTAAATATTTCTGATATAAAGGAATTAGTGATAGGAGAATCCTATATTTATTCAAGATACGGAAGAATTTATTTGAATACAGTGTATGTAGAGAACGGAAAAAAGAAAAAGATAAAGTGCCCATGGGTAAGTATTCTAATGACACCGAAGGTAGAAAATTTGAATGATGCAAAGGATTATGACATATTGGTTGAGGCGAAGCAAAAGCAGACTTGGGGTTTTTCAATGTATGATATGGAAAGAATGAAAACATTATTAAAAGAATTTACAGGAAACATATATATTTCAGATAGTATAAATGAAAGTGCCAAACCACTTATTTCAGAACTGAAAGATTATTGTAACAGTGTTAAATTAAAATGCGTGAATTTTTAAGGGATACATAGATTGATGAACAAAGTTATTTGCGAATGGAGAAAACATGACTTAAAACGAATGTGACAGATGGTAGAGCAGCAGGTAAGCCATTTGGAAAGATAACACATGGAGATAGAAAATGTTTATAATAATTTTGTGTACAATTATTGATTTGATAATTAGTAAATTAAGCCCATTTATTATATTGTTCATTTTATTTAGATGGTATAAAAAAATGATGGGTTAATAATAAGTGAGCAAGATTGTGCTAATTTTATTAACCAATACAAGAATAGTTCAGATGAAGGAATGAGAGCGTGGGCTGAACTTTATAAAAGTGATGAAAGAACAAGGAGATTGAGTAGAATTGTTTTTTGATAGTATTTATGATAGTGTCGATCTTTGCGATAATGGTTGTTTATTATAGTTTTAAGAATTATGTGGGATAAGGGGTTAGAAAATGCTCAATACAAAAATTAATATAATTGTTAGTTTTATAACGAGTGGAGTGATTTTAGTAGGAATATATTGTTTGAATAGTATATATGTGTTCGTTGATGGACTTGGAATAGGTACGCTTATTGCAGGAATACTTTTTTTGAGTTCAAGTGTAGGTATTGGGGTTATAGAGCATATAAAAAAACATAATAAAGAATAAAATATAAGATATTATTTGCAAAATGAATTATACACAGAATAAAATGGGAATTTGACAGGAGATGGTAAATCTTCTTAGAGATAATATTAAAGACTTTGTATTTGGATTGATTGATGGAGAAAATAATAATGAGAAAGAGTAGGGAGATTTTAAAAAATTTCATAAGAATGGCTTTTGTACATGTTTTTTTCTTGATATTAGAATAAGCTATTTCTGTACTAATTGTTTTAAGACGAGTTTTAGAGGAACACATGGCGGAAGACTCATGCAGAAAACAATATCAATCTCGTCGACAGGAAAGCTTATGTGGGGTGGAATATTTATAATCAAAAAAGAATATGATTCCAGAAAATATTTAGGGTATATCTATTTATTAATTTCCTTGGGACTTATGTTGCAGACAGTGATACAAGGAAATATACCTGTTGAGAGCAGAGTAAAAATGTGTATTGCTGGTTATGTGGCGACACTTGTAGTTGGCTTTCTTGTAGGATTATATGCAACAAGGAAGATTATTGTGAAGAATAAATTTGTAAAAGAAATGTTACATGTGGGTTGTACTATATTAGGATTTTTAATTATTTTTATATGTTCAACAGGGAGGATGTTTTTTGGACGCAGGGGAGCAATATTAGTAGAAATGACAGGAGGACAAAAAAATAGTGGAAGATGCATGTGGTATATTATCTTAGGTATGACATGCTTACTTAACTTTATTGGTTTTTTGCTTATAACCTGTGTTGCAGCAGAACCGGATCATTTTAAAGAGAAGAAACAAGGCAAATAATTAATAATCATACTAAAATAAGATAAAAGGACATCATTTATTGAAATGGTGTCTTTTTTGCGTGTAGAAAAAATGTAAATATTTTACCCAAATTACATCAGATTATATGGTGTGAATTGTAGGAGAATAATATAATAAAAAGAATAATTGTAAAGAAAAACAGGGGGAAAAAGTTGAAGAAATTTTATATTGCATATGATACAGACGTTGGGATAAAAAAGAAGACCAATCAGGACAGTCTGTTATTAAAAGGATGTTCTGAGGAACATGGAGAGACACTTCTGATCGCAATTTGTGATGGCATGGGTGGCATGGAAAAAGGGGAGCTTGCCAGTGCAACGGTCGTCAGGGCTTTTTCAGACTGGTTTGAACAGGTTTACATAAAGAACGAAATGCATGTTGGAGATGAAGGAATAAGACAACAGTGGCAGAGTCTTTTGGAAGAAATAAATGGCAGACTGATCAGGTATGGAAAAGAAAACCAGATTCAGCTTGGAACAACAATAAGTGCGGTTTTATTAAACAGTGATGGACAATATATGCTTTGTCATGTTGGAGACACCAGAATTTATACATTATCGGATACGTTGCAGCAGTTGACCGAGGATCATACATTCATTGCGCGAGAAATAAAACGTGGGAATATGACAATAGAGGCAGCTAAAAAGGATAATCGCAGAAACGTGCTTCTTCAGTGTATCGGTGTGAATGAATTTTTTGAACCACAATATGAGAATGGAAGGCTGGCACATGGCACAGCCCTTTTGTTATGCTCAGATGGATTCCGTCATATGTTATCAGAAGACGAAATTTCTGAGTCACTGAATCCGCATAAAAATCTTGATGAAGCGCAGATAAAAGAAAAATTGAGAGAAATGATCGAATGGAATAAACAACGGATGGAAACGGATAACATTTCTGCAATTTATATCAAACTCAAATAAGGCAAAAGAGGAAATGAAAGTTGGCTGAGAGAGGAACAATTATTGAGGGAAAATACGAGGTTTTAAAGCTGATCGGAAAAGGTGGAATGTCAAAAGTTTACCTGGCGATGGACAAAAACCTGAATAAGCAGTGGGCAATCAAAGAAATCGAGAGAAAAGCTTATGATAAGAACAATGAAGTTGTAGTTGCAAGTGCAATGGCGGAAGCAAACATGATGAAAAAACTGGATTATCCGTCACTGCCAAGAATTGTAGACATTATCGAAAAAGAAAATGTAATCTATGTTGTCATGGATTACATTGAGGGAGAAACCTTAAGCAGTGTATTGAGTAAAGAAGGTGCACAGCCACAGGAAGTTGTAATTGAGTGGGCAAAGGAACTATGCAGGGTATTGGATTATCTGCATACGCAGAATCCGCCAATTATCTACCGGGATATGAAACCGGCAAACATTATGCTGCAGCCGAATGGAAATATCAAGTTAATTGATTTTGGTATTGCGAGGGAATACAAAGAACAGAATCTGGCAGATACAGTAAGTCTTGGAACAAAAGGATATGCTGCGCCGGAGCAGTTTGGAGGAAAAGGTCAGACGGATGCCAGAACAGACGTATATTGTCTTGGCGTGACGCTATACCATTTACTCACAGGACAGAATCCATGTGAACCTCCTTATGAAATATATCCAATCCGATATTGGAATCCGCAGTTGTCCAGTGGATTAGAAGCAATCATTCAAAAATGTACCCAGTTAAACCCGGAAGACCGTTATCAATCATGTGCAGAATTGTTATATGCGTTGGATCATTATGATGAGATGGACGAGGGGTATCGAAAGAAACAGAAAAATAAGCTGAAAGTTTTTTTTATTACAGCAGGTTCAGCTGTATTTTTTCTGATTGCAGGGTGTGTATGCACAGGAATGAGGGTTCATGTGAACAACAGCGATTATGATAATAACATCAAGCAGGCAGAATTATCTGCGACAGATGAGGAAAAAATCGATTATTATGCCAAAGCAATAGATATTCTGCCGGGCAATTCGGAAGCGTATTTTGGAATAATCGAGGCATTTAAGGATGACGCGGTCTTTTCATTGGAAGAAGAGGAATTATTCAAAAAGAAAATAAACAGTAATCTGACTGTTTTGCAGCAGAATAGCGATTATGGGGATCTTGCTTTTGAGATAGGAAAATTATACTGGTATTACTACGATTATGGAAAAACAGAAAATTCAGACAATCAGATAACCAGAATGAAAAGTGCGATTCAGTGGTTTGAGGCGGCATGTACTTATGGCGGTGAGGACAGCAGTTATTATACGATGGCTGAAATGTACCGTGATATAGGACAGTTTAACCGCGATATCACACTGAATGTGCAGGAAGCATCTGATAAAGGAACCTATCTTCCATATTGGGAGAATATAACAAAACTCGTAGCAACCGTATCTGAGAGTCAGGATGAGAATGAAATTGTAAATCTGGAAGTATACAAACTGGCAATGAATGCTGTGGAAACTTATGCAAGAAAATTTAAGGCAGATGACGTAGCACAGGAAGATATGAAAGCGTTGCTGGAACAGGTAAAAGCTGGTACGGAGCAGGTTGATACGACAACAGACAAAACAGAAGAAATGAAAAATGATATTCTAAAGCGTTTGCAGGATGCAGAGGCAGCAGTGGAAAATGCATATGCAAAAGATACGGAGGTGAAAGCATCATGAATGCAGGTACTTTACAACTCATATCCATCATTGCATTTTCATTAGCAGGAGTTTTAACACTGATATCCATTTATCTTTTTTTAAAAATGGATGTACGGGGAATCATAGATGATCTTAGTGGTAAATCGGCAGAACGTCAGATTATGGCAATGCGAGAGGAAAATAACAGACAGAAAAATCCATTGTCTAAAAGAAGCACCAAATCATCTGAAACAAGGAAAAGCAGTCTGACAGAACGCACAACAGTGAAATTGAAAAATGATGAAAAAACGGAGGTTCTTCCGAAGATAGATGAAGATAAGACTACATTATTGCAGGAAGAAGCCACTATACCGCTTCAGATGATTGAGGAGGAAACAACTGTTTTAGAGGAAACTACAACTGTATTACAGGAAGAAGAAACAGTTGTGCTGGCTGAAAATGTAAAAAACACAGATAAAAGGTATGAACTGGTTTTGAATGAAATCATCATACATACGCAGGAGATAATTTAGAAAATGGAAATGTTTTGGAGAACAAAAGGAAAAAGAATTGCAGCATGGTTAATGATTGCGTTAATTATAGCAACAACGATACCATTTGGAAGTATCAGTGCATCAGCAGATGATAGCTCAGATTTGCAGGCGGATGGTACTATTGTTACGGTTACTGGAACAGTGCTGGTACCAAATGATACAGGCAGTAGTGATAGTAATGGTAACGAAACAGCATATCAAGGTGCAGAGGTTAGGGTAGTATATCAGAATGGTGGAACAGCAAAAACAACGTCTGTGGCAACAACAGATGAAGATGGAAAATTTACAATTACCATAGCAGATTGGACATTACAAGAGAATGATACATATTCTGTTTCAGTAAAACCTCAAAATGAAGATATTGATAAGTATGATGAATATACTAGTGGGAATAAAACAATAACTTTGGAACAGCTAAATAGCAAAATTGTTGAGATAGGGCAGATAACACTGGGGAAAAAGAAAACTGCTTATTCAGTTATGGCTAAATCAGAAACCACTGATGGCTCAGATGCTTCTAATGCAGGAAATGTGGAGGTAAGTGATAATATTGTAACAGCAACACCTATAGAGGGATATGAAATTACAAATGTAACGGTGATGAAAAATAAAAAGGTGTGGGTACCCGATAATACAGAGACAGAATGGTGGGAAAGTTATCTGCAGGATGGTGTATTTACATACAATGTATCCAAAGATAAAAATTTAGATTCAGACTATGAATTTATCATCACATTTGCAAAGAAACAGTTCATAATCACATATAAAATCAGCCAGAATGGAAAACTTATTTTAAATAGTGAAAGTGATACTGATAAAGTTGAAATTACTACATCTGAAGGTGAAAAAAAAGTTTCATATACAGATGCTGAGTACAAAATAAAAGCAGCTGTTACAGACAACAAGTATCATCTTACAAGTTTTAAAGTGGATGGTTATGAAACTTTAACAGCTGATATAAACAATGAATTAAATGACTTTGAGTACACATTTCCAAACGGAATAAAACAGGCACATAATATTGAGGTCACTGTTGAAATTGATACATACACAGTTTCTGTTACAACTAATGATGGAGGAATTGTTACGATAAATGGTGCAACAGAAAAAAGAGTTGAAGTTAATTCTGGTACGGAAGTGACCATTGTTGTAAAACCCGAGGAATCAAAAACAGTAAATAGTCTTTCAATTGATGGCAATCAAATATTAGAAGAAGCGTTGAAATATACAGAAGATGGAACAGCAACGTATGTAACACAGTCAATATGTAAGAATTTAGCGATAAATATAGTGTTTGCAGATATTACAAATGAAAATCAGGATACGTTAATCAATGCAGGATTTTTATTAGCAGATAGTGAAAATCAACCAATAGTTGCAGATAGAGACGGAAAATATTATGCAACTTTAGCTAAATTGACATCGAAAAATGGCGAAAAAATTAGTCTTTCACAATGGGGATTCGGAACTCCGGAGATTAAATTGAGCAATACAAAAAAAATTTCAGAAGTGTACATAGGAGGGTACTTTAATAAAAAGAAAGTCACTTTTGAACATCCTGTAACAGTGGTAATTGATTCAGATAGACCGGAACTTACATTAACGGATACAGAGAAAACAATCTGGACAACAGAAGAAACCACACAGGTAACCTTGAGTGGTAAAGCTTCGGATACAAATTTAAGCAGAGTTGTATGGTCAAGAACAGAATTAAAAACAAACGCTGAAATTTTGGATGCAACAGATGAAGCTATATTAGATGATGGTCATAGATTTACAATTGAAAATGTAGAATTGCAGAATGGGCAGAATCAGGATACATTTTATATTTATGCCATTGATAAAGCAAAGCAATGTTCAGAGGCGGGAGTTGTAACTGTATATCGTGACAGTGCAGCACCTGTTATTACAAGAGTATCTCTGATTCCAGCTGATACAATAAGAAAATATGATTTCGGTAACTATTATAATGGAAATATAACATTACAGGTAACTGCAAATGATGTTGACTCAACGGATAAAGTAACCAGTGGATATCCAGCTTCTGGAGTAAAAGAAGTATTAGTATATGGTAATGATGAGACTAAATGCTACGTAGGTAATGTGAGTGCAATGGTGACAGGAACAGCAAATTCAGCAGACATTGAAGTAACAATCACATTAGATGTGGCAGGAGAATTTGCCAATTTGACAGATATACACATTAAAGTGAAGGATGAAGTTGGAAATACAAGCCAGGTCTATAAACTTACAAATATTTCAGAGCATGTGGACATTGTATCTGACAAATTAATGCTTGAAAAGGATGCACCGAAATTGATTGGAATATCACAGGTAGAAGGCAGATATGAAAAAACAGATGGAAGTGCAACAGAATACTGGTATAACGCAATACCAGAAATAAGTTATATAGCAACAGATAGAAAGAATGAAATAAATGGAAGTGGACTTGGAATCAGAAAGATTGTTTTAAATGGTACAGAGATTGCTTCCTGCACAAATGATTTCACGATAGGAGTTACGGACAGTCCTAAGATTGCACAGGAAGATAAATATACTGTAACAACAGATAAGCTTGTAGATATGAGTGAAGGCGAAAACACAGTTGTCACCACCTATACAGACATCGCAGGAAATAAAACAATTGACACAAAAACAATCTGTCTTGATACACATAAGCCAGATGTAACAAGATTTAATATTGAAAAGAAAGATGCATCAAAAATTTTAAATATTTTTACCTTTGGTAACTATGGAAATGGTGTGATCAAAGTTACTGTAACAGCAGATGATTTACACAGTGACGATGGTTCAGAAGTACCGTCAGCCGGACTGAACGAAATTACATTATATGTAGGTGAAGAAGCTTATCAGACAAAGGCAGTCGGAAGCGATAATACAGCGGTATTTGAACTCCCGGCAGAGACTGTTTTAAATGAACAGAAAGTATATTTAGATAAAAAAATCAGTGCAATAGTTACGGATAACGTTGGCAACCAGTCTGAAAAGACACTTGTGACGACAGCAAATTCGAATGTGAAAAACAGCAATTTAATGATGGAAACAGTGAAACCGACCATTACATCTGTTTTATCCGCAGAAGGATATGTTGGAAAAAATGGAATCATCTATAACAACAGTGATACTGGAGTCAGTATAAAAGTAGAAGATAAAGATTCTGGAATTTATAATGTGAAAGCCTCCGTTAATAACAAGGAGTTAGTGAACGTTTCTTATCCGGATCAGAAAACGGTTACGGAAAGCTATGAGATCAACACGAAGGATGCTGTCATTAATGCAGACACCAACAGCTATGATATGGTAATTACAGCCATTGACAATGCTGGAAATGAATATTCCAAAACACAGCGTGTCTACAAGGATATTACAGCTCCGGAAATTTTAAGCATTGATATGGAAGCAGCAGGAAATAAAGAAGCAGATGGAAGTGTTTCTTATACAGAGACGGATTATGGTTATTATTTTGTGGAAAATACAAAGGTGACTGTAACGGCTACGGACGGCTCCAAAGAAGGGGATTCCGGTGTAAAGGAGATCCACTATTATACGGTAGATGCCAATGGAACAAAAAGCAGTGAGCAGATTGTACAGGCAGATGCAGAAGGAAAAGTGACATTTGTGGTTCAGGCAGGATTTAAAGGACAGATTTATGCCTGCGCTTACGATATGTTGAATAATCACGAAGAAAGATATGTGACACCGAGCAGTCTGATCATTGAAACAGCCGAGCAGCATGCCCGTGAGAAACATATTGATTTTAACAAGGCGGCAGCTGCAAGCAAGGATGCAAAGGGAAATGAACTGTATGAAAAAGATGTAACGGTAGATGTTACAGTGACAGATACATTTTCGGGAATCCGTTCTGTGGAATGGACAGTGGAATCGCCTTATGATAAGGAAAACAATCAGTCAGGAAATGTGGAGATCAGTAATCAGGGTGCATTTTCCAGTGGAAATGCGGATGGCTGGAGTCAGACAAAGAAAGACAAAAACCTTGTTACAGAACTGAAAAAGTCATTCACTGTAAAAAATAACAGCAATGAGATAAAAATGCATATCAAAATGACAGACCGTGCAGGAAATACATCAGAAGACGAACAGATATTCAGTATTGATAAGACAAAACCGGAAATCAAAATTGCATTTGATAATGAGACACCGGATGCTGAAAATACAACCATGTTCAAAGAGAACAGAGTTGCTACCATTACAGTTACAGAACGTAACTTTGAGGCGGCAGATTTTAAAGCAGATGTTACCAATACAGATGGTGTGATTCCTGAGTTGACAGCATGGCAGACAACCGAAAATACGGAAAACCCGGATCAGAGTGTAAGTACTGCAACCATTACATTTGCAGAAGATGGTGATTATACGCTTTCTGTCAGTGGAAAGGATAAGGCAGCAAATCAGGCAGAGACAGTAAAAGCAGATGATTTTACTATCGATAAAACCCGTCCGGTGATTACGGTTACTTATGACAACAATAATGCAGTAAATGGCAATTATTATGCAGCAGCGCGTACAGCGACGATTCAGATTGAAGAACATAATTTCTCTGAAAACAGAGTAAGGATAACAGGAACAGCAACTGATAACGGAGCAGGAATCTCATTCCCACAGTCTGGCGGATTTACCGGAAATGGAGATGTTCATACCGCAACCATTACATGTGGTACAGATGGTTTATACAATTTTAATGTGGAATACACGGACATGGCAGGAAACATAGCTGAAACCTATACAGGGGAAGAATACTATGTGGATCTCACTGAACCGGAAATTGAAATTGTTGGTGTCGAAGATTATTCGGCAAATAATGGAGATGTTATTCCACAGATCGTAATGTCAGATACAAACTTTGATACCAATGGTGTGAACATTGAACTGGTTGGTGCAAATCAGGGAAGTGTGGCACCGGAAGGCTCTTATACGAATCAGGGAAATGGAGAGACATTTACATTCCAGAACTTCCCGAAAGAGCAAAGCTATGACGACATCTATACGATAAATGCCACATTGACCGATATGGCTGGAAATGAGAGCAATGCAACAGTTACATTCTCTGTAAATCGCTTCGGATCGGTTTACGTGTTTGATCAGACCTTAAAAGATATTGAAGGAACTTATATTCAGAACGAGATTGATGTCAAGTTACAAGAAGTCAACGTAGACAGTCTGGAACATGACAAAATCAAAGTAGTAGTAGATACAAATGGAACACCGAGAACATTAGAAGAAGGTATCGATTATCAGGTACAGGAATCTGGTGGAAACGGACAATGGTATCAGTATGATTACACCATCGACAAGTCTCTTTTTGCCGGGGATGGACGTTACATTGTAACACTGTATTCAGAGGATATTGCAGGAAATGTCAATGAGAACATTGATGAATCCAAAGAAGCAGAAATCTCATTTGGTGTGGATAAAACAGCTCCTGTCGTTATTCCAATTGATGTTGAGAGCAATGCCCAGTATCCAGTGGATAAGAAAGCAGCAAATGTGACAGTCAACGACAACCTGGTATTAGATAGTGTTGAGATTTATATTGGTGATAAAAAATGTGATTACACAGTGGATGGTGAAAACTATCAGTTCGATATCCCAAACAATACGAAAAAACAGGATGTCACAATTATGGCTGTGGATGCAGCTGGCAATAAAACAAACTATGTCTTAAATGGAATTCTTGTAACAACCAACACATTCATCCGTTGGTACAACAATAAGCCATTGTTTGCAGGTTCTATTGCGGGTGCAGCAGTGGTGACAGGCGGTGGCGTCGGTGCAGCGATCGCACTGCGAAGCGGACGTATCAAAATAAGACGTAAGAGAAAATAAAAAAAGGACTGAGAGATATGGCAAAGTATCGCATAGTATCAAAGGGAAATATAGTTACGATTAAAAGTAAGTTATCATTTGGGGAACAGATTAATGAGCGGGAAATCAATATTTTTGAACGGCAGATTTTCCGCGGCTGTTTCAGACCGAGACAGGAAGGAAAAAAGACGATTATCTACACAGCACCAGATGTGGTACCTCTTATATCATATCTGAAAAAGGGTGTGGAGGAAGAAACGTTTTTTCTGCTTGTGGCGCAGACAATTGAGATGACTAAAAAAATTGAAATGAATGGGTTGTATCTGCATAATCTCATGTTACAGCCGGAAATGGTGTTTGTATGTGAAAGAACCAGGGAAGTGTTCTTTGTATATCAGCCGATCAATAGCAGAATTACGAGTGGAAATGTTTATGCGTTTCTTGCAGATACCGTACAGTATGCAGGCAGATATGGAAAAGAGCCAGAGCAGTTTCTGAAGGAATTCCAGGCATTCCTCAATGATACAAAGAATTATAAAATAGAGGACATTGAGAGATATATCCGCGAAAAATGTCCACAGGCACTCCGGAAAATCGTAAAAGCAGAGACGGGAAAAAGCGGTTACATCACAAATGACCGTTCATCCTATGAAAGACATTATCACAGTGACAGTAACGATGAAGGTGGAACGACATTACTAGTGGAGGAGGATGAAAGCGGTACAACCCTTTTGACACAGCAGGAGGATGACGAGGCAGACACAACTCTTTTGCAGCAGGAGGAAAGATATCCAATCTTAGAGAGAATCAGCACAGAAGAGAGCGTGACCATCAGAAAAAATATTTTTACCATTGGAAAAGAGAGTGTGAATGATTTTACGATATTGAATAATAAGGCGGTCAGCCGCAGACATGCGGTAATTGAGCGGATAAATGGAACTTATTATCTCATGGATAAAGGTTCAACGAACCATACATATCTGAATGGAGAAATGCTGGATGCTGAAAATTCTTATGTGCTTTCGAATCATGACAGTATTCAGATTGCAGATGAAGAATTTACATTTTATTTTGATTAGGAAGTGAAAAAATGGACGAGTACTTTGCAGATAAATTGACAGAAATTCAAGACACGGAAGACACTGCCTACTTATTGGAAAATAATGAGGTCTTTTATGACGTTGGCTATAAAGTGATGCAGAATCAGGAAAATGCCAACCTGTTAAGGTGTCATAGAATCAAATATAATGGAAAAATAAAACTAATTTATTTCACAAGAGAATATACATCACTGGAGGATTACATTGCATCTTCGGATATGGATACGATCTTAAATGCGATTCACAGTCTGCTCGAAGCTTTAATTCAGATTGAAAATCTTGGATTTTTAAATATGGCATGTATTGATAATCGCCTTAGCCATATATATGTAGAGTCTGGCACGAATAATGTGAAGATCATTTATTTGCCTGTAAATATAACGGGTGTTCATAAAAATAAAAATGAATTTGACAATGAAATAAAGGCTCAGCTGGTGCAGAAAATAGAACGGATAGGAATGATGGATCATCCGAAAATGCGTCAGGTGATAGATGCGTTGGAGGATGGAACATTAAAACTTCATGACATTAGTACACGTATACAGGCGGAAAAACCTGTAATGCATAGAAATACAAAAAATACTTCTGCAGATCCCAATATTGGGCAGAAAAAGATAGTGGATATGCCGGACATGAATCAGATATCAATACAATCCATAGATGGGCAGTTTCACTTTGTTGTTTGTGAAAATGAATTCCTGATAGGAAAAAGCAGAGAAAGAGTTCAGGGTGTGATAACAGGAAATAATGCGGTCAGCAGAGTTCATTGCAAAATCGTAAGGCAGAATGGCAGCTATTTTGTAGTGGATATGGGAAGCTCCAATGGTACTTATGTTAATGGAAAAAGAATACAGCCAAATGTGCCAGAGCCTATTTCAGACAGAAGTCAGCTGAGAATTGCAAATGCAGAATTTATAGTACGAGGATAAAAAAATGAGTAAGCCATTAATCATTATTGCAGATACAGATGAGTTGTATCTGCAGAATCTGGAAAGAAAATTTTTGGAAGAATTTGATGACCAGATAGAGTTAGAAATTATATCTGATCCGGTCTATTTTGAACAACGTTTTGAGACACCTGTCTCAGTAGAAATTCTGGCTGTCTCAGAGGCGTTATATTCAGCAGGACTTCAAAGACATAACATTTCCAATCTGTGTGTGCTGGCAGAAGAACATGAGAGTGGGAGTACGGAGGATTTGTCTGTAAACAGAGTGTATAAATATCTGGGAATCAGGGAACTGTTCAATGAACTGACCTATCAGAGCAGAGACCGGTTGACAAGCTCACAGGTTCAGGAGCATAAGACACAGATCATTTCTTTCTATTCGGCGATCGGAGGAACCGGAAAAACGGCTTTATCTATCGGACTTGCAAGATGTCTGGCAGAAAAACATAAGCGCGTGCTCTATGTAAATACGGAGTCTGTGCAGGATTTTTCTTATTATCTTGAAAATAAGACGGGTATGCCCAATGAGGGATATCGGGCGATGAAAAATGAATCCGGGCACATGTATCAGGATGTCCGTTTTACATTGCGGAAAGAAGGATTTACATATTTACCGCCGTTTGCATCGACGCTGGATGCAAGAAATCTTGATTTCACGATATATAGGAAATTAATACAGTCAGCCAAAGACAGTGGGGATTATGATTTTATCATTGTGGATGTGGAAGCTGGATACAGCAGGTGGAGAATCCAGCTTCTGCAGGATTCTGATAAAGTGATGCTTATTACGTTACAGGATGATGTCTCAACGAACAAAATGCGCTATATCACAGAGTGCCTTGATTTCGGAGATCATGAAAAATACATGGTCATTTGTAACAAATACAGTGAAACAAGAGACAACCAATATGTTCAGTCGGGATTACAGTCAGAGTTTTCCATCAGGGAATATATTGATGAAGTGAGTACCCCATTGTTAACTGCAAGACAACTTGCACAGTTAAATGGGATAGAAAAAGTGTCATACATGTTTATTTAGATAAAGCAATATGGGGAGGAAAGAGATGTTTAGAGATTTTTCGGACGAAGCAAAACAAAAACTTTTAAAGTATGTTGACGAAGTGACGGCAGACGGTACCTGGGACAGGGTAAAAGACTGGTTTGGAGATGCCGGACTGACCATACAAAGCTGGCTCGGACAGCTCAGCATCCAGAACTATGTCAATGACGTAGACACCTACCATAAAAAAGTACTCGATAAAAATAACACCACAGCAAAGCAGATCGGGGAGATCTTTTCGAACGTGCAGGCAGTGGATACCAGATACCTCAGCATCGCAGGAAGTGAGGCAGCCTGTGGGGATGACATCATAAAACTGATCAGAGACCTTGCCAGTGCCATTGACCCGAATGGAGGGAACATGGACATGGGAAGGATGAAGGGTGTTCTGGATGCAGATGTCGAGAACATACGCAATGCCAGGGCGACGGCTGAGAGGGCAGTCGAGGAAAAAATGCTCGGAACTGAGGCAGAGGGCTGCATGAACAGCGAAGACCCGGTCAACCTGAGCACCGGAAACTTCATCTATG
>ENA-ORRW01002179-ORRW01002179.1-human-gut-metagenome-genome-assembly--contig:-NODE-2179-length-16660-cov-12.591749_pt1 | contig 16660 bp, 8 predicted proteins | sample MGYA00242183_ERZ509150 | MGnify/ENA primary metagenome ERZ509150 (study PRJEB26280, sample SAMEA2338639) | human gut metagenome | biome: human gut; feature: human-associated habitat; material: faeces... | reverse complement strand
CAGCCGCCGGAGCGGTGCTTGAGCCGTTAGGCGGGAATTGTGCGGTATTGCCTTAGAACCCCCAGTGCAGAAAATCAGCATCTTGCACGATTATTTGAAATATTTTTTGTGAATACTCTTGACAGAGCGTGGTTTATCCGCTATTATAATAAATGCGTGAGTTAAGGGGTCAAGTGCGGCCAAAATGGAAGCACAACCCCCGCAAAAAACTGCGCGGAATAATCAAGAAAGGAGAAAAGAAATGCCTACTTTTAACCAGCTCGTACGCAAAGGCCGTGAGGTCCTGGTAACCAAGAGCACTGCTCCTGCCCTTCAGAAGAGCTACAACTCCCAGAAGAAGCAGTACACCACCATGAACAGCCCCCAGAAGCGTGGTGTTTGCACCGCTGTTCGTACCATGACCCCCAAAAAGCCCAACTCTGCTCTGCGTAAAGTTGCCCGTGTCCGCCTGACGAATGGTATCGAGGTCACCTCCTACATTCCTGGTATCGGCCATAACCTGCAGGAGCACAGCGTTGTCCTGATCCGTGGCGGTCGTGTTAAGGACCTGCCCGGTGTCCGTTACCACATCATCCGTGGTACTCTGGATACTCAGGGTGTTGCAAACCGTAACCAGGCTCGCAGCAAATACGGCGCAAAGCGTCCCAAGGCCGGTGCCAAGAAGTAAGGAAACATCTTTTCGCCATAAAATGGTCAGCTGACCCTTTTGTGGCATAACGGGAGTTTTCTTTAACTTTCGAGTACCGATGATATCATTAATGTGAAGGAGGGAAGAAAGATGCCCAGAAGAGGTAAAATCGCAAAGCGCGAAGTTCTGGCTGATCCTATTTACAATTCCAAGCTCGTCACCCGTCTGGTCAACAGCATCATGCTGGATGGCAAGAAGGGCGTCGCTCAGAAGATCGTTTACGAAGCTTTTGAGACTGTCAAAGAGAAGACCGGCAACGATCCTCTCGAAATGTTCGAGAAGGCCATGGAAAACATCATGCCCAGCCTCGAAGTTAAGGCCCGCCGTGTCGGCGGCTCCACCTACCAGGTTCCCCTGGAGGTCAGCCCCGCCCGCCGCGAGACCCTCGGCCTGCGCTGGCTGACTCTGTACAGCCGCAGCCGTGGTGAAAAGACTATGTCCGCTCGCCTGGCCGCCGAGATCATTGACGCTACCAACAACGTTGGCGGCGCCGTCAAGAAGCGCGAAGATACCCACAAGATGGCAGAAGCCAACAAGGCTTTCGCGCATTACCGTTATTGATCTGCTTACTGAGGAGGTTTAAGCCATGGCAACGCCGAGAGACGTATCCCTGCAAATGACCCGAAATATCGGTATCATGGCCCACATCGACGCAGGCAAGACCACCACCACCGAGCGCATTCTGTACTACACCGGTATTAACCATAAGATCGGCGAAGTTCATGACGGCGCTGCTACGATGGACTGGATGGAGCAGGAACAGGAACGTGGTATCACCATCACTTCCGCTGCAACCACCTGCTACTGGAGCCACACCGAGACCCAGCACGATCCGGCTCTGTTCAAAAAGAACCGTCATCGTATCAACATCATCGACACCCCGGGCCACGTTGACTTTACTGTTGAAGTTCAGCGTTCTCTGCGTGTTCTGGACGGTTCTGTTACCGTTCTGGCCGCAAAGGGTGGCGTTGAGCCTCAGTCTGAAACCGTTTGGCGCCAGGCTGACGAGTACAAGGTTCCCCGCATGGTTTACGTCAACAAGATGGATACCATGGGTGCTGACTTCTTCCGCTGCGTACAGATGATGCATGATCGTCTGCATGCCAACGGTGTGCCTATCCAGCTGCCTGTCGGCCAGGAAGACACTTTCCGCGGCATCATCGATCTGATCGACATGAAAGCCGATATCTACTATGATGATATGGGCAATGATGTGCGCGTTGAGGAAATTCCTGAAGACCTGAAAGAACAGGCTCAGGAATATCATGACAAGCTGATCGAAGCTGTTGCTGAGACCGACGAAGAGCTGATGATGAAGTACCTGGACGGCGAAGAGCTGACCAAGGGAGAAATCAAGGCTGCTCTGCGTAAGGCTACTATTTCCAACGAGATCGTTCCTGTTGTCTGCGGCTCTTCTTACAAGAACCGTGGCGTTCAGAAACTGTTGGATGCAATCGTTGATTATATGCCCGCTCCGACCGACGTTGCGGCCATCAAGGGCACCAACCCGGAGACTGGCGAGGAAGAAGATCGCACTTCTTCCGATGATCAGCCGTTCTCTGCACTGGCATTCAAGATTATGACTGACCCGTATGTCGGTAAGCTGTGCTTCTTCCGCGTGTACTCTGGTACCGTTGAGGCTGGCACCACTGTTTACAACTCTGTTAAGGATCAGGACGAGCGTATCGGCCGTATCCTGCAGATGCATGCAAACAACCGTAAGGATATCGACATCTGCTACGCTGGCGATATCGCCGCTGCTGTTGGTCTGAAGAACACCACCACTGGTGATACCCTGTGCGATGAGAAGCATCCCATCATCCTCGAGTCCATGAACTTCCCCGAGCCGGTTATCCGCGTTGCCATCGAGCCCAAGACCAAGGCTGGCAGCGAGAAGATGGGTATTGCCCTGTCTAAGCTGGCTGAAGAGGACCCGACTTTCCGTACCTGGACCGATGAAGAAACCGGTCAGACCATCATCGCCGGCATGGGCGAGCTCCACCTGGAAATCATCGTGGACCGTCTGCTCCGCGAGTTTAAGGTCGAAGCTAACGTTGGCGCACCTCAGGTTGCCTACCGTGAAACCATCCGCAAGGATGCTAACCAGGAAACCAAGTACGCACGTCAGTCCGGTGGTAAGGGCCAGTATGGTCACGTTAAGATCAAGATTGAGCCCAACCCGGGTAAGGGTTATGAGTTTGTCAACGGTATTGTTGGCGGCGCTATCCCGAAGGAATACATCCCCGCTGTTGACAACGGTATCCAGGGCGCGATGAAGTCCGGCATTCTGGCTGGCTATCCCGTCGTGGATGTCAAGGTCACTCTGTGGGACGGCTCTTATCATGAAGTTGACTCCTCTGAAATGGCGTTCTCCATCGCCGGCTCCATGGCATTCAAGGATGCTATGAAGAAGGCTGATCCCGTCATTATGGAGCCCATCATGAAGGTTGACGTTGTTGTTCCTGACGAGTATATGGGCAACGTCATTGGCGACTTGAACAGCCGCCGCGGCGCGATCCAGAACCAGGAATCCACCGATGGCACTGCCCGTGTCACCGCTATGGTTCCTCTGTCCGAGATGTTCGGTTACGCTACTGACCTGCGTTCCAAGACCCAGGGCCGTGGCCAGTACTCCATGGAGCCGGCTGATTACCAGCAGGTTCCCAAGAGTGTTGCAGATAAGATCATGACCGAGCGCAATAAGGGCTGATTCTGCACAAATTCGCGCAAAATACTTGATTTTTCTTGAAAAATCTAGTATGATAGCCTTACAACAGGCTATTTTATCTGTTTGAATTAAAGGAGGATACTTCCAATGGCTGAAAAGGAAAAATTTGACCGCTCTTTGGAGCATGTCAACATCGGTACCATCGGTCACGTTGACCACGGCAAGACCACTCTGACTGCCGCTATCACCAAGGTTCTGGCTCTGAAGGGCGACGCCGATTTCATGGATTACTCCAGCATCGATAAGGCTCCTGAAGAGAAGGCTCGTGGTATCACGATCAACACCGCTCACGTTGAGTACCACACCGCGAAGCGTCACTATGCCCACGTTGACTGCCCGGGCCATGCTGACTACATCAAGAACATGATCACCGGTGCTGCTCAGATGGACGGCGCTATCCTGGTTGTTGCTGCAACCGATGGCCCGATGCCGCAGACCCGTGAGCACATCCTGCTGGCTCGTCAGGTTGGCGTGCCCAAGATCGTTGTGTTCCTGAACAAGTGCGATATGGTTGACGACGAAGAGCTGCTCGACCTGGTCGAAATGGAAGTTCGCGAACTGCTGGACAGCCAGGATTTCGATGGCGACAACACCCCGATCATCCGTGGTTCCGCTCTGAAGGCTCTGGAGAGCACTTCCAAGGATCCCGATGCTCCGGAATACAAGTGCATTTGGGAGCTGATGGACGCTGTTGACAGCTACATCCCGACCCCGGACCGTGCTGCTGATAAGCCGTTCCTGATGCCCGTTGAGGACGTTATGACCATCTCCGGCCGTGGCACCGTTGCTACCGGTCGTGTTGAGCGTGGTACTGCTCATGTCGGCGATCAGATGGAAATCGTTGGTCTGAAGGAAGAGAAGCTGACCACCACCATCACTGGTCTGGAAATGTTCCGCAAGAGCCTCGAGTTCGCTCAGGCTGGCGACAACATCGGCGCTCTGCTGCGTGGTATTGACCGTGACCAGATCGAGCGTGGCCAGGTTCTGGCTGTTCCCGGCTCTGTTCATCCCCACACCACTTTCGATGGCCATGTTTACGTCCTGAAGAAGGAAGAAGGCGGCCGTCATACCCCGTTCTTCAACAACTATCGTCCTCAGTTCTACTTCCGTACCACCGACGTTACCGGCATCATCACCCTGCCCGAAGGCACTGAGATGTGCATGCCCGGCGATAACGTTGATATGCACGTTGAGCTGATCACCCCGGTTGCCATGGAAGAAGGCATGCGTTTCGCTATCCGCGAAGGCGGCCACACTGTTGGTTCCGGCGTTGTTTCCAAGATCGAGAAGTAATTTTCGGCTTGTGATATAGCTTTCAAGGCTCCTGCTGTTAAGGCAGGGGCCTTTTTGTTGTGTACGACTTATGGGACGGGGAGGGGGCAAAGGCCGGGTGTGGAAGACCAAGGAAGGCATCATGAAAACATCAGGAATTGTAGATAGGGGAGAGGACACCATTCGGAACTTTGAAAAAGTGGAGCAGGAGGGGGCACTCACACTGCCCTACCTTGGGAAGGTGTACTTCAGGTCGCGGTTAAGGGGCAAGGGCTAAGTTTTCGGAACGGTCAGGAACGCTCTCTACAGTGCAATTTATAATGGGCAATTCTCAACCTCCAATTTTCCCTTCAAGTTTCCTCCAATCTCTGCCAAATCTCTCAACAACAAGCCAAACCGAAATGGCAAAAAATGCGCGATCGCAATACCGGGTGATTGGATTAAGAGATTGCAAAGAACATTATCGGGGTAAATGTTTAATCATTTGATAAAAGCAGGAATAAACCATTCAAAAATGTTAATAAATACCGCCAAAGAGTCACCGCACCGCAGCGCAAATAATGTGCGGAAAACAGGTTTCAGTTGATTCAAGGACAAAAATTTACATAGAAACCGCTCTAATGAACTATGCAAATTCTGGCAACTGTGATATAATGTATATACCTAGATGTGTCGGAAAGGTTATCATTTGCGGGATCAAGGCATGCAGCCGGTACAACGTTTTGTCAGCCGCTGTGCCGGGGCCAAAAGCCCCAAAAGCAGGCCGCAGCCCGGCAAGGGATCGCCAGACCGAGGGGAGCACAACCAGGCGTTTTGCAATCAACACCTGCAAAGTGCCGCACATCTGCCGTACCACTTTTCACACAAAAGGTGAAAGTAGTAACACTTAAGGGAGGATAAAACTATGAAGAAAAACCTTCAGCGTTTTGGTGCATCCGTGTTGGCAGCAGCCATGGTTGCCCAAAGCGTGGCGCTTCCCGCAGCAGCCGAAACTACCAAGATTGATTCTTCGGCAGCGCAGTCTGTTGCAGCTAGCGCAGCAAGCGCGGCCAGCGCTGTGCAGTCCCTGCCCAAGTTCACCAGCACCGCAGACCTGATCAAGCAGACAGCCCAAACGCTGGCTGCCCAGGGCGAAGTGCATGAACTGGAGCAGGACGATGCCAAGCTGGAAGCGACTGCACAGAGCAAGGCGGGCATGAGCCTTGCAGCGTTGGAAAATGCATTGGCCGATGCCATGTACGCCAACGCCGCAGCCGGCAAGATCAACACCGAAGCCTATGGCCTGAACAAGGACGAGATGGCAGCGGTGATGGCTGCCACCATCAAAACGTATCATCTGTCCAGCGCCGTTACCGACCTGGGCTATGAGACGAACGCCGCAGGCGTTGTGACCGCCGTTACCTTTACCGGCAGCTCCGGCATGACCTCTGCGATGGAGTCCATGACCAACAGCGATGATGAAGTGATTGCGCAGCAGGCTGACAGCTACGCACAGGCTTACGTTGCTGAAAACTCCGATACCTTTGCTGCCAGCGCCGCTGCAGACGGCCATACCTATGGCGAGCCGAAATGGTACTGGAATGACACCAACCCGGAGGATGGCCACACCCATACCTGGAAGGAAACCCCCGATGGTTACTGGACCAAGACCGATGACGGCTGGGCTTACACCGCTGTGTATACCTGTGAAAAGGACGATGCCTACCAGAAGGTAGAAGGCACCGTAACCAAGGATACCACCGAGGCAAAGCCCGGCGTTGCCGGCAAGACCGTTTACTCTGCCAGCGTGCCCGCTGACAAGAGCCCGGTTAAGAAGGAATACAAGGAACCCACCACCCGCACCGACGACATTGCCGCCCTGCCCTGCCAGAGCCATGTCGTGCCCAAGGATGCAGATGGCAACTTTGTTGCTACCTTCAACTGGGAAATGAAGAAGGTCGAGGGCGAGCTGGCCGCTGACTACAGCAACGCCCAGCTGTTCTATGACAGCGAAACCGGCAAAATTTCTGCCGGCGCTCCCGTTACCATTGACTGGGAATGCACCAGCGTCACCTTCAAGTGCGCTGTCTGCGGCGAAGAAATCAAAAACCAGCCGGTAATGACCATGCCGGTCAGCGTTGTGGTAGACCAGAATGACAATTCCGTCTACATCAACGTGGGCGGCACCCCGACCCTGGATACCACCTCCGGCGGCACCGGCGTTACCCTGGTGTCCGCAATGAAGGACGGCAACTGGTACGATATGCAGAACAACCCGGTTGACGCAAGCAAGGTGAACTTCACCTATCAGAGCGGCGACAACAAGGGCAAGAACAGCCTGCTGCTGTACGACAGCCAGAAGACTGCCGTGTATGTGGACGACCAGGGCAACCAGGTCACCAATACTTACGATGTCTCGACTGCGCAGATGAACTACTACTACTTCCAGCTGTCGCAGTTCAACCAGGACGAAGCAGAGTACTTCGGCGTGGTTGCCCCGTTCTGGACCTCCAAGGGCGTTCAGAAGCAGGGCGAGGATGGCAGCATCACCGGCACCATGGGCGCAATCAAGATATTGTGCAGCATTGATCCGAACGATGATGTCCCGCCGACCACCATGGCATTCATGCTGAACATGCTGCCGCAGGCGTTCATGTCTTACGTCATGAACTATGGCGAAGCTCTGAAAGCCATCCGTGATGCAGGCTTGGCACAGGTTGCCAAGCTGGGTGACAGCGCTGACTATGTCACCAAGCTGCTGATCCTGCACGACTGGATCTCCCAGGTTGCAGAATTCGATATGGGCTCCATGGGCGATATCACCGGCGGCGGCAACAACGACCCCATCCAGACGACTGCTTTCGGTGCCCTGCTGGGCGGCGAGATCGGCGCTAAGGGCGTTGAGTATGGCTGCATCTGCCTGGGCTATGCAGCTGCATTTAACTACATGGTCCAGAATTTGCCTGACAACAAGAGCATCTATAAGAATGATGACGGCAGCTGGAAGACCCCCGATGAAGTAGGCGATAACGCTGTTGTTGACTTTGCCCAGATCCTGTATTACTGCGATACTTCTGATACCAGTGTTGCCGGTAATGCGTTCGGCGGCGGCATGTTCAACAACGTCCACTACTTTAACGCAGTCAAGGTCAACAAGCTGCAGGGCGACAGCAACTCTGCTACGATGACCACCGGCGAACCCAACAAGAACTGGTACTATGTTGACGTCTGCTATGATGACGTGAACACCGAGTGCATGGCCCAGACCCGCGTTGAGAACGCAGGCGACATGCGCCATGTCAACTTCCTGGTTTCTCCCTCCGGTCTGGAAGGCCGTTACAGCAAGTACTATGATTACATTGACTCGCTGTACGATGGCTACACCTACACCAAGAACAAGAATCCCGATGTGGATGATGACGGCAATGTTGTGTTGAACAACGGCAAGCCGCATTACTCTTACACCAAGGCGGAGAACAAGAACGAGACCCGTTACACCGATACCTGCTACGAGGATACCTGGTTCACCTCTATCTGCAGCCCCATCTACTTCGACAATAATTACTTCTATTACGTTGATACCACGACCAACCAGAACCTGTATAACAACATGCGCCGCCAGCAGTCCGAGAACGGCAACAGCGGCAACTCTGGTTCCGGCAGCTCTGGTAACAACTCCCAGATGCAGCAGTTCATGAAGAAGATGCAGAACCAGGGCCCCGATACTCTGGAAGCACGTCCGCGTAATGCGAACTACTATATCCGCAAAGAGGATTCCAGCAGCAGACCCGGCGGCTTCAGCATGAGCAGCTTTACCAAGACGGATGACCCGTTTGATATCATCCTGATGTACTACAACGATCTGAAGGAAACCAGCAGCAACTTCAATGATGACGACAGCAATGCCAAGGTCCTGGCCGAAGCTGGCACCATCTATAAGATCGATACCAGTGCAAAAGATAAGCATGCCAAGGTTGAAAACAACCTGAACACCGAGTGCCTGGCAGACGCTGCTGCAAAGCGGATCTACCCCGCACTGGTACACTCTACCGCACTGTATGATGGCAAGCTGTACTTCAACGTCAACAACGCCATCTACCGTATGGACCCGACCACCGGCACAGTGGAAGAAGTGAAGGAATACAACACCGTCTATGGCGGCATTAAGCTGACCAAGGATAAGGACGGCAACATGGTTCCCGATACCCACTTTCCCGGCATGAGCATGGTTATCATGGATAGCGCCCAGGATACCAGCAGTGTGAAGTATCTGAACACCTTCATGAACCATCCTCTGGCTGGCCTGACCCTGCGTGACAGCTACAGCTTTGCTACCACCACCCAGCAGGGCCAGACTGTGATCACCGGCATCAACACCACCAAGGATCAGCTGGTCGTTTCTGTCGGCACCAACCTGTCCAACACCTATAAGGAACTGGTGGACGGCAAGGCAGAAGTCAAGACCGATGCTTCCGGCACTTCTTATGCAAACCGTAAGAGCTACAAGACCGAGTCCTGGAACTACAACCCGAGTTACAACCAGAACATGGGCAGCTCTGACGAGAAGAACAAGAACGAAGAGTTCATGTGGTGCGCTAACCTGGTTGAAACCATGCCGATGTCCGACATGGTCAGCGACCTGAAGAGCGGCGCAACCACCAATGTTTCCGTTAAAGCATGGTGCGATACCCCCGCTTACACCCAGGACCGCACCACCAAGTACGGCCTGACCAAGGGTGAAAAGAAGTACGCTGACGGCGCACTGCCCAAGGGCCATACCTGGGCTCTGGACGAGCTGGAAACCAAGTCCGTTGGCAACAATGTGTACCTGTGCTCTGATTGCCATACCGCAACCGAGAGCGTACCTCACACTGTAACCCTGCCGGAAGCAGTTCAAGGCGTTACCCTGACCCTGGGCACCACCAACAACACCTACATCAAGGACGATACCGTTACCCTGACCGTAGAAAAGGAAGGCACCGATATCGTTACCGTTACCGCAAAGAGCGGCGATACCGAAGTTGCTCTGAATGAAGTTCAGGAAGCAGCGCAGGACGAAGCCGCAGCCCAGGCTACCACCGAAAAGGCTAAGACGGTTTACACCTTCACCATGCCGAACGGCGATGTGACCATCAGCGTTACCAAAGACGCCAAGACCTATGAGGTCAAGGTGGCCGATGCTAACAAGGATACGTTGAAGATCACCAGCCCCGAAGCTGACCTGGATAAGGTTGCTGAGGGCACCAGCGTTACCGTTGTGGCTACCCCGAAGGATGGCTATACCCTGACGGCTGACGGTGTGGTGGTTACTTACGGCGACAATCAGACCCTGAAAGCAACTCCTGACACAGAAAAGGCCAACACTTACACCTTTGCAATGCCCGCTGGTAATGCAACTGTCAGCGCAGAGTTTGAACAGGTTAAAGAGTACACAGTTAAGGTGGATCCTGTTGAAGGTGAAGTCGCTACTGTTACCGTAAATCCGGACAAGGCTGCGCAGGATACCGAAATTACCGTTACTGTTGCTAACATTAAAGAGGGCTATCAGCTCGAAGAGGGCGGCCTGACTTACAGCTATAAGAGCGGTGACGAAACCAAGACCCAAAAGCTGACCCTGACCGATGGCAAAGCTACCTTCAAGATGCCCGCCGCTGATGTTACCGTTAGCGCTGCGTTTGAGGAAATTGCGACCGAGACTTACACAGTAACTGTTACCAAGGACGGCGACGGCAAAGTTACGGTCAATGAACAGGAAACTGAAAAGCTTGAGGGTCTAAAGTCTGGTGATACTGTTACACTGAAGATCAACCCGATAGATACAGATACTTTGCTGACTGAGCTGGCAGGTGTAACGGTTACATCTGGCAAAGTTGATGTCTCCACCACAAAGGTAGATGAAAATACCTATACTTTCAAAATGCCGGACGGCGATGTAAATGTCAGCGTAAAGTTTACGACCGTTGAGTATGGCATTGAAGTTAAGATGCTGGGCGAAGGCGAAGGCACTATCACATTTACTGATGGTAAGACCCGCTTCGCGGCAGGTACAAATGTTACAGCTACCATCACGCCGAATGGTACCACCTACGAATTGACCAAGGTGATGTATGATGATGGCAGTGAGAACAAAGAGGTTACGAGTGAGTTGAAGAACGGTTGCGAGTATACCTTCACTATGCCTGCAGCCAATGTGAGGTTTGAAGTAACCTTTGAAGATTCTAGGCTGCCGGAACCGACTGCGGTAACGTCTACTCAACCCGAAACGCGCACCGTTCATGGCGCTGCTGAAAAGACCACCATTACCGCAATGGCTGTCTTTACCTGCACCGATAAGAACTGCGCAAGTGCACAGTTCGTGGATGCAACTGTAAAGCAGACCAGCGGCGTTACCACCGCTACTGTCAACTTCAACGGCAAGGACTACACCGCCAAGTACGGCGAGAAGAACGGCTGGGTTGAAGAAAACGGCAAGAAGTACTGGTACGAAAAGGGTGTGAAGCAGGGTACCACCGGCCGCGGCAAAGAGATCTATGATCCCGATTCCGACGCTTGGTACTGGCTGGATGCTGTCCAGGGCGGCGCAATGACCGTCAACAAGGACGTTTACCAGGAATCCGCCGCCGGCCAGTGGGCTGATAGACCCGATGGCACCGGCAAGTGGGTCCGTTACGATGAGAACGGCCACATGATCAAGGGCTGGCAGACGACCGAGAAGGGCACTTACTACTTTGACCCGACCTTTGGCACCATGGCCAAGGGTGTTACCGAAATTGACGGTGTACCGTGCGCGTTCGATCAGAACACCGGCATTGGCATTGATAAAAAGTGGGTAACCATCAATGGCGCCGATTACTGGTACGAAAAGGGCGTTCGCCAGGGTCTGGAAGGCCGCGGCAAGGAAATCTATGACCCGGCTTCCGATGCTTGGTACTGGCTGGACTCTGTTGATCAGGGCAAGAAAGCCACCAGCAAGGATGTCTATCAGGAATCCGAAGCTGGCCAGTGGGCTGATAGGCCCGATGGCACCGGCAAGTGGGTCCGTTACGATGCACAGGGCCACATGATCAAGGGCTGGAGCGCTGACAAGCGTTACTACTTCGACCCGATCTATGGCACCATGGCTAAGGGCGATGCAGTCATCGATGGCCGCACTTATCATTTCGATAAGAACACCGGCATTCGGCAGTAATCCCACAGCCGGAACAATGAGCTGTAACCCAGCCCATTAACCCCTAAATAGAAATGCCGCAGCAGATGTAACAGTCTGCTGCGGCATTTTTGTATTTGTGGGCATAGGTTCGGTGAAATATTTGCCGGGCCAGTAGGGCAGGGGACCCCATGATTGTGGTGGCTCCCCTGGAGGGGAGCTGGACGCGAAGCGGCCTGAGGGGTGGTTCCTTGCCGCAAACCTAAAGCAATACCGCACAATTCCCGCCTGACGGCTTAAGCACCGCTCCGGCGGCTGCGGCACGGCATCTGCGTTGCCAAAATGCTCGATAAGACTCCAGTATTATCTGCGCTTTTGGCTTGGCATCTGCCGCACCTCGCTCGCCGTATCGGCACTTAGAATTATGCGGTATTGCCCTAGAAATAGTACACGATTAAAAAATCGCAATTTACCTTACCCGCATAATAAAGGCAACACACAAAAACATGGCGAACACATCAGGCCGGTGCAAGGGCAAAACCTACTAAAAAGCTGCGGCTAAATTTGGCAAATATGGCGCGCGAAGTATAATTTTTGGAGGATATCACAAGCAGAACAAACAAACTTTGTCAGTTCAAACAACAAAAAAACAACAAACTGGCATGAATGCCAAAGAATGCGGCCGCGAATTGTGAAAGATTTTAATATATTTTCTTTGTTTTCTCCTTACCTGTTATCATTTGAATTTGCAATCGAAATATGGAACTTGTATAATAGAATAAAAGAAAAGTGTAAACTAAATGGGTGAAGAGGATTTGGTGCAATGGAAGATAAAAATAGATTCAGCATTCTGCTGGAGCATTTGCTGGAAGTTGCGGAAGTCAAGAACTATACCCTGGCCAAGCGCCTGCAATACGATGTTTCCTATATCAGCAAATGGGTCAGCGGCCGCATGCTGCCTGCCAAAAAGACTGAAAAGCGCGTGATGGAGGGCATCAGTGCCTGCGTGGTGGATGAAGCCACCGATGATGGCCGTGACCTGCTGCTGCGGGAATACAGCGTTAGCATCCCCAGTGACCTGAAAGCCGCCATTTATGATAACCTGATTGCTGAATATGATTATTTGCAAGAGGAGCTGGACAGCGGCGAGGCGCGCATTGGCCCCTATACGGACTTTTGGGCCGAGCTGAACATGCTGCAATACCTGACCAAAATGGCGCACCCCGTGCTGCGCCGCGTCAGCCAGCTGGACATTGTGGCTGTGATGGACCTGATGGAAATGGCGCGCGAATACCGCCTGAAAGTTGCCAACCTGCAAAACGGCCAGCTGGTGGACCAGCGCAGCTATGATAACGTCTATTTCAAGCTGATGATCGATATCAGCCGCGAAAAATGGGACCCCATCTATGATGCCGCGCTCATTATCAACGTGTTGACCAACTTCAGCCATATTCATTTCAAGCTGTTTGGCAGCACCGCGGCTGCCGGGCGCGCGGTGTTTGTGGTCAAGGGCGATTTTGCCATTACCGGCCTGCTGGTCAGCCACAGCCGCTGCGCTGCTGTTACCGCCACCGAGGACACGCAGAACTGCGAAAGCCTGTATGATAACTTCTCCAAGCTCTGCGTGCGGGATGACCAGCTTTTCCGCGATACCAGCATGCGCCAGCTGATCAGCCAGTACGACTATATGCACACGCTGCTGGCCTCCAATCTGCGGTGGATGTTCGGCCACCTGAATGAGCTTCTGCTGCCGGATGACTTGTTTGAAGAGATCCTGACCGCCCACGAGGCCGAGCTGAAAGATTTTTTGGGTGCTACCCCTGCGGAGCTGCGTAGCGTACACAATCTTGCCAAAGGTGTGGTGGAGGAAACAAACATCCGCATCCTGATTTATGAAGCTGCATTTTCCTCCATGGCGGTTTCCGGCGAGCTGGACTTTTTCAGTTACAAGGTCAACCTTACCCCGGATCAGCGCAGCCGGTGCATCAGCTATGTGCTGCAGCTTTGCAAGCAGCGTGAAAAACTTGAAATCCGCTTGATCAGCGGCCGCATTGTGAACGATTTCCAGTATGTGGCGGACCCCAATATGTTTCTTTCTGGCGCTGCATCGTATCTTCGGCTGGATAACAACTGCCCCATCAACCGGATTGCAATGGTCAACAACAGTGTGATGGAAGACCGCCTGAGTGAATATTTTGATCAGGTCTGGAATTTGGATGACCAGAACGTGACAAAAGAGCGCAACGCCATTGCGGAGCACATCCATCATGTCCTGCAGGGAATCCATCTGATTACCCGCGCCAAAAGTGATGAAATGGAAGAACTGCAAGAGAGCTGGATGAACAAAATCTGAAAATACAACATACATACGCATAAACATAAAGCCCTGGCTGCTGCGGTAGCTGGGGCTTTTGTTGTACCGAGGAAAATGAAATTGCAAGAAAACTCCATGCCAAAGCGTGAAAATTCATGTGAAAAAAGTGAATCATGCGGAATCAATTTCTGGAAATTTGTGCCATGGGATTCTCGTGCTTTCCGTAAACAGGAATGGTATACTATGTTCAGCACCGAAGATAATTATAGCATTATGGTTCGGCGACGCTGTGCAACGATGTGCACAGCAGGGGAAAGCGCCATAAAGGTTTGGCGTGATTTGATTTGGATAATTTAATTCCCTGCAACTATAAGGGAAAGACATTTGGAGGAAATTGCAATGAATGAAAACGCGATGTTGACTGGCAAGCCCAGCATTGACCGCCCCTGGATGAAGTTCTATCCAGAAGTTCTGCGCGGTATCCAGGTTCCGGCCTGCACCGTAGAGCAGTACCTCTCCGTGCGCGCTGCAGACCCTAACGTGGTTGCCATGCACTACTATGGCGTGGATATCACCTGGGGTACCGTGTTCCGTAAGGTGGACACCACCGCCCGCGCTCTGCAGGTGCTTGGCATCAAGCAGGGGGACCAGATTCCCGTGTTCCTGCGTTCTGTGCCGGAATTCATTTATCTGCTGCTGGCAGCCGAGCGCATCGGCGCTTCGCTGCTGTGCCGTGACAACACCCTGGAAGAAAACATTGAAGCTGTTCAGAAAGCCAATGCCAAGGTGATTTTTGTTCACGACTTCTTCTCCAAGGCCGAAATCGAAGCCTACCGTGAGCAGACCAACGTGAATACCTATGTTATCGTTCCCGCTCTGGAAAGCGGCGACCGCGCCGCTATGCCGGTTTACCTGCAGCATTCCCTGGATGCCCTGTATCCGGATGTTCCCGCCCGTGGCTCTGATACCATGATGTGGGCTGATTTCTGTAACATGGGCCAGCGTTTTCGCGGCTTTGTGCCCGCTCCTGTCAACATTGACCGCCCGCTGCTGCGCGCCTACACCAGCGGTTCCACCGGCCCTTCCAAGCAGGTCATCCATTCTGCACACAGCATCATCGGCGTGCTGGCCCAGATGAACTTTTATGGCGCTTCGGATAAATTCCGCCCCACCTGGCTGCTGACCATCCTGCCCCCGGCTCTGATCGCTGTTGTGGTTTCCATGATGCTGCTGCCCCTGGCCGGCGGTATGCTGCTCATTCTGGATCCGTTTGTGGATGTGTACGATGTTGACCTGGAAATGATGCGCTACCGCCCCAACAACTGGCCCCTGATCCCCATGTTTGTGGAGGTTATCCGCCGCAGCAAGCGTCTTCCGGCTGACTATGATATGTCCCACATGCTGGCCATCGGCGCCGGCTGCGAGGCATTCAACAACAAGCAGCTGCGCAATGTTGAGGAGTTCCTCAAGCAGCATAACTGCAACCTGCGCTTTACTGCCGGCTACGGCAGCAGCGAGGCCGGCTCCAACGCCACTCTGCCCATGGCTCCGTTCCCGGTGCGTGACGGCAACGTTGGTGTGCCGATGATCCACAGCGTCATCAGCATCTTCAAGCCCGGCACCCAGGAAGAGCTGACCTACAATACCCCCGGTGAGATCTGCTTGACGGGCCCCGGCGTGATGCTGGGCTATGACAGCCCCGAAGCAACCGCCAAGGCACTGCAGGTCCACGCAGACGGCAAGACCTGGCTGCACACCGGCGATATTGGCTATATGTCCGAGGACGGTGTGCTCTACACGATGACCCGCGGCGCATCCCCGCGCTTTGGCGGCGGCGACCTGATGGTGCAGCCGCTGGAGAATATCGTGGCCGATGCCGACATCAAGGGCATCAAGGACGAGTTCTTTGTTATCGTGCCGGATGATGAGCACGAGGGCTGCTTCCTGCCGTACCTGTACGTCCAGCTCAAAGATGGCTACACCTTGGACGATGTGCGCGATAAGATCAATGCCTGCCTGCCGGAACGTTACATGCGTCCGGTGGAGATTTTCACCGTACCGGAACGCCCGTTCTTCCACTTCAAGACCAACCGTATTGGCCTGAGCAAAGAAATCATCGCCAAGCGCAACCAGCAGAAAGAGAAAGCCAAGCGCAACAGCTTTGCCGATGGCTGCATTGCCTGATGACTTTGGCGTGATAAAATCATGATAATGTAACGGCATGTGCCCACCTTATGATAGAGATAAGGGGGCACATGCCTTTTGTTTTTGGGGGGCGGATGAAGATGAACGGTACGCGCGGTTGGGGGATAGGGGAGAAGTGCAATCGGATTCCGGTGCGGGGGAGATACTTGTGAAGTTGTAAAATAAAACTTTGAAATCCATCCGCGGATGAAAAGCACGATAGGGCACTGTATCATTAGCCACATGCTGAAAAAATGCTGTAGGAAACGGGATTGACCGTTCCGCAGCCTTATGGCAACACCGCACAATTCCCGCCTTACGGCTTAAGCACCGCTTCGGCGGCTGCGG
>ENA-ORRW01002170-ORRW01002170.1-human-gut-metagenome-genome-assembly--contig:-NODE-2170-length-16713-cov-8.089747_pt1 | contig 16713 bp, 19 predicted proteins | sample MGYA00242183_ERZ509150 | MGnify/ENA primary metagenome ERZ509150 (study PRJEB26280, sample SAMEA2338639) | human gut metagenome | biome: human gut; feature: human-associated habitat; material: faeces... | reverse complement strand
GCGGCGGCAAATCTGGTTGATGTTCGAGGCGACGTGGCTGACGGCGGCAGCTAACCTTTTCTGCTCGGTGTAATCCACCTTGATGATGTACCCGTCGATTAGCATCTTCCGGGCGTAAGCGCCGAAGTTGTGCGTCCCCAACTGGCGCATTTTGTGCTGGATGAGATTCAGCTCCTGCTCGTTGAGGCAGATTTCCTTGCGGATGGGGCGCGTGCGATCCGGCATGAGGCTCACCCCTTCAAGTGTAGCCCGAAGGCACCGTTTTCTTCCAGGATTTCCAGATAGCCGTTGCCGGTGAGTTCAGCAAAAACTGGAGCGACCTTTTCAGGCGAGAGGGTCAGAACATCTGCAAGTTCCTGCGCACTCAGACCACCGTCCTCGTAGGTGTACAAGAGCGCGCCGGTGAGCTTGGCTTCTGCGGAGAGGTTCGTATCCAGCAGGAGGCGGGTGGGTACAGCGGTCATGTGGGTGTGGTTGTGGTAAGTGATCATAATGTTTCTCCTTTCAATTTTGAAATACTTTGTTTGAAGGGCGGCTTGGAAGCGAAGCTGTTTGCCTTTCACTTTACAACGGACAATTTTCAAGAGAAAAACAGGGGTCGAGAGAAAATTATTTTCCCCTTCTATATAACCAACGGACAGAATGAATCGGGGTGTCACGATTTTGTCTCACGGGTGCGTTTCTCTCTACTTTTTAACTGACATTTTTCCTCAAAAACTTGGCACCTTTTTTTCAAAAAACTTCTCTTGCCCCTGATCCCCCCTCTACTTAGCTAAGTGAATCAGAGATCGGTTTTGTCCCAGATTTCTCGAAAAAGTTTCGGAGACGGCGAAACAATCTCTGTGCGCTGCTCCAAATTGCCTTTTCTACTTTCCAACGGACAAAATGATGCGGTCTGTCACGGCTTTGTCATAACGAGGGCAAAAAAAGAAGCGCTTGCCACTACGACAAGCGCTTGGATTGGCATCAATTATTCGAGCAAATCCTCTATATCCCCTTGATCGTATTCAGTTTTCCGCATCAGCCGACAGACACCATCTGCCGCGTCCCGCTGCTGTAAGAGCTGGGCAAGCGCCCGGTAGAGTGCAGCCTGCCGACGCTCGATCACGCCGCGATTCTGCTGCATGGCATCCGCTGCCTTGCGGATGGACAGCCCCTCGGAAAAGCGTTTCCGGAAGAGATCAGCGTAGTCGTTGAGCACCGTTTTGAGCGACTGCTGGGCAAATGCGAGATCCTCACACATGGCCTGATATGCCTCGCGGTTGGATACGCCGATGTACTGTTTCCGTTCCCGGATGAGCTTGTATCGCCGCAAATCCATCCGGTAGTTTTCACAGATATCCTTGGCGTACTCGTAGTAGGTTCTGCTGCAACGGATGGTGCGCTCCGAGTACTCGTCATCGACGTAAGTGAAGGGCTTGCTCTTGGGCTCAGGAAAGCCGGCTTCATACACTTCGCGGACGGTGCCTTCGTCGATCTCACGCCGGGTCTGGCGGACGTATTTATCCCGCAGCACACCATCGACTTCGACCTGCTCGCAGAAGGAGGTGTACCGGATGAGGTAGTAATGCTCGTTGTCTTCTTTGGCAAAGCTGGCATCCTTGCAGACCACGATGGACTCGCCGGTGTCAATGTCCTTGAGCACCCGGACAACGAAGATGGGCTTTCCGTCGTACCGCGTATAAAACCCGGCAAATACCCGTTTGAGTGCCATAAGGAGGTCCCCCTTCCGCTGATTTTCTTACAGTATAGCACAGATTTTGACGGAGAAAAAGAGCGACGTTGGGACGGAGAAAACTGGGATTTGGTGGATTAGCAAGCACAGCCGCTGTCCGGACACGCGGCGATTTTGGGAGTATCCCAAGCCCTTATTCCTGACCGGAAAGATATGTCGAACTTTGCAGAAAAGTTCTTGCCTTTATTCGCGTTTTCGATTATAATTGATACTGGGTTTTTGTAAAAACATGAGGGTAAAGCTGTAACAGAGGTGCTGCCTATGAATTATCTGTCCGTTTCGCAAACTGCTGAAAAATGGGGTATCTCAACCCGACGTATACAGATTTTGTGTGGAGAGGGACGTATACCGGGCGCAATGCGGATAGGTGCATTCTGGGCCATTCCTGATAATGCTGCTAAACCAACAGACGCGAGAATAAAGAACGGAAAGTATATTAAGGAAAACATCGAAAGCAAAAATGAGTCACAGGTTTGATCGGCGACTACGACTCGAAATCGTGTCGGTCGCTTTCCGGGGTGACCTTGCAAACCCTTGATACTTCTGGCTTCTTCCGCTTTTCTACACTTTTTCAAAACTGAATATCTACGGTTTTTCTACGCTTTGTCTACGATTTCTACACTTGGTTCTCAATCAGCCGGAAACCCGCAAAGCCTTGAAAATACAGCATGGAGATGTATCGAAGTGGTCGTAACGAGGCTGACTCGAAATCAGTTGACGGGTCAAACCGTCCGGGGGTTCGAATCCCTCCATCTCCGCCATAAGTCCACCGTAATTTTGATAGAATTACGGTGGACTTTTTCTATGCCCGAAAACCGCTTGAAATAGGGCTTTTCGGCTGTTTCAGCACATAAGCAAACCCCGCTGCAGAGCAATTCTGCGACGGGGTTTTGCGCTTTATATGGGTTTTGTGGCTTTTTTGTCGTTGTAATCGTTAAACGGCTGGGGTAATCGTTGAATTACTGGAGTATTCGTTAAACTACCGAGGTAATCGTTAAACAGCCGAGTTCTGATAATACTCCTTATGAGAAAATCGGCGATGAAGTGTACCCCGTGGATACTCCCTTCGATATTCCTGATAGCTGGGAGTGGGTTCGATTTAAAGATTTAGTCGACTATTCGATGGGAAAAACGCCTCCACGGAAAGAGACGGAATACTGGAGCAACGGTACGCTCCCTTGGGTTTCTATTGCGGATTTGGTGGCGGATGGGACTGTGACTGCAACTAAAGAATGTGTCAACAGCTTTGCGGCTGAAAATACCTTCAAAGGGAAAATCAGCAAGGCTGGTACTTTGTTGATGAGTTTCAAATTGACGGTCGGAAAGGTGTCAATATTGGGAATCGATGCATTTCATAACGAAGCCATCATTTCAATATACCCGTTTGTTGATCCCGATAAGATAACTACGATGTTTCTGTTCGCTACGCTGCCGCTCCTCTCGCAAAGTGGTGATACCAAATCGGCAATCAAGGGTAACACACTCAACTCGGATAGTTTGGACGCCCTACTGATTCCGTTACCGCCAATAATGGAGCAGAAGCGCATTTTTGATAAGCTACATGAATTGACCACACCGTTGCTCGATTATAGTGCGGCGGAGCAAAAAGTAACTGAGCTTAATGTGAATTTCCCAGAGCGCCTCAAGAAGTCGATACTGCAAGAGGCAGTCCAGGGCAAGCTGGTACCGCAAGACCCGTCTGACGAGCCTGCAGAGGCTCTGCTGGAGCGTATCCGGGCGGAGAAGCAGCGGCTCATCAAGGAAGGCAAAATCAAAAAGGACAAGCACGAATCCGTCATTTTCAGACGGGATAATTCTCATTATGAGAAGTTGGATGGTGTGGAGCGCTGTATCGACGATGAACTGCCCTTTGAGATACCGGATTCGTGGGAGTGGGTACGGCTCGGAACCGTTTATCAGCATAACACAGGAAAAGCTTTAAACGCCTCAAATCGGGACGGTGAAAAGCTCACCTATATCACTACCTCCAACTTATACTGGGATCGTTTTGTTTTGGATAATCTCAAAACCATGCCCTTTACGAATTCAGAGGTCGATAAATGTACAGTACAACAGGGCGACCTCTTAGTGTGTGAGGGAGGAGATATCGGTCGTGCTGCTATCTGGGGAAGCAACAAACCCATGCGTATTCAGAATCATATTCACAGGCTACGAGCTTATGTGCCCGTCTGTACTCGGTTCTTTTACTATCTCTTTTACCTTTACAAAGGCGCAGGCTGGATTGGTGGAAAAGGTATCGCTATTCAGGGCTTATCCTCCAATGCAATCCACAATCTTCTTTTCCCGTTACCGCCACTCCACGAACAGGAACGCATTGTCAACGCCATCGATACAGCACTCGATATAGTGCAGAAATTGTAAAACAACCAGGCATACGCCAGCGAAAGCGTATGCCTGGTTTCTTTTACCAGTCTATTACCTCATCCACGATAGCTCGTTGCTCAGTTGAGGTTTTGCGGAGATAAATACGGGTAGTTTCAATGCTCTCATGCCCCATAAGGTCGGCAAGGAAAGCAATGTCGTTGCAGCGCTCCAAGAAGCTCTTTGCAAAGCGATGGCGGAAAGAATGTGGGTAAATGACCACCGGGTCGATGCCATACCGGACTGCCAGCTTTTTTAGCTGCCCTGAGATGCCTCTGGTGGTGATTCTGTCGCCATATTTATTCAAAAAAATGAAGCCGCTTTCTTGGTGCTTATCGTTCAGCCAAGAAAGGGCTTCATTTTGCAGAGCCTTGGGTATGTATATTCGTCTGAGTTTACCGCCCTTCGAATATAAGTCCAAATGCCCCAGCTTGATGTGTTCCACCTTGATCTGTATGAGCTCACTGACCCGTGCGCCGGTTGCAGCCAGAAAGCGTATTACAAAATACCAAAACAGCTCGTCATCTCGTTTGAGACAGGTTTTGAAATACTCGTAATCGGCCTCGCTGATGACATTTTCCAGAAAGGCCTTCTGCTGCACTCGCACAAACGGCATTTTCCAGCTCTCTTTGCCAATGCTCTCCAAATAGCAGTTGATTGCCCTCAGACGCAGATTGACAGTCTTGGGCTTGTAGTTCTCTATCAACCACACCTTGTACGCCCGCAGGTTCTTTTTTGTGATACCGTCGTACTGCGAGCTGTATTGCCGAATGGCAAAGAGGTACGAGGATATCGTGTTTTCCGAGAGATTTGTGCCTCTCAAGTGTCTTTCGAATTCTTCTATCATAGTGAAAGACCTCCTTTCACTATGATATTATACCGTGTTCCTTTTACAGCCCTTTGACCAGCGGAAGCAACTCCGCAATCCGCTGGACGATGCGGTGCTGTTCGGCAAGTGGCGGCAATGGGATAAGAAAGCGTTCAATTCTGGCTATTGCCAGCTTTGGTTGCCCGACCTGTGTTGTTGCCTGTGCAATTTGCTCTTGAATCATCCCGGACTGAAGCACTTTAATGAGCCAATCCTGATTTACACCAGCAAGAACAAGCCTGTCTGCATTTTCGGTCAGATTTGCACCGTCAAGTTCGTCTGGGATTTTTCCGACTCGTCCAATCGTTCCTGCAACAGTGATAAAAACATCAGCCTTATTGATTATATACTTTGAAATCGAGGGGTAAATATCTTCTGGGACATACAATAGCCGGTCGGTTGACACACCGCCATCCGTCATATCTGACACTCGGATATAGACATGGCCCGTATTGAATTCGGTTAGTTTTCTGCCTGCAGGAATTCTCTTGCCACCCAACACTGCAGCGATTGTTCCAAGGCGACACCAACGCCAGTTTTCCGGTATTTCAAACGGCAGTTTATCGTCGATACAGCGCTCCACACCATCCAACTTCTCATAATGAGAACTTTACAAAGTAGAAGCCACAGCAAAAAGCTGTTCAATCGCCGATACAATTCGGTTCTGCTCTTTAATCGGAGGAATGGGAACAAGGAAATCGCCGACCTTTGATGTCGAAATGTGTACGATAATGTCACCTGTCGCCGTCCTGCGTTTAAGCTCGATGCAATACGGCGAAGCCATATAGTACACCAGATACAGCGGATTCATTCCATGATGCGTCCAAAAAGCCAAATCGCCACCTGCCGCAATTTGTCCTTCTCCGAGAAACGCCACTGTTTTAGCAATATCCACTTTGTTCTCGCCCGTCAATGTGAACACTACATCGCCGGAGGAGAAATGCAAGCAATCCTTATCGAGCGTTTCGGGGACAAAGGAAACTGCTGAATCAAAGGAGGTTTCGTAGGTGGTGTAAATCTCCCCGTATCGAATGCACGGGCACCCTTGGGCAACAGTTTCTGTTCGTTTAATGCCACGCCCTCTGATCATTGTTCCTAAACTGGAAGCCCGACACCAGGCCCAGTTTTCGGGGATTTCAAACGGAATCTCCTCGTCAATACAGACCTCTTCTGAGCCACGCTTTTCATAATGAGAATTATCCCGTCTGAAAATGACGGATTCGTGCTTGTCCTTTTTGATTTTGCCTTCCTTGATGAGCCGCTGCTTCTCCGCCCGGATACGCTCCAGCAGAGCCTCTGCAGGCTCGTCAGACGGGTCTTGCGGTACCAGCTTACCCTGGACTGCCTCTTGTAGTATCGACTTTTTGAGGGCTTCTGGAAAACCTGTGTTGAGCGCATTGAGTTCCGTTTGCTTGCCCTCGTACTCCGCTATTTGCGGAACGAACAGCGCAAATTGTTTTACGATTCGCCTCTGCTCATTTAACGGAGGGATAGGCACCAGACAATCAGATATAATTTCAAGGGTCAAATTGGGAATGGCTGTGATTTTCTTCTGAGCGGTTAGCTTGTCCTGTATTGCAGGAGCGTTCAGTGCGTACACAAGGTACCTCAAATCAACACTATGGCTGTCGACCAATCGAATAATTGCAACTGCTTGATTTGCATTAAGCGGCAGATTTTCCTCTTTGACAATAGCGGTCCTACCGAGAGTGCCAGCTATTGTTATCAGCACATCGTCCGCCGCAAGGATTGACCTTTTAAGAAAACCCGTATGCGTTGCCTCATCGATATGGTTCAATTTTGACAAATCCAGTCGATCGAGTCCAGCGACATTTTCTGCACGCAGAAAGCCAATGCCGTTGTCAGAGTAAGCGACATTGCCTCCGCGTGGTGTAGTTCCCTTAGTTACAAGGGCAGCGATTGAAGAAATTCGCACCCACTCCCACGAATCGGGAATGTCAAACGGTACCTCATCCGCCAGCGACCGTACTTCATCGCCGATTTTCTCATAAGGAGTATTATCGGCACCTTTGAATATAACAGAGGGGTTCTTTTCTCGCTTGATTTTCTTCTCTTTGATGAGCCGCTCTTTCTCCGCACGGATGCGTTCCAGCAGAACGCTGGCAGGCTCGTCATTCGGGTCTTGCGGCACGAGCTTGCCCTGAACAGCCATCTGGAGAATGGAGTTTTTCAGTTGCTGCGCAGTCATTCGTCGCCCTCCTCCGTAATGTCGATGCCAAGGATATCGGTAATCTGGGCAAGGATGCGGTCAATGTCGGCGTTCAAGCTGGCCCGCTTCTCCTGGTACTGCTGAATCAGTTCCTTCGGCGGCAGGATCTCCTCCTCTTCGTGAGGATAACCGCAAAGGTCGATGTTATAGCTTCGTGCTTTCAGTTCCTCGACGGTATACTTCTTCGCCTTGTCAAAACCGTCGATGGTGATCTCCTCACGGTTGTCCCACCACTCAACAGCCGGGGCAAAGTGCTCCAGTTTCATGGGCTTCGTCTTGGAGAAGTTCTTGTATCCATCCGGCATATCCAGGCGATAGAACCAGGTTTCCGTCGTGGGATGCGTCCGGTCGAAGAACAGAATGTTTGTTGTGATAGAAGTGTATGGCGCAAAAACGCTATGCGGCATACGAATGACCGTATGGAGGTTGAACTCGGACAGCAGCTTTTCCTTGATTGCCATTTTGGCATTATCTGTACCAAACAGGAAGCCGTCCGGCAGAATGATGGCGCAGCGCCCATTCTGCTTCAGCCGATACATGATGACCGACATAAAGAGGTCGGCGGTTTCGCTACTGCGGAGATCAGCCGGGAAATTCTGCTTCACGCCCTCTTTTTCGTTGCCGCCGTAAGGAGGATTCATCAAAATGACATCGAAGCGGTCGCTCTCCTTGTACTCACGCACATTCTTTTCCAGGCTGTTGCCGTGGATGATGCGAGGGTTGTCGATGTCGTGGAGCAGCATATTCGTGGCGCACAGAAGGAACGGCAGCGCCTTCTTTTCAATGCCGTAGATGGAGTTGCTGTAAACCGTTCTGTCTTCGACAGTCTGCACCTGGGTATCCAGCACCTTCAGCGCAGAGGTAAGGAAGCCACCGGTTCCGCAGGCAAAGTCCGCAATAGACTCGCCGAGCTTGGGCTTGATCATCTGTACCATGAAATCCGTGACAGCACGGGGTGTGTAGAATTCACCGGAGTTACCGGCGCTCTGCAGGCTGCGGAGGATCGTTTCGTAAATCTCACCGAAGGCGTGGCGGTCCTCGTACTCCTCAAAATCGATCTCATCAATGACATTGATAACCTGACGAAGTAGGATGCCGTCCTTCATGTAGTTATTGTTGTCCTCGAAGGCTGTGCGGACGATGATCTGGCTCATGGGTGTATTCTCATCGATTGCGATGGCTTTGAGGGTCGGGAACAGTTTTCCGTTCACGAAGTCCAGAAGCGCCTCGCCGGTGAGCGCCTTGCCGTCCTTGTGGTCGACGGCCCAATTGCGCCAGCGCAGCTCCTCCGGAATGATGGAAGTGTAATTTTCATCATAAAACTCCCAGATCTCTTCCTTGGCGTCATACACCTTCAAAAAGAGAATCCAAACCATCTGCTCAATACGCTGGGCATCGCCATTGATGCCTGCGTCATTCCGCATGATGTCCTGCAGTCGTTTTACCAGGTTATTTAAACTCATATCTTATATCTCCTATTACGCAGCGTAGATTTCCTTCTGCAAATCACGGATGGCTTGAATGTATCCGCTTTTGCCGCCGAACAGCTTTGCGATCTTCATGGGGGTGCCGAATTTGCGGAACGGGTCATTGGACAGGATTTCGATGTTCTCGATATCCTGAATGCCTTCGTTCATGTATTTGTCCAGCAGCGCACTCAGAACTTCCTGTGCCAAGCCGGAATACTTGTAGAGGTATCCACGCTTGCGGACATTGTTTGCCCGCTCTGCCTTCGTCAGCGGTGCCTTATCGTAGGCAATGTGGCAGATGAGGTCAAAATCGTCAATATCCTTATTCCCGGCGATCTGCCGCAGCGCTTCCAACAGGACGCCGCGCTCCTGCAGTTCGTCGATTATTGCTTGCTTCTTCTCCTCGGAGTTCCAGGCACGGAGGAAGGAATCCAGGGTGGCATACTCGCCGAGGATGTTCTTCTTGGAGTAGTCCGTCACGCTTTCCGTGATGAGCTTGCCGTCCTTGTCGTAGTATTGGACACGCTCATTCAGGATCGTGACCTCGACACCACGCACCCGGAATTTGTGCTTCTTTTCAGGCGGATCGTCGGTGTTCCCACCGGGGCCGGGAGTCGGAACGGGTGGCTTCGGTGGATTGGCAGTCGGCTCTTCGCCGGGATCATCGCCATCATCAATGATAGAGATCGGGTCGCCATCGAATTCCGGGTCTGCAAAGAGCCGGCAGGCGTTGCGGAAATCCATGATGGTGAAATACTCTTTGCCGTAGTCAGGTTTGAGGCGTGTGCCACGACCGATGATCTGCTTGAACTCAGTCATGGAGTTTATGTTGTTGTCCAGAACGATGAGCCGGCACGTTTTGCAGTCCACGCCAGTCGTCATCAGTTTGGAGGTCGTAACGATCACGGGATATTTGCTGTCCTCTGCGATAAAGTAGTCGAGCTGCGCCTTGCCCTCGGCGTTGTCGCCGGTAATACGCATGACATACTTGGCATTCTCCGCCACGAGGTCGCTGTTTTCGTTCACGAGCGCCTGCCGCATCCGCTCTGCATGGTCGATGTCCACGCAGAATACGATGGTCTTGGCAAAGCGGTCGTTTTCTTTCAAAAAGCGAGTGATACGCTTCGCCACGGCGGCGGTGCGCTCATCGATAATGAGGTTTTTGTCGTAATCCTTGGTGTTGTACTCCCGGTCCTCGATCTCGTACCCGTAGATGTCGTGCTGTCCAGCCGTGGGTCGCCAACCTTCCAGGTCTTTGTCCAGGCCGACGCGGAGAACTTTGTACGGAGCGAGGAAGCCGTCGTCGATACCTTGTTTCAGACTGTATGTATAGATGGGTTCACCGAAGTAAGAGATATTGGATACCTCTTTCGTTTCCTTGGGTGTAGCAGTCATACCGATCTGCGTGGCGCTGTGGAAATATTCGAGTATCCTGCGCCAACGGGAGTCCTCCTTGGCACTACCACGGTGACACTCATCAATGACGATGAGGTCGAAGAAATCCGGCTGAAATGCACGGAACGGCTCTTCGTTCTCATCACCAGCCAACTGCTGATAGAGGGACAGGTACAGTTCATAGGAGCTGTCCAGCTTTTTGCCCTCGATTTTCGTCATGACCTTTGCAAAAGGCTTGAAGTCCTGTTGCATGGTCTGGTCAACAAGGATATTGCGGTCAGCAAGGAACAGGATCTTTTTCTTGCGACCGGATTTCCAAAGGCGGTGGATGATCTGAAACGCAGTATAGGTCTTGCCGGTACCGGTCGCCATAACGAGGAGGATACGATCCTGCCCACGGGCTACCGCATCAACGGTACGGTTGATGGCGATACGCTGATAGTAGCGAGGGGTCTTATCACCCGGCTGAAAATAGTACGGCTCGGTGATAAGCTGCTCCTGCTCCGGCGTGAAGTGCTCGTCCCCAATGTGTCGCTGCCAAAGATTCTGCGGCGAGGGAAACTGCTCAAGCGTCAGCTCTCGCTCTTTCCCGGTCTTCATATCGTGTTCAAGGAAACCATCGCCATTCGAGCTGTACACAAACGGAATATCCAGCACCTCGGCGTATTCGATGGCCTGCTGCATCCCGGCTCCGACGCTGTGCCGGTTATCTTTCGCCTCGACGATAGCCAGTGGAATATTGGGTTTGTAGTAGAGGAGATAGTCAGTGCGCTTTCTTTTGCCTCTGGCAGTAACATTACCACGGACGATAACACGACCGTCCGTGAAGTTGTACTCCATGCGGATCTGCTTCTGCCTGTCCCAGCCAGCGCCCTCAATGGCTGGGGTAATAAACTGAAGTTTGATGTCCTCCTCAGTCATTTCATGTTTTTTCATAAGGTCGCCCATGCCAATGCCTCCTTCTGTTGCTTCCGATAACTCAAAATTATCGGAAGTTAATGGGGGTAAAAGAGCGCAGCGCGGCTGCGGACTTTTACAAAATAAACTCGATCTATTTATAGATGCCTTTATTCATCTTTTGTGACTTCCATAATGTCACCGATATCAACGCCCAATGCACAGCAAACTCTCACAAGCACATCGAGCCGTACATACTCGTCTTTTGCGAGCTTTGTAACTGCCGCAGGACTGAGGTCAGCCGCCTCTTGCAGGTCTTTCTTCTTCATGCCCCGATCGATAAGCAGCTTAAATAATTTCTTGTAAGAAACGCCCATTTGACCGTCCTCGCTTTCTGCACATACTAATTCAAGATTATTATATCATCAATCCCACTAAAAAACAAGATAATTCTCAAATTCATGAAGAAAATTTTCATGTTTCGGAGAGTATATTCCAGCACGGAACGCTCTTCCGCTTGGCATAATCAATCGTGTTCTTGGTGCCGCTGGGCTGTCCGTTGAACACAGCAATTACCAGAGCCGAATGGTCGACCATCCATTCATTGCGGATCTGGAAGCAGGCTCTGCTGTACCCCGGACAGATAAAACGAACAAGGTCGGCGGCGGCAAGAATGACATTGTACCGTCGTTGCCATTCGGCACTCCATCCACGCTCAAAGCCTTCGTATGGGCTGGCACAAATCAGTTTTACATTCTGTCCTTCGTTGCGAAGGCGCAGCACGATCTCGGCCGCCCAGATATCCACTCCACGAGCCATGCCGGAAATAAATACATTCTTCCCATCTGCAATCGCTTCTTTGATCGTGGTTTCCAGAGCCTTCATAATCACGCTTTCAGACTGTTTCAGCTTCTCTGGGCGGTGACCCGTAAAACACACTCTGTGCATCCGTTTCTGTTCCTCGGTCAGCATTGTCATCCCTCCGTACTGAATTCCCGTTATTATACAGTTTAACATAACGGTATGCTCAGTACAAGTAGCCAGTACAATACCTTTTAGTTTGCGGGTAAAATAATTACAGGAAGGGTGGTGATGCTATGGACACGCACGAGAGGCTCCGGCAGCTCTTAAACGAGCGCGGGTGGACTGAGTATAGGCTGGCAAAGAACTGTGGTCTATCCGAGTCCACGATTGCGAATATTTATAGGAGGAATACAGTCCCCTCCCTCGCAACGCTGGAAGCAATCTGTAAGGGATTCGGCATCACGATGGCGCAGTTCTTTGCCGAGGGCGAGATGGTTGAAATCAGCCCGGAACTCAAAGAGCTGTTTGAAAACTGGGTCAACCTCACGCCGGAACAAAAGAAAGCGGCAAACCAGATGCTGAAAGCCATGAATAAGGACAAGTAAATCACTGATGTTGAAATAAGGAGCTGAAAGGCTTCTTATTTTTTGCTCCCGATACCGTTAATCTGAGTGATATATACCATTTAAGTTAACGGTTTTCATATTTTCACGATATAATAGAATTCGCCGGCTCCGAGCTGCGGTGTGGGCTTATCTGCCCACATAATCTGCGGCAGGAGGAGGTGAACCTATGAAGATAACGAAGAAACAACCACTTCGACCTCGCGGTCGCAGCGAGGATAAAAGACAGTCCACCAAGAACGTCATCCGTGACGCATACATTAATGGTCCGCAAAAGGAGGTACAGATCATTCCTGCAAAAAGGGATATGGAAGCGGAAACCGAAAAGAAAAAACTTCGTGTGTGTGCGTACTGCCGTGTCAGCACGGATGAGGACACCCAGGCAAGCAGTTACGAGCTTCAAGTGCAAAACTATACCCGTATGATCCGGGAGAATCCGGAATGGGAGTTTGCCGGTATTTTCGCCGACGAGGCTGTAATAATAGGACTAAAAACATTAAGGCTCAAAAAGTGCTGAAAATACGGCGTTTTTGAGCCTTATCACATAAATAAGCGCAAATAGTACATAGCGCGTCTGTTTACCCAAAGTGGCGCTTGGGTCGGCAGGCGCGCTATTTTTATGCCCAGATGCGGGCGAAGGAGGTGTTATTGTGAAAGCATATGGGAAGTCGTGGGGCTACAACGTATATGACTGCCGGTACTGCCTGTACCGAAAAGGGAAAATACAGGGCTGCGTCTATCCGGACGGCTGCTGCTGTCCCGTCCCGCAGAAGCCCGCAAGACGGAACGGCATAGAACAAGTTTACGAAGCAAATGCGGACAGCGCCGCTCCCGTTTCGGAGTGCGAGGGCTGTCCCTACGGAAAGGCTGCCCCCTGCATCGGATGGTGTACCAAAGAGGTCATGCGCGCCGCAGGGCTTCCAAAGGAGCGTGACAGAAGCCATGTATGACTATTTCTACGGCGCAGAAGCGGAACAGTTCTCCTTCTACCGCATCCCCAAGGTGCTGTTCACGGAGGAACGGTTCAGAAGCGTTTCCGCAGAAGCCAAGGTGCTCTACGGTCTGCTCCTTGACCGCATGAGCCTGAGCTGCAAGAACGGCTGGCTGGATCGGGCGGGACGTGTGTACATCATCTTCACCATCGATGAGGTCATGACCGCCCTGGGCTGCGCCGACCAGAAGGCCGGAAAGCTGCTGCATGAGCTGGAGAGCAAATGCCGCCTCATCGAGCGCAAGCGGCAGGGGCTGGGCAAGCCCAACCTCATCTACGTCAAGAACTTTGTGGATAAAGCTGCGGATAACCCTGTGGATAACACATCGGGCAGTACCGCGCCCTCCCCGGAATCACGATTCCTGAACCGTGAAAATCACGATTCAGGAGCAGTGAAAATCACGGATCAAGAATCGTTAAAATCACGATCTAATAATACTGAGAATAATGATACTGATTTTAGTGATACGGATTCCTTTCCCTTCACTTCGTTCAGGAGGGATCACGGGCGGGAAACGAAAGGAAACGAAGCGGCTCTGAGAGAGCGATACAGAGAGCTTATCGCGGAAAACATCGCCTACGACGCACTCCTGACAGACTATCCATACGAGCAGGACACGCTGGAAGAAATCCTGGAGCTGCTGGTGGATGTGGTCTGTACGACGAAAAGCTCCGTCCGCATTTCCGGCGACGATAAGCCCGCCGAGGTGGTCAGGAGCCGTTTTTTGAAGCTGAACAGCGAGCACATCCGCTTTGTGGTGGGCGGGCTGAAGGAAAACACCACCCGCATCCGCAATATGCGCCAGTATCTTTTAGCCACGCTGTATAACGCCCCTCTGACCATCGGGAACTACTATCGAAGCCTTGTCAGTCACGATATGTCGGAGGGCTTCATCTGAGCCGCAGGCCGCCGCCTGCGGCTTTGGCATTTTCAGGAGGTGATACGACCGTGCCGAAACAGAAACCCAACGAACAGGTACAGCAGATACCGCTGTCAGAGATTCGTCCCTTCAAGAACCACCCCTTCAAGGTGACGGACGACGAGCTCATGCAGCAGACCATCGACAGCATCATGCAGGTGGGCGTTCTCAACCCCGCCATCATCCGCCCCGCACCGGAGGGCGGATACGAGATGGTAGCCGGACACAGGCGGCTCCATGCCGCAGACCTTGCGGGGCTGAAAACCATACCGGCCATCGTCCGCAATCTTGACGACGACGAGGCGGTGATCCTCATGGTAGACAGCAATTTGCAGCGGGAAACCATCAGCCCCATGGAGCGGGCGCAGGCGTACAAAATGAAGCTGGAAGCGTTGAAGCATCAGGGAAAACGGGTGGATTTGGAGGATAAGTCAACTTCTCGCCAAGTTGGCGAGAAGTCATGGGCTGTTGCCAAAGTCGGTGCTGATGCAAACGAAAGTGAAAGACAGGTACACAGATATATCCGTCTCACCGAGCTTCTGCCGGAGGTGCAGAAAAAGGTGGACAGCAAGGAGATCGCGTTCAGCCCCGCCGTGGAGCTGTCGTATCTCACCCGTGACGAGCAGAAGCAGTTTCTGGACGCAATGGACTATTCCCAGAACACGCCCTCGCTTTCCCAGGCACAGCGGCTCAAGAAGCTCAGCCGGGAGGGAAAATGCACGAAGGAGGCCATGCGCTCCATCATGTCCGAGGAAAAGAAGGAGGAACAGGAGCGCATCACGCTGAGCAGCGACACTCTCCGCAAATACTTCCCCCGAAGCTACACTCCCCTGCAAATGCAGCAGACCATCATCAAGCTGCTGGAGCAGTGGCAGAAAAAACAGCAGCGCCGGAACGAGCGCTGAGAAAGGCAGGTTTATCCATGAACGTAACCATCAACATCTACGGCGACGTACACATCCATTGCGACTGTTGCGACGAACGCGGCGTGTATGACGACAATTTCGACGACGCCCTCGAAGCACCGCATGAGGCTGCACCGGATGCGGAGGACGTCGGCGAGCAGATCGGCCCGACCGCCGAAGAAGTGGAAGCGGCGGTAAAGGCATTGGCGGCGTTTTTTCTTCCGCTTTTTTCGGAGGAGATCGACGAGGGAGGTGGGACGCATGAAGGAATTTGACGTGACCATCACCGAAACACTGAAGCTCACCGTGTCCGTGGAGGCTTCTTCCAAGGAGGAAGCCCGGCAGATGGTAAGCGACCAGTGGCACGCCGGGGATCATATTCTGGATGCTGACAATTTCGTGGAGGTGGAGTTTGAGAGCAATGACGGCAAGGAAATCTCCGCCGAAAGAGCGCCGGACGACACCCTCGAGGTGCTCATGGTGGAGCCGGGACAGTACCCGCGCGTGGAGCGCATCGGCTCCGACCTTGCCTCCTTGCAGAAGGCGGTGGACGGCTATATCGAAGCGATTTACCCATATGACGACCCCGTGGCGCTGATCTGCGGGGAGGAAGCCAAGCTGGAGGGCAAGCCCCTGAACCGCGCCCTGCGGGACGAGGACGGCGATATCTACGATATTGTGGCCGGTAAATTCTTCCTCTGCGGTCTGGGGGATGAGAACTTTGCGTCTCTGCCGAAGGAGCTGCAACAGAAATACGAGGAAAAGTTCCGTCAGCCGGAAGCCTTTTTGAAGATGGGCAGCAAGATCATGGCGATCCCCACCGAGCCCGCCAAGGCTGCGGGCAAAGGCAAGGCTGCTCCGGTGACAGAGCGATGACGGCGCTTTGAGGAGTATGCGGGAAAGGAGGAATGACCCATGCAGGAGGAAGTGGAAAACAGAGCGGTCACGCTGGTCATCAGCGCAACCAAGCTCACGGCACGGCTGTTAAAGGCCGTCATCCTCAAATACCTCGCCAGCCGCAAGGAGAAGAAGCTGGCAAAGGCGCGCGGTGCGCCTGAAAAGCCCACAGGCAAGCAGACGGTGAAGCAGCTTGTCGGTCAGAACCAGGGCGTGTCCAACATCGAGGTCACGGAGCGGAACATCAAGGGCTTTGACCGTGTGGCGCGCAAGTACGGCGTGGACTACGCCATCAAGAAGGACAAAACCGGCGAGATTCCCAGATATCTCGTCTTTTTCAAGGCGCGGGATGCGGATGCGCTCACCGCCGCCTTTACCGAGTACACCGGGAAGAAGGCAAAAGCAAAGGAGAAGCCGTCCGTCATCCAGATGCTCAGAGCGCTCCGTGCGCCGGAGATCGCAAAGGACGTGACCAGGGTGCGTAACAAGGACAAGGGGCTGGAGCTATGAAAAAGCCGCTGCATATCAAAAAGCTGGCGCTGCCCAATATCCCGTATGTCTTTATCGCCCTCTTTGCCACCAAGCTGGGGCAGGCGT
>ENA-ORRW01002153-ORRW01002153.1-human-gut-metagenome-genome-assembly--contig:-NODE-2153-length-16819-cov-6.236101_pt1 | contig 16819 bp, 10 predicted proteins | sample MGYA00242183_ERZ509150 | MGnify/ENA primary metagenome ERZ509150 (study PRJEB26280, sample SAMEA2338639) | human gut metagenome | biome: human gut; feature: human-associated habitat; material: faeces... | reverse complement strand
GTAATTGCGATGAGTATTTTTGAATATGACAAAGAAGAGGAAGAACGGAAACTGCGAAAAGCTGAGTACGAGGCCGGTGTTGAATCTGGCATTGCGGAAGGCAAACGACTTGCACAAAAAGAGGGTACGATTGCCCTTAGCAGACTTGGATTGCCTGTTGAACAAATTGCAATGGCACTGCAAGTAGATGTAGAACTTGCAAAACAATGGATTGGTGATAAATAGCAAATAAAAAGTGACCGAGCTCTTTAGAGCGAGAGATGCTTCTTGTCCGAGGATCAATCTGACGAGAACAGTAGCGACCACCGTTCCGATACCTACGGAATCGAGCTGACCGGAGAAACGCCGAGGTTCGATTTTACGGACATCGAAACACCGAGTGTCATAATAAAAAGCACGGCGATGGCATGGCTATCAACAAACGAAAAGTCAATGAGAAAATTTCTTGTTAAGCACATTTGCACTTGATGAAAATGAGGAAATATGTTACTTTGTTCAAACGTAAGTTTAAGTAAACTAACAAAAGATAGCCATGGAGGAAAAAGGAATGAAGCGATGGAAAAAGAATTTGCTGGTATTGGCTCTGCTGAGTTTTGCGGTAATTTTTGCTAACGTTACACCAAAGTATCATACCGTTTCAGCAGCGTCCAAAACCACGCTCAATTACAAAAAGAAAACACTGAGCAAAGGCCAGACCTTAAAGCTTAAGGTAAAAGGCACAAAGAAAAAAGTGAAATGGAGCAGCTCGAAAAAGAAAGTTGTATCCGTTACTTCAAAAGGAAAGGTTACAGCAAAGAAAAAAGGAAATGCTGTGATTACTGCAAAAGTTGGCAGCAAAAAATATCGCTGCAAGATTAAAGTAGTTCTGCCAGAGAAGCCGGCAGTCGATAATAATAAAACACCGGAGACACCGGCAACGCCAAGTACACCGGAGACACCGGCAACTGAGACACCGGCAACGCCAAGTACACCGGAAACCGAAACACCGGCAACGGAAACAGAAGCTCCGAAAACAGTTCTGGTAAAGGAAGCTCAGACAAAAGTTCTTGATCTTGGATATGCACAGTATCTGGTGGTAGCTTTTGAAGAAGGTTACGATGTGGAAAACTGCAGCGTTGCGGTAGATGGTGTGGATATCACAGGGGCTATGACCAAAGTTACCGATGACGGAAGCATTGTGAAATGGGAGCTGACAGGCTTAAATCCTGCAAAACTGGTTGTTACCAAAAAAGATGACCAGAAAACACAGGATGTTGTGCTCAGTGACAATGAAAATCCGGACAAACCGGTTGTAAAAGCACAGGAACCGATGTATTTCCTGACACATGCAGCCATCCCGACCTGGGATTATCATCTGACCAACTACGATGAAGAAGGAAATGCAAGGGTTACTCCGAAAAAAACAACCTTTGACCTGAAGGAAACTGCAAAAGAAGATGTGAAATATTATGCACCGGATGCAGAATTGAGCAAAAACGAAGATGCTGACAATCTGTACGGTGTGAGCGGAAACGTAGAAATCCTGTTCAACTACACAACACAGGAAGAAAAAGACTGGTTTGATACGATCGCAGACGAAGGTGCACTGGCACTGCTGTCAAACGATGAGAGCCTGAGCACGCTGAACGATCAGCTCGCTTATACAAAAGATACCACCGAACATGGTGGAAATGTAGTCGGAAGAATTACCATTCCGCTGGGACAGAGCAATTTCTATTCCAATGGACGTTACAAAGTACGCATCCGTTCCAATGGAAACAGAACCCTGATCGCATCCATCCATGTGGTAAATGCACAGACTCCGTCCATGAAGATTTCTGAGACAGGTGCGATCAAATCCGGACAGAATGTTCATTTCCAGGTAGAAAACATGGTATACGGCATCACCGTTCCGGTTGAGATGGTAACACTGAAAACCCCGTCAGGAGAAGTGAAAACACTGGAAAAAATCACAGACTGGTATCTGATCGGAAATACCTTTGTACTGTATAACGATGTAAATGCAGAAGGTGGAAGAAACAACATCGAACAGCCGGGTGTGTACACACTGACGGTATACTCAAATGGCTTTAAGACCATGAGCAAATCTTTCACTGTTGCAGGCAAAACAACAAAAGCTGCAAAAACAGCAAAGACTTATGATGTTGTGACAAGAGCGACTTCAGGCGGAAACTCCGGAAGCAGCAGCGACGGTGAAAGCGGAAACTCTGTTATGCCGGCAAATCTGGCATTTTCTGAGGATCTGATCTCCAATGCAAAGATCCTGACGGCACTGGATGTGAAGAATGCTTCGGCAGAAGCAGTTGCAGAACGCTGGGATAATCAGATCACAGCATGCGATGCCGTTTATGGCGAAGACGGAGTTGTATTCTACGATTATACAAGCTACTATGATGCTGTTCAGGAAGCAAAATTAAAAGGACAGTATCTCTCTTTTGAAGATTATGTTGCAGATGAAAATGCAGTTACTACAGAAAACCGTCCATACGCAGTTAAGGTGGTTCTGGAAGATGGTCTGCTTGGAGAAACACAGTACAACGGATCTTACAAAGGAAAAGAAGCACCGGTCCTGACACTGGATGCGGATGCAGAATTTGTTGCAGAAGGCAGAGATCTTGTACTGACAGGCCAGGATGCAAGAACAGCAGAATACTTTGAGAAAATTACCGGAATTTATGTGAATCAGAGCTGGAAAGAACTGACAGAAGATCAGTACAGCGTAGAGGACGGCAAACTGGTGATCAAAGATTCTGTTCTGACACTGGGAACAAATACCGTAGAGATCAAAGCAGAAGGATTCAAAAACAATACACTTTCGGTTGAGTATAAAAAAGTTCTGGAAGAGAATTTAAGTCTTGTTTCTGACAAAGAACAGTACAACAGAGGCGAGAATGTGGTTCTGACCGTAAATGGTTCCGAAGGCGATTTCCTGAAGAACTTAAATGCAGTCAAAGTAGATGGAAAAAACATTTATGCAAAAGGTGTTGCAGGATCTGATTATTACTATGAAGCAGCAGAAGATCTGAAATCCATCACTATTTACGATAACGGAAACCTGTTCAATCAGAACAAAGCATATACCTTGACTCTGGAAGCAGAATATTATGAAGCTCTGGAAACAGAGATCACCGTACAGGGTGAAGAAAAAGATGTTCCGGCATCAGAGCCTATGATCAGCAAAGACGAAGACGGCCAGACTTATCTGGTATCCTTTGGAACACCGACAAACTTTGTAGGCTGGAAAAATAAAGTAACCTCGATCACTGTAAATGGAACAGCCTATACAGAAGCAGGCTGGTTTGGCATGTCAGAGAATCAGTTTAAATGGGAAACAGACGGATACGGAAATCAGGTCCTGAAACTGAAAGTGGACAGCGAATTTGATGAAAATGCCGACAATACCTTTACGATCAAAGCAGAAGGCTATAAAGATCTGGCACTGCCGCTGGTTGTAAATGTGATCAAAAAACTGACACCGCCACAGGCGGTTTCCTGCCAGAAAACTATCTTCTCAGATTACTATACCGTTTCCTTTGGCTATGGTTCTGAAATCGAACAGTGGCAGAATAAGATCACAGGCATAAAAGTAAACGGAACAGAGTATAGCCTGGTAACTTCTTCCTTCAGCGTAGGTGATACGACAACCTACTGTCTGCTGAAAAACGATGGTCAGATTTATGTTGGAACAAATGCAGTTGCAGATGGAGAAAATACCATTGAGATTTCCGCAGAAGGATATGAAGACTGTACCGTCACCTTTACTAAATAAGAAGTTGTCGGTGACTTCCTGGCAGGTGTAAGAAATTGAAATCATGAGCATTTTATCAGGAGGCTGTCAGCGAAAAAACAGCAGAGCATGTGCAAATGAACGAATTCCCAAATTGTCATTAGACAGTTTGGGAATTTTGTGGTTAAAAAAATCCTTCCTGATATAATAAAAGTAACTCAGAAAACGGGAAGAAAAATCAGGAAAACAGAAAATATGTCAGGAGGGATTTGTTATGAAAAAACAAAAAGGCGGTTTTCAAAAAATAATCGGTTTTTCAATGGTATGCTGTATGTTGACCAATCTGGCAGTGCCGGTTTCTTTTGCGGAAGAAACAAAAAAAGAACCAACGTATGTGCGGATGGATCATCCACTGAAGGAAGAAAATAACTGGGATATTTCAGATGAGCTGATCATGCCGGGCGAAGCATTTTACACCGTTCCGAAATTTGAAGTAACGTATGACCATGGTTATTACGGGCAGACAGTTACGAACCTGTGCCTGAAACACGTTTCCCTGATACGCTGAAGGTGGAGCTGAGCCTCCCCATTGAACTGGACAGCGCGTGACGGTGTTCTGCCGCCGGGCAGAGGAAATCACCCCTGCTACTAGTGCCAAAGAAACAGGATAAATTAGCCCATGATGAAATTACCGGTACAGTGTGAGTGTCATACTCATACTGTACCGGTGTTTTTTTCGTAAAAACTGTGCGGTACTGTCCATGGCATTTGTGTTACTTTCCCAGACTTATCTGCTATCCTTTGGAACACCGACAGACTTTGCAGGCTGGAAAAATACAAAAAGTCCTGCTATCAGGTAAAATACTAGCCGTTTGGCTAGTTCTCATAATATGCGACAGATGGTACAATAAAAAAGAAAGTTTTAGATCGACAGTAACAGGAGAAAATATGAAAAAAAACAAAAAGACAAAGAAAGTGATTGCCTGCTTACTGATGTTGGTTCTTGTGACCGCGGCAGTGGCACTGGCAGAATATGCAATGCTCAGTCGAAGTTATGAAGAAAATCGAAAACTTCGCATTTCTCAGGAAAACAATGGACAAGGGGAGATTTGGGAAGCGGAGGAAGACAAAGAAAACGAGAGCCTGGACGGGATCAAAGTGCATGGACAGCTTTCTGTGAAAGGAACACAGCTTACGGATGCTTCCGGGAATCTGGTACAGCTTCGGGGAATGAGCAGCCATGGGATTTTATGGTATCCGGAGTACAGTAATTATGCATCTCTTTGTGAGACAAAAAAATATGGGGCAAACATGTTTCGCATTGCCATGTATGCCGATGATGTGAATGAAGGTTATGTTCAGCAGCCGACATTGAGTAAAAAGCTGGTCTGTCAGGCGATTGAAAATGCACTGGCAGCTGACATGTACGTGATCGTGGACTGGCATACGCTGAAAGAGGAAAATCCATTGAAGAATGTTTCACAGGCAAAAGAATTTTTTGAAGAAATTTCGACACGCTATGCGAAAGAGCCGGGGGTTCTTTATGAGATCTGCAATGAACCAAATGGTGACACCACCTGGGAAGAGATTCGAGATTATGCAGAACAGGTGATCCCGGTGATCCGTCAACATGCCCCGGATGCCGTGATACTGGTCGGAACGCCGGATTACAGTTATTCCATTACAAAAGTAGAGCCGCTTTCTTATGAGAATCTAATGTACAGTTATCATTTTTATGCAGGTCAGTATGACGATGCATACAAAAATATGATAGAGGACACTCAGAGAAAAGGGATTCCGGTTTTTGTGACAGAATGGGGGATCAATGAAGAACAGGGCGGTGAAGCTGCACTGACACAGGGAAAGGCATTTGCAGAATATCTGAATGAAAAGAAAATCAGCTTTGCAGCATGGTCTCTGTGCAATAAAGAGGAGACATTTTCTGCACTTCGCCCGGAGTGTGGAACATACAGAGACTGGGAGGAGAAAGATTTCACAGAAGTTGGCAGGATTTTGTTTGAAGCCTTGAAAGGGTAAAAAACAATGGGTGAAACGATGAGAAAAGAAAAAAAGGGAAAAAGAAAAAAGGGAAAAGAAGCAAAAAGTACAGGATGGAACAAATTTTTTGTTGTTTTGACGATGATTTTTACACTGAATTATCTTGTATGGCGGATCTTTTTTACCATGCCGCAGCAGCATGGCAAATGGTCGGTTGTCATGTGGGCGATTCTGCTTGTGGCAGAATGTGCTGGTCTGCTTGAGATGGCGGTACATTTTTACAATATGTATAACTATGATCAGATGGATCTTGCGATGCCGAAGATGGCAAAAGCAGATTTCCCGGAAGTGGATGTGTTTGTGCCGACGGTAAATGAAGAGAGTAGTCTGCTGGAGAAAACACTGTATGCCTGTAAGCGGATGGAATATCCGAAGAAAGAAAAAGTACATATCTATTTATGCGATGACGGTAATCGGGCAGAGATCCGAGAACTGGCAAAAAGACTGGGTGTTTTTTATCTGGCACGGGAAGAACACAAGGATGCCAAAGCAGGAAATCTCAATTATGCACTGACACATTCAAATGCACCTTATATTGCTGTGTTTGATGCTGATATGATACCAAAAAAAGATTTCCTGATGAAAACCATCCCATGGTTCACAAAGGAAGAAACCGGATTTGTACAGACACCGCAGAATTTCTATCATCCGGATCTTTTCCAGTATAACCTTTATGCACAGGACAAGATCCCAAATGAACAGGATTACTTTTACCGGGTGGTTCAGATTGCAAAAAATAAATCAAACAGTGTGATCTTTGGAGGATCAAATGCAGTTCTCTCCAGAAAGGCACTTAAAGAGATCGGAGGGTTTGTCACAGGGGTTGTGACAGAGGATTTTGCGACTGGAATTGAGATTGAAAAAAAGGGATATCGCGGAATAGCCATACCGGATGTACTAGCAAGCGGAATGCCTCCGGCAACGTTTAAGGAACTGATCGGACAGAGAAGAAGGTGGGCAAAAGGCTGTATTCAGTCCGGAAGAAAAACGCGATTTCTATTTTCCGGTTCCCTGGATTTCTGGCAGAAGATCAACTATCTGACGGCGATCAGTTACTGGTACACACCGTTGAAAAGGCTGATCTATTTTCTTGCACCGCTGTTATTTGCCTTTTTTGGCATTATGATCGTAAAATGCAGATTTTATCAGATCTTTTTATTCTGGATGCCGATGTATGTAACAGGAAATATCTGTATGAGGCGTTTTTCGAGAAATATCCGTACGACAAAATGGACGGATGTTTATGAGACGGTATTTGCACCGTGGCTTCTGCCAACGATTCTGCTGGCCGGTATCCGTAAAAAAGGAACATTTCGTATCACGGATAAAAAAACGGAACAGGGGAAAAACAGTTCGGTTGGATATGCACTGCCTTATCTGGCAGGCGTGCTGCTTTGCATGATCGCGATCGTCCGGCTGGCAGGGCTTTCAGCGAGAGAGCAGACACTTACATACAGTGTGATTCTTTTCTGGCTCTGCCTGAATCTATATTTTCAGCTGCTGGCATGTTATGTGGCGGTCGGAAGAGAAAGAAAAGCAGATTATACTATGCAGGCACTTACTATGCAGGGTTCTCTGAAAGGAGAAAAGGAAATCTGCACAGTCACATGTGAAGGATTTTCCGATACGACAGTCTTGCTGAAAAGAAAAGGCGGTATAAGAGAGCAGAAAGGGGAACTGATCCTTGGAAGAAGCAATCTGGTATTGCCGGTCTTCAAGAAAGAAACACCTGGAGAGCAACAAGAATCAGAACTGACAGAAGAAAGGGCATATATCTTTGAAATAGATCCATCCAGGTGGCAGGAAGAACAGAAAAAAAGTTATCTGGAATTTTTGTATGACCGTACACCTTTGCTGCCGCAGCAGTTACAGCGAAAGGGATATCTGGATGAAAGTGTTACCGCTCTTTTTTATCATCTTACGGAGGAATAAATCATCCGAAAATAGCATGTTTTTGGAGATTTAGATAAAACAAAATGAAAAAGGAAAGGAGAAATGCATATGAAAAAAACAGTATGCAGTATGCTAGGGACTTTTGTGCTTGTCTGCCTGCTTGTGATTTTTCCGGTACGCGTGTGGGCGGCAGAAGTTACGGACAGTGAAAAAGGTATTACCTATGAGCTGACGCAGCAGACGGACGGAAGTTACAGCGTGACAGTTACCGTAAACCAGGATCAGACGGAACTTGTGATCCCATCTTCCGTTGTTGGAGAGGACGGGACCGTCTATTCGATCCAGAGAGTGGAAGAAATCTCATGGAAACCGGAAGAAATGAATATTCAGAAGCTTACATTCGCAGATGGAATCAAAACCATAGTGAGGAGTGCGATGTCGGATTTTGTTTCAACCGAAAATCTGACGGTACAGTTTCCGGATACACTGGAAGATGTAGAGGATGGCTTTGTTATCAGATGTGATGCAAATCTGACTGAGAGGATAGTACCGAAGTGGCTTCAGGATATGACACCGGAAGATGGTGTGGTCTATGCAGGAAAAGTGGCAATCTACATACCGGGAAGCGGTCAGATCACACTGAAAGAAGGCTGCACAAAGGTTGCACATTATGCGGCACTGAACAATGCTGGAATTACAGGAATTTATATTCCGGATTCCGTAGGACAGATCGGCGGCGGAGCATTTGGCGGATGTAGCAGTCTTGCCAGTGTGGAATTTGCAGAAAATGCACAGATCACAGATCTGGACTGGAGAGCGTTCTGGGACTGTACTGCTTTAACAGAGATTTCCATTCCGGACAGTCTGACCAGAATCGGAACAGAGACGTTTTCCGGATGTACTTCTCTTAGTAAAATTGCGATTTCAGAAAACAGTCGGCTTTCTCAGGTGGAATATGCAGCGTTTGGATATTATCCTTATCCGTACAGATATATAGATTTGAGTGATATGGTGTTGAGAAATCCACCGGTACTGTCTGGCAGTACAGGAAGAGAGGATGCAGGAGTGCCGATCACAGAGATTTATCTGCCGGCATCTGCCCTAAAACCATATAATTCCGGGAAGGATAAGGCAGCAGGAATCTTTGCCGGATCCCGGACACTCAAAAAGGTGACGATTGGTGCGGCGGGAACGGAAAAAATGCAGCTTCCCTATGAAGCATTTACGAATTGTGTGAATCTGGAAACGGTCGATTTAGGCGGAAATGTATCTAAAATTGGTATGGCTGCATTCTTTGGCTGTACATCCCTGAAACAGATTAATCTGTCAGGCATAGATAGCATTGAGTGCTGTGCTTTTGCAAAATCAGGTCTTACGGAAGTGACTATCCCGGAGACGACAACAGAAATTGGAAGCTTTGCATTTTTAGGATGTACCGGACTTGAGAGCATGACGATTTTGACGGATCAGACCGGAAACTATGGTGGAGAGTCGCTGATGAGTATCCTTGGACTGACTGCTTATGTTTCGAGCGGAAATATTCATTCGTCATCTGTACAGAATTCTACGCCGATTCGAAGCAATGCAGAATTTAGGAGTCTCTATCCGAAACACACCGCACTTAAAACATTAAATATTGGGATCAAAGACGGAAAGACGGTTTTTGATCAGAAATCAAATTTTGCGGCCTATATTCCTTCTCTGGAAAAGGTGACGCTTCCGGAAGGGATGACGCAGATTCCAGATCAGGCTTTTCATATGTGTTTCAGTCTGAAGAGTATTGATATTCCGACCAGTGTAAAGAGTATTGGATATCAGGCATTTCAGTTTGACGTTGGGCTTGATGTAGATTTTTCAAAACTGACCAATCTGGAAAGTATAGGTCAAGGGGCTTTTCAGATCATTGGAAATCAGGGCGGAGGCAGTGATTCTACAAGATACACCGATTTGATCACAAATGGCGGAATTTCAAACATTATTCTGCCGTCTTCTCTGAAGAGTATTGGTTATCATGCATTTTTTGGTCAGCGTAATGCGAAAAAGATTGTAATACCAGAGAGTGTGAGCAGTGTTGGAATGGGTTCTTTCCAGATGATTCCATCCATGGAGGAGCTGGAAGTTTATGCAACGGTAAATGCACTGGGAAGTGGTTACTTTAATGAAATATTCTGGAATGAAAGGAGCAAATCCTTACAGAAAATTATTCTGGGTGAACATTATTCTTCTACAGGCACAGCGAACGGATATGATCTGTTTTATGCTCTGTCAGCGAGTCAGGTGGAGATGAGACTGAACAATCTGAAGGCAATCGGAAAGGGAATGTTCCGAAATATGGAAAATCTTACGTCTTTTGATATCCCGGCGACGGTAACGGAAATTGACCAGGCAGCGTTTATGGGAACAAAATCACTGAAGACGATGACCATTCCGGAAAAAGTAGAGACTATGGATGTTGAAGTATTCCGCAACAGCGGTGTAAAAGAAGTAAAAATCTACAATAAGGATATGCTGTTCAAGGAACCGGTTGATGGGACAGCAGAAGACAGCAGCAGTACGTTTGATGAGACAACGCAGACAAAAGTTTATCCTGGAAGCGGAGAAACACTGGAGACTTACCTTGCCATTCCAAAGAATGTGACGATTTATGGCTACAGCGGTTCTACCGCAGAAGCATATGCAAAGAAAAACGGAAATCCGTTTGTAGCTTTTGATTCAGCTGGAAAACAGAAAGTTATCGTCAGTGTGACTGCACGTACAACCGAAAATAAAGAAGTTGCCGTAGATTTAACCGGACTTGGAGAATATGAACAGGGCAGTGATGTGACGGTTACCGCAAAAAGTGCAGACGGATATCGTTTCGTTGGATGGTATCAGATGGTGGGAAATAACTACAGCGGCGAGTGCCTGTCAAACAAGCTTTCTTATACTTTCAGTGCGACCGAAAATACAGATCTCGCAGCAGTCTACGAAGCTTATGGTACAGTTCGCATCAACATTGACGGAGGAAGAAATTTTAAAATCAATGGAAAATCCTATACTTCTGACAATATAGCAGATTATTCCGTTGCATCGACTGTGACAGCAGAAGCACTGGAAGACGAGTTCGCATATTGGGTAAATGAATATGGCATGATCGTAAGCCGCGATCGTAAATACAGCTTTACGGTAACGACGGCAGCAACCCTCCGTGCTGTTTATAATACCAGGGCGGAAGATAAAATAACGGTTATTTTTGAGAGCTATTATGGACAGGTTATTCTGAGAACGCAGATTGCGGAAGGAGAAATCGATACGATCCAGATTCCTTCCGGTCCGACACGAATCGGTTATACTTTTAAGGAATGGTCGGCAGGAGCAGAACAGATCAGAGCAGCACTGAAAGCAGGAGAATCTGTGATCACAATAAAACCGGTATACGAGTCTGTCCGTGAAAGGTGCGAAATCAAAGTCATAAACGGAAGCGGAAGCGGAACTTACTATACAAATGATAAAGTGACCATTGTTGCAGACGAACCGAAAGAAGGCTATAAATTCTCACACTGGAAGGAAGTTGGAGGAGCAGGTGCGATCTTAAGTTACAACAAAACGTACCAGTTCTTTGCGGGAAGTGTATCTGAGATAGAAGCTGTTTATGTGGAAGACAGTGAAGCAGTGGAGGCGAAGGCAACTACTTTCATTGAAAGTATGTATGTTGATAATACAAACGATAAAATTTCCTTTGTTTCCATGAGTACTGTTCCGGAAGGATGCAAGATTATCAAAGCAGGTATTGTTGCTACATCCGATCCGAAGGTAGGAGATAACGTAAATGCTTCCAATGCGGAGTATGTAAGAGGCAATGCATGGAGCGGAAATGCTTACCGTTATACCTGGACGAAGAAAGATTACAGTAAGAACCCAATCTGGTATGTAAGGGGATATCTTGTGTATGAAGATTCGCAGGGCAATGTAAATACCATTTACAGCGATGAGGCCTATTCTACAAACAGAAGCTGATGTATGACGAAGGAGGTTGATCTGTATGAAGAAAAATTATGAGATGCCGGAAATCGAGTTTATCCAGCTGAATATTCTGGATATCATTGCAATAAGCACTCAAGGTACAGAAGATTTTGGTGTTGGTGATGGCGGAAACGAAGACTGACCATGCAAAGAATGGAGAAAACAGATGAAAAAGAGAACAGGAATGTTTATAGTTCTGCTTTTCCTTTTGCTTTTGCCGTTTTCCGTATCAGCAGCTGATCAGGAAACTTATTCTTCCGGACATTTTTACTATCATGCATATCCGGGATATGTCTCCATCTCAGGATATCTGGGAACGGAGACGGAAGTGGAGATTCCATCGAGTCTGGCCGGAAAGCCGGTGTCGGAGATTGAAGACCATGCATTTGACGGGTGTGGCAGTGTAAAACAGATCACAATACCGGATACTGTGACTAAAATCGGGGTGGATGCTTTTAAGGGAGCAGAAGCTCTGGAAAAGATCATCAGCAACACGAAGAACGTTTCTATTGTGGCAGAAGAAAAAGTAACGATAGAAACAGATTACGCTGCTGATGGAAGTGATGAAATCCCTTCCGCTGTGGGAGTCACCCCCCAAAGTAGCGAAAAAGAACAGATGGGTGTTGGTGACGGAGGATATGAAGAGGACGGAAGCGAAGAAAACGAGCGTACAGAAGAACGTATGCAGACAGAAGGCATGAGTCAGACAGAAGAATCCGTGCAGACGCAAGAAAGTATCCGGACGGAAGAATCTGTTCAGGCAAGGGAAAGTATCCAGATGGAAGGATCAGTTCTGGCAGAACAGGGTATCCAGACGGAAAAAGCGGTTCAGACGGAGCAGGATATGAAGGAACAGAAATCAGGAAATCAAAAATCAGAACCTGAAACAGATCATGCAGCCGGATGGATTTTGGCAGTCATCAGTGTGGCAGCCGTGTGCACAGGGGGTATTTTGTATCTGAGAAAGAGAAATATAGATCATATAGAATAACGCAGGAATTCCCAAATTGTCACTGGACAGTTTGGGAATTTTGTGGTTTAAAAAATCCTTCCTGATATAATAAAAGTAACTCAGAAAACAGGAAAAAAATCAGGAAAACAGAAAATATGTCAGGAGGGATTTATTGTGAAAAACAAAAAGGAAGTTTTCAAAAAAATAATCGGTTTTTCAATGGCATGCTGTATGCTGACCAATCTGGCAGTGCCGATTTCTTTTGCGGAAGAAACAAAAAAAAAGCCAACGTATATGAGGATGGATCATCCACTGAAGGAAGAAAATAACTGGGATATTTCAGATGAGCTGATCATGCCGGGCGAAGCATTTTACACCGTTCCGAAATTTGAAGTAACGTATGACCATGGTTATTACGGACAGACAGTCACGAACCTGTGCCTGTACCACGTTTCTCTGGTGCTGGGGGAAGAACCAAGATTTTATGACAGTAAACTGGTACGGAATAAAGTGGACATTGCCGGACTGACGGCGGATCGGACGAACACATATAATGTCTGGACAACACAGACGGAACTCTGGAAGAAGAGTCTGGAAAGTGCAGAGATGGGTGAAGATACACAGAAGCAGCTTAAAGCGTTTCAGGAAGGCGAGAGCACAGAGAATGCGGGTTACACAAACAATACAAACACCCCGATCGTTCTGGAACAGGTGCGCACAGGAGCTACCGAACATGAAGGAACCATTTATGGCGGTGAATATAACAGTATACCGATGATTGTCGGGTATACCACGCATAATTCAAACTGTACGATCCGATTCTATGAACCGTATTATACTATATCCTACAAAGAACTTTCAGAAGAAGAACAGGAAGGCATGCCGGATCGTTATTATGTACAGAGGGAAAAACAGGAACTGATTTTAAAAACACCGGTTCGTGCAGGATGTCATCTGACTGGCTGGAGCGGTATGGCTTTTGTGGATGAAAAAGTGGAAGAGGGAAGAACCATATTCTCCTTTGACTGGGAACACAATATGATTCATGCAAATTTAGGTGATCAGACAGTGACACCGAGATATGACAGCGGAAAAACAATTACATTTAACGCAAATGGCGGAAGTATTGAGGGAAAAGAGTCTGTCATTTATGAATTGCATATGGACAGTGAAAACTTTTTTGATATTGCAGATCACATTCCGCAGCAGGAGGGGTATCAGTTTGTCGGATGGTGTCTGAAACCGGATGACTTAGATGGCAGTCTGCTCAAACATACGGAAAACTATGACTGGGTTCCAAAGTACCGGGATGATATCCAGGTTTATGCAAAATGGAAAGAAAAACCGAAGAAAACAGAAACGGAAAAAGAAACAAAAACAGAAGAGAAAACAAAAACAGAAAAGGAAACAGAGAACAGAGAACAGATACCGGATGTAAATTCGAATGATGGTCAGAAACTTTCCGGTATTTCCATCAAAAAACTGACAGCCGGAAAGAAAAAATTTACAGTAAAATGGAAAAAAGCAAAGAAATCGGAGTCTGTTTCCGGTTATCAGATTCAGTATTCAACGGATAAAAAGTTTAAAAAGAATGTCAGAACAAAGAAGTGTGGAAAGAAAAAGAATTCGCTTACGGTGTCGAAACTGAAAGCAAAAAAGAAGTACTATGTGAGAATGCGGAAATTCCGGAATGTAAAAAAAGATGGAAAGAAAAGCAGGATTTACGGTTCCTTTAGCAAAGTAAAAAAAGTAAAAGTCAGGTAGAACAAAAATTCCCACCATCCGGTCAGGATGGGCGGGAATTTTTGCATCTGAAAAAAAGTAAAATTAGGAATTGACCCAGGAAATATATCTTTGTAAAATAAGAAAGAAACATGGAATATATGTAAAATTTAAGGAGGCTGTTTGTTTTATGAAAGCAACAAATGAGAAAAAGTCAGAAGGTTATTCTTCACCGTATGATTTTGAGGGAAGAATTCCACTTTCTCAGGCAATTCCACTGGGGCTTCAGCATGTCATGGCAATGTTTATCGGAAACCTGACACCGCTGATCATCGTGATGGGAGTCTGTGGACTGACCGCAGATGCAGGATTTGGCGAACTTCGTACGGCATTGCTCCAGAATGCAATGATCATCGCCGGAGTTGTTACACTGGTTCAGATGTTTTCCATCGGTCCGGTCGGAGGAAAAGTGCCGATCGTTATGGGAACGTCATCCGGATTTCTCGGAGTTCTGAACAATACCGTGGCAGCATGCGGCGGCGGTATTCTTGCTTATGGTGCGATTATGGGAGCCTGTATTGTCGGCGGTATTTTTGAGAGTGTTCTCGGAGCATTTTTGAAACCGCTTCGTAAATTTTTCCCACCGATCGTTACCGGATCGGTTGTTATTGCAATCGGATTATCACTGCTTGGTGTTGGTATCAACTATTTCTGCGGAGGAAGCGGCAAAGCGGACTATGGTTCACTTCCGAATCTGTTCCTGGGATTTGTAGTACTGGTTGTGATCGTACTGCTGAAACATTTCGCACCGCAGAAAAGTATCCTTTCTTCGTCTGCGATCCTGTTTGGTATTCTGGCAGGATATGTTGTGGCGATCATTATGACACTTACGCTTCCGCACACCGGTATCGATGCAGATGGTGTTCAGTATACTTACTCCTGGGTTGTTGATTTTGCCCAGGTAAAAAATGCAGCGTGGATCGCTGTGCCGAGCTTTATCGGTTTTGGTGCTTTATCTGATGTAAAGATCACATTCCAGGCAAGTGCGATCATCCCGATCGGCATCATGTTTATCGTAACGGCGATTGAGACAGTCGGTGATATTTCGGCCTGTATCGAGGGCGGTATGGATCGTGAAGCAACCGATTCTGAGCTGTCCGGCGGTGTGATCTGTGACGGACTCGGATCCGCTTTTGCAGCACTGTTCGGTGTACTGCCGAATACTTCATTCTCGCAGAATGTGGGACTGGTTTCTCTGACAAAAGTTGTCAACCGTTTTGCAATCTCCATGGGAGCGATTTTCCTGATCCTGTGTGGATTCTGCCCGAAGATCGGCGCACTGATGTCCATCATGCCGCAGTCGGTTCTCGGAGGGGCAGCCGTTATGATGTTCGCATCGATTCTGATTTCCGGTATCCAGCTGATCACAAAGCATCCGATCGGCAGCCGTGAGATTACGATCATTTCCGTAGCGATCGGTCTTGGATATGGTCTTGGAGCAACCACAGGGGCAACCGCTCATTTGCCGTATTATGTACAGCTGATCTTTGGCGGTTCCGGAATCGTACCATGTTCTCTGGCAGCGATCATTTTAAATATCGTTCTGCCGAAAGAATCCAAACCGGTTCGTGAAATGTGGGAACTGGAAGATAAATAAATGAAAAAAATCATATCAGTCATCGGAGCGGGCGGAAAGACGACCCTGATCCATCGACTGGCAGAAGAATATCAAAGGAAAGGAAATGCTGTGCTGGTGACGACGACAACGCATATGTTCGCAGAGCCGGGCACAGACCTCTCCGGCGATGCTTTTTCTATACGGGAGAAATTACAGAGAGATCACTATTGTATGGCGGGCATACAATGCTCCGAAAATCCGCAGAAAATGCAGGCACTTCCGGAGCATACACTAAGAGAATTGCTGCATTACGCGGATATTGTTCTGATAGAAGCGGACGGAGCGAAACATCATTCTCTGAAATATCCTTCCGGGGCAGAACCGGTGATTTTTTCGGGAACGACGGATCTTTATCTCGTGCTTGGAACGTGGGATATTGGGAAACCCTGTAAGAAGGTAATCTTTCGCTTTGATGAGATGCAGAAAGAAGAGCTTATCCGGGATGATATGGAGCTGCCAAAAAGAAAGATTCTGCCGGAAGAAGCAGTGACAGAAGAGCATATCCGCAGAATCTTAAGGGCGTATCGGTACAGGCTGAAAGAAATCGGGTATAATGAGAAAATAACTTGTCTGTTTTCAAAGCAAGATGGGGAAAACATTCGATTCTGTCAGGCAGATACCGACAGATCTGACCGCCAGAGGCATTCTTGAAACCGGGTTTTTCGAAAGTCTGAGCGGAACAAATGGAGGCAATTAACAGTTAAACATAAATTATAAAATTATATAAGTATATGTTGAGTTTTATAAGATATTAGAGTAGAATATTATTGAAAGGAGTTGATACTTT
>ENA-ORRW01002141-ORRW01002141.1-human-gut-metagenome-genome-assembly--contig:-NODE-2141-length-16911-cov-2.789096_pt1 | contig 16911 bp, 16 predicted proteins | sample MGYA00242183_ERZ509150 | MGnify/ENA primary metagenome ERZ509150 (study PRJEB26280, sample SAMEA2338639) | human gut metagenome | biome: human gut; feature: human-associated habitat; material: faeces... | reverse complement strand
CCGCCTGCTGCCAAAAACCATCACCGTTTGCGAATATCAGCCGGACGGACTGTCATCCAGAGCGACCGAGCTGATGAAGCGCAATCCGGCGGGATATTGTCTTTACTTTATGCAGCGCATTGATTTGGTCAACAGCGTTCCAGAGCGGCTGCTCATGGCCGGAAAGTACCAATGCTTTGGTATGCTGGCGCGCAAGAAGCGCACGGCATATCGCGGAACGCACAGACTGCTGGCAGCGGCCTGTTATCCGATCGGTCTGCTGTTTCGGGCGTATTACAAATTATGCAGGGGGATCTGATCCCCAATCGCGGGAGATACTATGAATTCAGTCATTTTCACCGCCGGAGTCGTGCTGGTGTGGCTCTCTTCCCTGTTTAACGGAACCGGGCTTGGAAACGCGTATCATACAGACAGAATCACCACTGCCGCACTGATTGGCCTCACGGTGATCCTTCTTCTGCGCCGCCGTCAGCGAACGGTGCCGAAGGACGTCTTTATTGCCTTTGGCGGAACGGTATGCATTTTCGCCATGTCGGGGATCCTTCACGGAACGGGCCTTGGCGGGCTCCAGTATCTGTGCTGCTTTTTGCTGATTTATATCTTCAGCCAGATCAAGGTTCAGGAGCGCGCCATGCGGTTATCCGGCCTTGCGGTGTTGGCGTTGGGAATGGCGATCCTCGTGATCTATGACTTTGGGACGCAGCTGTCCGGCTGGAATGAAAACAGCATCGCCATGATCGGTCTTTTCAGCTATGTCCTGTTTATGGCCGCTTTCTATAACCTGCGGTCCGGCTGGTCAAAGTTTCTGATCCTTCTGGCAGGCGGGCTTGTGTTCTGGCTGATATCCAAAACGGAATCCAGATCCTGCATGGTCGTGCTGGCGGTCACCATGCTGCTGGCGCTGATCATGAAGCCGTACCCATGGGCGCTGCGGTCGCGCGGCTGGGTGATCTTCCTTCTGCTGATCCCCCTTTTTGTGGCACTTGTCACAGTCGTGATCTCCCTTTGCGGCGCTGTCTACGATATGGAGGTATGGAGTCTGAAAACCTTCGATAAGCCTATTTTTAACGGGCGGGACCAGCTATGGCTGAATGGCTTCCGCAGTCTCCCCCGTCAGCCGCTGCTGGGCTCTGGCAACATCAGCACGAACAGCTGGCACAATACCGCCGTTGCCTGTCTGACCAGCTTCGGCATTTTAGGCTATGGCTTCTGGCTCAATTGCCTGTATCTGCCGCTGAAACGGGCGACTCCGTACCTGTCCGATCCGATCGTAACAGGCTGCGTGACAGCGTTTTTGCTGATGAATGCGCAGCAGGCGTTTGAATTGGGGATGTTTTCGCTGAAGCCCAATTTGCTGATCTATCTTCCGCTCGGCTTATTGCTGGGAAGGATCCGATATCTGAAGGAGAGCCAGACATGATGACGCCAGATGTGTCCATTCTTATTCCGGTCTACAATGAAGAGGTGTATCTCCCCCGCTGCCTCGATTCCATCGTGGGACAGACGCTGCAGAGCTGGGAGCTTCTTCTGGTAGACGATGGGTCAACAGACCGCAGCGGCTCCATTTGCGACAGCTATGCGGCCAGGGACAGCCGCATCCGCGTCATTCATCAGGAAAACGCAGGCATCAGCGCGGCCCGCAACGCGGGGCTTGCTGCGGCGGCCGGAAAATACATCGGCTTCGTAGATTCCGATGACTGGATCGCGCCTGAAATGTTCCAGCGCCTGCTTACTATTGCAGGAGAAACGGACTGCCCGCTCGTGATGTGCGACGCAAGGACCGTGTACGCGGACGGCCGGTCTGAACCGGACACGATCAAACAGCTCAAAAGCAGCTGCGTTTTAAACAGCGGGGATATGTCTCCGAAGCTGCTTCTGGAGCTGGCAGGCTCTGTCTGGCGCTGCCTGTACCATGCGGAGCTGCTTCGCCGGCACGCCATCGAATTCCCGCGTGGAATCAAGTTTTCGGAGGACCGCACATTCAACCTTCTGAGCATCGGCTATGCCGGCCACATGGCCTATGAGAAGACGGCATACTACTGGCGCTTTGTCAACACCAGAAGTACCGTTCATCGCTTTCATCCGGATTATTTTGAAGCCTGTCTGAACGCTGCGGAAGCGATCAAAGGCGCCATCAGCGCCGCATGGGGCGACAACGACGCGCTTCAGACAGCCTATCTGCGTCAGCTTATCGGCGGCGCGTTTTCGGCAGTCTGCAATTATTATTACAAAACCTCCCCTATGAGCAGAGCAGAACGCACAGCCGCCGTCAGGCAGCTTTGCCAGAACCGTGCGCTTCGCGCTGCGATCACACGCACCGGAATATCGGATATCCGCGCCGACTGGATCATGCGGCAAAATGCCGCGATGCTGGGACTCTATGCACGGGCGGCAAATTTAAAGCACGGGAGATAACGGCGCATGGCCACGTATTTAAACAATCTGCTTCGTATGCAGATCAACAGAAGAAATCAGAAAGCGCTCAAAAAATATGAATTCTCTGTGTTTTCCAGCAATTGCAACGGTGCGTGCATCTGCCATGACCTTGGGCTTGCGTTCAACTCCCCGTTTGTAGACCTCTGGATCAGCCCGCATGATTTTATCGCGCTTCTCAGAGCGCCTCGGGAATATCTGGGTCTTCCGCTTGTGTTTCAAGCGGAAAAAGACGTGCCGTACCCTTCTGCAAAGCTCGGCGATCTGAACATCTGGTTTGAACATTATGCTTCCGAGGCAGAAGCGGAGGCTGCATGGAAGCGGCGCTGCAAGAGAATTCTGTGGGACAGGCTCTTTATCATGATGACAGATCGGGACGGCTGCACCTATGAAGATCTGCGGGCATTTGACGCGCTGCCCTATGCGAACAAGGTGGTATTCACGCACGTTCCATATCCTGAACTTCAGTCCGCGTTCCATATATCCGGGTTTGAACAGGAACCCTGCGTCGGCGTATGCAGCGAGTTTGTGAACGGACACACGGGTCGAAAATGGTACGATGCGTTCGACTATGTAAAATGGTTTAACGAAGGAATATAATATGCCAAAAATCAGTGTCATTATGCCAGCATACAATGCGGAACGGTACATACGAGAAGCAATTGACAGCATCCTGAGGCAGACATGGTCTGACTTTGAATTAATTATCATCGACGACGGTTCAACAGACAGCACAGCTGCGATCATTGCCGAATACACGGATAACAGGATCCGCTTTTGCCCGAACGCGCAAAACATGGGCGTTGCCGCAACGCTCAACCGGGGGCTTGAGCTCGCCTGCGGGGCGTACATCGCCCGCATGGATGCAGACGATATTTCACTGCCGGAACGCTTTGCAAAGCAGGCGGCCTATCTGGATGCGCATCCGGACGTGACGGTATGCGGAACAGCGATCGAGCTGTTCTGCGAAGGAAGTGTGACCGGCACCCGGTTCCCGGCTGCCGGCCCGGAAAAGCTGAAGGAGGACCTGTTCTTTTCCTGCGGGATCGCGCATCCGTCCGTAATGATGCGCCGAGCCGCTATTTTGGAGCTTGGCGGCTACGATCCTGCATTCAATGGGATGGAGGATTACGAGCTGTGGTGCCGCGTCGCTGAAAAGGGCAAGATCACAGTGCTTCCGGAGATTCTGCTTCGGTACCGAATTCACAGCGGGCAGGTGACGCAGAACCCATCGCCGAAATTCAAAGAGCAGATGCAGAACCTGAAGCGGCGGCAGCTGGCGCAGCTCGGCGTTACGGCAGAGCCGGAAGAATTCAGCGCATATGCGGCGTACTGCATCGGAACCATTGAGGCAGACTACGCGCAGACTGCCGCATTGGGGCGCTGCTTTGAAAAGGCTGCGGCTGCAAACGATGTATGCAGCTATTATCGCAGCGACTTCCTCTGTTCTGATTTCAAAAGCATATTGCTGCGCCTTGCCGCAAAGCTGAGCCGGCAGGAGCAGAAGCGGCTGTGCGCAGAATGCAGCCTGATCACCGAAAAGGCGCTCAGGCAGAGAAAACTGAAGACCTTTGCGCGGAAGCTGCTTGGCAGGAGCTGAGTTATGGTTTCGATCATCGTTCCCGTTTACAATATTGAACGCTATCTGCCGCAGTGCATGAACAGCCTTTTTGCGCAGACGGCTCCGGATTTTGAGGTCATTCTTGTTGACGATGGCTCCACAGACGGAAGCGCAGCGCTCTGCGACCAGTATGCGAAGCAGGACGCACGGGTACAGGTCATACACAAGAAAAACGGCGGCCTGTCGTCGGCACGGAATGCCGGTCTGGACGCCGCGACGCGACCGTATCTTCTGTTTCTGGATGGAGACGATTATCTCGCGCCAAGCGCGATACAGAGCCTGCTGGAAATTGCTTCCGCAAATGCCGATTTTGATTTTATTCAGTTCCAATACGCCGAGACGGACGGCAGCTGGCAGGCAGACCCCGCACAGGCAGTAGAGCCCCGGGTCTGTACGGACTTATATGAAATGTTCCGGTACCTGTATCAGCGCGGCGGCGTTGCAGCCTCGGCCTGTACGAAGTTTTACCGCGCGTCACTGTTTGAAAAAATGCGCTTCCGGGAAGGGATCGCGCATGAGGATGAAGAATTGATCACGCGACTGCTTCCACAATGTCACCGTGTGATCTATACCGGGCTTGTCCTGTACGGCTACGTCATGCGCAGCGGGAGCATCATCCACGATCAATTTAACCCGCACAAGCTTGACGTGCTGGATATCATGGATGCGCGTGCGGATGTCCTGCGTAAATTGGGCTGCGGGGAATTTGTTCAGGAAACGCGCAGCAGGCAGTTCTGCACGGCGGCGCAGCTATACTGTCAGGCGCGCCGTTCCGGAGCTGCTGACATGGCCAAACGGCTGCGGGCAAAGCTGCGCGCACTCGCAAGAGAGCCGAAGCTGCGGCTTTCCGGCCAGTATCGGCTGCTTTACCGCCTGACGCGCCTGACAGGATACGCGCCGGAGCTTTACTACTGCGTCCGCCGGTTTTGCGGAAAATCATAAGCAAAGGGAGAACCCCATGGAAAAGTTTCAGACCGTCATCACCCCGAAAAACAAGCTGTTTGATCTGCATCTGGGTGAGCTCTGGCGTTACCGCGATCTCGTGGTGCTGCTCGTGCGGCGGACGTTTGTTTCCCAGTACAAGCAGACGATTCTTGGCCCGGCATGGGCAATTATTCAGCCGCTTCTGACAACCGTCGTTTTTACATTGGTGTTCGGCAACATTGCCGGGCTTGCTGCCGATGGGGTCCCGTCCTTTGTGTTTTACCTGTCGGCAACGGTCCTGTGGACGTATTTTTCCAACTGCCTGTCGCAGACAGCGAATACCTTTGTCTCAAACAGCAATGTGATGGGAAAGGTCTATTTCCCGCGTCTTGTTATGCCGGTTTCAACCGTATTATCGGGCCTGATCATGCTGGCTGTACAGTTTGCGTTTTTTCTGATTTTCGTGATCTGGTATCACGTCCATGGGCAGCTTGCGCCCAACGCGCTCGTCCTTATGACGCCGCTGCTGATTTTGCAGCTTGCCATGCTCTCGCTTGGCTGCGGCATTATCATCTCGGCGCTGACTACAAAGTACAGGGATCTTGCCATGCTGGTCGGCTTCGGCCTGCAGCTCTGGATGTACGCAACGCCCGTCGCATATGATATGTTCAAGCTCACGCCATTTGCGCCCGGCGGGAAATGGCATACGCTGTATATGCTGAATCCTGTCACGCCGATCGTAAACGTGTTTCGCTATGGCTATCTGGGTATCGGGGCAATCGAATGGGCCTATTACGCCATTGGCTGGTGCGTGACCGCGCTGCTGCTGTTTCTCGGCCTGATCCTGTTCAGCAGAGTAGAAAAGACTTTTATGGATACGGTGTGATCTCTATGGGTGAAACAATCATTAAAGTGGAGCATATATCAAAGGAATATCGTCTGGGGACGATCGGCGGCGGGACGCTGAAGGGCGATCTTCAGTCCGTCTGGGCACGCCTGCGCGGAAAGGAAGATCCGAACGGAAAAATCGGAACTGCCGCGCACAGCGGGAACGACCGCTTCCTTGCGCTGGATGACATTTCCTTTGAAGTCAGGAAGGGCGAAGCCCTCGGCATTATCGGGCACAACGGCGCCGGGAAGTCCACGCTTCTCAAGCTGCTTTCCCGCGTCACCGCGCCGACCAGCGGAACGATCTGCTATAACGGCCGGATCGCCTCGATGCTCGAGGTCGGAACAGGCTTTCATCCGGAGCTGACCGGACGCGAAAACGTCTATCTGAACGGCGCGATCCTCGGCATGACGAAGGCGGAAATCGACCGGAAGTTCGATCAGATCGTGGAATTTGCGGAAATGGAGAAGTTCATCGACACCCCGGTCAAGCGCTATTCCAGCGGTATGTACGTCAAGCTGGCCTTTGCCGTGGCAGCGCATCTTGACAGCGAGATCATGGTGATGGACGAGGTGCTGGCCGTCGGCGACATGAAGTTCCAGCAAAAATGTCTCGGCAAAATGGGCGACGCCGCCAACCACGAGGGCCGCACAGTCCTTTACGTCAGCCACAACATGAATACGATCCGCCAGCTCTGCACACGCTGCATCGTCCTTGATCACGGAAAGGTGATCTACGACGGCGATGTGGAGGAGGCGATTAATCTGTACTTGCAGCGAAGCGATACATCCAGAGTGCTTTCCATGGACTTGTCAAAAGAAAACAGACCGAATTGGCTGGTCCGACATAATATAAAGCTGCTGAACGCCTCGTTTTTGAACAAGAATTTCGCCTCTTTCGTGGATAATGAGCCAGTCGATTTAAGACTTTGCTGGCAAAACAAAAGTGATATTTCAAATTTGTGCCTGAGAATTGAAATCTGCAGGCTTGACATGACACCTGTTGCTTCGGCACTGATTCACAATTTTTATACAGGAAAAAAAGACGCCCTTGCGTCCTGTGATGTCTCTTTGGATTTATCCCAGCTTATGGAGGGAACCTACCGGATGGTATTTGCCCCGTTTATCAAAAATGAGTATGGTAAAAAATCTGATGTTGACCATGTGGATGGATTGATTTTTACGAAGATGCAGGGCGCAAGCAGCAAAAACATTTTGTGGCAGCCGCGGGATTGGGGAGATATCCAGCTTCCCAATATCAAATTGCGAAAAGGCTTCAAGAATGAAGGAAGTTTCTGTAATGAATATAATTCAGAAGATAAAACACTTGCGACATAAGACCTATCTGTGTATTTATCATCATTTTCCGATTCAAAACAATAAGATTCTAATTTGGGCCAATAACTTTCACGCATATGGGGATAGTCCAAAATATATCGGAGAATACCTGCTGCGCAATTACCCGAAAAAATATGACCTTGTTTGGGTATTTGAAAAGGACTCTGCAATTCCTGAGGATATGCCTCAGGAAATAAGGATCGTTCGTTTCTTTTCTGTCGAATATCTGAAGGAGATCAGCACTGCAAAAATAATCATATGCAATACACGCACTGCTCCGTATTACTTTTTTGATAAGAGAAAAGAACAGATCTATCTGCAAACATGGCATAGCTCACTGAGGCTGAAAATGATTGAAGGGGACGCACCATCTCTGCCCGCTGATTATATCAAATCTGCAAAGGAGGACTCTAAAAAAATAGATTTGCTCCTTTCCGGCTGCGCATTCAGCACAGAGGTATTCCGCCGTGCGTTCTGGTATGACGGAGAGATCATGGAAGGCGGGACGCCCCGATGCGATCCGCTTTTAAGGGACAACAGCGCAATCAAGCAAAAAGTATACCATCACTATGGGCTGCGCAGCGGCATGAAGCTTGCTATATTTGCGCCGACCTTTAGAGACGGCAAGGGCGCACAGACACACGACATGGATTTTGCCGGATTATCGAAGGCGCTAAGGGCACTTGATAATACAGAATGGGCAATCGGGTGCAGGTATCATCCAAATCTCAAGGACGCTCCGGTTCCGGATGGAAGTATTGCCATGACATCGTATCCGGATATGCAGGAGCTTATCGCTGCCGCGGATTTTCTGATCACAGATTATTCCTCGTGTATGTTCGATATGGCAATCAGCGGGAAACCGTGTATGCTCTATGTACCCGACATTGCGGAATACACCGCAAATGAACGGAAGCTGTATTTCAGTCTGAACGAACTTCCGTTTCCGGTTGCCTTTCATATGGATGAGCTTTATGAAAAAATAAGATGCTTTGATCGTGATGTGTATCAGGATCAGGTACGGGCCTTTCTCGATTCCGTTGGAAATTATGAGGATGGTCATGCCTCTGAACGCGTTGCGGACTACATTGAAGGAAAGTGCAGGACACAATAGATGATAATTGGCTATACGGCAGGCGTATTTGACCTTTTCCATGTTGGCCATTTGAACATTCTCAAAAAAGCGAAAGAGCAATGCGACCATCTGATTGTTGCGGTCAGCACGGACGAATTGGTACGGGAATATAAGCGAAAGGCTCCGGTTATTTGCTTTGAAGAACGCATGGAGATCGTAAAGGCAATTCGTTACGCGGATGAAGTTGTTCCGCAGGTAAATCGCGACAAGTTTGCTGCATGGGAGAAATACCATTTTAACAAAATGTTTGTAGGCGATGATTGGAAAGGTTCGCCCTTGTTCAATGAAGTGGAAAAAAAGTTTAGAGCCGTCGGAGTTGAAGTGGTATATTTTCCGTATACAAAGGGAACCTCCTCTACAATTTTAAAGGAAACATTGTCCAAGATCAACGAAAGTATAAGCAGCCGATAAGAGCTTCGGTCATTTGCAGACACCCGCAAGGCAGTAGGCGCATTTATATCACAATGTACCGTTCTCCCCTGTTCGTCTGCGTGCGGCATCTGCTCAGCGGGCTGGAAAATAAACATTAGAAGCTGTCCGAGTGATATCGGGCAGCTTCTGTGCTTTTTATGCAGCTATGCCGCAGTCACATTGCATAATTTCTGCGTTTACTATTTGTGGGGTTTGCCGCGGGCCGGGCTGTATGCGTCCGGCGGGCATGGGCGGGAAAGGGGCGGATTTTCTGTAAGATTCGGCAATTCCGAATAAAATCCGGCGCTTTTGCTTGACAGGAAGACGCAAAGGGTGGTACGGTATGAAAAACAACGCTTTTGTTTGGAGTAGGCTGATGAAACCTGAAAAAACGGGCAGGCGGTGTGTCCTGATCCTTTTGATTTTGCTGGCGGCGGTCTTTTTTCTGTCGTTCCTGCTGGGCCGGTACCGCGTCTCGGCATTACAGACCGCGCGGCTGCTGGCGGACCGGGCGCTGTCGGGCGTTTCGCGCGGGCATCTGCGCCTCGCGCCCACATGGACGCCGGAGGAGGCCTCCGTCGTCATCCAGATCCGCCTGCCGCGCATTTTGTCCGCCGCGCTCATCGGCGCGGCGCTCTCTGCCGCGGGCGCGTCGTATCAGGCCATGTTCCGCAACCCCATGGTGTCGCCCGATCTGCTGGGCGCGTCGACCGGCGCGTGCTTCGGTGCGGCGCTGGCGATTCTGCTCGGCGCGAGCTACGCCGTCATCACGGCAGGCTCGTTCCTCTTCGGCCTTGCGGCGGTGGGACTGACGTATCTGGTCGGGCGGCTGAGCCGGATGCGCTCGAATCTGGCGATGGTGCTGGCGGGCGTGATGGTCGGGTCGCTGTTTTCCGCCGGAACCTCCTTTATTAAATTGGTCGCCGACACGAACGAGCAGCTGCCCGCCATCACCTACTGGCTGATGGGCGCACTGACCGCTGTGCGGCTGGACGATCTGCATTTTGCGATGGTCCCCATTCTGCTGGGCCTGATCCCGCTGTTTTTCCTGCGCTGGCGGCTGAACCTGCTGACCATCAGCGAGGCTGAGGCGCGCAGCATGGGCGTCAACACAAAGCTTCTGCGGCTGGCTGTCATCGTCTGCGCGACGCTTGCGGCCAGCGTCTCCATCAGCGGCATGATCGGCTGGGTGGGACTCGTGATCCCGCACATCTGCCGTCTGCTCATCGGACAGAACACCCGGCTTCTGCTGCCGTGCTCGATGCTGCTGGGCGCAAGCTTTCTCATGCTGGTCGACGATCTGGCGCGGTGCCTCACGACGGGCGAAATTCCGCTCGGCATCCTCACGGCCCTCGTCGGCGCGCCGCTGTTCCTCTATTTAATTGTGAAGGGAGGCGCGCGGGATGCAGCTTGAGGTATCTGACCTTGTGTTTTCCTATGGCGAGGCAGACGTATTAAAAAGCGTCAGCTTCTGCGCGGACAGGGGCGAACGCATTGCCGTGCTCGGCCCGAACGGCGTGGGAAAGAGCACGCTGTTCCGCTGTCTGCTCGGCTTTCTGGAGCCGAAGCGCGGCAGCGTCAAAATCGCGGGCCGCGACGTGCGGGACTATTCCCGCCGCGCGCTGGCGGCGGGGCTTGCATATATTCCGCAGTCCTACAGTCCGGCGTTCGACCATACGGTGCTCGACAGCGTTCTGATGGGCCTTGGCGCGCAGCTCGGGCCGTTCGACCGCCCCTCTCGGGAGCAGACAAACGCAGCGCAGCGGATTCTGGACGAGCTTGGCATCGGCGCGCTGGCTTCGCGCGGGTGTATGCGCATCTCCGGCGGCGAACGGCAGCTGATGCTGCTCGGCCGGGCGCTGATCCAGAACGCGCACACGCTCATCATGGACGAGCCGACGGCGAGTCTTGACTATGGCAACAGCTTCCGCGTCATGCAGCGCATTGAAGCGCTGTCGGTGGGTGGCTACAGCGTCATTTTTTCCACGCACGAGCCGAATCAGGCCTTCCGCTACGCGACAAAGGTATTGGCGCTGAAGGACGGGCGGGTGCTGGCCTTCGGCCTGCCGGGACAGGTGCTCACGCCGGAGCTTTTGCAGACGCTCTACGGCGTTCCGGTCGCCGTCACGCAGGTGCAGGCCGGCAGCCGCGTCTTTTCCGTCTGTACGCCCTATGTAACCGATGATTAAATCGTCTGCGGTTGTCAGCGGAGCTTTTGCCCCAACTGTGCAGTTTGAAAAACTTGAAATACACAAAGTATTCCTGCGTTTTCAAACTTTCATTTGGGACAAAATCTCTCGCTGACAACTCTTGCCGATTCAATCAGCGGTTACCTACGCCCAGGAGGAATAGAGGTATGTTTGTCTGGACACCGGACATGATCCGGTTCATGCAGGCGGCGAATGAAAAAAGCGACTATCACGCGCGCCTTGCCGCCATTCTCGCGCCCAGGCTCTCCGGCTGCCGCACGCTCTGCGACGCGGGGTGCGGGCTGGGAGCGTTATCCGCCGCGCTGAGTCCGTATTTCGAGAAAATCACAGCGGCGGACGTATCTGACGAGGCGCTGGACGTGCTGCGGCAGACCATCCAAACGCGGCAACTCACAAATATCACGCCGCTGCACTGCGATTTATTGACGTCGGAGGACAAAACACAGTACGACGCGATGGTCTTCTGCTTTTTCGGCAGTCTTGCGGAAATTCTTCCCGTCGCGCGCAGACAGTGCGCGAAAACGGTCATTATCATCAAAAAGAACTACGATTTACACCGGTTTTCTCTGACAGAGCAGCCCATTCGCGGCGAGACGGCTTCCGCCGTCTGCGAAACGCTCCGCAAACTGGGCGTGCCGTTCGAATTTGACGCGCAGGAGCTGGAGCACGGACAGCCGTTTGCGTCGCTGGACGACGCCGTCCGGTTCTTCCGCATCTACAGCCGGGACGAAACGCCCGGCGCGATCACGCCCGAGGCCGTCCTGCCGCGTTTGCTGCGGACGGACAACGCGCAGTACCCGTATTATCTGCCGCAGACCAAGCGGCTTGGCATTCTGACGATCAGAATGGAGGATCTTGTATGAAAGCGCTTTTCACATCCATGCTGCAGGCGCTCGCGCAGGGCGAGGGCGTCGTGCTGTGCAGCATTCTCGCCTCGTCCGGCTCCACGCCGCGCGGTGCGGGCGCAAAAATGGCCGTCTTCGCCGACGGCCATACGGAGGGCACCGTCGGCGGCGGCGCGGGCGAGCTGGAATCCGGGAAGCTGGCGATGGAGGTCCTGAAAACGAAGCAGTCCCTCGTGCACGGCTACTGCCTGGCCCCCAACGAGGTCGCGGACATCGGTATGATCTGCGGCGGCAATGTGACGGTCTTCTTCCAGTATTTTGACCCGCAGGCCGCGGCGGATACCGCGCTGCTGCGCGGCATTCTGGAGCTTCTGAACGGCAATCAGAACAGCTGGCTCGTCTACCGCATGGACGATGGCTGCGTCAGCGCAATGGGGACCTATGACGAGGCGCATGGTCTGCGCTTCACGGACTGCATCACACCGGACGAGCTGCGCCCGATGCTCCGCGCGGACGCGGTCACGAAAAAGGGCGAGCCGCGCTATTACGTCGAGCCGCTCACGCGGGCGGGCTACGCGTATATCTTCGGCGGCGGGCACGTCGGCGCGGCGCTCGTGCCGGTGCTGGCTTCGGTCGATTTCCGCGTTGTGGTCTATGACAACCGGCCGGGATTTGCCACGCCGGAGCACTATCCGCAGGCTGAGCGCGTCATTCTCGGCGATTATCTGGACATTGGCGCGCATCTGACGCTCACGGAAAACGATTACGTCTGCATCATGACCCCCGGCCATCAGGCCGACCGCGAGGTGCTGCTGCAGGCGATGCGTTCGCCCGCGACGTATATCGGCTGCATCCGCCATAAAATTGCGTCGACCAATGCGTATCTCATGGAAAACGGCATCCCGGAGACGGAGCTTGCCCGCATCCACGCGCCCATCGGGCTGGACATTCTCGGCCAGACTCCGGCGGAGATCGCCGTGTCGATCGCGGCAGAGATGATCCTGCACCGGGCGAAGCGCTCCGGGACCGCGAAAAAGCCGCGGGAGGAGGGGTAAGGATGCACGTATTTCTGACCGGTCCTGTGCAGATCGGGAAAAGCACGCTGATCGCCGCCGCGCTGGACGCTTTGCAGCCGGAGCGGCTGGGCGGCTTCCGCACCGTCTCGGCAAAGCCGGAGGCGGACGGCAGCAGCCCCGTCTATCTGCATCCCGCCGCCGCGCAGGATCTGCTCTGCGGCGCACAGAACCGCGTTGGCATCCGCCGCCCGGAACTTGGCATCGCGTCGTTCCCGGACGCGTTTGAAACGGCGGGCATGGACGCGCTGAAGGGCGCGGAGGACTGCGACCTTGTGCTGATGGACGAGATCGGCCGCATGGAGCGGCACGCGGACACGTATTCCGCACGCATCCGGACGCTTCTGGATGGATGCGTCCCCATTCTCGGCGTGGTGCAGAAAAAGGCCGACACCCCGCTCGCCGCCGCCATCCGCAGCCACCCGAACGTGCGCCTGATCGAGGTATCGGAGGAGAACCGCGACGTGCTGCTCCCGGAGATCTTGAGCGCACTGCGCAGCTGAACGTCTGCGGCAAACTCGTATATACCTGCCCATTCGGCTGTAGGGCAGGTACTACCCATAACGCACAGGAGGTTTTATGTTCTTTTCTTCTGTTCTTGACTCGGCTGCCATTGACGAAAAACAGGTGCAGTCGTTTTTCTCGAAGCTGACGCTTGAAAAGCTGCTGTATGCGGCGGTGCTGCTGGTTCTGTGCGCAGTGCTCATCAAGCTGATCCTGAAGGCGGCGGACAAGCTGTTTTCGCATTCGAAGCTTGACCACACCATTTTCGGCTTCCTGCGCACGACGGCCAAGGCAGTTCTGATCTTTATCGCCGTCATGCTTGTGGCCGGGACGCTCGGCATCGATACAAGCTCTCTGCTGGCGATTTTGAGCGTCGCCGGTCTTGCCGTTTCGCTCTCGATGCAGACGGCGCTGTCCAACGTCGCGGGCGCGCTGATGATCCTGACGGCTAAGCCCTTCCGGTCGGGCGATTATGTCCAGATCGGCGACAAGGCCGGGACCGTGCTGACCATCGGCGCGGTCTATACGAGCCTGCGCACCTATGACAACCAGATCATCTATCTGCCCAACAGCCAGATCACGACGGGCAGCATCGTCAACATGACGAGCGAGGACGTGCGCCGGATCGACGTGAACGTCTCGGCGTCCTATGACGATGCGGCGGACAAGGTCCGCGCCGCCCTCTGCGCCGCTGCGGCAGCGCATGAAAAGACGCTCCGCGACCGGCCTGTCGAGGCGCACGTCGTCTCCTACGGCGACAGCTCGATCCAGTATGTCCTGCGCTTCTGGGCGCGCACAGAGGATTATTGGACGTGCTATAACGATGTGCTCGACGGGATGCAGGAGGTCTTTTCCGCTGCCGGGATCACCATGTGCTATCCGCATATCAATGTTCATATGGGATCATAAAAAAAGGAATATCCGGATACCGCATATCATTTTCTGCATAAAGTCAGAATTATCTATTATTTTGTAGATAATTCTGACCTCATCTGTTTTTAATGTTTTATTCTCTCCGTAAAATTGGATTTCCGGTGATCCCCCGCAGGGGGTTCGCATCGGTTGACTTTTTTCGGGGCGCTTGGTAAAATGGACACAAGCTATATGAGGTGCATCCTGCCGCTTTTTGGTTTCAAAGCGCAGCTGCGCCTGCTCGGTCTGTCCGCACGGGCAGTCCGCCGCCCCTTTCGGCTCTGCGTCCGGTGTACGCAGGCCGGTTCAGAACATATTTTAGGAGGATACATCATCGATGGATTGGGATCGCTTAATCACAGTTGAACAGATGGAAGCAGCGACCAACGAATTGCTTGAAACCGGCAAAAAAGTTGGCGCGGATTCCTGGCAGCAGCGCGTCAAGAATCAGACGCCGCACTGCGGCTTCGGTGAGGCCGGCACCTGCTGCCGCATTTGCTCCATGGGCCCCTGCCGTATCACCCCAAAGGCTCCGCGCGGCAGCTGCGGCTGCGACGTTCACGGTACCGTCGGCCGTAACTACCTGCGCTTCACCGCCGGCGGCTCAGCAACGCACTCCGACCATGGCCGTCAGATCTGCCACACGCTCTATCAGGCGAAAGAGGGCGGCTCCTACCAGGTCAAGGATCCGGAAAAGCTGAAGAAGATCGCCGCCGAGTGGGGCATCGAGACCGAGGGCAAGGATATCTACGATCTGGCCCACGAGGTCGCCGAGACGGGTCTTCTCGAGTACGGCAAGCCGTTCGGCGTGCAGCGCTACCTCAAGCGCGCACCGGAGCACACCCAGAAGCTGTGGCATGACGCCGGCATCGAGCCGCGCGCGATCGACCGTGAGGTCTCGCAGTCGCTGCACATGACGCATATGGGCTGTTCCTCGCTGCCGGAGGCTCTGATCAAGCAGTCCCTGCGCGCCGGTCTGTCCGACGGCTGGGGCGGCTCCATGATGGGCACCGAGTTCTCCGACGTTCTGTTCGGTACGCCGCGCCCTGTCGACACCACCGCCAACATCGGCGTCATGGAAAAGGACATGGTCAACATCATCGTCCACGGCCACGATCCGTCTCTTTCCGAGATGATCGTCATGTATTCGCAGGATCCCGAGATGGTCGCGCTGGCCAAGTCCGTCGGCGCAAAGGGCATCAACATCGCGGGCGTCTGCTGCACCGGCAACGAGGTCGCCATGCGTCAGGGCATTCCGATGGCGGGCAACTTCCTGCAGCAGGAAAACGTCGTTCTGACGGGCGCCTGCGAGGCCATCGTCGTCGACGTGCAGTGCATCTTCCCGGCCCTTGGCCCGCTGTCCAAGTGCTTCCATACCAAGTTCATCACCACGTCTCCCATCGCCCGTATGCCGGACTCCGATTTCATCGAGTTCCACGAGGACACTGCGGCGGACAACGCCAAGGCGATCATTCGCATGGCGATTGAAAACTTCAAAAACCGCAAGCCCGAGCTTGTCAACATTCCGAACCTCAAGACCAAGGCCCGTGTCGGCTACTCGGTCGAGGCCATTAAGAAAGAGCTCGACGGCGTGTGCAACTCTCACGTCGACGTCCTCGGCACGCTCAAGCCGCTGGCTGACGTCGTCAAGGCCGGCGTCCTGCGCGGCGCTGTCGCAATGGTCGGCTGCAACAACCCCAAGGTCCGCCCCGACACCGCGCACATCGAGCTGATGAAGAAGCTCCTCAAGAACGATATCATCGTCATCGTCTCCGGCTGTTCGGCACAGGCCGCGGCCAAGGCAGGCCTCATGGATCTCGACGCCGCCGAATACTGCGGCGAGGGCCTCAAGCGCGTGTGCAAGCTGGTCGGCATCCCGCCCATCCTGCATATGGGCTCCTGCGTTGATATTTCCCGTATGATGATCCTTGCTTCCGATCTTGCAAAGGATTGGGGCATCAACATTTCTCAGATTCCGCTCTGCGGCTGCGCGCCGGAATGGATGTCTGAAAAGGCAGTTTCCATCGGCAACTACGTCGTGGCGACCGGCATCGACACCTACCTCGGCGTCGATCCGTACTCCAAGGGCTCCAGCGAGATCACCGAGCTTCTGCAGGGTGAGACGCGGGGCTGCAAGGAGTGGGTCGAGGCGCACTTCGTCGTCGACACCAACATTGAGAGCCTCGGCGACAAGATGATCGCCGCGATCGAAGCCAAGCGCGCGGCTCTCGGCATCTAAGATCTTCCCGGAGGGTCTTTACCGATATGAAAGTAGCTATCACCGGCAAGGGCGGCGTCGGCAAGACGACGCTGGCCTCCACGCTCGCACGTCTCTACGCCGACGAAGGGCGCACCGTCCTCGCAGCCGACGTCGACCCGGATGCCAATCTGGGTCTGGCGCTGGGCCTGACGGAGGAAGAGGTCAATTCCATTGTCCCGGTCTCCAAAATGAAGCAGCTTGCCAAGCAGCGCACGGGTGCAAACGACCAGAACAGCTTCTATAAGCTGAACCCGGACGTTTCCGATCTGCCCGACAAGCTCGCCAAAAACATCAACGGCGTGAAGCTTCTCGTCATGGGCACGGTCGACACCGGCGGCTCCGGCTGCGTCTGCCCGG
>ENA-ORRW01002140-ORRW01002140.1-human-gut-metagenome-genome-assembly--contig:-NODE-2140-length-16919-cov-2.975688_pt1 | contig 16919 bp, 9 predicted proteins | sample MGYA00242183_ERZ509150 | MGnify/ENA primary metagenome ERZ509150 (study PRJEB26280, sample SAMEA2338639) | human gut metagenome | biome: human gut; feature: human-associated habitat; material: faeces... | reverse complement strand
ACATGCCCATGTAGATCGTGCCGTCCATGTCGAGCGCCACGTGCCGGATGCGGCGCAGGTGTTCCATCAGTTCGTCGTGCGTGTAGACCGAGCGGTATTTTTCGAATGCAGCCATTTGTTTACTTGCGGTTGAGATCGAGGTTCTGGAATAAGTAGGGGTAGTCGGTTTCGATGACGTCGCAACCCGTCGGGATTTCGAGCTCGTAGCCCTGTATTTTCTGCGCGTCGGTGGCCCTGCGGTCGTGCGTCGGGGCGAGCGAGATCATGCACATCACTCCGTTGCGGTGCAGGTTGTCGTAAAGCTCCTGCTGGTCGGGCAGCATCATCGTGCCGACGTAGGCCATCACCTGCGACCAGGGAATCCGCTCCCCGACATACTCGTTGAACTCCTTCATGTTCTTGCACCAGCACGAGAACATCGCCTGCGGGTCGCGGTCGAGATACGTGCGCGCCTGTTTGGCGTTGCGCACGGTATACATCACGTTGGCCGGTGCCAGGCGGTTGATGAATTGCGACATCACTTCGAGCGGGACGTCCTTGATGTCGAGGTTGAGGATCGTCTTGCCCTGGCTCCAGGCGATGCACTCCTCGAGGGTGGGGATCTTGTAGGTCGTGACGTTACCTTCGCGATCCTTGAGGAAGAACTGCTGCAACTCCGCGTAGGTGTAGTCCGAAACCTTGCCCGTGCCGGTCGTGGTACGGTCGATCGTGGCGTCGTGCATCAGCACGATCACGCTGTCTTTGGTCATGCGCGGGTCGATCTCGAAGAACGAGGGCATCATCGTGAGCGTCTTTTCGAACGACTCGATGCAGTTTTCGGGGAATCCCGTCACCATGCCGCCGCGGTGGCCGCTGATGACGACCGGCCGCTCGGGCGAATAGCGGAACCACTCGTGCAGCTGTGCGCGGTCTTTGATGTCGATGTAGTAGGGCCCTTCGGCCTTTTGCCCGCCCGGGGCGCATCCGAGCAGCAGGGCGGCGGTGGCGAAGGCGGTCAGTAGTCTGGATGTTTTCATAGTGTGTTTTATTGGTTCTCTGCGGTTTGTTCCAAGAGCAAAGGCGCCCGGAAGCGCCTTTGTCCCTGTTCTGTTTCCTTTCAGGCGGTTACTTGTCGATCCGGTGGCGTTTGATGACCTCGCCGCCCGTGTTCACGACGTCGATGTCGATTCCCCTGCGGTCGGCCTTCACCACGAGCTTGTCCCGGTTCGAATTTACGAGGATCGGGAAGTTCGTGCCCCGGCTCCCGTCGTCTATCCACTGGTAGCGGTGGTAGTGCCCGCATAGCATGATGTCGACCGAAGCTTCGTTGAGGATCGGTACGAACAATCTGCGGATCTCCTGTTCGCCGTGCCAGCTGCTTTTCCCGCCCGGGATCATGTGCAGCACGACGATGTGCAGGGGTGCCGCGCGGTATTCCTCGCTTTCGACCACGCCCTTCAGCCAGCGGGCTTCCTGTTCGCGGTAGGCGTCGGTGGTCGACAACCCGTAATAGCGGATGTCGCTGTCGGGTTTGTCCTCGCCGCAGTCCAGCACGACGAAATAGGCCGGCCCCTGCCGGAACGTGTAGTATACCTCGCCCGTGGAGGTCGGGAAGTAGTCGAGGAAACTCGGGGAGAAAGAGCCGCGGTTCTCGTGGTTGCCGCGCGTGGCGAAGATCGGGATTCCCGCGGGCGTCAGCAATTCGGCGGCCGAATTGAGATACCCCTCGAAAAGCTGCTTCTCCGACTCCATCGAAGTGAGCATGTCGCCGTTGAAGCAGACGAAATCGGGTTTGGCCTTTTCGGCACCTTCCAGCAGCAACCGGAAGATCGAATCCTGGGCGTGAATGTCGTTCACAACCCAGAATTCGGTTTGATCCTTCTTTTCGTCGAGCGTAGTGGCCGTATAGGGCTTGTGTTTGAGGATGTCGCTCTCGTAACCTTCGCCCAGGACTACCCGCTTGTTGCCTTCGTCGCAGAGCACGCCCTGCTGCATGATGCGGTAACGGTAGGTCGTCCCCGGAGCCAGCCCCTCCACGCGTACGCGGTGCAGGCGGCCTATGCGGCGTTTGCCGATGTGCGAATCGTAATATTTCGGCCGCTCGGCGGCGTAGAAATGCGATCCGTCGTCAGGAGCGACTTCGACCCACGATGCGGCATTGATGGTCGTCGTCCACACGACGGTGAAACCGTCGTCGGTGACCTGTTGCAGGTAGGGCCCGTGGGCAATGCGTACCGAGGGCTGTCCGATGGCAATGCCCCAGGCCGATAGGGCGACGAGTATCGAGATCAGTCGTTTCATTTTGTTTTTGCTTTTGAATCGCAATTCACAAAGTTACGAATTTTTCCGTAATAACCTACTCGCCGACCGGGAAATCCTCGGCAAGGCCCGTGGTGAATTTCGTTTGCGTGAAGGTCGTGCCGAACCGATCTGTGGCACGCACTTCGACCGACGCTGTCGGTGACTGAAGCGTGTAGTAGTACAGGTGGCGGACGTTGCGCTGGTAGTAGCTCGTGGGTTTCTTATTGCTGTCCAGTTCGGCCTTGCCTACTACGCCGATGTGGTAACCCAGTGCCCAGGCATCCCAGGACTTGTCCTTTTCATTGCCTGTGTAGTCGAAATGCGTCATTTCCCCTGTTTTTATGCCATTCTCGTATACTTCGATTTTCCAGTCCTTGTCGGCGTTCCAGACATTGGCTACGATCTGGTCGTCGCCCTTGTAATAGAACTGGTAGTTTTTCGAGTAATCACGCATGAAGATGTCGTTGGCGCGGTAGAGCCGTATCTGCTGCTGGGCATCGAGCCCCGTGCCCTTGTATACCCAGTCGGTAATCGTGGCGCCCTTGATGTTGTAGATGGCGTAGCCGTTGGGCGTGCCGTCGACGTTGATCGTGGAGTTCCACCATGCGCCGCAGGCCGCGCCATGCACGTGTTCGTAGTGGCTGTCGTAGACGTTGTTCTCGGCGTAGTGCGTGTGCCCCGACATGACGTGCACCTCGGCGAACGGCTTGAGCAGTTCGAATACCGCTTGTACGTTCTGGTTGCCGCTGGCGCGCATGGGAATGTGTACGCAGAGGATCACCATTTTGTCTTTCGAAACATAACTCAGATCCTGTCGGAGCCATTCGACCTGGTCGTCGCGGAATCCGAGCGAATAATCCTTGTGGCTCGGGAAAATGATGTTGTCCATGGCGATGATGTGCACGTTGCCGCGGTCGAACGAATAGTTCACGGGGCCGAAGATGTATTCGAAATTCCGCTGTGCGGCGATGTCGTGTGCGACGGTGTAGTTATCCTTGCTGACGGCGATCACCTTGTTATCGTGGTTGCCCATCACCTGGAAGAGCGGCAGCCCGACCTTGTCCGTCTGCATGGCCTTTTTCATCAGCGGGAATACGTCGTTCGTGTAGTCCGTATTCTCGGTGTTCCACCCTATGTCGCCCAGCGTGATGCCGTACGAGGGCAGCGCCGAGGCTGCGACCTGTGCGGCGATGTCGGGCACCGTCTCGTTGTTGAAACGTGCGATGTTGGTCGTGTTCTGGCACTGGGGGTCGGCCACGCAGAAGAGGTTGAACTCGTTTTCGGCACCTCCGGCCAGCGGGGTCAGCGTGAAGTCGTAGCGCTTGCGCCCTTCGGTCAGTTTCTGCCAGAAGCAGGGCAGCCCTTCGGACACGGGTACCTCGTATGCCGCGGGGATCGAAAGGTACCCCTGATAGGAGAATTCCCCGGCCGTAAGCTGGTAGACGCCGTTCTCGTCGGTGGCTGTGCAGGTATATCCGTCGCTTACGACGATTCCCTGCAGTCTGTTCCCCTGGTTGTCGGTCACCACGCCGTAGATGTCGGTCAGCGGATCTATGGGGGTCTTTACCGGGCGGTCGTCGTCATTCGAACACCCGGAAAAGATCAGGGCAGTGAGCGCGGCGATGATAAATATGTATCGTTTCATTGTATGCTGAATTAAGGTTTGTGTCGGGATGCGCGCCCCGGGAAAATATCGCTCCGGGGCACGTTTCCTCCCTGTTTATCTCCAGTAATAGTTTTGTCCCAGGTCGGGGTTGATGTTCAGTGCCGTCTTGGGGATGGGGCGCAGGTAGCGCTTTTCCTCGAAGTTGCGGCCCACGGTATAGAGCAGGCGTCCGGTCGTGCCGTTCTCCAGCGAGTATTTGCTGTTGTCGAGTATGATGTACGTTACACCGGGTTCGTTGCCGGCTTCGCCCGAAGTCACGCAGACGTCGTTGATGCCGTCGCCGTTGAGGTCGTAGGAAGTGTCCATGGCCGGGATGTAGATGCCGTACCACTGCTTGTTCAGCAGTTCGCCCGCATGCCAGCGCATCAGGTCGTCGTAACGGAACCCTTCCAGCAGCAACTCGATGGCACGCTCGCGGCGGATTTCGAGCAGGTCGCTGTCGCTCAGCCCGTAGTACTGTTGCAGATAGGGGTCTGCCGACGTCGGGCGCTTGCCGTCGACGCCTGCGCGCTCACGCAGCGGCTTGATGGTCTTGTTCCAGATGTCGTCGCTGAATTCGCCCAGTTCGGCCTTCGCCTCGGCGTAGTTGAGCAGCACCTCGGCGTAACGCATGATGGGCAGCGAGTTGTAGGAAACCGATGCCGACTCGTATGCCTTGTCGTCGATGTTGAACTTGATGACCTGGTAGCCGGTCAGCGTCACCGTGAAATCGGGGGGTGTTGCGGTCGAGATGCCGCCCACCAGCTTCGTGTAGCCCGGCGTGATGATGCTCTGCGAGAGCCGGTAGTCGCGGTTTTCGACTTCGGTCGTGAACTCCTCGCCGGTGGCCGTGTGGCGCGAGCCGTCCAGGTTGAGGTAGGTCTTCACGAAATCCTGGTCGAGCGACCAGCGCTGTCCGTAGCTGCCCGACGTGTAACGCCACGTAAGGTCGTGGAACGTGGTCATGCCGACGCTCATCTGGCGAGCCCAGATCACTTCGGTCGTGTTGACGGCCTCCTGTGTGAAGAGCTCCCGGTACTGGGTCTTGACCTTGGCAGGGTTGTTCACGATGCTGTATACGCCGGCTGCCATCAGTTCCTCGCAGGCCTCGGCGCATTCGCGCAGGAATTTCGCCGAAGCCTGCTTGTCTTCCCATGCCTTGCCCGTCGACGGGTCTACCGAATGGTATTTGCGGTAGGTACCTTCGAACAGGCACACGCGGGCCTTGTAAGCCAGGGCGATGTACCGGTTGATGCGGGCGCAGTTGATCCAGTCCGACGACGTGTAGCAGTGCTCGCAGGCGAAGTTCAGGTCTTCGAGCACGCGCTCCATGACGTATTCGCGGCTGTCGCGCGGTTTGTAGAGCGCCACCATGTCTTCGGGGTCGATCGGTTCGTCGTACCAGGGTACGGCACCGAAGGTCTTGACCTTCTCGAAATACTGCCATGCGCGCCAGAAACGGGCTGTGCCTTCGTAGTGGTTGTAGGTAGCTTCGGAGAGCCCCTTCGCCTCGCGCATGTGCACCAGGAAATAGTTGATGTTGTAGATCGGCGTCCAGTTACTGATCGACCAGCCGCTCTGCAGGTCGGGTGTCCACGAAGCGTTGGTCAGGAACGTGAACGACTTTTCGGTAGCCATGATGTCCGAGTATCCGTCGCCGTAACCCAGGTCTGCTGCGCTGGGGGTGTATTTCTGGATGAACCCGTTGATATAGGTCAGCAGAGAGCCTTCGTCCGTGAAATAATCCCCGGATCCGACCTTGGCGTCGGGATCCCTGTTAAGGAAATCCTCGCAGGACGTGAGCAGGAAACAGGCCGAAAGCAGAATGTATGTTATCTTTTTCATTGTCGTCCGTAATTTAGAAAGTTATGCTCAAACCGATCGTGTACGATTTCATGACGGGATAACCGTCGCCGTCGCCGAAGTTGTCGCTACCGAACTTGTTGGTTCCGTAGTCCGCATCGCCGGCGTAGATACCTTCCGGGTCGTAGTTCTTCGCGTACTTCTTGAGCGGTGAGAAGGTCAGGAGGTTCTCGCCCGACACATAGATCTTGAGTGCCTGGAGGCCGATCTTGTTGACCAGCTCCTTGGGGAAGTTGTAGTCGATGGTGAGGTTCTTCAGGCGGATGTACGAAGCGTCCTGCACGTAGCGCGTGTTGGGCTGCGCGAGGATCAGGCCCGAGTCGCTGGCCGAATAGCCGACCAGGCGCGGCCAGTAGGCGCCGCGGTTGGTCGGTGACCAGCGGTCGCTGTTATGCCACGGGAGTGCCATGCTGTACGGGCGGCCGTACTGTCCCCAGAAATAACCCGACTCCTTGGCCGGATACCAGTCGCGTTTGCCGACGCCCTGCCACATCATGCTGATGCCGATGCCGTTCCAGCGCACGCCGCCCTGGATGCTGTAACTGTAGCGGGGCGTGGTGTTGCCGATCTTCACCAGGTCGCCGTGGTCGTAGATCGTGTTGTTGCCGTTGTTGACGTATCCGTCGCCGTTCAGGTCGAGGTAGCGCGGGTCGCCGGCCTGCCAGGTCGCCGAACGGTTGGTGAACTTCGAATAGTTGGCCCATGTCTGCGCCTCTTCGTCGCTCTGGAACAGCCCGTCGCACTTGTAGCCCCACATTTCGCCGAGGGTCATCCCCTCGTAATAGTTGATCGAGTAGTTGGTCGGGAGCGTGCCAGTTTTGGCCGTATAGCGGGTGATCTTGCTGGTGTTGTCCCATACGGCGACTTTAATATTGTAGCTCAGGGTCTTGCCCGCAACCTTGTGGCTGTCGCGCCACGACAGGCTGGCCTCCCACCCGTCGGTGCGCATGTCGGCGTAGTTACCCTTGGGGGCGCTGTTGCCGAATACGGCAGGCAGCTCTTCGCCCACCACATACATGTCGGTTGTCTTCTTGCGGTAGATGTCGGCCGAGAAGTTCAGGCGGCCGTTGAATGCCTCGAAATCCAGGCCGAGGTCATAGGTCGTGGCCTTTTCCCATGTCAGGCTCTTGGGAATCGGGGAGGGTGCCTGCGTGTAGTTGAACACCGAACCGTTGTTCAGCAGGCTCGACTGTGCGATCGACATCGTGGAGAGGTAGGCGTAGGCATCGCTGATGAGGCCGTTGCCCGCCGAACCGACCGATGCGCGGATCTTCAGGTTGTCGAGCCAGTTGGCGTTTTTCATGAAGTTCTCTTCCGAGATGCGCCATCCCACCGAACCCGAGGGGAAGAATCCCCAACGCTGGTTGGACGGGAACTTGGAGTTGCCGTCGTAACGGCCGCTGGCTTCCAATAGGTATTTCCCTTTGTACGAGTAGCTTACGCGGTAGAATGCGCCGACCAGTCCCCAGTCGTAGCTGCCGTTGTCCTTCAGGGTCATCGCTTCGCCTTCCAGCAGGCTGAAATTGGGCTTGCCGGGGATGATGATGCCTTCGCGGCTCATCAGGTTGCTCTTGTAGGTATAATCTTCGATGTTCCAACCGCCCATGATACTCAGCGAGTGGTTGTCGCCCAGGCGGGGCGTGTAGGTCAGCGTGGCGCTCGAAGCGACTTTCTGGCGGTTGTAGGAGCGCTCTTCGTAGAGCGAGCCCGAGGGGCGTTCGCCCGAACTGTCGGGCCCCGTGTAGTAGGTGTAGCTGTTCACGGCCTGCCGGCGGTCGGTCTGGTTGAAATAGAAGCTCACGTCGGCGGCGGCGACCAGCACGTCCTTCAACAGGTCGATCGTGACCGCCGTGCGGTTGTTCATGTCGAACTTGCGGTCTTTACGCCACGAGTTGCCCTCGACGAAGCCTGCCCAGCCCGTGTATACGGCCGCTTCCGTCCACGTGCCGTCGGGATTGGTGACCAGGGCTACGGGGTAAGCCTGGTGGTTGAGCATGCGCGATACCGTCATCGGCGTTGTGGAGATGCCCGTGTGGCTCGTCGGCTGGTGCGAATAGCGGTACATGAAGTCGGTGGTGTTCTCCACGCGCAGCCACGGCTTTACGTTGACGATGCCTTTGGCTTTGACGTTGAACTGCTGGTATTTCTCGTCGCCGGCGTTGTAGATGCCGTCCTGCTCGAACATACGGCCCGAGACGTAGTACGATGCCACGTCACCGCCGCCTGTCACGCTGATGTTGTGCTGGTGTCCGGTCGTATAGTCCTTGTAGAATACGTCGTACCAGTTGGTGTTGCCGAAGTATTCGTAGACGTTGCGGTTGTTGACGCGCCATTTCTCATACGAGGGGTCGCTGTTGCGGCGTGCCAGTTCGTTGTACCAGGTGCGCGAGAATTTGAATACGTTGTTGATGTTCGAGGGATCCTTGCCGAATGCGTTGACGTAGGATTCCAGGAACGAGGTGGTATAATCGTAGCCGTTGGTGACCATCTGGGGCTTGGTGGCGCGCTTGTAGAAGGTGAAGGTACCGTTGTAAGTCACCTTGGCACTGCCTTTCTGCGGCTTCTTGGTGGTAAGGAGGATCACGCCGAAGGTACCGCGGGCACCGTATACGGCGGTCGACGAGGCGTCCTTGAGCACCGTGATCGACTCGATGTCGTCCGGGTTTACGGTCGACATGTCGGTTTCGACGCCGTCGACCATCACCAGGGCCGAACCGCCCGAACCGATCGAGTTCTCCGCGCCGCGGATGCGCACCGTCGCGCCGCGGTTGGGCTTACCGTCGGAAAAGGTCATCGTAAGGCCGGGGATGGCGCCCTGCAACGAGCGCGAAATGCTCATCGACGAACCCATGCGCTCTTCGAGGCCCTTTGTCGAAAGGGTTTCGACGGCACCTACGATGTCGCGGCGCTTCTGTACGCCGTAGCCGACGACGACGACCTCTTCGAGGCTGGTGTTGTCTTCGCTCATGGTGACGTCGATGGTGGATTGGTTGTTGACGTGGATTGTCTGGGGTTTGTAGCCCACATAGCTGAAATTCAGGCTCTCTGAATTGTCAGCATTGATCGTGTATGTACCGTTGGCATCGGTAGTCGTGCCTTTCGTGGTACCGGGGACGGTGACGGTGACACCTATGAGTGGATTTCCCGTGTCGTCTTTAACGATACCCGAGACGGCCTTCCCCCCCCCCTTGTGCCGAGGCCGGGAGCGCAAATGTCACATATAAAAGAATAACCGTCAGGAGCCTGATGTACGAGCGTATTTTGCCCAGTACGTCAAGTCCGGTCAGCGTGTAACATTGTTTCATTTTACATCAGTTTAAGTTATCAATCGGTTCGTTGCCGGATCCCATACCTATTATTATATAAGGCCGGGTTTTTCCGGGGATTTCGGCTGGTTGCAAGTCATTCCCGATATAACTTCTGCTGGAGAGTGTGAAAAAAAGTAGTTAGGTTTTCGCGTGTGTCAGGTTTGTGTGTTTTAATTATTTAATAAATAAGGTTCTTCTAATTTTGCTTTCAAATATATGTTTTTATTTTCTTTCATGCAACTATTTGGTTTGAAAACTTTGCAAAAAGAATAGTAAAAATTATGTAGGTTTGGGGTGTTTTTATATTTATATATTGTAAATACCTTAAAATCAATTATTAGTGTTTGTATTTTGTTAGTCTTGATTCGTGTTGCCTTATTATTGTCTTTTGTGTGGCAAAGCTCGTTTATTGATGTTTCATGCGTGTTAAAAACTATTTAAATAATCACTAAAGGAAACAATTTGTGTTGCAATAGTGTTTTTAAGGTGTGAAAATTTGCAAAAAAGAAAAAATGTGCTTATGTTTGTCCTGCAAGTTGTTCCGACATATCTCTTGAGAGTAAGGACGCGCCCCGAGGCGTATCCGCTTTGCTATTTTCGGTAATAGTTATTACTCTAATCAAAATGTTATGAAACTTATGAAAAATTGGATAAAGACGATGCTCTTCGTGTCGGCCCTCTGTCTGGCGGCTTGCTCCGACGATCCGGATGTGGCTCCGCTCAAACGGGATACCGATGCCGTCGAGCTGACGTACAATTCAGGCGCCACGACCCAGATCTCGGTACGCTATGCCGGTTCGTGGTCGGCGCGTGTCGAGTGTACGGACGGAAGCGGGGCTCCGGTGAACAACTGGTTCTCCGTCTCTCCGGACAATGGTGTCGGTAACGGACGCGATTACCAGTGGGTGACCGTTACGGCCGAGCGTAATCCCGGCGACAAACGTACGGGATACATTTATCTGAAACCGGCCAACGGTGAGGAGATCAAGATCGAGGTCGCACAGGCCGACGGTCATTTCTCGGTGAACGACCCCGTGATTTCGGGGACGCTCAAGTCCAATACGGAATCCGCCGCAATGCTCGAAATCGCCTATGACAAGGCTTTCGGCGAAGAGATGGTGGAAATCGAAGCCACGCTCGACGGCCTTGCCGCCGAGGGGCTCGGCATCAGCAGCCCCTATCAGTCTGTGATCGAGCACGAAGGTAGCGGTACGATTTCGGTGCCTATCACCGGTGTGCCCGTGACGCTGGGTGAGGTGGTGTGCCATGTGACTTTCAAACTCGACGGGGTCGTGAAATTCCAGGGCGATGTTTCGGGGAACGTAAGTTCGTCGAACGAAGTGTTCGGCATGGGCTTCGACCTGTTCAAATGGGGCGGCGATTACCCGAACAACAAGAAGGGCCCCGGCCCGAACGGAAAGGACGGCGCCGGCAAGGAGTTCGATGGCACGGAGCCTGCGGAACCCGATGTGATTTCGGCGGGATCCGACGGTACGAGCGACGTTTTCAACACGATGGGCGAGACCTACCGCATCAACCGCGGCGTTGAAAAGTGGTCGGGCTTGCGTGTATATGAGCACCCGGGTTATGTGAAGCTGGGGGTTACGGCCAATGGCGGCTGGATCATGACGCCGGAGCTCGAAAGCCTTTCGGCGGCACCCGAGACCGTGTCGGTTTCGATCGACTTCCTGCGTTTCGATAACGAAACGGGTACCTACATCGTTTCTGCCGAGGGTGCCGGAGTCGTAACCAACGGCGAAGTGAACAATACCGTGCTCCCGGCACAGACTTCGGCTGCCGGCCGCAAATGGAAGACGCTGACCTTTACCGTTCAGGACGCTACCAACAAGACGCGCATCAAGATCGAGGCGCAGACCTATAACGAAAAGGGGTACCGTATCAATATCGACAATATCGTCGTTATGGCTGCCGACAAGACGGAGGTGACCGAGAAACTGCCGGCCCCCGAGCTTGAAAAGATTACCTATACGCCCGCCAAGACTTCCGTCGCATTTGCGTGGGAAGGCGTGAAGGGGGTGACCTCCTATGAAGCTTCCGTGGCGCAGCAAACGCGTCCCGACTTCAGGAAAACCGTCGAGACGGAGGATTCGAACTGCGAGTTCGCCGATCTGGAACCCGGCCTTTATATCTTTACCGTCAGGGCGCTTTACGCCGGGAATGCGGAATTCAATTCCGACCCGACGCAGAAGGTCGTGGGGACTTTGGGCTTTGCGGCTGAAAAATTAGCGACGCCAACAGAATTGGCGGCTGCCGACGTGACCTCCTCGGGGGCCAAGATCAGCTGGGCCGAAGTGAGCGGCGCCGCCAATTACCGGGTCGTGGTCAAAACGACGTCCGATGGGCAGGAGGTTGCCTCGACGATCGTTGGCGCCACCAGCTATACGGCTGCCGGGCTCAAGGCCGGTACGGATTATGCGGTTTTGGTTCAGGCGCTTGTCGGCGACGGCTCCGTGGCGAATGAATTCGATTCGGACGTGGTGGCGGTTCAGTTCGTGACCACCGATCCTGTGCCTATGATTGCTCCCTCTGCGCGGATTTACGCGAAGACACACGGCCTTGCCGTGCTGGAGTGGGAGCTGTCCGCCGCAGCGTTGGAGCAGCAGCCCGTAGGGTCGACCGATACCTATGATTTCCGGGTGAAGGATGCCGGCGGGAATGTGATCCGGTCGATCGAGAACTTCTCGAAATTCAATTTTACGAAGTATAAATATTACCGGCTCGTGTGGGGTGGGCTGACGCCCGGGGCGACCTATACACTGGAGCTCCGCCGCAAGTCGACGGCGAATAAGGAGGCGCTTCTCGATTCCGAGGGGGCTTCGGCTTCTGTTACGACCGACGCGGCTCCCGACAAGTCCGGATACCTCCTGTATAAGGACTTCGAGAATCTTCCCGGAGGCGGTCAGCCCTTCTATGGTGCCTACGGCTTCAGCCTGGGCAGCACGACCGATTTTTCCGATCCGGATAAGATATTGATTACGACGGGCGATGCGAACTCCATATATTGCCAGGGCGTGAAGGATAATGACTCTTATTTCAGTGCATACCTGCCCGAGTGGGATCGTGCGGATTGGATGGCCAACAGTTCCAATATCGGGCTTGCCGCCGGATATATGAAATTCGGTGGCGGCAAGAAGCCCGCATGGCTGACTTTGCCGAAACTGTCCTCGTTGTCCGGCGCTACGGAGATCGAGCTGGAATTCGATGCGTGTCCCTATTACGAGCCTAGTACGAAGGGGGATATGATGGCACCCTCGAACACCGACATTATGGAGTATTTCGGGGTGACGGTGACCGGAGCGACGATCGTGAGCGTAACGGGCGAGACCTCGGCCGATGCCGTTATCAGCGACGGCGGTACCACGGTGACTTTACGTAACGTGCTTGTGGATAAAATGATCGAGGAGGGACTGAAGGATACGTATCGCTATACGAATCACAAAGTGAAGATCACCGGTGTTACGGCCGATACGCGCATTAAAATCTATTCGGCTCTTGTTGGCAAAGAGGGTGAAAACTATCGTATGTGGCTGGATAATCTGAAGGTTAAGAAGGTTAATTAGTTTTGGTGGATATGGTGAACCGGGGGCTGCGGGTGTCTGCAGTCCCTGGTTTTTATCGACATTGGAGATTGAAAAGAAAAGAAAAAGATAGCTATTTGTTGGTATTTTGTTTTCTTATATTGCATAATAAAGTAAAATATGTTAACTTTGAGGCATGAAAGGGAAAATTCTTGCGTCTTTATTTTGCTTTAGGATGACTTATCCCCTTTTCCGGATGGTAATAAATTAATTTCGTACTATGAATAAAGTAGAAAGTGCCCTGTCGCGCACGACCGACACCAAGGCGTTGGTGATCGGAACCGATACCCTTCCGCAGGTTGCGGATATGTTCAGAAAACTTTTCCCGGATAAGCGGGCGCTTGTCGTGGCCGATGCCAATACATGGCGCGTGGCCGGCGATGACGTGCATAAGATACTGGCCGGAGCGGGGGGCGCGCAGGATGAACCATACGTCTTCACCGACCCGAAACTCTATGCCGAATGGGCGTATGTCGGGGAGCTGGATACCGTGCTTGCCGAGACCGATGCCGTGCCCGTAGCCGTCGGTTCGGGGGTGATCAACGACCTGACGAAACTCTGTTCCAGCCATAACGGACGCCGTTACATGGTCGTGGGTACGGCCGCTTCGATGGACGGTTATACGGCCTACGGGGCTTCGATCACCAAGGACGGCAACAAGCAGACTTTCGATTGCCCGGCGCCGCTGGGGATGGTGCTCGACTCGAACATCGCCGCGGCTGCGCCTGCGAAGCTCTCCGCCTCGGGCTATGCCGATCTGATCGCCAAGATCCCGGCCGGTGCCGACTGGATGCTGGCCGACGCCGTAGGGTCGGAGTTGATGGACGACTTCGCATTCTCGGTGGTGCAGGACGGCCTGAAAGAGGCGCTCTGCGGCCCGGCGGGCGTACACGCGGGGAATGTCGCCAAAGTCGAACAACTGGCCGAAGGGCTGCTGCTGAGCGGTTTTGCGATGCAGGCAACCCAGTCGAGCCGACCCGCGTCGGGAGCCGAACACCAGTTCAGCCACCTGTGGGACATGGAACACCTCAAATACAACGGGGCATCCGTTTCGCACGGGTTCAAGGTGGGCATAGGTACGCTTGCGTCGACGGCATTCCTCGAAATGCTGCTCGAAGCTCCGGTCGGGGAACTCGACGTCGAAAAGTGCGTCGCAGCCTGGAAATCATGGGAGGAGACCGAGGCGGACATTCGCCGGATTTTCGATAACGATCCCGAATTCGTGGCCCGCGGACTGGTGGAGACCAAGGGTAAATACGTCGATAAGGAGGGGCTGCGCAGGCAGTTGCAGCGCCTGAAGAAAGCATGGCCCGAGCTGAGCGTGCGTATCCGCCGGCAGATCATCCCGTTCGGGGAAGTTCGCCGCCGCCTCGAGCTGGTCGGTGCGCCCTACGAACCCGAGCAGATCGGCGTATCGCGTGCCAGGTTCCGGGCAAGTTTCGAAAAAATACCTTACATGCGCAGTCGTTTCACGGTCATCGACATCGCTTTCCGTTGCGGTTGGATGGAACAATGGCTCGATAAACTTTTCGGGAAAGGCGGAATTTGGGAAATAAAGTAGTATATTTGCAAACTGAAACTACTAAACTTTCATTCCGAAATGACTCCTGAACAAACCAAACGCTTCAAGTATTGGCAGACGCGTACCATCATCGCCACGATGGTGGGCTATGCGCTCTTTTACTTCGTGCGTAAAAACTTCTCGCTGGCGATGCCCGGCCTGGAGGCCGACCTGGGGATCTCGAAAACCAGCCTGGGTATTTTCCTGACCCTGAACGGTGTGGTCTACGGGCTTTCGCGTTTCGTGAATGGTATTCTGGCCGACCGCATGAACGCCCGCTGGTACATGGCCATCGGGCTTGCGCTCTGTGCGCTGGCCAACTTCGCCTTCGGATTCGGCGAGGATGTCTCCTACTGGATCACGGGGCAGCACGACGGTTCGCAGTTCACCAATACGATGATCCTCTTCATGGGGATCATGTGGGTGATAAACGGCATGTTGCAGGGGACGGGATTCCCTCCCTGCGCGCGTCTGCTGACCCACTGGATTCCGCCTACGGAGCTGGCGACCAAGATGTCTGTGTGGAATACCTCGCATTCGATCGGTGCGGGCCTCGTGGTGATTCTCTGCGGTTATATCATGGGTACCGTGGGCATGAACATGACGGCCGACCCCGACGCCGTGGCGACGATCGCCGCCAATCTGGGCGTTGCGCCCGACGATGCCGCCGGGATGGAGCGCGTCATGACTTCGGCTGCGCATGTCGGGGCGTGGAAATGGTGTTTCTGGGTACCTTCGGCCATCGCATTCGCCGGGGCGATCGGATTGGTCGCCTTCCTGCGCGATACGCCCTCTTCGGTCGGGCTTCCCGAACTGGAAGGCACCGAGGTGAAGGAGGTGAAGAAGGAGACGAAGAGTGCCGAGCACCGCGCATTCCTGATGAAGCACGTGTTCAGGAACCCGCTGATCTGGATCCTGGGCTTCGCCAATTTCTTCGTATATATCGTCCGTTTCTCGGTGCTCGACTGGGGGCCTTCGCTGCTGAGCCAGTCGAAGGGTGTCAGCATGTCGCATGCCGGGTGGCTCGTGGCGATGTTCGAAATCGCCGGTATCGTCGGCATGTTGTTCGCCGGCTGGGCTACGGACAAATGGCTCAGGGGCCGTGCGCACCGTACCTGCGTGTTCTGTATGGCCGGCGCTGCGCTGTTCGTGTTCCTGTTCTGGCTGCCCGCCGATGCTCCCGTGTGGTTGCTTTTCCTCACGCTGTGTGCCGCCGGGTTCTGCATCTACGGCCCGCAGGCGCTGATCGGCATCGCAGCCGCGAACCAGGCCACGAAAAAGGCCGCTGCGACGGCCAACGGGCTTACCGGCCTGTTCGGTTATGCCAGCACGGTCGTTTCGGGCGTGGGGCTGGGCTTCGTGGCGCAGCATTACGGTTGGAACTGGGCTTATGTCGGTATTATCGGCGTAGCCATCGTCGGTATGCTGGTCTTCCTGATGATGTGGGGGGCGCGTGCCGACGGTTACGATGCCGAACCGGAACGGAATTAAACAGTATGTTCCTATTTTAGATGATGATACGGGTCTTGCGATCCGGGAGTGTCCGAACCGGAGCGCGGTTTCGGACACTTTTTTTGATAAAAGCGAAAAAATAACTATATTTGCTCCAATAACTGCTAAAAAGACAGAGAGATATGCTGAGCATTGCCGAACGACACAAATATATCCTCGACAAACTGAACAAATATGGTTTCGTGCGCATCACCGACGTGGCGAACGAGCTGGGGGTTACGAAGGTAACGATCCGCAAGGATGTGAAAATCCTGGAGAGCAAAGGGCTGCTTTACAAGGTACACGGCAGCGCCCGTCCCGCCAATCCCCATGTCGCCGACCTCGACGTGCATGTCAAGGACAATATCAACCGCGATGCCAAGCGCCTCATCGCGCAGCGCGCCGTGGAGTTGTTGGATGATAACGATTCGATCATCATCGCATCGGGGTCTACGATCTATTCTTTCGCCGAGGAGATCAAGATGCGCCAGTGGCACCATCTGAACATCGTCACGCCGTTCCTGCGGCTGGGCGTGCTGCTCAACGAGGCGGAGAATGTCAATGTCGTGCAGCTGGGCGGCACGGTGCACAAGAAGTCGCTGTCGGTGCTGGGCGAGGAGGCCGCGCGTTCGCTCGACGACTGCATCTGTTCGAAACTCTTCTTCGGTGTGGACGGCATCGACCTCGAACACGGCATCACGACCTCCACGATCGACGAGGCGAAGCTCACGCGCAAGATGATGAAGGCGTCGTCGCAGAATATCGTGCTGGCCGACTCTTCGAAATTCGGACAGCGCGGCTTCGGACGCATCTGCGCGCTGGAGGACATAGACGTCATTATTACCGACGACCGGATTTCCGAACAGATGGTCGCCATCGTCGAGGAGGCGGGCGTGGACCTGATTATCGTCAAGTAGGGCTGTCCCAACCGGGAAAATGACAGGCGCGCCCTGCGTGCGAGAAACAGAGGCGGTTCCGAAATTTCGGAGCCGCCTCTACTTTGTCGGAAGGCAGGAGGGTTATTTGGTCCATGCGGCGTAGCCGCTGCCGATCGCGTCCCAGTCGGTCAGCGCCGTGCATCCGCGGAAGCAGGTGCCGAAACTCTTCGGCGCGGTGAATGCGTCGGGGTGGAGCGAACGTTCGTAGATGTGTACTTTCACGCCGTCGATGGT
>ENA-ORRW01002127-ORRW01002127.1-human-gut-metagenome-genome-assembly--contig:-NODE-2127-length-17034-cov-4.157724_pt1 | contig 17034 bp, 17 predicted proteins | sample MGYA00242183_ERZ509150 | MGnify/ENA primary metagenome ERZ509150 (study PRJEB26280, sample SAMEA2338639) | human gut metagenome | biome: human gut; feature: human-associated habitat; material: faeces... | reverse complement strand
AGACCTGCCCGGCCCCCAGCGCCGCGCCGCCCAGCACTGCCGCGCCCTGCCACAGCAGCGCCGCACTGCGCGCCCCGGGCAGCAGCCTTTCCATTGTGTCGTGCATACGTTCCCCGTTCAGTACAGCCATCGTGCAAGCCCTCCGTAAATGTACAGTATATGTCTCGGACGCTTTGCACTATACCACCCCCGCACGCTGTTTTTTGCCGCAGAGCGTGGAAAACCGAAAAGAGCGTATAAACAAACAAAAAAGAGCACCGCCACCCATAAAAAGGGGCGATGCTCGCAAAAGGCTTTCCCCCGAGGGGGAAGCCTCCCTTAGTGTCTCCAGCTCCACCACAAAAACTTGGTGTTCGTCACGAAATAGCGTTTGAAAAGCCGCTTCGGGTCCTGCATCAGGCGGTACAGCCATTCCAGATTGCAGCGCTGCATCCAGGCCGGGGCGCGGCGGATGTTGCCGGCCTCGTAGTCAAAGGCCGCGCCGACGCCCAGCATCAGCGCCTGCACGCGGTTTTCATGGGCGGCCATCCATCGCTCCTGCTTCGGCGCGCCCAGGCCCACCCAGACAAAATCCGGCTTTGCCGCGTTGATCTTCTCCACGATCTCCGCATCCTCGTCCGCCGTCAGTGAGCGGAACGGCGGAGAGTACATCCCCGCGATGACCGCGCCGGGGTACTTTTCCGTGATTTTTTCGCGCAGGATGTCCAGCGTCTCCTGCGTGGAGCCGTAGAAATAGTGCCGGTAGTGCTTTGTCCCGCTCTCCTTCAAAAGCTCGCGCATCAGGTCGGGGCCTGTCACGCGGGCGGCGTCGGCAAAGCCCTTCTTACGGCTGTATCTGGACAACGGCCCGCCGTCCGGCAGGGCCATGACCGCGCCGTTCTGCACCCGCAGATAGGTCGGGTCGTCGTGGGCCGTCACGGTGGTGTGGACGTTCGCCACGCAGATATATTTCCCGCGCCATGCCTCGCAGTTGTCCTCCACCAGGCGCAGCGTTTTGTCCATGTCGGTGACGGCGATGTTCACGCCCATAATATTGCAGGTCTGCATGCCGCTTCTCCTCACTTTCCTGTTTGGCTTTTATTGTATCACACTGCCGGGCGGCTTTCAACCGGGCGGGGAGAAACGCACATTTTTTGCCGTTTTTCCTTGTTCTATGTGCATCCTAATTATAACATTTTCCCGTCAAATCCCCGTCTTGTCAAATTTCACTCGTTTCTGTCTTTTTCATTTGTCGGTTATGACAATTTTTGTCATTATATATCTTTCTCGCAGATATTCACTAGAATTTCAGATTACAGTATGCTATAATTTCCTTACCATAGTAAAAGGAAGAAGTCTATCCTTTTTCCTGTATGGTATATGGGCTTTGCCCGTATATTTTTCGAAGAAAGGAGGATATTACCAATGAACAACTTCAAGAAGTTCGTCGCCGTTCTGCTGGGCGTTGTAATGGCTTGCGTCTTCGCTACCTCCGCTTTCGCTGCTGATTTCAGCAAAGCTGATACCGCTGCAAAGGCTAAGGCCGAGATCAAGGCTTTCGCTGCCAGCTACGGCATCACCACGATTGACAACACTGTCAACAGCCTGACTGCTGACCAGCTGCAGACCATCTACAACAACATGGACGCTCTGAAGGCTACCGCCGCTTCCGCCAATGCCACCATCAAGGGCACCACGGATGTTGCCGTTGCCACCAAGGCCGCCAATGATGCTGTTGCTACGATGAACGGCCTGCTGCCCGCCGGTGTTTCCATCTCTGCACCGACCATTGACACCAGCGATTCTTCCAAGATCGTTGTCTCCGCCTATGTCACCGCTAACAACGCAAAGGATATCGTTGCTGTCGTTGCTGAGGTTCCTACCACCACCACCGACAACAACACCAACACCAGCGCTGCTGTCAGCAATGCCGCCAAGAACAGTGCTGCCGCTTCCAGCGTCAAGACCGTTTCTTCCGCTGCGAACCCCATCACCGCTTCTTCCAGCGCTGTCATCAAGGCCACCGGCGATAACACCGCCGTTGTCTTTGCTGTTGCTGCTCTGGCTGTTGCCGGCGTGCTCGGCATGGCCGTCCGCAAGGAGCGTGCACTGTAATCCAGCTGCATAAGTCCGGTTTTTAACCGGCAGCGGGCAGAACCTCTGGCTCTGCCCGTTTTTCGTTGTTTATACGGAATTGGTCAATTTATTCTTGTTTTAGACCTTCCTTTTATATAGAAAATAGTTTATAATATGGGATGCAGTAATTATCAACCATATCAGGAGGAAAAGCATATCACCATGCAGGCAAGCAAGAAGCACTCTTTTCTGCGCCGCAGTCCACTGGCTTATGTAGTGGTCCCGCTGGCCTTTGTTCTGGTCAGCACCGCGCTGGTCTTTATCGTGAGCCACACCATGCTGGCCCCGTACCAGGCCCTGCTGGGCTGGTTCTTCAGCACAACGGAGGTCGCACAGCCCAGAGATCTGCTGGACAATGCTGCCACCGTCATCAACGGCGGTACGGTGGATGAGCCGGACGCCCAGCCGGACAGGCTGCCGCTGAGCTCCGTCACCTACCCGTCCGAGGGGGACCGCTACGCGACGATCACGATCTCCGGCACCAACGTGGACGCCCCGGTCTACTACGGCGACACGAACAAAATTTTGAACGCCGGCGTCGGCACCTACAAGGACGACGCCCGCGTCGGCATTCCCGGCGAGGGCAAGACCATCCTGCTGGCCGGGCACAACAACACCTTCTTCAATGACCTGCAGCACGCTGAGGCCGGCGCGACGGTCACGATCACGACCCACTACGGCGTCTACACCTATGAGGTCACCGGCACCGAGATCCTCGACTATCAGGACGAGACCGCCTACGACTTCACCCGCACCGACGAGAATCTGATCCTGTACACCTGCTATCCCTTCGATGCGCTCGGCTTCACGCCGAACCGTTTCTTCGTCTATGCCAAATACGTGTCCGGCCCCGTGCTGGACGCCAACAGCTAAGGGGGTGTATGTATGGCACAAAAACAAGCTCCGCACCCCCGCCGCAAGGGCAGCGTTGTGTGGGCCACGGTTTTAAGCTGGCTGTCCAGTCTGCTGCTGGCACTGCTGGCGCTCTGCCTTGTCCTGATGACAACGATCTGCAGCGCCTCCTACATGAAGGAGCAGGTCAACCGCAGTGATTTCAATGAGGCCGCCTACAGCTATCTGTATGACAACTTCATCAGCTATGGCGCATCGTCCGGCTTCTCCGCCGACGTGATGACCGCCGCCCTCTCCCGCGACCAGATCACGGCGGACATGGCGGGTTCCATCACCCGTCTGTACCAGGGCGACACCGCTATTGATACCCGCAACGCGATTCTGAATACGACGTACGACAACCTGATCAACGATTTGAACAGCCGCGGCGTCGAGGTCACATCCGACATGGAATCCGCCGTCGTCGTCGTCGCCGACGCCTGCCGTCTGGACTACGCCAACTATGTCACGGTACCCCTGGCCAGCCAGCTGTATACTTTTATTGAAAAGTGCAACCGCGTTGTGCCGGTGGCCGTCGCCATCATGGCGGTGCTCTGCGCAGTCAGCCTCTTTGTGATGCTGCGCTTAGCCGGCAGCTCCCGCTACGGCGTGCGCTGCCTGACGTTCGCTTTCACCGCGGCTGCGGCGCTCTGTGCGCTGGCCGCCACCATTATTTTCCCTGCGATCCACATGGAGACGCTGAGCATCAATCCCGCTTCGGTCAAGCAGCTGATCGTCACCTATGTGCAGAATCTCTTTGGCCGCTTCGGCCTGTTTGCTATCATCTACGGCGCAGTCGCCGTGATCCTTCTGGCCCTGACCGCCACTGCCAGAAGCCGCATGAAACGCCGCCAGAACATTTAACAGGAGGACCCACACATGGAAAACGAAGGTTACGAAACGATTGACCTTTTGGAGGTCCTGAACGCCGTCCGGCAGCACCTGCTGGCCGTCATTCTCGCCACCGTGATCCTGGCCGCTGCCGGGTTCGGTATCTCCAAGTTCCTTATTACCCCGCAATATGAGGCTTCCGCCCTGATGATCGTCAACACCCGTCAGGACATCACCTCCAACGTCACCAGCGACCAGATCAACTCCGCCACCAAGCTGGTTTCCACCTACAGCATCATCATCAAGAGCGACACCGTGCTGCAGCAGGTCATTGACAACCTGGGTCTGTCCCTGACCTATCAGCAGCTGGCAAGCCGCGTCACAGTCAGCGCCGTGGATGACACTCAGGTCATGAAGGTCACAGTCAAGAGCGACAACCCCGAGTGGGCGCGTCAGGTCTGCGAGCAGATCACCGTCGTTTCCCCTGACGTCATTCTCGAGTCCGTCGAAGCCGGTTCCGTCAAGGTCATCTCCAGCGCCGCCGTCAATCCGACGCCTGTCTCCCCCAACGTAGGCCGCAATACCATGCTGGGCGGCGTGCTGGGCTTGGTCATCAGCGTCGGCATCATCCTGCTGGCCGTCCTGCTGGACAACAAGATCCATACCGAGGACGACATTGCCAAGTATCTTGACCTCGCCGTCGTGGGCGTCATTCCGGAATATCAGGGAGGTAAAAAGAAATGAGCAAGGCAAGCAAAAACACCAGCCATCGCAAGCTGTTTACCGTCAGCAGCGACGCCCCGTTCCAGTTTGTGGAAGCCTACAAATCTCTGCGTACCAACCTGGAATTTCTTTCCTCTGCCGGCAACTGCAAGACCATCCTGATCACCTCCTCCGTTCCCGAAGAAGGCAAGACCAACGTGGCCGTCAACCTGGCCATGACGATTGCGGCCTCCGGCAAGCGCGTTGTCCTTGTGGACTGTGACCTGCGCAAGGCGACGATCTCCCGCTATCTGCGCATTCCGCGCAACCATGCCGGTCTGACGAACGTCATCACCTCCAAGGATGAAGGCGCGTTGGCCGCGGCGCTTGTCCGCGTCAAGGATTCCGGCATCACAGTCCTGGCCGCCGGTACGATTCCGCCGAACCCCACCGAGCTGCTCTCCGCCCCCATGACCGAGAAGATTTTTTCCTCCCTGCAGAAGGCATTCGACTATGTTATTGTGGATACCCCGCCCGTCAGCCTCGTCACCGACGCTGCGGTCCTCTGCCGCATGGCGGACGGCGTGCTGCTGGTCGTGCGCCCCGGCGTCACCACCATTCAGAGCGCCCAGCTCAGCAAAAAGAACCTGGAGGCCGTCAACGCCCACATCCTGGGTGTTGTCATGAACGGCTACAACGGCAAGCAGAGTGGCCGCCGCGACGGCTACTCCTACGCTTACTCCTACAGCTATTACGACGAAGATAAAAAGGGAAATGATGCATGAGTAATGCCCTTGTAGAGCTGCACTGTCACATCCTGCCCGGCATTGATGACGGTGCCAAAGATCTGGATATGTCAATGTCGCTCATTCGCAAGGAATTACAGGATGGTGCGGCGGGCATTGTGTTCACGCCGCACTTCCATTATGAGCGCATTTCCGTGGAGCAGTTTACCGCGCGGCGCAAGGCAGCGTTCCTGCAGGTGTCCGCGGCCTGCAAGGGCGAGGGCCTGCGGCTGGCCGGTAAGATGGGCGCCGAGGTGTTTTACTCCACCGCGCTGCCCAGCCTTGACCTGCGCCAGCTGGCCTTTGCGGGGAGCAACTATATTTTGATCGAGTTCCCCACCACGATGCACCCGCCGGGCATCGACGAGACGCTCTACGCCATCCGTGCGCAGGGGTACACGCCGATTCTGGCCCACGTGGAGCGCTATCCCTTTGTGACCGAGGACCCGACGCTGCTTTACAACTGGGTCTGCGACGGGTGTTTGGCGCAGATCAACGCCACCGGCCTGATCCGGGACGGACACACCGCCAAGTGGCTGCACAAGCTGATCGAGTGGAACCTTGTGCACATTCTGTGCAGCGACTGCCACCACCCGGTCAAGCGCCCGCCCAACCTGGCTGAGGGCTTTGCCCATCTGCCTGACAAGGTCGCCCGCCGCATGCAGCGCAACGCCATCGACATCTATCTTGGCGACGACCTGCGTCCCCCCGAGCCGACGAAGCCGGTCTACCGCTTCGGGCATTGGGTGTAAAACAGAAATACGTAGGGGAGGGTTAAAAACCCTCCCCTACGCTATTTTTATTGCCCGTTTTCCACCGTCTGCCCGGCCCCTACCGCGTACTATTCGCCGCGCTCACGCCTCTGCCACCGCCACCAGATACTTGTAGATCTGCGGCTTGTACTCCTCATACAGGCCCAGATGCTCATACAGCTCCTTATAATATGCAAACAGGGTCGCACGGGTCGCCACAACGTTCACCGGGTTCAGCGCCGTGTGCACCGCGCTGCCGGGCGTGTTGAAATAGTTGTAGATCGGCGTCGACAGCGCGTAGAACTTCTCCGCATAGCGGATATAGCTCAAATTGAAATACAGGTCCTCCGACCAGTCCATGTCCTCGGCGCATATAATGTCATCGTGCGCGCGGACAATGTCGGCGCGGTAGAGCTTATTCCACATCACACCGTAGTAAAAGCTGGCCGGTTCCTGCATCAGGCCCGCGGCGAATTCCTCCTTCGTCATCGGGCCCTCCATCAGGAAGCCGTAGGTCTGCACCTTGGTGGGCCGCTCGGGGCGGGGGTCATCCTCGGCACGGGGGCGGGGCGGCGTAATGCGGTTGTAGTGCGCAATGACCAAATCTGCGCCGCTCTCCTCGGCCCGCTGCACCAGCAGCTCCGTGGCGTAGGGCTGGATCGTGTCGTCGGCATCGACGAACTGCAGATACTTGCCCTTGGCCTCCCGCAGGCCCATGTTGCGGGTCGCGGCCACGCCGCTGTTGGCCTTGTCGATGAGCACGATGCGCGGATCGACGTTGGCATACATCTTGCAGACCTCCAGGCTGACGTCCTGGCTGCCGTCGTTCAGCAGCAGAATTTCAAGGTTCCGGTAGGTCTGGCGGCGGATACTCTCCACACAGCGGGCGATATGATCCTGGGCGTTATAAATCGGCACGATAATACTGACAAGCGGCTGCTCCGGCATGGCGGGGGACCTCCTTTTTGTAGTAGTATATCCACAATACCACACTTTTGCCCGGTTGGCAATGGAAAAAGTGCGCGAGGTGTGGTATGATGCTTATAAGGGCTTCCCCATCGGGGAAAGCTGTCCGCAAAGCGGACTGATGAGGGCCAGCCTTCCGCCGCAGCCTGTTCATGGGCTGCCCCCGCAGACCTGCCCCTCATCCGGCCTTCGGCCACCTTCCCCCAAGGGGGGAAGGCATCACTATGAAACGAGGTCACCACCATGAAGCCTTCCATCATCCGCCTGCGTGCGCTGGAAAAGCAGCTGTACGCCTACCTGTATGCCATGACCGTCATCGACTTTGACGCTGAGACCGTCGCGCCCGAGGGCAGCGCCGATGGCCGCGCCGAGGCCACCGAGGTTTTGAGCCGCGCCAGCTTTGACCTGCTGGTCAACGACGGCACCGCCGCTCTTTTGAAGGAGGCCGCTGCCGACGCCGAGACCGAGCAGGAGCGCGCCGAGGTCCGCAATTTGCAGCGCCAGTACGACGAGATCGCCCGGATCCCCGCCGACGAGTACGCCGCCTTCACCAAGCTGTGCAGCCAGAGCGTGCCTGCCTGGACCAAGGCCAAGCGCACGAACGATTTCAGCCTGTTTGCACCGTATCTGGAAAAGATCATCGCCGCCCGCCGCGCCCAGGCCCGGTATTTTGCGCCGGACCGCGACCCCTATGAGGTCCTGCTGGACCGCTACGAGAAGGGCCTGACCATTGCCCAGTGCGATGAATTTTTCGCGACGCTGCGCGAAACCATCGTCCCGCTGCTGGCGGACATCCAGACCCGCGGCAAGGCCGTGCGCACCGACTTTCTCGACCAGGAGTGGCCCATCGACGCCCAGCGCCGGGTCAGCAAAAAGATCATGGAGCTGTGGGGCCTTGACCCGGCCCACTGCTATCTGGCCGAGAGCGAGCACCCCTTCACCACCGAGTTCTGGCGCGGCGATGTGCGCATCACGACCCACTACATACCCCGGGACATCTTCTCGAACCTCTACAGCGTCGCCCACGAGGGCGGCCACGCGCTGTATGAGCTGAACATCAACCCCGACTACGACTACACCGTCGTCACCCACGGCGCGACGATGGGCATTCACGAGAGCCAGTCCCGCCTGTTTGAGAACCTGGTGGGCCGTTCCCGCGCCTTTGTCCACTACCTGTACCCGACGCTGAAGGAGCTGTTCCCCGCGCAGCTGGCCGACGTCTCCGCCGAGGAGATCTGGCGCGCCGTCAACCGCGCCGAACCGGGCCTGATCCGCACCGAGGCCGACGAGCTGACCTACTCCCTGCACATCATGGTGCGCTATGAGCTGGAAAAGGCCCTGATGCAGGGCACACTGGCCGTGGCCGATCTGCCCGCCGCCTGGAACGCCAAGTATAAAGAGTACCTCGGCGTCGATGTGCCCGACGATGCCCACGGCTGTTTGCAGGACATCCACTGGTCCATGGGCGACATCGGCTATTTCCCGAGCTATGCCCTCGGCAGTGCCTACGGCGCACAGGCCCTCGACGACCTGCGCAAAACAAACGATTTTGACGCCCAGTGGGCCAACGGCGACGTGGAGCCGCTGAAGGCCGCCTTAAAGGAGCGCGTCTGGCAGTGGGGCAGCATGAAGGAACCCGCCTGGCTCGTCGAGAGCCTCTGCGGCGGCAAGTTCGACCCGCACCACTTCACCGATTATTTAAAGAAAAAGTACACCGAGCTGTACGAGCTGTAAAGCCGTCAGCTTCCCGGGTCGATGCAAGCATCGCCCCCTACACCGTAGGGGCGGATTCCATATCCGCCCGTGGCCGTTCGCCCTGCCGCACACGGCCCGGAAGGGGACGCCGCCCAGCCTCCCCTTCCGGGCCATGCGTAGGGCGGGGTGCCCCCACCCCGCCGCCGTTCTCCGCTATACCGCACAAAAAATCCCGTCGGACGCCCTTTTCCGGCGGGATTTTTTCAGCATAATACGCTGTCCGGGAAATTCAGGCAGGTGTACAGGTACCGCAGTGCCTCGTCCATCGTGTCAAACTCGCCGCCGTCTACCTCGCTGGGGCTGGCAGCGATGGTCGACTTGTCAAACGGGATGCCGTTCTCCCTGCGCCATTCGTCCACCTGCAGCGCTATGTCATTGGCATAGCCCGGGCGGTCCTGCCTGCTGCCGTCGGCGTCAATGTAAACGCAGGCGCCGTACTTTTTCCGGTCCGGCAGGCGCACCAGCTCGGCCAGAGTGTAGTAGTCGCGGTCAAAGTAAAAGAGCATCTGCCCGCGATAGGCGGCAATCTCCGCCGCGCTTTCCTCGCGGTTCGTGATCTGGGGCACGGTGTCCACCAGCCGGTGCAGCTCGTCCAGCAGTGCGTCGCCGTCCTCTGGGTAGGCATCCGTGCCCTTGGCAGCAGCGATTTCCCCAAAGCAGTAGGCCTGCCAGTGGGGCGGGCATTTGCCCAGCTTGGCACGCTCAATGTAGTAGAGCAGGTCAGCGCGGTAGGAGGCAGCGAGTGCGTTCAGACTTTGTTTTTTCATAGCTTGTAGGCCTTTCATTTTGTATCATTTATGGTGTCCGTTTCTCGGAACACCCTCATCTTACCATAACCGTTTGTCGAATCCTGCCGCATTATAAGACCGAACGCCGTTTTATTTTAGGGACAACTGTTTTCCGCTGTCGAAAAAACAGCAGGCACGCAAAAATCGCGTACCTGCTGTCTTTTTTGTTATCATTTTACGGGCTGCCCCTGTGCGCACAGCACTGCGTCCAGCGCCGTCAGCTTATCCGGCACACCGCCCAGCTCCATACCGGGGAAATCCGTCTCCACGCCTGCGGACGCCAGCTCATCGGCACAGGCCGCGGGGTCGGCACAAATCGCCTGTGCTTCGGCCAGGATGCCCGGCCAGTTCAGCGCCAGCCGCTCCTGTGCGTCGCCGCTCAGCCCGGCCCGCCAGGTATCCGCTGTACCATCCTCAAACTCCGACGCGCTCAGGTACTCCACCAGCACCGCCGCGGCCCGGGCCGTTTTCAGGCTGCAGCCTGCCGTGTCCGCGCCGAAATCCACCAGCCCATCCAGCACGGCAAGCTGCTCGGTCCGGCTGCCTGCGTGCCCGGTGCCCGCTTCGGACGATACCGCCTGCACCGCGGACGCCGCCTCCGGCACCGCCGGGGCCGCGCACCCGGCCAGCAGGGCGGCCCCCGCTAAAAGAATCGCTAACCTACGCATACCAACGCCCCCAATCCTACCTTATACTATTCACAGCAGGTGTGGCGTGTTTCCTGCTTGCAGCAGTCGCCGCAGCTCTGGCGGCGGATATAGTTTTGAATGTCGTCAAAAATCGGCATCAGCGCCTCGCCGTTTTCGGTCAGGCGGTACTCGACCCGGGGCGGGACCTCGTTGTAGTCGATGCGCTGCACCAGCCCGTCCGCGGCCAGCTCCTTCAACTGGTTCGACAGCATCTTATGGGTCACGCCGTCCAGCAGCTTGCGCAGCTCACCGTAGCGCAGCGTACCGTGTGCGCCCACCATGAATAAAATGCGCATCTTCCACTTGCCGCTGATCTGGTCCATGACCCGCTCCATCCTGTCACAGCCCACATCCGCATAGCGGCAGTTACAGTGTTCGTTCGGGTGCATTGCTCACACTCTCCTTTTGGGTAGCGGTTTCTAAAAAGTGCGTACTTGTCAAAAGTGCCTATTTGAATATACTAAGTATAGGGTATTTTCCCCGCGTTTGCAACTTGTTTCTTGGGAATGTTTGCGGTAATATAGTTGTGTATGATTATAAGGTAGGGCAGCCTGACCTCAGGCCGCCGCGGCGGGGTGGGGTCACCCCGCCCTACAATATTCACCGCCGAATGTGCGGAAAATCACCCAAGAGGAGAAAACAACTTATGTACGATGATTTAGTAGAGTTTTTGCAGGAGTCCGTCACCCCGTTCCACGCTGCTGCCACCGCCGAAAGCTGGCTGTGCGCCGCCGGCTTCACCCGGCTGGAGGAGGCCGACTACTGGAACCTTGAGCCGGGCAAGGGCTACTATACGACCCGCAACGGCTCGTCCGTTGTGGCGTGGCGCGTGCCGCAGCACGCCATCGGCGGCTGGCCCCCCAGCCACAGCGACTCCCCGTCGTGGAAAATCAAGGCCGACACCGTTGAAAACGACGGCTGCCGCCGCCTGAGCGTCGAGGGCTACGGCGGGATGATCATGTCCACCTGGCTGGACCGCCCGCTGACCGTCGGCGGGCGCGCCCTCGTCAAGACCGAGGACGGCATCGAGAGCCGCCTTGTGTACCTTGACCGCGACCTGCTCGTCATCCCGTCGCTGGCCATCCACTTTCAGCGGGACATCAACAAGGGCCACACCTTCAACCCGCAGGTCGATATGCAGCCGCTGTGGGGCCCCGCGGGCAGCCGCACCCTGACCGACCTCGTCGCCGAGTCCCTCGGCGTGGAGGCCGCCGACATTCTGGACAGCGATCTGCAGCTCATCACCCGCCAGGCCCCGACCCAGATCGGCCCCGACGGTGAATTTTTCATGGCCCCGCGCATTGACGATCTGGAATGCGCCGCCACGACGCTGCTGGGCTTTCTGGATGCGTCCGGGGAGACCGACAGCGCCTGCGCCCCGGTCTGGGCGATGTTCGACAACGAGGAGGTCGGTTCCTCGAGCCGGATGGGTGCCGAGAGCAGCTACCTGCGCGACGTGCTGGACCGCATCCTTGAGGCCGTGCCCCACAGCGCACAGGCCAGCCACCGCGCCATGGCCAACAGCTTTATGCTGAGCGCCGACAACGCCCACGCGACCCACCCGAACTTCCCGCAGAAGTCCGACCCCTGCGCGCCCGTGCGGCTGGGCGGCGGCGTGGTGCTCAAGTACAACGCCAGCCAGAAGTACACGACGAACGCCGTCAGCGGCGCGATCTTCCGCGCCATCTGCCGGAAGGCCGGCGTGCCGGTGCAGGTGTTCACGAACCGCGCCGACGAGGCCGGCGGCAGCACGCTGGGCAATTTGCAGAGCCACACGCTGCCCATCCCGATGGCAGACATCGGCTGCGCCCAGTTCGCGATGCACAGTGCCGTCGAGACGGCCAGCGTCGCCGACGCCGAGGCCATGACAAAGGCCGTGGCCGCCTTCTACCGTGTCCATCTGCGTGCCCTTGGCGACGGCACCTACACGCTGGAATGAGCACGGGACGCTACGCGCCCAGCCCCAGCGGGCGGATGCACCTGGGCAACCTGATGTGCTGCCTGCTGGCCTGGCTGAGCGCCAAAAGCAAGGGCGGGCAGGTGCTGCTGCGCATTGAGGATCTGGACACCCAGCGCTGCCCCCGCAGCTATGCGGACGCCATTGTGGACGATTTGGCGTGGCTCGGCCTTGCCGCCGACGGCCCGACGCCGCCGGTCTACCAGAGCGACCGCAGCGAAATTTATCAGCGGTACTTCGACGAATTGTCCCGCCGTGGGCTGGTCTATCCCTGCTTTTGCAGCCGCAGTCAGCTGCACGCAGCCAGCGCGCCCCACCGCAGCGACGGGCAGGTCATCTACGCCGGGACCTGCCGCGGCCTGACGCCCGCCGAAATTGTCGAGCGCTCCAAGACCCGCGCCCCCGCCTGGCGCGTGCAGGTGCCCGACGAGGTCATCGCCTTTGAGGACGGCCACATGGGGCACTATGAAGAGAACCTCGCCCGCGACTGCGGGGATTTTTTCCTGCGGCGGGCCGACGGTGTGTTTGCCTACCAGCTGGCCGTCGTTGTGGACGACGCGCTGATGGGCGTCGATGAGGTCGTGCGCGGCAGCGACCTCTTGTCCAGCACACCGCGCCAGCTCTGGCTTTACCGGGAGCTGGGCCTGACCCCGCCGAAATTTTACCATCTGCCGCTGCTTTTGGCCTCCGATGGCCGCCGCCTCTCAAAGCGCGACGGCGACCAGAGTCTCGAGAACCTGCGGGAGAAATACACCCCCGAGGAGATCATCGGCAAGCTGGCCTTTGCCTGCAGCCTGCAAGCCTCCCCCGCCCCTACAACGCCCCAGGCCCTGGCCCGCACCTTCGATTGGTCCCAGGTCCCGAAAAGCGACATCGTTCTGCCGGAAAATCTGTTTTAATAAGATAAAAAGCTTCCCCCCTCGGGGGAAGCTGTCACCGAAGGTGACTGATGAGGGCAGACCCCGCCAACGCCACCCGCTCACGGGCAGTATCCGTCAGCTCTCCCCTCATCCGGCGCTTCGCGCCGCCTTCCCCCTCGGGGGAAGGCTTTCTCTGCACTACCAAAAAAGGAGTATCCCCATGCAACGCTACGAAATCACCGGCATGAGCTGCGCGGCCTGCGCAAGCCATGTGGAAAAAGCCGTTGCGGCGGTGCCGGGTGTGGCATCCGTCGCCGTAAGCCTGCTGACCAACTCGATGCAGGTAGACTACGCCCCCGACGCCGACCCCGATGCCACGGCACGGCGCATCCTCCGCGCCGTGGACGCCGCCGGGTACGGCGCGTCCCTCGCCTCCGCCGAGAGCGAAAGCGCCGAGCTCGAGGACACCGAGACTCCCAAGCTCAAAAAGCGCCTGATTGCCAGCCTCTGCTTCCTTGTCCCGCTTATGTACGTCTCGATGGGCCACATGATCGGCCTGCCGCTGGGCAGTGTGTTCCACGGCGGCGGCTGGCACGCCATCCTGTACGCGGGCACCCAGCTGGTGCTGACCCTGCCCGTCTGCTGGATCAACCGCGCGTTCTTCCTCTCGGGCTGGAAGGGCATCAAGACCCGCGCGCCCGGCATGGATACCCTCGTCGCCCTCGGCGCTGGCGCGTCGCTGGCCTACGGCGTGTTCGCCATCGTCATGATCTGCATCGGCCTGTCCACCGGCAACGACGACCTGGTCATGCAGTACCGCCACGACCTCTATTTTGAGTCGGCGGCCATGATTTTAACGCTCATCACTGTCGGCAAAACGCTGGAAGCCTACAGTAAGGGCAAGACCACCGACGCACTGAAAAGCCTGATGAAGCTGGCCCCCCAGACCGCCTGCGTACTGCGCGGCGGCGAGCAGGTCACAGTCCCGGTCAGTGAGGTCAACGTCGGCGACCTCTTTTTAGTCCGCCCCGGTGAGAGCATTCCCGTGGACGGCACCGTCACCGAGGGCATCTCCACGGTCAACGAGGCCGCCCTGACCGGCGAGAGCATGCCGGTGGACAAGTTCCCCGGCTCCCCCGTCAGCGCCGCGACCATCAACCAGAACGGTGCGCTGACCTGCCGTGCCGAGCGCGTCGGCCAGGACATCCGCCTGGTGCGCGACGCCGCCGCGACGAAGGCCCCGCTGGCCAAGACCGCGGACAGGGTCTCCGGCATCTTCGTGCCCACCGTCATCTGTATCGCCGCGGCTACGTTTGTCATCTGGCTGCTGCTGGGCCAGACCTTTACATTTGCGCTGGCCCGCGGTATCAGCGTGCTGGTCATCAGCTGCCCCTGCGCCCTGGGCCTGGCGACGCCCGTCGCCATCATGGTCGGCAGCGGCGTGGGTGCCAAAAACGGCATCCTGTTCAAGACCGCCGCCAGCCTCGAAACCACCGGCTACACCGACGCCGTGCTGCTGGATAAGACCGGCACCGTCACCACCGGTGAGCCCAACGTTGTAAAAATCTTCGGCACCCGCAACGTGCCCGAGAAATTCCTGCTCAGCATGGCCGCCGGTCTGGAGCTGCGCAGTGAGCACCCGCTGGCCCGCGCCATCCTGCAGCGCGCCGAGAAGGACCATCTGTCCTACGCCACTGTGACCGACTTTGAGGCCGTACCCGGCAAGGGTCTGCGCGGCAAGGTCGCGGGCAAGGTCATTGCGGGCGGCAATGCCGATTTCATCCGCGAGACCTGCGCCCTGCCCGACGACCTGCAGCAGGCGGGCGACGAGATGAGCGCCGACGGCATCACGCCGCTCTACTTCTCGCTGGCCGGTAAGGCCGCAGGCGTCATCGGCGTGTCCGACGTCGTGAAGGAGTCCTCCGCCGCCGCCATCGCCCAGATGCAAACGCTCGGCCTGCAGGTCGTGATGCTGACCGGCGACAACGCCGCCACGGCCCGCCACATCGGCGCGGCTGTCGGCCTCGACGCCGACCATGTCATTGCGGGCGTCCTGCCCGCGGGTAAGGAAGCCGAGGTCCGCGCACTGCAAAAGCAGGGCCGCGTCGCCATGGTCGGTGACGGCATCAACGACGCCCCCGCCCTGACCCGCGCCGAGACCGGCATTGCCATCGGTGCCGGTGCGGACGTCGCACTGGACGCCGCCGACGTTGTGCTGGTGCGCAGCGACCTGGCCGATGTGCCCGCCGCGGTGCGCCTGTCCCGCGCGGTGGTGCGCAACATCCATCAGAACCTGTTCTGGGCGTTCTTCTACAACGCCATCTGCATCCCGCTGGCGGCGGGCGTGTTCACGGGCTTCGGCATCACGCTGAACCCGATGATCGCCTCCGCGGCCATGAGCCTGTCCAGCGTCTGCGTCGTCACGAACGCCCTGCGGCTGAACACCTTTGACCCGCGCAGCGCCGCCCACGATGCCCCGCCGAAGCGCAGAGCCCCGGTCCGCGCGTCTGCGCCCGAGATTCCCTGCCCCACCGGCAGCTGCCCCGTGCAGCCTGCCCCGGAAAATAAAACCACCCAAACGGAGGGAACTGCCATGAAAAAGACGATTCACATTGAAGGCATGATGTGCGGCCACTGCGAGGCCACCGTGAAGAAGGCATTGGAGGCCCTGGACGGCGTGCAGAGCGCCGAGGTCAGCCACGAGAAGGGCACTGCCGTTGTGTCCCTGACCCACGATGTGGCCGACGCCGATCTCAAGACCGCTGTCGAGGCCAGGGATTACACCGTCACTGGCATCGACGCATGAGCGCCATCCGCCGCCGCTGGCGCTTCACCGGCACAGTGCAGGGCGTAGGCTTCCGCTATTATGCCCGCGCCGCGGCCCTGCATCTGGGCCTGACCGGCTGGGTCGCCAACAACTGGGACGGCAGCGTCACGCTGGAGGCCCAGGGCGAGCGTGCCGCCCTCGACGCCCTTGTCCCCCTCATCGAGCGCAGCAACCGCTGGGCCCGCATCGAGAACGTTGAAGTCACCCCCCTGCCCGTAAAGGAGCACGAATACGGGTTTGGGGAGCGGAGCGGAGAGTAATTTGCAGAGAGGAGATAGGAGTTAGGAGAGAGGAGAGAACCCTGCTGTGGGAAAATCTCCTATCTTCTCACTCCTATCTCCTCTCTTTTTGGCTTGCACTTGTCTGTTATTGCAGGTATAATACTATTATATCAACATCAAAAGGGGTTTTCACATTGCCCGGTACTTTATATCTTGTCGCCACGCCTATCGGCAATCTGGATGACATGCCGCCGCGTGTGGCGGCTACCTTCGGCTTGGCGGACTTCGTCGCGGCTGAGGACACCCGCGTCACGCTGCGGCTGCTCAACCATCTGGGCCTCAAAAAGCCGATGGTCAGCTACTATGAGCACGCGCTCCACCACGGCGAGGCCATCCTGAACCGCATCGAGGCCGGGGAGAATTGCGCCCTGTGCAGCGATGCCGGTATGCCCTGCATCAGCGACCCCGGCGAGCAGATCGTCCGCGAGGCCCACGAGCGCGGCATCAGGGTCGTGCCCATCCCGGCGGCATCGGCCTGCGTCACAGCGCTGGCGGCCAGCCCACGGCCCGCTTTGTGTTCGAGGGCTTTCTGCCCGTCCCCAAGCGGGACCGCCGTGAACGGCTGGCATTTTTGCAGAACGAGACCCGCACGATGATCTTCTACGAAGCCCCGCACAAGCTGCGCGGCACGCTGGACGACCTGGCCGCTGCCTTCGGTGCGGACCGCTCGGTCTCGCTCTGCCGTGAGCTGACCAAGCTGCATGAGGAGATCAAAAAGACGACTCTCGGCGAGGCCGTGGCCTTTTATAAGGACAACGACCCCCGCGGCGAGTATGTGCTGGTTCTGGCCGGTACCGACCCTGCCGCCGTCGAGCAGGCCGCCGCGCCGACCCTG
>ENA-ORRW01002112-ORRW01002112.1-human-gut-metagenome-genome-assembly--contig:-NODE-2112-length-17110-cov-4.221401_pt1 | contig 17110 bp, 13 predicted proteins | sample MGYA00242183_ERZ509150 | MGnify/ENA primary metagenome ERZ509150 (study PRJEB26280, sample SAMEA2338639) | human gut metagenome | biome: human gut; feature: human-associated habitat; material: faeces... | reverse complement strand
AAAACCCGCTCGACCGCCTCATCATCCCCGGCGGTGAGAGCACGGTCATGCGCCGCCTGCTGCACGACCTCGACCTGTTCGATGCGCTCCGCGCGCGCATCGCGGAGGGAATGCCGGTCTTCGGCACCTGCGCCGGACTCATCCTGCTCGCAAAGCAGGTCGACGGCGGCGTTCCGTGCTTCGCGACCATGGACATCGCGGTCAAGCGCAATGCCTATGGCCGTCAGCTCGGCAGCTTTTTCACGAACGACAGCTTCGAGGGACTCGGCACGCTGCCGATGACCTTCATCCGCGCGCCCTACATCGAGTCGGTATCGGGCGGCGCGAAGGCGCTCGCCGTTGTCGGCGGCAAGATCGTTGCGGCGCGGCAGGATAATCAGCTCGTCACCGCGTTTCATCCCGAGCTTGACAGCAGCACCGCCATCCACGAGTATTTTCTCAAAATATAAGACCAAAGGACGCTCTAAAAAAGAGCGTCCTTTTTGTTTCCGTTTAGTATAATATTACTATTTGTATTATCCCATGCAGTCTCCTGCTTTTGGGTGCGCTCCCTCGGGAGCGCATTTTGTTATATCAACGAATTATATTACTTTTAGTATATCGTATCTGCCCATTCCTTATCGCAGGCGTCGCTGCATATCTCATACAGGCGCTGCACGGCGTCCTCGCTGCCGCGCAGCCTGTGCATCCATCTTCCGTTATAGGCGACATAGAATTCCGGCGGATAGTAGTACAAATACAGCGGTTCCCCGTTGTAGTCCGTTTTAATCCAGTAGGTCAGCCGTCCCTCCGGGTATCGGCCCAGAATTTCGGGAATGCTGTTCATTTTGATCTGCGGCAGCAGCTGCCGCACCAGTACGGGGACGAGACCCGCCAACGCGCCCAGGATCAGAGGGTTGCGGAAGATCTGCCGCACCTCCTCCCGCCAGGAGATGGATTTGCCGTCTGTGCTGTATGCCGTCAGCATCAGCACTGCCAGCATGTTGAATACCGGCACGCACACGGAGGTGACCAGCGACGCGAAAATCAGCGCGTCCTGGCCGCCCAGGGCGCTGGCCAGCGGGATGCCCATAATGACCTGGTTGGCCCGGAACGTGGCCTGGGCAATGACTACCCGCTGCGCCCGTTCCCGGGCAAACAGCGGCGCCACGGCCACACCAAGCCCTGCGGCACCCACAATGCACAGCACGATGAAGCCCAGCAGACGCCAATTCAGCACCGACAGGTCCTCGATGGCGTATACGTTCAGAAACAGCTGCACCGGCAGCAGCACATGAAAGCAGAAGCTGTTGAGCTGCCGGTAAAAATCATCGCTCCAATGGGCAGAGCGCCGCAGCCAGCAGCCCAGGGCCATGGTCAGCAGCAGCGGCATAATGGCCCTGCCCGCGTATAAAAGGATCTCCAGCATAATCGTTTTCCTCGGTTCCTCATTTCGAGGGACAGTATAGCAGATTATTCTCTGTTTTTCTACCCTTCCTGTAAAATTCCATCCTGTGGGCGGCGGGCCTTGCAAATCCCGGAAGAATATGGCATGATAGAGAAAAACCACCGGGGAGGACACCATATGGACACGGAAAAGCTATATGATCAGGATGCATTCCTGCGGGAATTTGACGCCGTCGTCACGGAGTGCTACGAGGGAAAGGACGGCTCCTGTCTGGTGACTCTGGACCGCACGGCCTTTTATCCGGAGGGCGGCGGTCAGCCGGCGGACCATGGCGTGCTGGGCGGCGCGGCGGTGCTGGACGTTCAGGAGCGGGAGGGACGGGTGCTTCACACCTGCGACCGCCCCCTGCCGGTGGGCCGGACGGTCCGCGGCATCATCGACTGGGGCCGCCGCTTTGACCACATGCAGCAGCATTCCGGCGAGCACATCGTCAGCGGCATGCTCTGCGCTGCCTTTTCCTGCGACAATGTGGGTTTTCACATGGGTGCGGATACCGTCATCATCGACTATAACGCTCCCATGACCTGGGAGCAGGTGCTGGAGGTGGAGGACCGGGCCAACCGGTATATCTGGGAAAATCATCCCTTCCGGGCGTACTATCCCACGCCGGAGGAGCTGGCCGTCCTGCCCTATCGCAGCAAAAAAGCAATAGAGGGGCCGGTGCGCATCACAGAGTTTCCCGGGGCGGACCGCTGCGCCTGCTGCGGCACCCATGTGGCCGCCAGCGGCCAGGTGGGATTGGTGAAGTTCCTGTCCTGCCAGAAGCTGCGGGACGGCGTGCGGCTGGAGCTTCTGTGCGGCGGCCGGGCCATGGAATACCTGTCCCGGTGCTGGGACCAGAGCCGCCGGATCGGCCAGGCGCTGTCCGTGAAGCCCCAGGCAGCCTTTCCGGCAGTGCAGCGGCTGGAGGAGCAGCTGCGGCAGAGCCGGGAGCGCTGCGCCGCCCTGGAGGAGCAGGTGTTCCGCCAGACAGCGGAGCAGTACCGGAACGCCGGGGATGTGCTGCTGGTGCAGCCGGACATGGAGCCGGACAGCGTCCGCCGTCTGTGCGACGCCGTCAGCGGTACCTGCGGCGGACGGTGCGCCGTATTTGCCGGCACCGGCGGCAGCTATCGCTGGGCCGTTATCCATCCGGGACAGGATCTGCGCACCTTTATCCGGGACATGAACCAGGCTCTTCATAGCCGCGGCGGCGGCCGGGACGGCTTCGCCCAGGGCAGCGCCGCCTGCACGGAGGAGGAGCTGCGGGCCTTCTTTGCCCAATGAAAATCGAAATCACCCCGGACCATGCTGCCTGCATGATCCGGGGTGATTTTATCCGTATGGGTCACAGCCATGTTTCGGGGGCTGCGGCGTCCAGAAACAGGGCCAGAGACAACAGGTCCGCACTGCCGCCGGGGCTCAGATGCCGGGCGATGAGATCGTCGTCCAGAGCCTCCAGCGCCGGAGCCAGAGCATTCTCCGGCAGAGCGAGAAGTGCCGACGCCGCCTGCTGCACATAGCGCAGGCCCTCCGGACCGCCGCGATAGACCAGGGTGCTGTCGTCCAGCCGGGACATGGACCAGGTCAAGGCCGCCAGGGCACCGGATCGGGACAGAAGCTCCCGCATATGCCGGGCGGTGGGAAAGCCGGATATGGCCTCCTGCCGGACGCCGCCGCACTGGGCCCGGACGGCGCGGCCGTGGGTACCGGAGGCCGGCGGCAATGCGCCGGCGATGGCGGCCGCCGTGTGGAAGGGATCGCCGCCCTCCGTCAGGCTGCGGCCCAGGGCCGACAGCAGCAGGGCAAAGCTGTACAGCGCCCCCTTGTGGGTGTTGACGCCGCCGGTGGCCGTCAGCATGGCATGCTCCGCCTCCCGGCCCAGAGCCTGGAGCTCCGCCGGAGAGGCCCCTGCCATGCCCAGGGACACAAAGCGGCAAAAATACGGCTCCAACGCCGCCGCGCTGCGGCGGAACAGGGGCAGGTCCATGTCATCATGGGCCCCGGTGTTGCGCCGGTCCACCAGGCCGGGCTTGGGGGTCAGGCACACCTCGTCCTCCAGGGCCTGACGGGCCAGTTGGGCCAGGTGACCGGCGGCAAAGCTCCGGAGGATATCCTCTGTTTTGGTCCGGATGGCGGCAAGGCCGTGGGCCCGGCTGCGGGAGCACACCGTCACGGGGCCGCCGCAGATCAGGCACCGGCGGCTCTGGGGCCGGGACAGCTTCTCCCCGCCGGGGGACAGCACGTCCAGATCGTACAGCCGGCCCACGGGAGTCTGCTCCTCCAGCCGGAGGCACAGGTCCTTCACGGCTCCGGCGGGGCGGTGGTATACCAGCAGGGCCTCGGGGCCTGTGGGGGCGGCGACGGACTCCCGGTGCACCGGCGCACCCAAGTCCCGGTCCAGGGCCGCAAGGCCCGCCTGGAAGGCCAGGCGGACCAGAGGCGTGTCCTTGACGGGACCGGCGATATTCATGGTGAAGGACAGCAGCGTGCCGCCGTACTGCCGGTGCAGCGCCTGCTGGCGCTGCACCCGGCGGTCACGGGCAAGGAGCACCTGCTCCAAGGTGATCTCTACAGTATGCATAGGTTGTCTCCGGTACCAGAGGTTGGATATCGTCCAGGCGGCCCTGGCGCAGCAGCTGCCGGACCCGGCTGGCGCTGATGCCCTCCAGCCGGGGAATTTCAGTGACGGATATGCCCCACAGGGGCAGCAGGGCCTGCATCCGGCGGTTATACCGGGCCGTTACCGGGGAGTAGGGCTCCTGGCCCACAAAGCGCCGGGTGATGCCCAGGGCCGGGGCGATGCGCTTGCCGAACAGGGTCAGCTCCAGGTCGCAGCGGGCCTGCTCCGGGTCGCCCTGTAAAAAATACGCAGGGAAGGTGGCCCGGGAGATGATATAGTCTCCGCCGGGGACCACGTCCACGTTGGGCAGGTCCTCCGTGCCCCGGCGCACCAGCTCCAGCCGGTCTGCCGCCGGAAAGTCACCAGTCTCCTCGCTGAGAACAAATACGTACAGATGGGGGCAGCGGGCGGCGGCGTACTCCACCAGATGCCGGTGGCCCCGGGTGAAGGGGTTGGCGTGGCACACCACAGCGCCGCTTTCGCCGTCATACGCCGGAAGGGAGGCAAGATAGCGCTCCACGCCTCCCCGGCGGTGCTCCATCATCAGCATGTCCGCCGTTTCCGCCACGGGGAAGAAACCCAGGCTGCGGAACAGGCGGGCATTTTTCGGCTTGGTGTACAGAAACGGATGGGCTGCGCCCCGCTGGGCGGACTGGCGCAGCAGGGCGGTGACGATCTGGGCACAGGCTCCGTCACCCTCGGCCTGGGGGGCCACGGCGATCTGCTTGAGAACCCGTCCGCTGAGAGACCCGCAGGCCAGTATGGCCCCGCCGCCGGAGAGCAGCAGGGCCGTACAGTCGGCGTCCCCCTCGTCCCGGAGCCCGGCGGAGGCCAGAAAGGCCTCATACGCCGGGCGCAGGGACAGCGGAAGCGCCGTTACGATGCGCAGATCATTCATCCTCGTCGATCTGACGGACCACATCGATGATGGTGTTGTCACGGTACATGACCACGCCCACGATACGGTCCTTATAGCGGATGGGGTCGGGCACACCCACGATTTTTTCGGCCCGCTGCTGGAGCTGCTGGATGGTGAACACATGCAGCCCGGCCTTTTCCAGCTTTTCCTTCACGTCGGGGCGGCGGGGATTCACGGCAATGCCCTGGTCGGTGACCACCACGTCCACCACGTCGCCGGGGGTGACCACGGTGTTGACGCGCTTGACGATGGTGGGAATGCGGCCCCGGGTCAGGGGAGCCACCACCACAGAAAGGCTGGCACCCTCCGCCGTGTCGGGATGGCCGCCGATGGCACCGCGGATCACGCCGTCGGAGCCGGTGAGGACGTTGACGTTGAAGTCGGTGTCGATCTCCAGGGCGGAGAGGATCACGAAGTCCAGCTGGTCCACGGCGGCGGCCACCAGATGGCTGGCGTAGTAGCTGGCGCCGATCTGATGGTGGAAGTGGTTGTTCTTCAGGCTCTTGGCGGCGTCCAGGTCAAAGCTCTGCACGTCCAGGATGCGGTCGATGAGGCCCTCCTCGTGCATGGCGGCGATCTGACCGGTGATGCCGCCCAGGGCGAAGCGGCAGTGGATATTCTGGTCGATCATCTTCTGGCGCAGGAAGCGGGCGGTGGCCAGGGATGCGCCGCCGGAGCCCATCTGCATGGAGAAGCCGTCGTACAGATATCCGGCGGCCTCGATGACGTTGGCGGCGGTCTTGGCGATCAGCAGCTCCTTGGGGTCCTTGGTATAGCGGGTGGCCCCGGATATGATGCCCTTGGGGTCGCCAATGTCGTCGGTCATGACCACATAGTCCACCTCGAACTCAGGGATGGCCCAGGGGGCGTTGGGATATGCCACCAGGTGGTTGGTAATGACGATGACGTTGTCGGCATAGGTGGCGTCGGGCCGGGCATAGCCCAGAGAACCGCAGGCAATGCCATCCTCACCGTCGCGGCTGTAGCCGTTGGCGTTGCCGTAGGGGTCACAGGAGGGCGCACCCAGGAAGGCCACGTCGATGTGCAGATCGCCGGACCGGATGGCGCTGGCCCGGCCGCCATGGGACCGGAATACCACCGGACAGTCGATGAGGCCCCGGGACACCTGCTCGGCCAGCTCGCCGCGCATACCGGAGGTTTCGATGTGGGTGATGACGCCATTCTGGATATGGCGGATTAGGGGGGCGTGGACGGCGGCCAGGGAGCTGGCGGCCAGGGTCAGGTTCTTAAAGCCCATTTCCGCCAGCTTATCCACCACGGTGTTGATGATATGGTCGCCGTTGCGGAAGTGGTGGTGGAAGCTGATGGTCATGCCGTCCCGAAGGCCGGTGCGTCGGATGGCCTCCTCCAGGGAGGGCACCAGCTTGTTCTGCCGGGTGGACCGGGCCTGGAATGTGGCGGTGTTCTTCTGGCGGGCACCGTGATACAGCCCGTGGTTGCTGATCTCACCGATATGCGGGATTTTTTCAAGCTCGATCATGTCAAATCTCCTCCACTTCGTCGATCTTGCAGCCGGCCTCGTACAGGTCCAGCAGGCGGCGGGCCCGGGTGACCACGGGCTTGTCGATCATCTTGCCCTTGAGGCTGGCCACGCCGCTGCCCCGGGCGTTGGCCTCGGCAATGGCGTCCATAATGGCCCGGGCCTTGTTCAGGTCCTTCTCGCTGGGCATGAACACATGGTGCAGCGGCTCGATCTGGCGGGGATTGATCACGGACTTGCCGTCGAAGCCCAGCTTTTTGATGAGGGTGGCCTCAGCGATGAAGCCCTCCTCATTGTTGACGTCGGAATACACCGTGTCCAGGGCGGCAATGCCGGCGGACCGGGCGGCGTTGAGGATCATGCAGCGGGCGAACAGCAGCTCGATGCCGTCGGAGCGGGTGGTTTTCAGGTCGGTGACATAGTCCTCGGCGCCCAGGGCGATGCCGATGAGGTGGTCGCTGGCGTGGGCAATCTCGGCGGCGTGGAGCACGCCGTTGGCGCTTTCAATGGCGGCCATCATGCCGGTGGTGCCCACGGGAATACCGGCCTGACGCTCGATGCGCTGGATCTCCCGCTCGCAGTCGATAACGTCCTGGGCGCTGTCGGTCTTGGGCAGGCGGACCACCTGGACCCCGGCCCGGACCACGGCCTCCAGATCCTGGACGCCCAGGCCGCTGGACAGGTCGTTGATGCGCACCACGGTCTCCTTGGTGCCGAAGTGCAGGGTCTTCAGGGCGTTATACACCAGAAAACGGGCGGAGTCCTTCTCGGTATAGGCCACGGAGTCCTCCAGGTCGAACATGATGGAGTCGGCCCCGTAGATGTGGGCGTCGCGGATCATGCCGGGGTTGTTGCCGGGCACGAACATCATACTGCGGCGCAGTCTGTCTTTTACATACATGTTACTTGACCTCCCATTCATAGGCGTCGGACTGGGCGGCGCGGAAGATGGCGGTGGTAACCCGGGCGCGGACGGTGCAGTCCAGAGCACCCTTGTCCACGGCGGTGACCTCGGCGTTCTCAATGCCGTAGTGAGCCAGCGTGTCACGGATGACGGCCTCGATCTGACGGCCGAACTGCTGCAGGACGTTGCTGGTGAGGCTGATCTGGATGCCGCCGGACTGGGCGGGCTCCAGGGTGATCATGATGTCGTTGGACTCCATGGTGCCGGCGGTGGCGGTGATGAGCAGGTTCATATGTCTGCCCCCTTTACAGCTTCGCGGCCAGACGGTCGTGGATGGCGGAGATGAATTCGCCGCTGGTAACGGCGGTGACGGGGGTGCCCTCGTCCACCAGGCCCACCAGGTCCTTGGTCATGATGCCTGCGCCCAAGGTCTCAAAGCAGGCGGCCTCCAGCTTGTCGGCAAAGGCGGACAGGTCGGTCAGGCCGTCCAGCTGGCCCCGCTTGCGCAGAGCGCCGGACCAGGCAAAAATGGTGGCCATGGGGTTGGTAGAGGTCTGCTCACCCTTCAGGTGCTTGTAATAGTGCTTGGTGACGGTGCCGTGGGCGGCCTCATACTCGGTGGTGCCGTCGGGGGAGACCAGCACGGAGGTCATCATGGCCAGGCTGCCGAAGGCGGTGGACACCATGTCGCTCATCACGTCGCCGTCGTAGTTCTTGCAGGCCCAGATGAAGCCGCCCTGGCTGCGGATGACGCGGGCCACGGCGTCGTCGATGAGGGTATAGAAATAGGTGATGCCCAGCTCGTCGAACTTGGCCTTATAGCTCTCGAATTCCTCCTCGAACACCTTCTTGAACTCACCGTCGTAGACCTTGGCGATGGTGTCCTTGGTGGAGAACCACAGGTCCTGACGGGTGTCGATGGCATACTGGAAGCAGGCCCGGGCGAAGGAGCGGATGCTCTTTTCCTTGTTGTGGGCGCCCTGCCACACGGCGGGGCCGTCCACCTTCTGAACCAGCAGGGTCTTTTCCTCACCGCTCTCGCCCCGGAAGGTCATGGTGCACTCGCCGGGCTCGGTGGTGTACATGTCCACGCTCTTGTACACGTCGCCGTAGGCATGACGGGCGATGGTGATGGGCTTTTTCCAGTTCTTCACCACGGGGTGGATGCTGTCGATGAGGATGGGGGCCCGGAACACGGTGCCGTCCAGAATGGAGCGGATGGTGCCGTTGGGGCTTTTCCACATCTGGGTCAGCTGGGGATATTCCTCCATGCGCTGCTTGTTGGGGGTGATGGTGGCGCACTTCACGGCCACGCCCAGGCGGCGGGTGGCGTTGGCGGCGTCCACGGTGACCTGGTCCTGGGTCTCGTTGCGGTGCAGCAGGCCCAGGTCATAATACTCGGTCTTCAGGTCCACGAAGGGCAGGATCAGCTGGTCCTTGATCATCCCCCACAGAATGCGGGTCATTTCGTCGCCGTCCATCTCCACCAGGGGGGTAATCATCTTGATTTTTTCCATTGCCGTATTTCCTCCTTATTTTTGTCCGAAAGCGCCTTACATTCTGGCGGCGTAGTAGTTCATCAGGCAGCCATCCAGGATGATCTCCTTCTCGTCCTGGGTCAGGCCCCGGACGTGGAGCAGCAGATCGTGAACGCTGCCGTCGCGGCAGATGACCTGGGCGGGGATATCCTCCCGTCCGGCCTCGATGGCGGCGCGGATGCCGGGGACAAACACGCAGTCGCCGGGCTGATAATCGAAGGGCGTGCCCTGGTCGATGGTAAAGGGCAGGATGCCCCAGTTGATGCAGTTGCTGCGATAGCGCTTGGTGGCGTACTCATAGCAGATGTTGGCGAAGCCGCCCAGCACCTTCTGGCAGGAGGCGGCCTGCTCACGGGCGGAGCCGTCGCCGGGCTTGTTGGCGAACACGCAGGAGCCGAACTGGGTGGTCTGGGCCAGGGCCTGGGCGTCGCCCACGCGGCCCAGGGTCTCCAGCAGAGAGGCGGGGACCTGACCGCTGCGGCGCTGGGCCTCCCGGGCGGCTACATCCTTGGCCCGGGGCACATACTCCGGCACCCGGCGGGACAGGGTGAACTCCGCCAGACGCAGGGGGTTGGAGCGATAGGAGGAGGTCTCACCGGAGGGGATCAGCTCGTCGGTGGTGGTGACGGGATCATGGATCACGGCGGCCAGCTCCACCAGCAGGTTCTCGGTGAGATTGTACATCTTGGGCCAGTCGGTGATGTTGGGGCCCATGACCAGCTCCACGCTGGGATCGGCCTTGCCGAAGCCGTAGTACAGGCGGTTGTCATACACTTCCTTGTCGAAGTGGTACTCGTGATGAATGGGGGTGTATTCCACGGCGGTGGCGGGGGTGATGCGTCCGCCGTTGGCGGCGGTGGCGGCGATGGAACGGGCGTCCATCAGGCACACGGCGGCAAACTGGCCCTCGCCGGGCTTGGAGCCCTCGCGGTTGGGGAAGTTGCGGGTGGTGTGCCGCAGGGACAGGCCGTTGTTGGCGGGCACGTCGCCTGCGCCGAAGCAGGGGCCGCAGAAGCTGGGCTTGATGATGGCGCCGGAGGCCAGCAGGTCAGCGGTGGAGCCCACCTTCATCAGCTCCAGAGACACGGGCACGGAGGTGGGGTACACGTCGAAGCTGAAGGCGCCGGAACCGGTATAGTGGCCGCGGACGATGTCCGCCGCCTCGGTGATGTTGTCGAACAGACCGCCGGAGCAGCCGGCGATGACGCCCTGGTCGGCCCAGACGGCACCGTCGTGGATCTTATCGGTGAGCTGGGGATTGGCCTTGGGGAAGCGGCGCTTGGCATCGGCCTCCACCTTCTGCAGCAGCTCCTCCGCGTTCTCCAGGAACTCGTGGATGGTCCAGGCGTTGGAGGGATGGAAGGGCAGGGCGATCATGGACTCCATCCTGGACAGGTCGATGGTGATCATCTTGTCATAATAGGCGTCCTGGCCCGGGTGCAGGGGCTTGTAGTCCTCCGGGCGCTTGTGGGCCTCATAGAAGCCCCGGGTGACCTCGTCGGTCTCCCAGATGGAGGAAAGACAGGTGGTCTCGGTGGTCATCACGTCGATGCCGTTGCGGAAGTCGATGGGCAGGCTCTTGATACCGGGGCCCGCGAACTCCAGCACGCAGTTGTTGACAAAGCCGCTTTCAAAGGTGGCCTTCACCAGGGCAATGGCCACGTCGTGAGGGCCGATGCCCTGCCGGGGCGTACCGGTGAGGTATACCAGCACCACCTTGGGCATGGGGGTATCCCAGGTGTTCTTCAGCAGCTGCTTGGCCAGCTCCGGGCCGCCCTCGCCCACGGCCATGGTGCCCAGGGCGCCGTAGCGGGTGTGGGAGTCGGAGCCCAGGATCATGGAGCCGCACTTGGCCATCTGCTCCCGGGCATAGGAGTGGATGACGCTCTGGTTGGCGGGAACATAGATGCCGCCGTACTTCTTGGCGGCGGACAGGCCGAACATGTGGTCATCCTCGTTGATGGTGCCGCCCACGGCGCACAGGCTGTTGTGACAGTTGGTCAGGGCGTAGGGAATGGGGAACTCCTTCATGCCGGAGGCCCGGGCCTGCTGGATGATGCCCACATAGGTGATGTCGTGGGACACCATGGCGTCGAAGCGGATGCGCAGCTGCATGGGGTCCGGGGACACGTTGTGAGCCTGCAGGATCTGCCAGGCCATGGTCCGGCGGCGGGCTTCCTCCTGGGCCGTGGCCGCAGTTTCCTGGGGAACGCCGTTTACCAGGTACATGCCGTGGTCGGTGAGCTGGATCATAATGGATTTACCTCCTACATATTGCCTCCGCGCCGGGCGCAGAGTCCTTCTTTGTTTGGTCCAGGATAAATGTAGCACACCGGCCCGGGGTTGTGAATCGGTTTTCCGCAAAAAGCCGCCTGGGGCGGCATTTTCTCCATTAAGCCCATGAAAACACCGAATCATTTGGTAAAAATGGAGCTTGTGGGGGACGGGCTTGCAAAATGTTTCGTCAAAATAGAACTTGCAGCCTGGTTTACAAAAATCCGGGACACACCCATGCCTGCAAGCTGCAAAAGCGGCAAGGGAAATTGCACAAATTTTCCATATGAAGGACAGATGCGCAATATTTGTCCTTCCGGCGAAAACAAATGGCGCAGATCGAATTTCTCTTGCTTTAACTTGACAAAGCCGGTGACGTATGATAGACTGATATAAGTTTACAAGCCATAAACTTTTCAAGGAGGGTCATTTTATGCGTGTTCGTGAGATGGAGATCGGTGAGGTGCAGGAGCGGTTTGCCAACCTGGTGTGGGACAACGAGCCCATTCCCTCGGGCCAGCTGGTGAAGCTGTGCGAGCAGGTTTTCCAGTGGAAAAAGCCCACCACCTATACGGTGTTGCGCAAGCTGTGTGAAAAAGGGCTGTTTCAGAATGTGAACGGGGTGGTGTCCTCGGTGATGAGCCGGGAGGAGTTTGCCTCCCGCCGCAGCGAGCAGTTTGTGGACAATGCGTTCCACGGCTCCCTGCCTGCCTTTGTGGCGGCCTTTACCGCACAGAAGCCCCTGTCCGCCCAGGAGGCGGAGAAAATCCAGGAGATGATCAGCAAATTCCGGAAGGGGGAATGACCCGTGCTCTGCCGGATATTCCTGAAGCTGGCGGGAATGAGCGTCACCGCCGGGGTGCTGGTGCTGGCGATACTGGCCGTTCGGGCCCTGACGCGGCGGCGCATGCCCAAATGGGCCCATTGCCTGCTGTGGGGCCTGGTGGCGGCATGCCTTTTGTGCCCGGTGCTGCCGGAGAGCGGACTGAGTCTCCGGCCCCAGAGCGGGGAGCTGGTCCAGTACGGCGACCAGCTGACCGGCCTGGACCGGGAGCCGGTCATCATCCTGATGGAAACCGGAGTGCAGGATGTTTACGCTTTCCGAACGGGTGAAGCGGACCGGCCCGGAGTGTCCCTGATGCCCCTGGCTTATGTCTGGCTGGCGGGAATGGCAGTGCTGCTGGGATGGGCGGCTTTCAGCTGGCTGCGGCTGCGGCGGCAGGTGGCGGCGTCCGTCAACGTTGCCAAGGGGGTATATATCTGCGACGATATCGCCTCGCCCTTTATCCTGGGGGTCCTGCGTCCCCGCATTTACCTGCCTTCGGGTCTGACGGGCGCCACGCTGGAGAGCGTCCTGCGCCATGAGCGGGCCCATCTGAAGCGCCGTGACCACTGGTGGAAGCCCCTGGCCCATGTGCTCATCGCCGTGTACTGGTTCAACCCCCTGCTGTGGGCGGCGTATGTGCTGCTGTGCCGGGATATCGAGCTGGCCTGCGACGAGCGGGTGGTGCGGGATATGACCCGGGAGGACCGGGCCGCCTATTCCCAGGCCCTGCTGCAATGCAGCCTGAACCGGCGGCGCAGACTGGTGCTGTGCCCCCTGGCCTTTGGCGAGGTAGGCGTGCGGACCCGGGTGAAGTCGGTGCTGCGCTATCGCCGTCCGGCGGTGTGGCTGTCGGCTGCGGCGGTTCTGCTGTGCGCCGCCCTGGCGGTGACGTTCCTCACGGAGCCCAAGACCGCGGAGAACGCTCCGGTGGAAAAAGCCCGGACGCATAACAACGATTATGTGGATTATTTTCAGCGGATCCAGAAGAAGGAAGCGCAGCAGGGCCGCAGCGTGGACAATCCGGTGGTCATCATCAGCACCTCTATGGAGCCGGCCACCGGCCAGATCAGCTATCAGGTGCAGCTGCTGGACGGCATGACGGACTGGGAAAAGGAAAGAATTCTGTCCAGATACAGTATGAACATCGCCAATATGGAGGTTTTCTACCCCCAGGAGGGGGACATCCATCAGGAGATGGACGTTCCTCACCTGCGGTTCCGGGCGGTAAGTTCAACGTCTGCCCCGCCCATAGACCCGGCTTACGACGACCTGGTGGCCCTGGACAACCCGTATGAGCCCTATACGCTGGCCTCCGTGACGGTGCTCAGCGCCGACGGGAGTCAAAGCTCCACCTTCCGGCGGGTGGGCCAGTCCCTGCTGCTGGACGATGCGCCGGACGACTCCGGCAGAAACGCCATATCCTGGAGCATCCGTATAGACTGAATACATAGAGAGCGAAGGAGGGAAGGACATATGTTTGCCAGACACGGTATCAGAAACGCCCTGCGGACCCCCAAACGGTCGGTGGCATTTCTGCTGCTGATGACGCTGCTGGTGACGCTGCTGGGCACATCCCTGGGGCTGAGCTTCGCCCTGCAGCGCACCCTGCGCCAGTGCCGGGAGAATTACTCCACCATTGGGCTGGTGGAGTATCTGGGCCCGGGCTATCCCAGCACCACCAAGGTGGTGGCGGACGCCGGGGAGGTCCTGGCGGAATTTGAGGAAAAGCTGGACCGGGAGGATCCGGCCCTGGTGGCCTGGGAGCCCACCCGCATGGCCCTGGGCTATACTCCGGACCTGGGCATGCTGACCAACCGTCTCCTGCTGAAGGACCGGTTTGTGGCCATGGTGAAGGTGCGGGAGCTGGTCACACTTCACGTCCCGGCGGAGGATGGCTCCGGCTGGACCATCGATGAAAACGGGAACATAGTGGAGGAAACTCCTCGTCCCGCTTATGACCGGGTGCTTCCGCTCTATGACGCCATCATCAGCCGCATGCTGTATACCGGCCAGCGCATGGTGGACGGCTCGCCGGTACTGCTGGAGATCCCGGGGGAGGCCAGCATGGATATTCCCGGCCAGGACTATGTGCCTCCGGCAGACAGCATCTGGATCCCCGGGCACTACTATCTGCTCCACGGCTCCTATGCCGAGTCCAGCCTGATGGGTGCATCATACATGCAGCTGTCCATGGGGCAGTATGAGCTGGACGGGGTAGACACCGGCGTCACCGATGTGCTGGACGTCACCCAGCCCGACGGCACGCCGCCCAAGCTGGACGGCTCCACGGGCATCGAAAAGGTGGCCCAGACCTATCAGGTCACGACTCACTCCCTGACGGTGCAGGCCACGGACCGGCCGGCGGACCTGCTGCCCTTTCAGCAGGGGGATCTGACCCTGGCAGAGGGCGCATACTATACCGCAGGCGGCAAGGGCTGCCTGATCTCTCAGGCGGTGGCCAAGGATCTGGGCCTGTCCGTGGGGGACAGTCTGCCCCTGTCCCTGGCGGTGCGGAAAAATACCCTGATCCCCTACAGCTATTGGGCCGGGGAGGGCTTCGACGCGGAGGATACCTATACCGTCAGCGGTATTTTCTCCGCCAATGAAGAATACGAGACCATGGTCTATATCCCCGTCCGGAACGATATCGATATGCAGCAGAACCACTGCTCCTTCACGCTGGGGCAGCTGCAGCTGAAAAACGACCTGGCCCAGGAGTACATTGAGCGTCTGGAAAAGGATCTGCCGTCCTCCATCCGCGTCACCGTGTATGACCAGGGCTATGCCGCCGTGTCCCAGGCGCTGGAGGACATGCTGCGGCTGGTGCAGATCATCGCGGGCGTGTGTCTGGCGGCAGGACTGGGCTTTCTGGTGCTGTTCGGCTATCTGCTGGTATACCGTCAGCGGGGCATTGGCCGCACCATGATCCGGGTGGGCGCTGCCCGGCGGAACGTGCATACCTATTTCCTGTTCTGTGCCGGAACGGTGGCCCTGCCGGCGGCGGGACTGGGCCTGATCCTCAGCCGCTTCGTGTGCCTGGGGGTGCTGAAGCTGCTGGAGGTGGTGCTGGACGGCGCCACGTCCCTGGACCTGTATTACAGCAACACCGCCCTGGCCATGCATCGCTCCGCCACAGAGTATCTGGCGGCCCCCGGCTGGGGAGCCCTGGCCGTCATCGCCCTGGGGACCCTGGCGCTGGCGCTTCTGTCCTGCCTGGTGTTCAGTGTGGTCAGCCTGGAGCGGCGGCACAAAAAGCGCCGCCGGGAGAGCCGCGCCGCCCAGGGTACGCCGTCCCGTCCCCTGCGGGGCGGTCCCCGGACCTATGCGCGGCTGTCGGTGCTGCGGGGCGGCTTCCGCTCCCTGGCGCCGGTACTGGCAGGCGTGTGCGCGGCCGTCCTGTTCTGCCAGCTGTCGGGTATCGTTATCCGCTATGACGGACAGCTGCGGGACCTGCGGGCAAACAGCTCTGTCCGGGGCAATATGACGGACATCAGCGGCAAGTATACCACCGGCCTGGTGCTGGATGAGCAGGTGCTGGACCAGATCGGCCAGCTGCCCGGCGTCAGTGAGCTGACAAGGCTGACGGCCACGCCCTACTACTTCGCGGGAGTGTACCGGGGCAGCGAGCTGGTGGCCGGACCCGGCCTGCCGCCCCAGCCCACCACCACCTTTGAGAGCGAACGGTATATGGCGAATCTGTCCTCCGGGCCGGACCTGGTGTTTATCGACCGGCTGGAGGGTGCGCCGGAGTTTATGTACAGCACGTCCATCAAGACCCAGTGGCTGGAGGGTTACGATTCCAGCTGCTTCCAGATGGATTGGGATGCGTCGTTGGACCCGGAAACGGCAGAGAATCGGTGCGTCATCTCTACGGACATGATGGACCAGTACGGCATCCGGCTGGGCGACTGGATCTGGCTGGAGGTTCGGTGCTCGAGCGCTTACAGCTACAGCAGAAGCCAGATAGGCCTCCGTGTGGTGGGCGCTTATGCCCAGACGGGCCGGGCCAACAATATCTACACGAACCTGAGTATGCTGCGCTACCCCTATGCATACGACGAGGATCTGGAGCTCTGCACCCTGGGCGGCGTCTACCTGGCCAAGTCCATCAGCGGCGCCACGTTTAAAATCGCTGACTGCACAGATCTGACGGCGGTGAAGCAGGCTCTGTACGACATGGAGCTGTCCGCCGTGGGCAAGCTCCGGGCCGTCCGGAACTTCGTCATCATCAACGACGCGGCATACCTGAACACAGAGCGGGCCGCCGCCCAGCGCCTGTGGTACATGCAGCACCTGTTCCCGGTGGTGTACGCCATCGCCCTGGGCCTGGCATACCTGATCGCGTTCCTACAGGTGCAGTCCCGGCGGAAGGAGCTGCGCACCATGCGCAGCGTAGGTGCGGACAGCCACACCGCCTATTGGAGCCTGTATTGGGAGCAGCTGATGCTGGCGGCTCTGGGGGCCGTGCTGGGGGCGGGCCTGTGCCTGGCTCTGGGCTGGGGCACCGCCCTGGGCCTGGGTCTTACTGCCGCCTTCGCCGTGCTGTGGCTGCTGGGAGCCCATGTGGCTCTGCACAGGGCCAACAGCCGCCATATTCTGAAAAACCGCAGGGAGGTTGAATGATATGTCCATTCTGGAACTGAAAGATGTCTGCTATAGCTACAGTGCGGAAAAGCCGGTGCTGCGGGGCATGAACTGCACCTTTGAATGCGGCACGCTGTACGCCCTGGTGGGCAAATCCGGCGCGGGCAAGACCACGCTGCTCTCGTTGATGGCGGGGCTGGACCTGCCGGACAGCGGCCAGGTGCTGTTTGAGGGCACCCCCACCGGCGACATGGACCTGGACGAGTACCGCCGCCGGAAGGCTGCGGTGATCTATCAGGATTTCGCTCTGTTCCCGCTGCTGACGGCCCTGGAGAACATCGAGTACCCCATGGAGCTGTGCCGCGTGGAGGCCCAGGAGGCGGAGCGCCAGGCCCGGGAGCTGGCCCGGCGGCCGGAAAATGAGGGCAGGACCATCGTAGCCCTGCTGCCGGACACCGGCTCCCGCTACCTGTCCACATCCCTTTTTGAAGCGTGAAACAGGCGTACCGGCGTTC
>ENA-ORRW01002109-ORRW01002109.1-human-gut-metagenome-genome-assembly--contig:-NODE-2109-length-17133-cov-4.038236_pt1 | contig 17133 bp, 16 predicted proteins | sample MGYA00242183_ERZ509150 | MGnify/ENA primary metagenome ERZ509150 (study PRJEB26280, sample SAMEA2338639) | human gut metagenome | biome: human gut; feature: human-associated habitat; material: faeces... | reverse complement strand
ATTCCTGCTGCCACCATGTTTTCTTACGGCACTTTCGGTTCCAAAAGTGCCTACCTATGAACAGTAACCAAAAATCCATTAAAATGTCTATTAGATTCTTTCCCACACTCGCCTTTACGGCATCTGGAAATTTTCCCTGTTGATGTCAAAATTCGTCCGCAGGCGCACCGTAAACACCGTTCCATTCAGATCGCTCGTTACCTGAATCGTGCCGCCGTGCATATCGACAATATTTTTGGCGATCGCCAGACCTAACCCTGTGCCGCCCGTGTTGGTCGATCGCGACTGTTCCACGCGGTAGAATTTATTAAATAAAAGAGGCAGCTCGTCCGCCGGAATCACGTAGCCGTAGTTCGTCACCGAGACGGTCACGACCTCTTCCTCCGCATGAATCTGCACCAGCACCCGTTTTCCGTCCGCACCGTATTTGATCGCGTTATTGATCAGGTTGTCAAAGAGGCGCGCCAGAAGATTTCCGTCTGCCGTGATAACCTTGCCCGGGACATTGCTCTGCAGCTCGTAGGAGAGGTTTTTGTCCTTGAAGCTCGGATAAAATTCCTCCAACAGCTGGCTGAGCAGTTTGACAATGTCCACCTTCGACACGTGCATTGCCACTTTTCCATAATTCATTTTAGTAAAACCAAACAAATCTTCGATCAGTTTTTCCAGACGTTTCGATTTTGCATAGGCAATATCAATATATTTTTTCTGCATTTCTGCAGGAATCTCCACCTTGCCGGACAGAAGTTCAAGATAGCCGATGATCGAGGTCAGCGGTGTCCGCAGATCGTGTGCCACATTGGTAATCAGCTCGTTCTTCGTGCGCTCCGCCTCGCGCTCCTTGTCCATCAGATTCCGGATATCCCCGACCATCTTATTTAAATTGACCGCCATCGCCGTAAACTCGTCGTCGCCCCGCACCTCGATCGCCGTATTCAAATCGCCCTCGGAAATATTCTGAATCGCGGACGAGATCCGGCTGATATAGCGCATGGGCCGCTCCTGGAGGGCAAAAAAAGTGACTGAGAAGATCGCGATGCCCGACAGAAGATAAACAAATGCCATCAGTGTCTCTGTCTCCGTCAGGCGCAGGAAAAAAGAATCCCGGTACCGCGTCTCCCGCAGATAGCTGCTGATCATCGAAACATTGGCAATCAGAAACACCTCCACCAGGCATGCCACCACGGTGCTGTAAACGATGTTCATGACCATCCGTGTCCGGAATCGGCGACTCATATCTTTTTTATTTTTCAATTTTGTATCCTACCCCCCAGACCGTTGTAATGATCTTGTTCTGTCGGGTGTCCTCCTTCATCTTGCCGCGAAGCCGTCTGATATGTACCATAACTGTGTTATTTGCCTCGTAGACTTTCTCATTCCACACCTTCTCAAAGATTTCATCGGTGCTGAAGACCCGCCCCGGATTGGATGCCAGTAGATACAGAATGTCAAATTCGATCGGCGTCAGCTTGATCTCCTCGCCGTACACCGTCACTTTATGATTATCTTTGTTGATCGTGAGTCCCTTGATCGAGATCTCATTTTTAACCTGGTTTCCTGCACCGCTCTGCGGATTTAACTGCGTGTAGCGGCGAAGCTGTGATTTGACGCGCGCCGTCAGCTCCAGCGGGTTAAATGGTTTCGTCACGTAATCATCCGCGCCGGTTCCCAGTCCCAGAATCTTATCCAGATCCGCTGAGCGCGCGCTCAGCATGATGATCGGGATATTGTTCGTCTCCCGGATCTTGCGGCACATCTCCAGACCATCCATCCCCGGCATCATGATATCGAGAAGCACCAGATGAATCGTCTCCTTCTCCAGAATCTCCAATCCCTCTAACGCATTGGATGCTTTATATACTTTATAACCATCACTGACCAGATAAATCTCCACCAGATCGGCAATCTCTTTCTCATCATCCACCACCAGAACGTGTATTTCAGACATAAAAAAACCTCCCTCATATGTAATGCAGGTTCCCGGTATCTCTATGCGAAATACCAGACGAATATACCTGTTTCCAGTTTACCATATGGGGAGGATTTATGCTTTAAAAATTTATTACATTTTTGGAGAATTTTGCTTATCCGCGAACTGCAATTTCTTTATTGTTCCAGCGGAATAAACACCCTCATCGCCGCCGGGTCCTGCTTTTTTCCAGCCTCCTTCGCCGCCTGTACTGCCTCCGCACAGAAGGTATCCTGCGCGCAGACCGGCTCTTTGCCGCGGCGGTTGCGTTTAGCGTAGGTTCCGTCCGGTCTCAGGTACTGCGCCTTGACATTGTCGGCAAGCTGTACCTCTAAGATGTGACAGATGCGTGCTTTCAGCTTCTCATCCTCAACCGGGAAGAGAATCTCCACACGACGGTCGAGGTTTCGCGGCATCCAGTCGGCACTTCCCATGAAAATCTGCGGTTCACCGTCGTTCTCGAAGTAGAAAATACGGCTGTGCTCAAGAAAATTTCCAACGATCGAGCAGACCGTTATATTCTCGCTTAATCCCGGAATCCCGGCGCGCAGACAGCAGATGCCGCGGACGATGAGTTGTATTTTTACCCCCGCATTGGACGCCTCGTAAAGACTCGCAATGATCTCACGGTCGCACAGGGAGTTCATCTTTGCCACGATCCGCGCTGGAATACCTTCGCGGGCGTTGCGCGTTTCCCGCTGGATCAGGCGCAGAAAACGTCCGCGCAGCCACAGCGGCGCCAGCGACAGCTTGTTCCAGCCAAGCGGCTCCGAATAACCCGACAGCATGTTAAAGACTGCAGTCGCATCCTCACCGATCAGCGGATCACAGGTTAAAAGACCGCAGTCGGTGTAGAGTTTTGCCGTCGAATCGTTGTAATTTCCAGTTCCCAGATGGACGTAGCGGCGGATGCCCTCTTCCTCGCGGCGCACCACCAGCGTGATCTTACTGTGTGTTTTCAGCCCCAGCAGACCGTAGATAACGTGGCAGCCGGCTTTTTCCAGCATCTTCGCCCAGAGAATATTGTTTTCCTCGTCAAAACGGGCTTTCAGCTCAACCAGAACCGACACCTGTTTTCCATTGTCCGCCGCTTCGGCGAGCGCCGCGATAATCGGGGAGTTGCCGCTGACACGATAGAGTGTCTGCTTGATTGCCAGCACCTCCGGGTCGCGGGCAGCTTTCTTGATAAAATTGACGACCGGCTCAAAGGTCTCAAACGGGTGGGTCAGCAATATATCGCCTTCGCGGATATTGGCAAAAATATCATCCTCATTCATCAGCGCCGGAACCGGCTGCGGCGTGTACGGCGGTGTCTTAAATTCATCAAAGCCCGGCAGACCGAACACCTTCATGAGGACGGTCAGATCAAGCGGCCCGTCAATCTCATAGATCGCGTGCCCGCCAACGTGCAGCTCCTTTTTGAGGATGTCTAAGAGGCGCTTGTCCGCCTTTTTCTCGATATCCAGGCGGATGACCTCGCCCCACTGGCGTTTCTTGAGCTTCTGCTCGATCTCCTTGAGCAGATCCTCCGCCTCATCCTCGTCGATGCTCAGATCGGCATTTCGCATGACACGGAACGGATGACAATATTCTGAGCGGAGTGATCATAATTTAAGAACAATTTGTCGATGTTCCGCTCGATGACTTCTTCCAGATAAATGATAGATTTGCCCTCCTGGCACGGCAGCTCCACCACGCGTGGAAGCCCGCCCGGCACGCAGACCATCGCAAATTCCAGCTCGCCGTCTCCCTTTTTCTTGCGGACCAGCGCGGCGATATTTAACGATTTATTGTGAATAAGCGGGAACGGGCGGGAGGAATCAACCGCCATCGGCGTGAGGACCGGGTAGACCGATTCCTCAAAATACCGATCAACGTACACCGCTTCTTCCTTCGTAAGCTTCTCATGCTCGGTGACCACGCGCAGACCGTGCTGTTTTAAGAGCGGCAGGAGCATCCGGTTGTAGGTCCGGTACTGATTCTCGACCAGCTCATGCGTTTTTCCATCGATCGCATCCAGCTGTTCCTGTGCCGTCATACCCGCAATATCCCGCTTCGTATAATTGGCGTGAACCATGTCCTTGAGGGATGCCACGCGGACCATGAAAAACTCATCCAGGTTCGACGCCGTGATGCTTAAAAATTTCAGGCGTTCAAACAGTGGGGTCGTCTTATCGCGCGCCTCACCCAGAATCCGGTAGTTAAATTCCAGCCAGCTCAGTTCACGGTTTACATAATTTTCAGGTTCTCCGTATTTCAACACTGCATCCGACATCCTTATACCCCTCTTTTCTGCCTGAGTACAGGCCGTATTCCAAAGACTTCCTCAAAGAAATCTGCCTTCTGGTCAAATGAATACTGCTCCAGCACGATACTCTCCGGACAGTCCGTCGTAATCACCAGACTGCCGTTCCGCACAGCGATGCGGCTGTCGCTCAGCTTCTGGCGGTGGCTGCGGTCCATCGAATTGGCCAGACGCAAAATTGCCGTCAGCTTCGCAATCAGGATCGTCAGCTCTCTCCGGGAGGTTCCAAGCCCCGCATACTGGGACAGATCCGACTCCAGGATGACCTCATCGTAGGCATATTCCTGAATGTTGTAGCGCACGATATTGGCTACAACCTCGCGCTCCAGATGGGAAATTCCGATGATCTCCGTATCCATGATAATCTGGTACGAGCTTTCCGAACCGCGCGTGATGCTGACAAACTTGCCGCAGTCATGCAGGGTCGCTGCGATCTTTAAAAGCAGGCGTTCCCGCGCTCCCAGACCATGGTATTTTTTCGTTGCATCAAAGATCATCTCCGCCGACCGCTCTACCTCGCGCACATGTGCGCCGTGGCAGCGGTAGCGCTTCGCCATCTGGCGCGCCGTTGAGAGAATATCTGCCTCAAAATCATGATGGAAGCGGACCAGACGGTTTTCCTGTGCGTACTCTGCCGCGATACCATCGCAGAGTGTCGTCCCCGGTGCCCAGATATAGGAAGCACCCGTCATGTCTAATACCTTCCGGTAGAGAATCGCACTTGGAATCAGCACTTCTGCGTAATCCTGCGGCAGCTCATAGCGCTCCTGAATCTCCTCCGAGGACATTCCAATCAGCTTCTCGCAGAACACGCCAAATTCCTTTGCCGTGAACCGCGCCCCGCCTTTTTCATGCATGCCGCGGCTGATCATATAGTTCATTGTCTCGCCGGTCGCAATCAGCGTCTCGATCTGATGCTCTTTTAAAAATATCTTCCGGAATGTGTATAATTCATTTTCTACCAGCTCGTCGATGATCGCCGGAATCTTCCGGTAATCGACGCGCCAGTGTGCTGACATTTCGCTTAAGCGCAGCACGCCGAGCAGAAGGTTCTGCGTCGATACCAGTACCTCCTCATCAAAGAGGGAGATCTGGGTGCTTCCGAATCCGACATCCATCAGCGCCGCGCCGTTTTTCACGGTGCGCTGGAATTCTTCCTCCCTGGCTGCAACAGCTTTATAACTCTTAAAACGCAGCTCCGAGTTGTTCATCGTGCGGACCCGGAGTCCGGTACGCACCAGAATCCGGTCCAGTACCATCTGGCTGTTCCGCGCCTCCCGAAGCGCACTGCTCGCAAATGCCCGGTAATCCGATACCCGGTATGTTTTCATCACTTCCCGGAACTTATTCAGGACCTCGCACATTTCCTCCACGATCTCGTGGCTCAAACGTCCGTCATTGTACGTGTCTTTGCCAAGCGCCAGCGCATGGCGCACATGATCAATCTCGCGGATTCCGGCGGAAGCAGAAATCTCGAAAATTCCCAGCTCCAGTTCGAAGGAACCCACATCAATAGCGGCAAAGGTTTTAACGGTCATATTACTTGATCTCTCCTTTCAGCTTGCTGCGTAAGTTTGCAATAAACTGGGTGGCAGTACGTCCGGACAGCCCGCCGTGGTTTAACTCCCACTTGTTGGCTTCCAGAAGCAGATCTGCCTCCGGCATATGGATGTGGTATTTATCTGCCAGTACGCGGACGATGTTCTGGAACTCTTTCTTGTCCGGTGAGCCGTAGTAGATCGTGACGCCAAAACGCGCAACCAGAGACAGTTTTTCCTGCACCGTATCGTTGGAGTGCAGATCGTCGTCCAGCTCGCGCTTATCGCTGAATTTCTCGCGGATTAAGTGTCGGCGGTTCGATGTCGCATAAATCAGGACATTCTGCGGCTTAATGCCGAGACCGCCTTCAATGATTGCTTTCAGATATTTATATTCCAGCTCATATTCCTCAAAGGAAAGGTCGTCCATATAAATGATAAATTTGTAGTTGCGGTCTTTGATCTGCTCCAGGACATCTGACAGTCCGCGGAACTGGTGCTTGTACACCTCGATCATGCGGAGTCCGCGGTCATAATACTGATTTAAGATCGCCTTGATACTGGATGATTTACCAGTACCGCTGTCACCGAAAAGCAGGCAGTTGTTTGCCGCGCGCCCCTCGATAAATGCCTCGGTATTCTCAATCAGCTTGGCTTTCTGCAGCTCATAGCCTACCAGATCGCTCAGCTCGATATGTTCCACGCGCGTGATCGGCTCGATATCGACCTGCTTTGCCTCGTCATCCATGATAATATGGAATGCTTTGTTAAGACCAAACTTGCCGACACCAAATTCTTTATAAAATTCGGTCACGATATCCTGAAATTCCTGATCACTCTCCGCATTCTCCAGGGAAACCGATAATTCAACGATCCGGTCGCGGATGCGGTGGTTGAACGCCTTGCTGTTTTCCAGCGCATTTTCGTAATGCTTCATCTCCGACCAGATGCCGTTCTCAGCCTCGTCCAGACGGGCAATATCCAGGGAAAAAAGCTCTCTGACCTGTGCAAAATCGTGACGGGCAAGCTCGCTTAAGCTGCCGCCGACCGGTCCGATGATCTCGCAGGATGTGCTGTAGGCATTTTCATTGTTTGCCATGCAGAACGCCAAGAAACAATGCCACAGGTTTCCGCGGAATCCATAGGTCACTGCCAGATCGATGAGCTGGCTCGCGCATGCATACGCATCCGGGCGTGCCCCGCCTTCCTCTGGTTTTAAGAGGCTGCACATATCGTCAAATAACTGCTGATACCGCAGATTGCGGTATAAAATCATCGTATTTTTTCTTCTTTCTTCCATCATTTTGCCTTTCCGGTTACCATCACATTCTTTTGCGGCACTTTCGGTTCCAAAAATGCCTCCCGCGGACAGTAACCCATTTCATCTTGTCCTAAGCTAAAGAGTCTAGTAATTTCCTAATATTTTTACATTTTTCGCTTCGCGCATGATTCCGTACAGTGCATTCTGCACACCGGCATCCTCCAGGTTTCCCTCAATGTCCACGAAGAAGCGGTACTGCCAACTCTCCTCCGGGATCGGGCGGGACTCGATCATCCGCATATTGACATCATTGAAAATAAAATTGCCGAGCATGCTGTACAGCGTACCGCTGCGGTGCGGCAGCTCGAAGCAGAGGCTGATTTTCTCTGCGCCCGCCTGATAGACGCGATCCTTCGCCAGAATCAGGAAACGGGTCGTGTTGTCCGGACAGTTGTTGATCGGACCTGCCAGCTTTTTGAGTCCGTAAATCTCTCCTGCCACCTCACCTGCGACTGCCGCCTGTGACGGATCCTTCTCATCGCGTACCTTCTGTGCCGCCACAGCATTATTTTCCATGCTTAGCTGCTGCCAGTCGTGCTGGTTTAAGAAGTCGCTGCTCTGCATCAGCGCCTGCGGATGTGCATAAACACGCTTCACATCGGAAAGTTCCGCATCCGGTGTGCCAAGCAGGTAGTGGTGTACCGGCAGAAATGTCTCCGCCACAATCACATTGTCGTATTTTAAAAGCAGATCATAGTTGTCCGTCACGGCACCGGCGGAAGAATTTTCAATCGGGAGCACCGCAAAATCAGCTTTTCCCTCCTGAATCTCCACCATCATATCCTCGAACCGGCGTACATGATGGATATCCGCGTCTTTTCCAAAGAACTGCAGCGCCGCCGCATGACCGTAAGCGCCCTCTAATCCCTGGAACACCACGCGTTTTCCGGCTGTTTCAAGCTTCTCCACCTTATGGAAGCCCAGATCCGGACCGCCGACGCGCCCTGCGATCGTCTGATACTGATACCGGCGGCTCAGCGTCATCATCTGCAAAAACAGCTCGGCAACCGCCTGCTTGTTGAACTCGCCCTCTGCCATCGCCTGAACTGACTCGATCTTCTGTTTCTCACGTTCGGCATCGTAAACCGCCTTTCCGGTCGCGATCTTATACTCTGCCACCTCGCTGCAAAGGCGCATTCTCTCCTCAAATAACTTTTCTATCTGGGTGTCAATCTGATCCAGACGCCCTCTTATCTCCAGCAAATCCATCTCTTAGTTGTTCTCCTTTTCCATCTCTGAAAGCATCCCTGCGATCTTTTCTCTCGTATATGCGCCGACAAACTTCCGGTTCTCCGGATCCAGCTCTTTCACGATGAACGGCTCGCCGAACTCAATCACGACATGGCTCGGACAAATAAGCGGAATATGCTTCTCAAAGACCTCCGCTGTTCCCTTGATCGCCACTGGAACAACCGGACAGCCAGATTTCTCTGCAATCTTTAAGCTTCCCTCTTTAAATGGAAGTAGATCTGAAAGCTGTTCATTTTTATTGCGGGTTCCCTCCGGAAAAATCCAGACAGAAACGCCGCGGCGCACCTTCTCGATCCCCGCCAGAATCGTTTTTAAACCTTCTTTTATATTATTCCGATCTAAAAACAGACAGTTGACATTGAGCATCCATTTTGACAAAAGCGGAATCTTCTCCATCTCTTTCTTTGCCACAAATCCCATCAGTCCCGGAACCGTCGTATAGCCGACCAGGATATCAAAATAGCTCCGGTGGTTTCCAACATAGAGCACCGGGCGATCCTGCGGAATATTTTCATATCCGCGCACCTCTACCGTCACACCTGCCATTTTGAGCAGTTTTTCAAAAATATTACGCACCATCTGGGTGCTTTCTTCCTCCACTGCGACCGGATCTACCTGTCCCTGTTTATCCATACGGTGCAATGTGCCGATGGAACCAACAAGGAAGCTGACGATCGTTCCTACTATCTTTATCGCGCGAAACATACTGATACCTCTCTTTTCTCTTGTATCTGTCCGAAACCGTCTGGTTTTTATCCTGCTATTTTCATTTCCAGACAGACTGCTTTACTGTCTCATTATATAGAAAGAAGCAGGGTTTTACAAGACTTTCCTTGTAAGACATCCTGCCTCTCTCTCTTATTTATGGATTCACAATCTCCGTCTTTCCGCTGGTCAGCGCTTCCACCTCGATTCCACCTATCTCGCACAAGATTCCCCCATAGCTTTCCAGTGTATCGCTGTAATACACGCTGTAGATAGACACATCCTCAGAAATCTCTCCATCCAGATAGTTTTCCAGCGGATTTTCTCCCCGATCCCGGAAAGAACCACCCAGATCCATCATCAGCTCCCAGCTTTCCGGATGAATGCCCTGCTCATCCAAATCATGCAGATACATCCAGAGCGCCGTGCATAGAATCCTCGCCTCGGCTTTCGCCCGCACTTCCTTCGCTTTCTGTACCTGTCCGGACATAATCGGGATCGAAACTGCAACGAGAATCGACACAATCCCGGTCACAATCAGCAGCTCTGCCAGCGTAAAGCCTGACCGTGCCCTAGCGGAACTGGTTCTTTTCTCTGTCATAGGTATATCCCACCGCCTGCAGCTTCTTCTCAAGCTCCGACCGTTCTGTATCAAACGCACTGCATAATTCATCTAAATCCGGGTAAAAATCTCTGAGCTGTGTGTTCACAAAGCTCAGGCACATAATCGGATCGTTCGGTATTTTTCCTGCCATCTTTTTCCCTTTCTGTCCTTTTATTCATACTCAAACGTAACTGTCACATAGTAACCGCGATCATTTTCCTCGATCGCCTTTACCACGCCGTGATCGGCGGGAATCCGGTCATTCAGCTTAAAAAGCCCCGACATCGCCACCGCCGGTTCAATCATATAATTGACATTAAACGGCGTCACCGACTCCGTCACCTCTACTGTCTGTCCGACTTCTACCAGTCCCGGACGTTCCATTTTAAATACAACATCTCTTGTCACGCCGTTTTCCCTCTTCTTTCTGGTCTGATTCCCGATTCTGGCTGCCGGCATATCCTCCCATCGTGCCTCTGATTTCAAAATTTTTTTTACACGAACCATAACCGCCAGCTTACCAGTTTTTTAGTATACGGCACTTTTTTCCTTTTATCAACTGCGCCCACATAACCTACCGTTCGTTTTTTTCACGCGCCATCCGCCGCAGCTGCCGAAATCCAAGCCATGCCAGCAAAAGCAGCAGCAGACTTACACTGATCGTCAGTCCGTAGTGAATCCACCGTCTCCAGAACGGAAGCGGGAGGTTTTCCACCGGCGCAGTCTCTGTTTCCACCAGAGTTCCCGGATCCGCTTCTATTTCTGTCATCTCTTCCACATCCGGTTCCGCTTTTTCATACTCCATCCGCCTCCGGTAACGCTCATATGCCGGAAGTCTGACCGTTCCCCCGTACACTGCCCGGCAGTCCCATACGCGGCGTTTTGCCTGTACCGCCGCATTGCGGCACCAGATGCCATCCTCATCCTGATAAGCATCTCCCTCCCAGCTTGCCGACTCAATCTGCACCTCATCCTCCGATAGCCCTGCACTTGCAAGCAGTTCTTCCCTGCACGCCTCCAACGGCGGCACTTTTTCATCATGCATCACGACAGTTCCACCCAGCCGGTATGTGTCCGCCCCGTATTCGTGAAATACGACCGAAATCTCAAATCCATCCTGCCAGTGTTCGTTCTCATAAGAGGTTCTTTTCAGATCCAGCATAACCGATACCGTCTTCCGGCTCTCCCGATCCTCCACCTCCATCGGCGCTCTCGCCGGGATCTCCTGTTCCCGCGTCACGGATGGATATACCATCTCCCCCGAAACCTCCCGCGTTCTGCCGCGCACCGGCACCGCCTCTATCTCTGTCCCCACAAGCCGGTAGGTAATTTCCCCCTCTTCCAGATATTCTTCCGGCGCTTCTGGTATCTCAGCCTCTTTCAAATAGGAAGAAGAATAACGGATCCGCCGTTCTCCCGCCTTATCTTCCTGTGCGTAAGCCTGTCCGCCGGTGCCCTGCAGGCACAGCAGCACAAATGTCAGCACTGCCAGCTTCCCGCCATATCTTCTGTCTTCTCTTTTCCCCATACATTCTCCCTTTCTGCCATTCCCCGGCAAATGTCTCCTGCCAGCCGAACCGCATTCTTTCGTAAGCACGTTCTAAATTTCCGTACTCCTCTCTCAACCTTCTCCATCCTTTCTAAAATTGTTATTGTTCACGCATACGTGCCCCGTAACGGAATTTACCGTGGCTTCGCATTAAATGAACTGTAACCTGAAATTTTCTGTCCTGAGTTTAAATCAGCATAAAATACCGCATCACACACAAATATCATTCAAGATATAAGATGCCATGTTTTCTAAATGCCGATATGATACTTATATTCAGCACCACGAAATCATATGACTGCTTTTTTGTTTCATAGGACGCAGTTTCCCCTGAAACAAAAAATGCATTATGAAATTTCATAAATACCCGGATATTTCTGTGAATCACAGATGCCCTCTTTGCGGGCAGAATCATCGAATGCCGTCCGGAACCGGACTTTGAACTGCATCGTACCTTTATTATAATCTGCCCTATCTCAAAATACAATTTATAAATCGCCCTCGCGGTATTTTCTACAAAAACACCTTTTTATCCAGCATTTACTTATAAGTGTTATACAAAAAATCGAATACGAGTTTCTTTTTGGTACGGCAAAATGACTTGACTGGACAGCAGATTTTAGGTATACTTGCATATAGGTACATTTTACAAAATAAGAGCGGAGGAAATTAAACTATGAAGTGTCTTATCATTGACAAAGTATACGCTGGTATTGCTGAAGAACTCAGCAAATACATGGAAGTTAAAACTGCAGAGAATCTGCCGTCCACCAAGGATCAGTTATTAGCTGAAATCGGTGACGTAGACGTTCTGATCATGCGTGTAGATCCGAAGATCGATCAGGAGATCATCGACGCTGCTAAGAACCTGAAGGTTATCGGCGTTTGCTCCGTTGGTCTGAACCACATTGATATGGACTATGCAAAATCCAAAGGAATCCAGATCTTCAACGCACCGGGCTTAAACGCTAACGCAGTTGCAGAGCTGACCATTTCCAAAATGTTAGATATCTCCCGTGGTACTTTCACAGCTAACTACGATGTAAAAGTAAAACACGAGTGGAACAAATATAAATTCGAAGGTCGTGAGCTTCGCGGCAAGACTCTGGGCGTTATGGGCTTCGGTCGTATCGGTAAGAGAGTCGGCGAACTTGGCCGTGCATTTGGTATGACTGTCGTTGCTTACGATCCATTCCTGAAACCGGAAGATTTCGAGAAAGAGCATGCAACTGGCATGTCCGTAGACGAGATGTTAAAGGTAGCTGATTTCGTATCTATCCACGTACCGCTGACACCAGAGACAAAGGATCTGTTCAACGCTAAGTCCATCGCTGAGATGAAGGATGATGCAGTTGTTCTGAACATGAGCCGTGGTGGTATCGTAAACGAGAAAGACATGTACGAGGCTCTGAAAGCTGGCAAGATCGGCGGCTACGCAGCAGACGTTATGGAGAACGAGCTGGCTGGCAGCGGTCTGACAGGTGATGATACATTCGCAAGCCCGCTGTTCGAGTGCGACAACTTCATCGTTTCCCCGCACATCGGTGCTCAGTCCGTAGATGCTTCCAGAGACATCGGACTTCACATCATTTCCAAGGTAAAAGAGGCTCTTTCCCTGTAATCAGGAAACCAGTCTTATACTCATATAGGAAATCCTGCGGAAATCGTTCTGCAGAAACTGCATAAAGACAGGAACCGGATGATACTCTCGCCGGTTCCTGTTTTTTTGTTTCACAGGAAACTACTGGAATACCACTGGTTCCTCCAGCAGTTCCGTCCGCAGCACAATATACGGATACGACGGCTCTTCCCCGGTCGGCTCGCTTCTCTCCGGTCCTTTTAACTCGGTCTTGACGATGATCGAATTGTCCGTCAGGTACAACTCCGGAACCGTAATGCTGTAGCCGCCGGTCTCCTGCTTGCCGTACCCGGCAGCTATATAGAGGTCATTTCCGCTTGTGTAAGTCAGGCGGAAGGAATCGTTCTTCTTTTCTTCTATGATCTGCGCCAGCTCCTGCGGCGTCTCATCGGGACCTATGACGGCAAATTCCAGATCCCGCAATTTTTCTGCCTGTTTTTCACCGCCGCATGCAACCGCATAGACCCCCGCCAGAAAGATTCCCATCACAGCCATAAGGCTTAGAAGCCATTTTTTCCTGCTTTTCTTACTTTTCATCAAATAAAAAACCTCCCGCTCCCCTGCACGCAGCCACGCGGCAAAATGCTTTGATTTACTGCATTTTATGAAGCGGAAGGTTGTGATATTCAATCTTTTTTCCTTTTTCCCTGGCATACGCCAGCAGCCGGTCGTTCGCCGCCGCCCAGCCCCCATACTGCCTGCGGCACGCTATCACGCACTGGCACGCATCCAGACATTCTCTGGCTTCTTGTTCCTTTTCCTCTGATATTTCTTCAAATGCGGGGACTGCAATCAATCTGGACGCCAATGTACAAGCCGCCGGATAATCTAAGTCGGCTTCCGATACGATCCCTGCCGCAAACGTGGTTCCAGCTCTCTGAAGCTGCCAGAAGACAGCGCGCCCGCTTCCTCCTCCTGCCAGCACAAACACCTCTGGTGCCCCCTCCGGACGTGGAAGCTCCATACTGCCGCCTGTCTGACGGAAGCGCCCTTCCTCGACCTGGAAAAGCTCGGAAAGATGTTCCGGAGTCAGCATCTCTTCCGGGCGTCCAAACTGACTTTCCTGCCCCGGGCTGACGCACAGCACCCAGTCAGAGACGCGCTCGGCCAGATCAAGTTCATGAATGGATAAAATGACTGCCACCTTCTTGCGGCGCGCCAGCTCCTGCAAGACCGACATAAATTCCAGCTTATAACGGATATCCAGATAGGAAGTCGGCTCATCGAGAAGCAGCAGTTCCGGCTCCTGACAGAGCGCCCGCGCCAGCATCACCCGCTGCCGCTGACCGTCGCTGAGCGTCTGGAAGTCCCGCTCCCGAAGCTCTGATACCTGCACTGCCTCCATCGCCTCATCAACTGCCTTCCAGTCCTCCTCCGAGAGGACACCAAACCGCCCCGTGTACGGATAACGCCCGGCTGCCACAACATCCCGGCAGGTCATCCACTCTGCATGGACCTTTTCCGTAAACATGACCGCCATCCGCCGTGCGCGCTCCGTTCCCTTCATTCCCAGAAGGTCCGCGCCGTCCAGGTAAACCGCACCTCCCAGAGGGGGAAGCTGCGCGGCGACACTCTTTAAAATGGTCGATTTTCCGGCTCCATTCGGTCCGACTAAAGTCAGGATCTCACCCTTCTTTATCCCGATCCGGACTGGATTTAAGATCTGTTTTCCACCGTATCCAACCTGTAAGTCCTCTGTATAAAAGTAGATCTTCTCCTCAGTTTCTGGATTCATGGTATTTTCTCCTCTGCTGCTCTATGCTTCAGGTGCTCTTTCGATGTTTCCGCATCATCACAAAAATCACGACCGGCGCACCGAAGACAGCTGTTACCGTGCTGATGCTCAATTCCGTCGGGGCAAAGACCGTCCGCGCCAGCCAGTCGCTGAACAGGCAGAACACGCTTCCGCCCAGGAAACAGCCCGGAATCAGCACCAGCGGTCTTGTATCGGCAAACAGCCAGCGGATCAGATGCGGAACCGCGATTCCCACAAAGGAAACCGGACCGGCAAATGCCGCTACGCAGCCAGATAAGATGCTGGACAAAATCACCATAAAGAAACGCAGATGTGCGACATTGACTCCCATACTTTTCGCATACGTCTCCCCCATCTGGTATGCGCCGATCGGTTTGGATAACAGAAACACCGCTGCCGCTGAGACAAAGGTCACGCCCACCATGACTGCCACATTTTCCCAGGTCATACCAGAAAAACTTCCGCGCGACCAGTTATGCAGGTTGACAATATCCGCATCGCTGGCGAAGGTCACAACAAAATCCGTGATTGCCGAGCAAATATAGCCGATCATCACGCCCCCGACGATCAGCATTGCCATCTGTTCCATTTTCCGCGCGACCAGGAGCACAAACAGCATAGAGAGAAGCGCTCCGGCAAATGCCGCTGCCACCAGCATCCCCGAATTGATCGTAATATTCCATTCCAGAAATCCGACCATCACAAGTGCCACCAAAAGTTTTGAACCGGAAGAAATTCCCAGCACAAAGGGACCCGCGATCGGATTGTGGAAAAAGGTCTGTAACAGATACCCTGACAGTGCCAGCGCCCCGCCAAGGATCAGCGCCGCCAGCGCGCGCGGCAGACGGATCTCCCAGATGATCGTCCACGCCATTCCACGCAGCTTAGGCTCCCGCAGTTCCTGTAAAAATTCCATGATCGGAACCGATACACTGCCTGAACAGATACTCCAGATAAGCGACAGGAGCAGCAGCATAATCAGAAGCAGAAATGCGCCTGCGATCCGCACCTGTCTGCCTGCCTGCGCCAGGTTTCTTTGTCCTTTTTCCTGTTTTTGTCTGTTTGCTACTGATACTGAACGCATCGTTTCTCCTATCTATCTTTATTACACTTTCCTTCCTCACGACTGCAATTTATACAGATATGTCCCATCTTCCTGGCTTCCGCTGAAAATCGCATGGATATCTTCCAGCATTGCTCCAACCGACATGGATTCCTGATAGAGATTCTTCGTCGTGCACCAGACATTTCCCGCCTGTACCGCCTTGAAATCCTTGAGAACCGGCGCTTTTGCCAAAAGCTCCGAAATTGAGTGAATCTCCCCGTCGATTGTACTGTTATAAATCAGATAATCGGATTCTTTCGCGGCTGCATAAAATTCTTCCATCTGCATATTGACGGTCGAAGACCGCTTTCCGTCATCCCCCAGATGCCCGAATATGTATCTGCCGCCCGCTAATTCTATCATTTTCGGTATATAATCAGAGGAACGGCGCACGTTCACGCTGCCCTGGTTCGTAATATAGAAAAATGCCGCCGACGGCTTTTCCGCCTGTGCCGTCTGTTCTGTTTTTACGCTCCCGCCTGCGTTCTCCGCATCCGAACCTTCTTCTGTAACACGCTGCAACGCCGCTTCCTGCTTTGCAAATGCCGCTTCCGCCTCTTTTTCTTTTCCGGTCAGCACTCCATACAGGCGGATCCATTCCGTCCGCCCCAGCGGATGTGCTTCGTAGCTGGAATGATCCACAAGCACCGGGATTCCGAAGCTTTCCAGCTTTTCTTTTACCTCCGGCGAATGGAGAATCATCGTATTTTCTATTGCCAGACCGCAGCCCTCCGAGACGATCCGCTCATAATCCGGTTCGCTGTACTTGCCTGCGTAGAGAATTGACCCATTCTCCATCGCCTCCTTTGCCTCCGGGATGTACCAGCCCGACGCATCGGTTCCCGAAAACCGGATATCCGGGAGCGCTCCCAGCATCCGGAACATATCCATGGTCGCGGTCGCTACCAGATAAATCTGTTTGACCGGGCGCTTAAGCACCTGGATCGAATCTGGAAGATCTTCCGGCACCTTTCCGCCCTCTGGAATCAGAAGAAAACGGCTTCCATCCGCAACCGAAACTGCTTCGTACTGCATCCCGTCCGCATCCTCATAGGTATCGACCGCAAACTGGGTCGCATAGGCAAGCTCCATCCGCGATTTCCAGGTCAGGGACGCACTGATCGCCTCACCCGGCTGTGGAAGTGATGCCTCCGCCACCTGTGCATCCACGTTTTCTGCCGGCTGGGACACTTTCGAACCTTTACCCGCCTCATTGGATGTCTCACTGGCAGATGTAGACGACGCTGCCGCCACCGCACTCTTTCCCGTATTTCCGCAGCCACTCAAGAGCAGCACCCCCATAAGCGACAGCCCTGCCATCCTAAGTGCCATTTTCTTGTTACTGTTCACGCATACGTGCCCAGTAACGGAATTTGCCGTGGCTTCGCATT